>WNGB01005964.1_pt1 | contig 32663 bp, 36 predicted proteins | sample 5400681 | NCBI WGS metagenome assembly WNGB01 (sample SAMN13153367, study PRJNA577476) | soil metagenome | isolation source: 115 cm soil or saprolite under grassland replicate 2 | place: USA:California | collected 2016-06-15
AACCTTCGCGAGTACGAGGTCCGCTTCGCCGCCCCCGTAGCGCTCGGCGACGTACTCCAGCTGACCGGTGAGGTCGTCGCGGTCGACACCCAGGACGGCGTCCCGGTCGCCGAGGTGGCGCTACGCGTGGAGCGGGACGGCGACCTCGTGGTGGAAGCCCGAGCGAAGGTACGCCTCGCGCAGTAGTGGCGACGTCCGATGAGTTATCGCGACCGGCAGGGTCAGTATGGTCATGGATGCAGTCAACCTCGACAACCTCTACGGATCGCCCCTGCTCGACTGGGCGCGCATCGAGAACCGCCTCTCGCGCGGCGTGACCCAGGCGCCGGGCACCGGCGGACCCAACCGCCACTCCAGCTGGCTGGCGACCGTCAACCGCGACGGCAGCCCGCATGTCACCGGAGTCGGCAGCCTCTGGCTCGACGGAGCGTTCTGGTTCGAGACCGGCGGAGGTACGCGCAAGGGGAGGAACCTCGCCCGCGACCCCCGCTGCACGATGAGCCTCGCCACGGAGGAGTTCGACCTCGTGGTCGAGGGCGAGGCGCACCGGATCACCGACCCGCAGGTCGTCGCCGACCTGGCCGCACGGTGGGCCGCGGACGGCTGGCCCTGCCGGGTGGACGAGTCCGGCCAGGCGCTCACCGCCGACTACAGCGCACCATCGGCCGGCCCGCCGCCGTGGTACGTCTACCGGCTGACCCCCCGCGCGGCGACAGCACTGGTCATAGAGGAGCCGTCCGGCGCCACGCGCTGGCGGTTCTAGGAGGACCGGCGGTCGCCCGTTGCCGCTTGACCACCGTGGGTTACGACCGGGCCACTCTAATCACCCGCGCCTTGCCGGACGCCGCACGCCACGGTCTGCTGACCTGCATCGCGCGGCTGATCGACGGCCGTCACCAGGGGCGGATCGTCAAGCGGTACCTGACCGAGTTGCGGCTGGCTCGCCGTACGGCGTGAAGCGGAACCACCTGCGGTTGGTGGGGGTCAGCGGCGTAGCCACTGCGGTTCGCGCTTCTCGCGGAACGCGCGTACGCCCTCTGGAAGGTCTTCGGTGGTGAACGCGAGCGCCAGCTGGGCCTGCAGGTAGTCCAGGGCGCGGTCGAGCGGCAGGTCGCGGGTGGCGTCGATCGCGTCCTTGCCCAGCTTGGTGAGTAGCGGCGACCTGCCGGCGACCTTGCGCGCGCAGTCGCGTACGGCGGCGTCGAACTCGTCGTCGGTGGCGACGCCGTGGTCGTCCACCTCGTACCGCACGAGCATCTCGGGGATCCTGTCAGTCCTGGGTGAGCACGATCTTTCCGAAGCCTTCGCCGCGTTCCATGTACTCGTGCGCCTCGCGGGCCGCCTCGAGCGGGAACGTCGTGTCGATCACCGGCGGTGCAATCTGCCGGGACTCCAGCAGCGAGAGCAGGCCGGGGAAGTCGCGCGGGCTGCCCAACGTCGTACCGAGCAGGTCGTACTGGCCGAAGTAGAACGGCCGGAGGTCCAGGACGGCCTGGTCGCCGCGGCTGGCGCCGAGCACCACCAGCCGGCCGCCGGGCCGCAACGCCGCCAGGGACTCCCGCCGGCTGCCCACGGAGTCGAGCACCAGGTCGAATCCCCGACCGCCCGGCGACAGCCGCTTCGCCGCCGCGGGCCAGTCCGGGTCGGTGTAGTGCACGCCGCCGGTCGCCCCCATGTCACGCGCTCGTGCGATCTTGTCGTCGGACGACGAGGTCACCGCCACCCCGGCCCCGACACCGGCCGCCAGCGACACCGCCATGGTCGCGACGCCTCCCCCGGCGCCCAGCACCAGCACCGACTCGCCCGACCACCGGCAGCGCGGCGGCCTCCGCCCAGCTGAGCCCGGATGGCTTGGGTACGGCGCACTCGGCCGGCACGCGTACCAGGTCGGCGTACGTGCCCGGGTGGTGGTCGCCCAGGATCTGCCAGTCCGGCCCCGGGGCGCTCTCCTCCTCGCCCCACCACAGCGACGGCAGGACCATCACGGGTTCGCCGGTGTCCAGGCGTTCCCCGGCGCCGTCGGCTCCGGGCACGTGGGGCAGCGGGGAACCGTACTTCCCCTGGCGTACCAGGACGTCATGCCAGTTCAGGGCGCTGGCCCGGAGTCGGACGACCACCCAGCCCGGCTCAGCCACCGGATCCGGGTAGTCCTCCGTTCGCAGCACGTCGGCGGCTCCGAACTCGTGCAACACGACGGCTCGCATGACTCCCCCTGGCGCAGCCATGGTCTGACCATTTGATCCTAGGCAGAGATTCGCCGTAGACACAAGCAACCCGCGATCGACGCGCCCCGGTGGCGCGACCTACCTGACCGGCGGATTTCGGCTGGCTGCGCGACCTGGTAGCTTTTCGGTCTGACCATTTGTATATTTGGACTGTCGTACCAACTTTCTGCGACTGGGAAGGGATCATGGCCGACTCCGGCAACACCGCTGTGACCTGGCAGGACGCGGGCGACGGCGTACTCGTCGTCAGTCTGCGACGCGCCCCGGCCAACGCGCTGGGTCCGCCGATCATCGACGGATTGAACGCCGCTCTGGACCAGGCCGACACCGCCCGCGCCAAGGTCGTGGTCGTCAGCTCCGCCGTCCCCGGCTTCTTCGCCGCCGGAGCGGACATCAAGCACATGTCGTCGGCCGACGCCGAAACCTTCACCGGGTACGGCGACGCGCTGCGCGGCGTGCTCGACCGGATCGCCGCCGCGGACCGGATCTCGGTCGCCGCGGTCGACGGACTCGCCCTCGGCGGCGGACTGGAGCTCGCCCTCGCCTGCACGATGCGGGTCGCCGGTGCCGAAGCCCGGTTCGGACTGCCCGAGGTCAAGCTGGGGCTGATCCCGGGGGCGGGTGGCACCCAGCGGCTGCCTCGCGTGGTGGGCCGGGCTCGGGCGCTGGACATCATGCTCACCGGCCGCCAGGTCGACAGCCGGGAGGCGTACGCCATCGGTCTGGTCGACCGGGTGGCGCAGAGCGGGAGCGCCGAGCGGACCGCGCTGCAACTGGCCCGCGAGTTGTGCGCCCTGTCGCGGCCCGCGCAACAGGCCGTGATCCGAGCGGTCGACGCGGCCTACGACCTGCCCCTGGTCGAAGGGCTCGAGTACGAGGGCGCGCTGATACAGGAGTTGTTCGAGACCGGCGAAGCCAAGGAGGGCATCGCGGCCTTCCTCGAGAAGCGACCACCCCACTTCGCGTAGACGTCAGGAGGACGCATGTACGGGTTGACGGTCTTCAACTCCGGCCGCGGACCGGAGCGGTTCCGGCGGGCCGCCGCGATCGCGGTCCGGGCGGAGCGGGCCGGCTTCGACGCCGTCTGGACGGGTGAGCTGTACAACCGGTCGGCGACCATCCCGATGGCGACCCTCGCCGCCGCCACCGAGCGGGTACGCGTCGGTTCCAACATCGCGTACGGCGTCGGCAGGTCCCCGCTGGTGTGGGCCGCCGAGGCGCGGGACCTGGACGAGCTGTCGGACGGCCGGCTGATCCTCGGCCTCGGCAACGGGACCCCCGCGATGATGCGCGACTGGCACAGCGTGAGCGGCGACGCCCCGGCGGCCAGGATGGAAGAGCTGGTCGAGGTGCTCCGCAAGCTGTGGCGGCTGCACGAGGGACCGGTCGACCACGACGGCCGCTTCTACACGGTGCACCTGCGGCCCACCGCCGAGACTCCGCCGCCGATCCAGCAACGCCTCCCGATCTGGACCGCCGGCGTCAACCCCAAGATGATCGAGGTGGCCGGCAAGGTCTCCGACGGCCTCGTGGGCCACCCGATGTTCACCGCCGAGTACGTCGCCGAAGCGGTACGCCCCGGGCTGACGGCGGCGGCGAAGGCGGCCGGACGCGACCCCGCCGACATCACGCTGATGGGCATCCTGATGTGCGCCGTGGACGACGACGAGGAGGCAGCGCGCAGGCGGTTGGCGTACGCCATCGCGCAGTACGCCCCGTCCCGCGTGTACGCCAGGATCTTCGCGCTGCACGGCGGGGCCGAGGTGCAGCAGCGGATCCTGGACGCCATCCGCGAGCACGACGCCGACGCCGTGATCGCCGCCGTCCCGGACCCGGTGATCGACGCGATCGGCGTGGCCTGCGCTCCGGGCGAGCTGGCGAAGCGGGTCGCCGCCCACGCCGTCGGCTACGACCATCTCAACCTGGCCGCCCCGGTATGGGGCCTGAGTCCGGAGCGGGCCGAGGAAGCCACTCTGGCGATCCTCGCCAACGCGATCCCGGCTACGGACGAGGAGTAGGCGGTGGACTTCCAGACGATCGAACTCGACCGGCCCAAGGACGGCATCGTCGTGGTGACGTTGCACCGGCCGGACCGGATGAACGCGATGACCGCCGAGATGTTCTACGAGCTCGAGGCGTTGACGTCCGCGCTCATCGACGACGACGCGCTGCGGGTGCTGATCCTCACCGGGAAGGGCAAGGCGTTCTGCGCCGGCTACGACCTCGACGAGGCCGACGAGCTGGCCACGCTGACCCCGATGCAGATGCTCGACCTGCAGGAACTCGCCGTACGGGCGCTGCTGGCCGTCCGTACGGTACGGGTGCCGGTGATCGCCGCGGTCAACGGCGCCGCCGCCGGGGGCGGCCTGTCCCTGGCGCTGGCCGCCGACATCCGGCTGGCCTCGGAGTCCGCCACGTTCAACGCCGCGTTCGTACGGATCGGGCTGTCCGCGGGCGACCTCGGCGCGTCGTGGCTGCTCCCCCGGCTGATCGGCCCGGCGCGGGCGTCCGAGATCGCGTTCACCGGTCGCCTCGTCGACGCCGCGGAAGCCGAGCGGATCGGCCTGGTCAACCGGGTCGTCCCCGAGGCCGGCCTGCTCGACGCGGCGATCGACCTGGCGGCGTCGATCTGTGAGAACTCCCCGGCGGGCGTACGGCTGTCCAAGCGGGCGCTGCAGGCCAACCAGGAGATCCCCTCGTACGCCGCCGCCCTGGAGCTGGAGAACCGGGGACAGGTGCTGCTCACCAGGGGTGCGGACATGCCCGAGGCCCTCGCCGCGTTCAGGCAACGCCGCCCGGCGAACTTCACAGGAAGGTGATCATGGAGTTCACCGTCACCGACGACCAGCAGGAACTGATCGACGCCGCCGCCCGGTTCTCCACCGAGCGGCTCGCCCCGACCCGCCGGCAGCGCGAGCGGGCAGGCCGGCTCGACCCCGACCTGCTCGCCACGATGGGCAAGCTCAACCTGTTCGGCATCGAACTGCCCGAGCGGTACGGCGGCCTGGCCCAGGACCGGCTCACCGCGGGACTCGTGGTCGAGGCCCTCTCAGCCGACGACATGAACCTCGGGTACGTGTCGGTGAACATCTCGCTGGTCAGCCAGATCCTGTCCACGTTCGGCAGGCCCGAGGTGGTCGACAAGGTGATCTCGGGCATGGTCGCCGGGCAGGTGATGCCCTCGATCGCGCTCACCGAACCCGGTGGCGGTTCCGACGCCGCCAACCTGTCGATGCGGGCGGAGCGGGTCGGCGACGAGTACGTCCTCACCGGCGAGAAGACCTCCATCAGCCACGCCACCCAGGCCGACTTCTGCGTGGTGTTCGCGCGGACCGGCCCCGCCGACTCCCGGGCCAAGGGGATCAGCGCCTTCCTGGTGCCGCTCGACGCCGCCGGGGTGTCGCGTACCGCGTTCGACGACCTGGGCAGCCGCTGCATCGGCCGGGGCTCGCTGTTCTTCGACGGCGTACGGATCCCGGCCGACCACCTGCTCGGTGAGGAGAACCGCGCGTTCGCGCAGGTGATGCAGGGCTTCGACTACAGCCGGGCGTTGCTGGGGCTGATGGCCTTGGGCGTTGCCCGCAAGTCGCTGGACGAGACCTGGGAGCACGTCGGGCAGCGGCAGTCGTTCGGCAGGCCACTGGCCTCCTACCAGGGCGTGTCGTTCCCGCTCGCCGAGGCGGAGACCCACTGGCTCGGCGCCCGGCTGGTGTGTCTGCGGACGCTCTGGTTGAAGGACCGGGGACTGCCGCACAACGCCGAAGCGGCGATGTGCAAATGGTGGGGCCCGAAGCTCGCGTACGACATCGTCAACACCTGCCTGCTCACCCACGGCCACGGCGCGTACTCCACCGAGATGCCGTACGAGCAGCGGCTGCGGGATCTGCTCGGCCTGCAGATCGGGGACGGGACCGCGCAGATCATGAAACTGATCATCGCCCGCGACAAGGCGGGCCGCGCGGCCGTGGACATCTGAAGGGAGCCGCCGTGTCCTACAACGCATTCACCTTCGGCATCGAAGACAGCGTCGGCCGGATCACGCTGAGCCGGCCCGAGCGCGGGAACCCGTTCGACGGGGACTTCTGTGCCGAACTCAGCCTGATCGCCACCGAGTGCGACGAGAGCCCCGAGGTGCGCAGCGTCCTGATCGACGCGCAGGGCCCGTACTTCAGCGTCGGCGCGGATCTGCGGAGGTTCGTGCGGGACCGCGACGAGCTTCCCCACTTCGTCAAGAACGCCACGGTGGGTCTGCACAGCGCCTTGTCGCGGCTGGCCCGGATGGACGCGCCGGTCGTGATCGCCGTGCACGGCCTCGCCGTCGGCGGCTCCGTCTCGCTGTCGGCGGCGGCGGACTTCTGCCTCGCCGCCCGGTCGGCGGAGTTCTACGCGGCGTACACGGGGATCGGGCTGATCCCGGACGGCGGCGCGTCGTACTTCCTGCCCCGCCGGTTGGGGGTACGACGCGCGACCGAGTTCCTGATGCGCAACCAGCGGTGGTCGGCCGCCACCGCGATGGAGTACGGCCTGGTCAACGAGGTGGTCGACGACGACCAGCTCGCGGGCCGGGCTTGGGCCCTGGCCACGGAGCTCGCCGAAGGCCCGACCCGGGCGTACGGCGAGATCAAGAACCTGATGCTCTCGACCTGGGAGCAGCCGCTCGAGGCCCAGATGGAGCAGGAAGCCCGCGCGATGTCACGCGCCGCGCGGACCGAGGACGGGTGGCACGGCATCAACGCGGTCCTCGCCAAGGGCAAGCCGCAATTCCACGGGCGCTGAACGCCCCGCGAACGATCGAACGGAGGCAGTGATGCCAACAGAACTCACTGTGGACAGTCGCTACGGGGCCGACGCCGCACGCCAGTTCCGCGACAAGGGATGGTGGCTGGACGACTCCGCCGCGTCCCAGCTCGACCGGTGGGCCGAGGCGACCCCGACCCGTCGCTTCGTCTCCGACGGCACGGTCGAACTCGACTACGCCACCGCACGGGGGCGCGCGTACCGCCTGGCGAAGCGGCTGCTGGACCTCGGCGTACGCCCCGGCGACCGGGTCGTGGTGCAACTGCCGAACTGGGCGGAGTTCGTCGTCGCGTACCTGGCGATCGCCCGGATCGGGGCGGTGACGGTGCCGGTCATGATGGTCTACCGGCACTCCGAGGTACGCCACGTGCTGCACAACTCCGAGGCCGTCGCCGCCGTCACCACAGGCACCTTCCGCAACTTCGACTACGCCGGGATGTTCCGCGAACTTCGCGGCGAATCCCCGGCGCTCCGTACGCTGATCATGGTCCGTACCGAAGCGACCGGTGACGAGGTGTCGTTCGACGAGGCCAGCCAACCGGAGGCGGGCACCGCCGTACCGGACGAGGCCGCGCTCGGACCGCACCCGCACCCCGACCGGGTGCACCTCGTCGTCTACACCTCCGGCACCGAGTCGACGGCGAAGGGCTGCGCGCACACCTGGAACACCGTGGCGTTCAGCGGCCGGGGGCTGGCGAACGACGTGTTCAAGATGACGCCGCAGGACGTCATGTTCATGCCGTCGCCGATCACCCACTCGACCGGCATCGTGGTCGGTGTCCTGGTGCCGCTGTCCTCCGGCGCCGAGACGCATCTGCTCGACGTCTGGGAGCCCACCGAGGGGCTGCGGCGCATCGAGCGGTACCGCTGCACCGCGACGGCGACCGCCACGCCGTTCGTACGGATGGCGCTGGACGCCGCGCCGGCCGCGGGCGCCGACGTGTCGTCGATGCGGTTCTGGCTCTGTGCCGGAGCGCCGATCCCGGAGACGCTGGCCCAGGAGTTCGGCGCCGTGTTCACCAACGGACGGTTGATGCCGCTGTACGGCTGCTCGGAGATCATGGCCGCGACCTGCTGCCATCTCGACGACCCGGTCGAGCGCTGTGTCACCTCCGACGGCTCGCCCGCCCTCGCCGGCATACAGATCAAGCTGGTCGACGGGGACGGCAAGGAGGTCCCGGCGGGCGAAGAGGGAGAGATCTGCTACTGGGGGCCGGGCGCGATTCTCGGGTACTGGCGCGAGCCGGAGCGGACCGCCGCGGCGATCGACGCCGAGGGCTGGCACCACACCGGCGACCTGGGACGCGCCGACCCTGACGGCTACATCAGGGTCACCGGCCGCCTCAAGGACATCGTCATCAGGGGCGGCAGCAACATCAGCGTGAACGAGATCGAAGCCCACCTGGTGGCGCACCCCCGGATCCAGCAGGCCGCCGTGGTCGGATACCCGGACGCCCGACTCGGCGAGCGGGTCTGCGCGATCGTCGTACCGAAGCCGGGCGGTGACCCGCTGACCCTGGAGGAGGTCACGGGCTTCCTGCGCAACGAGCGCCGGATCTCGCCGCAGAAGCTGCCGGAGCGGCTGGTGGTCGTCGACGAGATGCCGATGACCCCGACCGGGAAGATCCAGAAGTTCCGGCTCCGCCACCTGGCCACTCAGGAGGCGGCATCCTGAGGCGTTGCGGGCGCGCCCGACAGCGTCGCCTGCCGGGTCAGCGGCACCTCACGGCAGGTAGGTCGCGAAGACCTTGTTGGAGTTGAAGACGTCGGTCTCGACGAACTCCGACCAGCTCGGCCGGCTGCGTCCGAGCGCGTCCATCGCGCCCAGCAGCGGGAACCAGTTGAGCAGCTCCTGCTGACCGGCGTCCTCGATCTGCTGCAGCGAGTTGCCACGCCAGCCGTCGACGTCGCCGGCGACCATCTGGTCGTACAGCCGGCGGTCGCTCGGGGTGTCCGGCCGCAGTCGCCAGGTCCGGTCGCAGATGAACGCGTGGGACCAGCTCGAGGACGCCACCAGCGCGGCCCGCCACGGCGACTCCGCGAAGATCTCCGCGACGGTGGCGCCGATGTCGATGAACCGGGACGGCTGGGGCGACGGCGGATCCAGCTCCCGTACGTCGTCGAACCGGCTCATGAAGCCCTGGTAGCTCACCACCCGGCGGCCGTAGCAGTTGATCGGGAACGGCACCACGGGATAGTCGAAGCCGGTGCGGTGGTAGTCGAGGTAGAGGATCGCGTTCAGGAACGCGTGCGGCAGGCTCGGGTGGTGCAGCCGCTTGTAGGCGTACGGTACGTCGACGCCGCGCAGCAGCAGCTCGGTCGCGAGGTGCTTGCCGATGTCGGGCCGGCCGCGGACCGTGAACGTGGTCTCGGCGGTCTCGTTCCAGACGTTCGGCCTGCCCTTCATGTCGGAGGAGTCCGCGGCGTGTGCCCACGGGCGCACGTCCAGGTCCGGGTACGCCTGGACCGCGTACGGCGGGATGATGTCCTCTTTGAAGTTCTCGTACTGGTCGTCGCCCCAGATCACCACGACGTCGGGCTGGAAGTCGTCGATCGCCTCACGGGTGCGCTCGAAGCCCTTGACCAGCGCCGCCCGATGCTCGGCGGCGGCGGACCGGCCTTCGTCGGAGCCCCACTCCCGGCGCATCAGCTCGGGCCAGTTGGCGGGATCCTTCTCCGCCTCCGGAATGGCCGGGTCGTCCAGGGTGCGCCGCAGGATCCCCGCCATGGCCTCGTCCGTACCGCTGAACGGTGGGTAGTGCGAGAGGCCGATTCCCAGTACCTCAGCCATCGAAGCTCCTCCCTGTGCCGCGCCAGGCCGCATGGTCAAGCCTCACATTAGTCATGACCATGAACTATCGTCAAGGCTGAGTTTCAAGTATTGGATGAGATGGGATGGGTGATAGAGTCAGACGTTGAAATTTCAGGTGTAACAGTTTCGAAGCTCACGAAAGGCAGAGTCAGTGGCACCTGCAGACTCCGAACTGTCCGTCACCGACCAGGTCGAGCGGACCGCGCGGGAGTACGGTCCCGGATTCGACCCGAGCGTCCTGACCTTGACGCTGACGCTCTACCGGACGATGGCCGTCTTCGACCGGGCGCACGCAGCCGAGCTCGCCCCGCACCGCCTGACGCTGAGCCAGTTCAACATCCTGAGCGTGCTGCACCGCGCGGCCAAGCCACTGACCATGGGCGAGCTCGGGCAGGCGGTGTCGGTACGCCCGGCGAACCTCACCGGGGTGATCGACACGCTCACCAAGCGCTCCCTGGTGGAGCGGCAGCTCAACCCCGGGGACCGCCGGTCGTTCCTGGTCGGCATCACCAAGGTCGGCGAAGAGTTCCTCGGCGAGTTCCTGCCGAAGCACTGGCGGTATCTCGAAGCGCTCACCGCCGGCCTCTCCGAGCGCCAGCGCAAACAGTTGACCGGCCTGCTCGACCGGTTCCGGGAGTCGATCCAGGCGGCCGAGCTGTCCGCCGAATCACCCGGCGCCAGCGGTCCCGCCGTCGCCGCGGCCGTACCGGCCAGCTCCTGAGCATGGCCGTGCTGGGAGCGGACCGGGTGGTGGGAGCGGACCGGGTGGCGGGAGCGGACCGGGTCGACGTGCACGCCCACGGGCTGCCGCCGGCGCTGCCGCCGCTGGCTCGGCGCTACGCGGGCGACTGGCCGGAGCTGGTGGCCACCGGGCCCTGCACCGCCGACATCACGCTGGGCGGCCGGCATTTCCGCTCCGTCGACTCCCGCTGCTGGGACGCCGCACGGCGGCTCGCCGAGATGGACGCCGAAGGAGTCGCACTCCAGGTCGTCTCACCGATCCCGGTGACCTTCTCGTACGGGCTGGACCCGACCGGTGCGGCGGAGCTGTCCCGGCTGCAGAACGAGTGGATCGCCGGACTCGTACGCGACCATCCCGACCGGTTCTCCGGGCTGGGCACCGTACCGCTGCAGGCGCCTGAGGTCGCGGCGGCGATGGTGGCGGAGATCGTGGCGCAGCTCGGCCTGCCCGGCGTGGAGATCGGCAGCAACGTCGCCGGGCGGATGCTCGACGACCCCGAGCTGGAGCCGTTCTTCGCCGCCTGCGCCGAGTGCGACGCCGTCGTCTTCGTACATCCCTGGCAGGTGTTGGGGGCCGGGCGGCTGACCCGGCACGGGCTGGGCTACTCCGTCGGGATGCCCGCCGAGACGGCCGCCGCCGCGGCGAGTCTGGTGTTCGGGGGCGTGCTCGACCGCCACCCCCGGCTGCGGGTGGTGCTGGCCCACGGCGGCGGCTCGTTCACCGCGCTGCTCCCCCGCATCGACCGGTGCGCCGAGATGCTGCCGGGCGTCACCGCGCCCCAGCAGCCGCCGTCGGCGTACGCCCGGCGGTTCTGGTACGACTCCCTGGTCTACGACCCCGAAGCGCTCCGCAGACTGGTGGCGACCGTCGGCGCCGACCGGGTGATGATCGGCACCGACTATCCGTTCCCGATCGCGGAGCGACCCGCCGGCCAGGGCGTGACCGACGCGGGCTTCGACGACGCAACCGCCGCCGCCGTACGGGCCGGCACCGCCCGCACGCTCCTCAAGCTGTAGCCGCCCGCCACGCCGCAGCGCGAGCGACACCACCTGGGCGAGTGACCGCTCGCCGCTCCCGCCCCGCGACAGGTTGCCGGCGCCACCCGGCCAGGTCGGTCCAGCTCGCCGAAGATCAGCCCCGTCAGCCGGGGCTGATCTGCATGATGACCGCCTTGGGCTCGGTGAAGAACTCGCGGCTGAAGCTGCCGCCTTCCCGGCCGATGCCCGAGTCGCCCACGCCGCCGAACGGGGCCCGCAGGTCCCGGATGAAGAAGCAGTTCAGCCACACCGTGCCGGCCCGCAGCGCCGCCGAGACCCGGTGGGCGCGGTGCAGGTTCTCGGTGAACAGCATGGCGTTCAGGCCGTACGGGGTGTCGTTGGCAAGCGCGACGCCGTCCGCTTCGGTGTCGAACGGGGCGACCACCGCCAGCGGGCCGAAGATCTCCTCCCGGCAGTGCGGCGCGTCCGGGGCCAGGTCGGCCACCACGGTCGGTCGCACCACCCACCCGTCACCGAGTCCCCCCGTACGCACCTTGCCGCCCGCCGACTCGGCGGTGTCCACGTACCGGCGCACCTTGCGGTAGTGCGCTTCGGACGCCAGCGGTCCGAGCTGGGTGGCCGGGTCACGGGGATCGCCGATCCGCATCGCCTCGGCGGCGGCGGCGAACCGGTCGAGGAACTCGGCGTACACGCCGCGCTGGACGTACAGCCGGCTGCCGGCGAGGCAGACCTGGCCGGCGTTGGTGAAGATCGCCTTGATCGACCACTCCACGGCGGTGTCCAGGTCGGCGTCGTCGAAGACCAGGTTCGCGCCCTTGCCGCCCAGCTCCAGGCTCACCGGGGTCAGGTTCGCCGCCGCCGCGGCGCCGATCGTACGGCCGGTGCCGGACTCCCCGGTGAACGTGATCCGGTCGACTCCCGGATGCTCGGTCAGCGCCTGGCCGGCCGAGTCGGGGCCGTACCCGTGCACCACGTTGAGGACCCCGGGCGGCATCCCGGCCCGCAGCGCCAGGCGGGCAAGCAGTGTCGCCGAGACCGGAGTGTCCTCGGCGGGCTTGAGCACGACGGTGTTGCCCCAGGCCAGGGCGGGTGCCACCTTCCAGCTCTCCAGCATCAGCGGGAAGTTCCACGGCGCGATCGCCGCCACCACGCCCGCCGGCTCGTACCGGGTGTACGCGTGGTGGCCGCTGTCCATCGGGAGGGTCTCGGCGGTGGCGAGCCGGGCGTGGTCGGCGAAGAAGCGGAAGTTCTGCGCCGCCCGCGGTACGTCGTTGCCCCGGCTCTGGGTCACCGGCTTGCCCATGTCCCGGGTGTCCGCCAGGCCCAGCTCGTCGGCGTACTGCTCGACCAGGTCGGCCAGCCGGTGCAGGATCCGGCCGCGCTCGGCGTACCCCATGCTGGGCCAGGGACCGGTGTCGAACGCCGAGCGCGCGGCAGCCACCGCGCGGTCGGCGTCGGCCGCGCCGCCGAGGGCGACCTCCGCCCAGGGTTGGCGGGTCCACGGGTCCACGCTGGCGAACCGCGAGCCGTCGAGCGACTCGACCTCCTCGCCGGCGATCACGTGTCCGTAGAAGTCAGTCATCGGCCGCCGCCCGGTTCTCGGCGATGGTGACGTCGCCGGCCGCCCAGTGGCTGGTGGGCAGTTCCCGTACCACCACCCGGACGCTCTCCGGGCGGGCGTCGGCGGCGCGCACCACGGCGGTGTGCAACTCGTGGATCAGAGACCGGATCTGGTCGGGGGTACGCCCCTCGACCAGAGTCACTTCGACCAGCGGCATGTCAGCTCCCGGAGAGGTGGATCGAACCGAGGTGGGTGAAGTGGACGCCGAGCGACACGCCCGCGGGCACCGGTACGGCGTCGGTCATCCCGCCGGTGAGCACCACCCAACCGGGCTCGATCGCGAGGCCGCGCCGGCCCAGGTCGTTGGCGGCGAGCGCGAGCGCCTCCGCGGGATGGCCGAGCACGGCGGCCCCGGTGGCCGAGTCGACCACCTGCCCGCCGACCTCGACCAGACAGCCCTCCATCGCCAGGTCCAACCCGTCCGGCGGTACGCCTACCGGGCCGGTGACGTACCGACCGGAGGAGGCGTTGTCGGCGACCACGTCCGGCAGGGTGAACTGGAAGTCGGCGTACCGGCTGTCGATGATCTCGACCCCGGCGTGGACGGTGCCGACGGCGGCGAGCGCGGTCGCGGCGGTGACCCCGGGGCCGGCCAGCCGGTCTCGCATCACGAACACGATCTCCGGCTCGGCGCGCGGGTGGATCAGGGCGTCCCGGGGCACCGGGTCGCCGGCGGGCAGCGCCATGGCGTCGGTGAGCCAGGCGGTCAGCGGCGCGTCGATGCCCATCCGCCGCTGCTTGGCGCGGCTGGTCAGCCCGAGTTTGACGCCGACGAGGCGCTCACCCCGTTCGACCCGGCGGCGCAGCGTCTCGTCCTGGACCGCGTACGCCGTGGCGAGGTCCAGCTCCGGCCACTGCTCGGTGACCGGGCCGCGGGCGGCGACGTGCGTCTCCCGGTCGAGCAGTTCGGTGGCGGCGTGGTCGATGTCCCAGCTCATCCGCGTACTCCCGTCGCGGCCAGCTCGCCCAGGTCTCGCTCCTGGGCGAGCTGCAGCGCGATGTCGATGATCATGTCCTCCTGGCCGCCGACGTAACCGGCCTCGCCGACCCGCTGCAGGATCTCGTACGCGGGGACGGCGTACCGTTCGGCGGCGCGTTCGGCGTGCAGCAGGAACGAGGAGTAGACGCCGGCGTACCCCTGCACGATCGAGGAGCGGTCCATCCAGGGCAGCCGCGGGATGAACGGCTTCACCACGTCCTCCGCCGCCGCCAGCGCCCCCTGCACGTCCACCCCGGTACGGATCCCCAGCCGGTCGAACGTCGCCGCCAGCACCTCGGTCGGCGAGTTGCCCGCGCCCGCGCCGAGCGCACACAACGCGCCGTCGATCTGCTTCGCCCCCGCCTGGTACGCCAGCACCGAGTTCGCCACCCCGAGCGAGAGGTTCTGGTGGCCGTGGAACCCGACCTGCGCGTCGCCGCCCACCTCGTCGATCAGCGCCTGGACCCTGGCCTGCGCGTCGGAGAGGACGAGGGCGCCGGCGGAGTCGACCACGTACACGCACTCGGCGCCGGCGTCGACCATGATCCGGGCCTGCCGTGCCAGTGAGGCCGGACCCGTACGGTGCGAGAGCATGAGGAAGCCGACCGTCTCCATGCCCAGGTCACGGGCGGCGCCGAAGTGCTGGATCGACACGTCGGCCTCGGTGCAGTGGGTCGCGATCCGCGCCACGGAGGCGCCAGCACCGTGGGCTTTCCGGAGATCCTCGACTGTGCCGACGCCGGGCAGCAGCAGCACCGCGATCTTCGCCCGGGCGGCCTCCTCGACGGCCGCCGCGATGAGCTGGATCTCGTCCACCGCGGAGAACCCGTAGTTGAAGCTGGATCCGCCGAGACCGTCGCCGTGCGCCACCTCGATCACCTCGACGCCCGCGCCGTCCAACGCGTGGACCACGGCGCGCACCTGGCCCTCGGTGAACTGGTGCCGCATCGCGTGGCTGCCGTCCCGCAACGTCGAGTCGGTGATCCGCAGGTCCCGGCCGTCCGGGGCCGGCACCTCAGGGCCCTGTTGTGCTTCGCCGTTCATGCGCTCACCTCCGTGGTGGCTCTGTCACGGGCGACGGCGAGCAACTCGCCCACCCGGGCCGCCGCCGAGGTCATGATGTCGAGATTGCCGGCGTACGGGGGCAGGTAGTCGCCGTTGCCGCGCACCTCCAGGAACACCGCGACGCGGGCCTGGCCGTTCCAGTCCTTGCGCGGATCGTCGTACTGCGGGTCGGCGCGCAGCGTGTAGCCGGGTACGTACCGCGCCACCTCGCCGACCATGCCGACGATCGACTCGGTGACCGCGTCCCGGTCGGCGTCGGCGGGGATCGCGCAGAACACCGTGTCGCGCATGATCATCGGCGGTTCGACCGGGTTCAGGATGATCACCGCCTTGCCGCGTTCCGCGCCGCCCACCCGCTCGATCGCCCTGGCGGTGGTCTGGGTGAACTCGTCGATGTTGGCCCGGGTGCCGGGGCCGGCCGAGCGGGACGCGATCGACGCGACGATCTCGGCGTACGGCACGGGGGCGACGCGGGAGACCGCGTACACGATCGGGATCGTGGCCTGCCCGCCGCAGGTGATCATGTTGACGTTGGACGCGTCGAGGTGCTCCGCCAGGTTCACCGGAGGGCACACCATCGGGCCGATCGCGGCGGGCGTCAGGTCGACCGCCTGGATGCCGGCCTCGGCGTACCGGGGGGCGTTGGCGAGGTGGGCCCGGGCCGAGGTCGCTTCGAAGACGATGCCCGGCGGCTCGTCCCGCGACAGCAGCCAGTCGACGCCCTCGGCCGACGCCTCGACACCCATCGCACCGGCCCGGGCCAGCCCGTCGGAGGCGGGGTCGACGCCGACCATGTAACGCACGTCGAGGTGGTCGCTGCGCCGCAGCTTGACCAGCAGGTCGGTACCGATGTTGCCGGGGCCGACGACCGCGGCGACTGTTCTGCTCATCACGCCTCCCCGGAGAATCGGGCGGTGACGCAGCCCAGACCCGCGAACCGCGCGGTGACGGCGTCGCCGGCGGCGACCGGGATCGCGGCGGTCACCGACCCGGGCAGTACGACGTACCCCGCCTCCAGCACGACACCGTGCACGCCGACCGTGTTCGCCAGCCAGACCAGGGACGTCAGCGGCGAGCCGAGCACGGCCCCGCCGGCGCCGGTGGCGACCAGCTCGCCGTTGCGGTGCACCACGCAGCCGCCCAGCCGCAGGTCCACATCGGACAGTGCGGTCGGCGTACTGCCCAGCACCACCCCGCCCGAGGAGGCGTTGTCGGCGATGGTGTCGGCGATGGTGATCGCCCAGTCCCGGATCCGGGAGTCGATGATCTCCAGCGCGGGGAGGACGAAGTCCACCGCGCCGGCCGCCTCGGCGGCCGTCACCCGGGGCCCCCGCAGCGGGCGCTTCAGCACGAAGGCCACCTCGGGCTCGATCCTGGGCTGCACGAACCGCGACACCGGAATCGGCAGGTACTCGAGCCAGAACATGTCGTCGAACAGGTGGCCGTAGTCGGGCTGGTCGACGCCCATCTGGCGCTGCATCGCGGCGGAGGTCAGGCCCACCTTCTGCCCCTTGACCTGCCTGCCGGCGTCCCGCCAGGTGGCCACCTGGGCCATCTGGACGGCGTACGCGTCGGCCAGGCGGAGGTCAGGGTATCGGCTGGTCAGCGGGTCGATCGGCTCGGCGCCGTCGTACACGGAGAGCAGCGACTTCACCGCCCACTCTCGAGTCGCGTCGTCCATGACCCTCCCAGGCTGGATGATCCTAGTTATGGTACGAGATATTTTAGGTTAAGAAGCATCGGCTGGCAACCCGTCGCTGCACCGCACGGCTGCCGGATCCTCACCGAGGCGATCGCCGTGGGCACCCGGACCACGGCGTACGCCACGTCCACGGGGCGGGTGCTGCTCGGCGGGTCACCGCCGGAGGCGGTCGCCGACTACCTGGCCCGTACGGACCTGCGGCCGTTCACCGAGGCCACGATCACCGACCCGGAGCGCCTGGCCGAAGAGATCGAGCAGGTACGCCGCCAGGGCTGGGCGATCGCCGACCAGGAGCTCGCCGAGGGTCTCCGCTCGGTGGCCGCCCGGTGCGGGACGTCGACTCGCGGGTGGCGGCGGCGGTGAACATCTCCGCCCACATCACGCGGGCCTCGGTGACGACGATGCGCCGGCAGTGGCTCCCCGAACTCCTCGCCACCACCGCGCGCATCGAAGCCGACCTCGCCCAGCTGGACGACTAGCCCGGTGTGGGCGGGCCGACCCCCTCGCCGCCGTCGGCGCGGCCCGTCTGAGGACGGTAGACGCGCACCGGGTGGCGGCCTTCGGCGAACTCCTCGACCATCTTGGCGCAGAAGGCCGGCAGGTCGTCCGGCTTGCGGCTGGTCACCAGGCCGTGGTCGTTGTGCACCTGCTCGTCGACCCAGGTGCCGCCCGCGTTGCGGATGTCCGTACGCAGGCTCGGCCACGAGGTGAGAGTGCGACCGCGTACCACGTCTGCTTCGACCAGGGTCCACGGTGCGTGACAGATGGCTGCCACCGGCTTACCGGCCTCGAAGAACGACCGTGCGAACGCGACCGCGTCCGGGTCGGTACGCAGCGCGTCCGGGTTCGCCACCCCGCCGGGCAGCATCAGGGCGACGTAGTCGTCCGGGTCGGCCTCGGACACCACCCGGTCGACCGGGAATGTCTCGGCCTTGTCCAGGTGGTTCATGGCCTGCGCCCGACCGGCCTTCGGAGCCACGAGTTCCGGCTCGGCGCCGGCCTTCTCGAGCGCCAGCCAGGGCTCGGTGAGTTCGACCTGTTCGATGCCCTCGTTGGCGACCAGTACCGCGACCTTGCCGGCTATCTGACGGTCAGTCATATCCGTACTCCCATGGGTTGTCTCCGCAGCGCGGGCGGCTGCCCGACAGCTCCCGCGGCGCGGGCGCTACAGCTCGCGCAGCGCCGGGAGCAGATCCTTCTCCGCGAAGTCGAGGAACTGTTGCTGCGATCCGGCCCCGATCTGCACCAGGGCCACGTGGGTGAATCCCGCGTCGACGAACCGCCGTACGGCCGTCACGTGCCGGTCGAGGTCCGGGCCGCACGGGATCGACTCGGCCACCGCGTCCTCGGTTACCGCCTTGCTGGCCAGGTCGAACGCCTTCGGGTTCGGCAGCTCCGCGTTGACCGGCCAGCCGAGGCCGAACCAGCGGAACTGCTCGTGCGCGACTCGCCGGGCCTCGGCCACGTCGTGGCCGTAGCAGATGCCGAGCTGGCCGTACCGGGGTTTGCCGGCACCGCCCGCCGCGTCGAACTGCTCCAGCAGGTCGGGCTTCGGTTCGGTGGCGATCAGCGCGTCGGCGTACTCGCCGGCGAGCTGGCAGGACTGCTCCCCGGAGACCGCCACGCCGATCGGTACGCCCCGCTCCGGCCGGTCCCACAACCGCGCCTCCGGTACGTCGAAGTACGAGCCGCCGTAGTGCAGGTCCGCACCGGCCAGCAGCGCCGAGATGATCTCCAACGCCTCGGCGAACATCCCGTGCCGCTCGGTGACGTGCGGCCACGCGCCGACCACGTGCTCGTTGAGGTTTTCGCCGCTGCCCAGCCCGAGCGTGAACCGGTCCTCGCTGAGCAGGCCCAGCGTCGCGGCCTTCTGCGCCACCACAGCCGGGTGGTAGCGGCGGATCGGACAGGTGACGAACGACATCAACCCGATGCTCCGGGTGGCGTACGCGGCGGCGCCGAGCACCGACCACACGTACGGAGAGTGACCCTGCTCCTGCAACCACGGGTAGTAGTGATCCGAGGCCACCGCGAAGTCGAATCCCGCGCGCTCCGCGTGTACGGCGTCGTCGACCAGTTGTCTCGGGCCGGCCTGTTCGCCCATCAAGGTGTACCCGAAGTCGACCACAGCACCCCTCACCCCCGAACGGCGTCACTCACCTCCCCCTCCCTATCCGGATTCGAGATCAACTAACCCGGTGAGCTTGCCGTACCGGTGCGAAATTTCGCCGAAACCGCGTCGTCGTGTCGCGCCGGGCACCGGGACCCCTCCCGGCGGCGCGGCGATACCGTCCGGCCGCACCTCTTGTCGGAACGGAGGCAACGGATGACGGTCCACGGTGGACCCCACGACAGGGCGCCGATCACTAAGCTCTTCGCGGTGAGCGGCATCAATCCCGGTTCCATGGTCGGAGCGGTCCTCGATGGCCGTTACCGCGTCACCGAGCGGATCGCCCGCGGCGGGATGGCGACCGTCTACCGCGGTACGGATCTGCGGCTCGACCGGCCGATCGCGGTCAAGATGCTCGACCTGGGACTGTTCGCCGCCTCCGACCTCGCCGGCAAGCTGGCGGATGCGATCGCCGCCGACCTGCAGCGCGAGGCGAAGACGATCGCCCGGCTCAGCCACCCCAACGTGGTCGCGGTGTTCGACCACGGCGTCCACGCCGGTCATCCGTACCTGGTGATGGAGTACGTGCCGGGCCGTACGTTGCGCGGCCTGCTGACCGAGCGGCCGGTGCTGGATCCGTTCGAGCCGGTGCTCGCCGCGCTCGCCGCCGCCCACCGGGCCGCGGTAACAAGGTCAGCCCCGGCATCGGCTACGAGGTCGGCATCGACGACTCGTCGATGGAGGGGTACGAGGGCCCCGACCCGGGCGGGGCTCCCTGATCCGGCTCCGGCAACCCCCGCGGTGAACCGGCACGCCAGAGCATTCCGCCGCCCTGGCGTGCCGGCCGGTCACGACGCGGTGTGCTGGCGGTGCCGGCCCGGCTCCTCGGCGGCTGCCTCGGCCGCTGCGTCCGGCTCGGCCGCCTCGGCCGGCACGTCCGGCTCGGCCGCCCCTGCTGGCTCCGATGGCTTGGCCGGCAGGTCGGCCCCGGCCAGTTCGTGCACCGGTTGGATCGGCGTCAGCGTGGCGTAGCCCTCGCTGAGCCAGGCGAGGTCGGTGCCGGGTTCCGCCCGGTCACGGCTCTGCTCGACGGCCGTACGGACGAAGTCTTCGCCGGTCTCCGCGATCGCCATCTGCACCTGGCCGAACCGGGCGAGGGTCGCCTGCCGCAGCCCCCGTACCTTGTGGCCGGGCAGGTCCGGCACGTTGAGGTTGAGTACGGTGCCGTCCGGCGCGTCGACCAGCCGGGCCAGCACCTCGCAGGCCAGCTCCGCGGCGGTCTCCCAGTTGCGTGCCTCGTCGTCAGCCGCGTCCAGGATCGCCAGCGCGTTGCCGCCGCTGGAGGCGTCGGCCGAGGCGTGGGAACCGCCGTCGTCCGTGGCCATCGGGGACAGTACGTCCAGGGAGACCGCCATCGCCGGCCGGCTGTGCGCGGCGGCGGTGAACGCGGCGCCGACCGTACCGGAGTGCAGTACGGCACGCCCGGCGTTCGCGCCCCGGTTGATCCCCGAGAGCACCAGGTCCGGCGGCTCGCCGAACGCGCCCAGCACCGCCAGGACGACGATGTAGCTGGGCGACGCGGCGACCCCGTACGCGGGCACACCGGCCAGCTCGTCGAGGGTGTGACGCCCGATGATCACCCGGCCGTCAGCCGTGTACGCGCTCAACGCGGCGCTGCTGCCGCTCGCCTCCTCGGCCGGTGCGGCGACCGTCACGTCGTACCCCGACTCGCGCGCGGCACGGGCGAGCCACCGCAGCCCGGGCGCTTCGATGCCGTCGTCGTTGGTGATCAGGATCCGGGTCCGTCTGGTGGTGGTGCCGTCGTCGTTCACGTCTGCTCCAGGTGTACCCGCCGGGCGAGCTCGGCGATCGCGTCGGGGCGGCCGGTGCCCAGGCCGTGCCGGGTGACGTTGAGCGCGCCGGCCGCCGCGCCCGCCTTGACCGCGTCGGCCAGCTCCCCGCGCCTGGCCAGCACGGACACCACTCCGGCCGTCATCGAGTCGCCGGCGCCCCGGTGGTCCGTCACTTCCAGCCGCGGCATCCGTACCTCCAGGATGTCGTCGTCGATCAGGGCGAGCGCGGAACGTTCGGCGCGGCTCACCACGACGGCGCCGGCGCCGTCGTCCCGCAACCGCCGCAGCGCTCTGGACAACCCGGCCATGTCGTCCGGCTCGACGCCCAGCTCTTCGTGGCTGACCTTCACGAAGTACGGCTTGCCGTGCAGCACCGCGCGCAGGTGCTCGCCGGACAGGTCGGCCGCCACCCGGCTGCCGTTGCCACCCAGGTCGGTGGCGAGCCGCCGGTACGCGTCCGGCGGCACCACGTCGGGGTGGGCCGGACCGCTGAGCACCGTCACCGTCGCGCGCAGCCCCTCGGTGAGCGCCAGGTCGTACAGTTCGTCGAGTTCGTGACGGCCCAGCGGCTCACCCGCCACCTCGGCGATCGGCCGGCGTTCCCCGTCACGGCGGTCGTGCACGTACCAGCCGTTGTCGGCGTCGCGGTGTACGGCGCGCAGCGTCACCTCCTCGCTGGCGATCAGCGGTTCCAGCACCCGCCCCACCTCGCCGCCGAGTACGGCACACACCGTCGCCGGTACGCCCAGCGACGCGATCATCCGCGCCTGCCAGATGCCCTGGCCGCCGACGTGCAGATGCAGCTCGGGCTCGTCGCTGACCTGCTCGACGGTGATCGTCAGCTGCGGCGCCGGCGCGAACACCATCACGGAAGGGTCCATCGGTCACTCCGTCTCGGGTTGACCCCTCCGTACCCAGGAAATGTCCTGGTTCACACACACCGGTGGCGGCAAGATCACCGGCCGCGCCGCGGGTCAGCGCTGCAGCCAGGCGGCCGCGTCGACGGGAAGCCTCCCGTCCCGCAGCGGTTCGCTGGCGAGCAACACCCGTTCGTGGTCCGGCAGCGGGTACCGCGAGTCCGACAGGTTCACCGCGCAAACCAGTCCGGGGTCCCGCGCGAACAGCAGTACGCCGTCCGGCGCCTCCCGCCACGTCAGCGCTCCGTCGCCCAGCGCGGGATGCGCCTTCCGCAGCCGCAACGCCTCCCGGTAGAGCGACAGCATCGAGTCCGGCTCGGTGTCCTGCGCGGCCACGGTGAGCGACCGCCAGTGCGCCGGCTGCGGCAGCCACGGCCTCGCCCCGTCCGGGCCGAACCCGTACGGGGGCCGCGCGCCTCGCCAGGGCAGCGGCACCCGGCACCCGTCGCGACCCCGTACGGTGTGCCCCGAGCGCTGCCAGGCCGGATCCTGCAGCAGCTCGGTCGGCAGGTCCTCGACCTCCTCCAGCCCCAGTTCCTCGCCCTGGTAGAGGTACGCGCTGCCCGGCAACGCGAGCATCAGCAGCAGCCCGGCCCGAGCCCGCCGGATCCCCGCCTCGAGGTCGACCGGACCGTGCTGCTCGTGCAGCGGCCCCACTGCCCTGGTGTGCGGCTTGCCGTACCGGGTGACGTGGCGGGTCACGTCGTGGTTGGACAGCACCCACGTCGCGGGGGCGCCGACGGCGTGCAGCGCCCGCATGCTGGAGTCGATCACCGCGCGGAACGACTCCGCACTCCACGAACACCGCAGGAAGTCGAAGTTGAACGCGGTGTGCAGCTCGTCGGGTCGTACGTAGTGCGCCAGCCGGTCCGGCTTCGCGACCCAGGCCTCCGCGACGAAGATCCGGTCCTTGCCGTACGACTCGGCGACCCGCCGCCACTCCCGGTAGATCTCGTGTACGCCGTCCCGGTCCCAGTGCGGGTGGTCGGCCCGGTCCGGCGGCTGGACCAGGTCCTCGTGCCCGGTGCCCAGGTCGGGCAGGTTCGCCTGCTTCACCAGGCCGTGCGCGACGTCGATCCGGAACCCGTCGACGCCGCGGTCCAGCCAGAACCGCAGGATGTCGGCGAACTCGGCGCGCACCTCGGGGTGCTCCCAGTTGAGATCCGGCTGCTCGGGCGCGAACAGGTGCAGATACCACTCGCCGTCGCGCAGCTGGGTCCACGCCGACCCGCCGAAGACGCTCTGCCAGTCGTTGGGCGGCTCCCCCGGACCCCGGCCGGTACGGAACACGTACCGGCCGCGCTCGGGTGAGGCGGGTCCCGCCTGGAGGGCCGCGGCGAACCACTCGTGCTTCGACGACGTGTGGTTCGGCACCAGGTCGACGATCAGCCGCATGCCGTACTCGTGCACCGCCTCGATCAACGCCTCCGCTTCGGCGAGGGTGCCGAACAACGGGTCGATGTCGCGGTAGTCGGCGACGTCGTACCCGCCGTCGGCCATCGGCGACGGATACCACGGCGTGATCCACACCGCGTCCACCCCGAGGTCCCGCAGGTACGGCAGCCGCGACCGGATCCCGGCGATGTCGCCCACCCCGTCGCCGCTGCCGTCGGCCAGACTCCGGATGTAGATCTCGTAGATGACCGCGTCGCGCCACCACTCAGCATTGCCAGCCACGTCAATGCGCCCCTCTCCGGTCGCAGGGCGGCTTCCCTGCCTACCAGGTCCACTGCCTACCCGGACCAGTCGCATTGAATCCAATCACGGTGCGATGCCGACGCCACCGAGCCGGCTCCACGCCTCCTCCTGGGCCTCGGTCAGCGCGGGCCAGTGCCGGGCGCCCGAGCGAGGGTACACCCGCGACTCGTACCCGGCCGGTACGTATCCGGGGTCGAAGAAGCAGCCGGTGCCGTACCTGGCGTCGTACCCGGGACAGGCCGCCGCCACGGACTCCGGGGTCGGCTTCCGTCCGGTCTCCACCCAGGCGGACAGCGCGGCGAGCGCGCTGGCGTACTCGGCGTCGGAGAGCGAGCTGTGTTCGCTCTCGTGGGTGAAGGTCTGCACCAGGTGCTCCGCCGTGCCGGCGCCTTCGAGACTGGCCCGGTACGCCGACTCGTGCTCCACGAACGCGGTCGGGTCGTCGATGGCGTGGACCGTCAGCACCGGGATCGACACCGCGCCGGTCAGGTCGCTGTCGTACGACAGGTCCCGTACCGCCGACGGGTCCGGGCTGAACCGCTCGACCCCGGCGTTGAGCGCCTTGTCGTCGTGCGAGCCGGTGTAGTGCACGTCGGAGTTGCCGAACGGGTTCCGGCCGCCCAGCCGGTCGCTGACGATGTCGCGGAAGGTGAAGGTGGCGAAGTTCAGATGCGAGAACAGGGTCCGCTCCGGGATCCGGGTCACGCCGAGGATGTCGTCGAGGTTGCGCTGCTGGAGGCTGGTACGGTCCGCCGGCGCGGACTGGTAGCCGGTGCACTCCTGCAGCCGGGCGCGCAGTCCGGTGCTGGTCATCGTGGAGTCCGGGCGCAGCCCCTGCCACAGCGGATACTGCGGCTCGGTGGGCCTCGGGTGGTTGCGGCAGTAGTACTGGTAGACCACCCGCAGATCCACCCGGTAGTTGTACCCGCGCGACCCGCCCGCCAGTACGCCGCTGGTCAGCAGCGCCGCGTCGTACCCGTCGTGGTATGTCTCGATCAGCTTCGCCGCCACGTCGCCGCCCCACGACTGGCCGTGGACGACCGTACGACGCGGCTGCCCGAAACTCGCCACGAACAGCCGCCGCAGGTTCTCCGTGTCCGCCACCGCCATCCGGGTGCCGTACCCGCCCCGGCGGTACGAGGAGCCGGCCCAGGCGTACCCCTCGCGGACCATCACCGACCACCGGGCCAGGTCGTCGGCGCTGCGTTGCGGGGTCGCCGGCCCGAGGTCGGGTCCGCCGTGCGCGTGCATCACCAGGGCGCCGTTCCAGTCGGCGGGAATCGCGATCGAGTAGTACGCCCCGTTGCCGTCCTGCCCGTCGTAGCAGGTCGCCGTCGCGGGGATCCCCACTGGACAGTCAACGGGATCCGGACCTGCGGCAACCCCGACGGCGGCGACCGCCGCGGGCAGGCCGGCCACGAGGCCCGTACCGGCCGCGAGTGCGGCGACGACACAGCTGACCCTGAACCCGGTACGACTGCTCATGGTGTTCTCCTCGCTCGACGACCGCGTCGCTGGGACTGTGACGTTAGACACCCCCGTGGCGTCGCCCGAGGTTGTGGTCATAAAGAACGCCGATCCGGATCACCCGACCGGCGCTGTTGCGTACCGGGGAAGGTGGGTAAGGGCCAGGACAGGTCATGGCCCCTTGCCGGACAGGGCGGTGTCGGATGGGTGTGTGGTACGCGCTCGGGTCCGCGACGTGCTACGGCGTGGCGGACTTCGCCGGGGGCATGCTGTCGCGGCGTGCCAACGGCATCGCGATCGCGATCGCCGGCCAGCTGGGCGGTCTGGTGCTGACCGTGGTCGCCGCGCTGCTGGTCCCCGCGCCCGACATCGCCTCCGGGGACCTCGTCTGGGGAGCGGCGTCCGGGGTCGGGACCGGCGTGGGCATGGCGTTCCTGTACCGGGGTCTCAGCCACGGCGCGATGAGCGTGGTGGTGCCGGTCAGCGCGGTGGGCGGCCTGGCACTGCCGGTGGCCGCCAACGTGGCCGTGCTGGGCGACCGTCCGTCGGTCGCGTCGTGGTTGGGACTGGTCGCGGCCGTTCCGGCGCTGTGGTGCGTGTCGATGACCCGCACCGATGGTGCGGCCACCAGCGCCGGCGGCGTGGGCGACGGCCTGGTCGCCAGCCTGGGGATCGCGCTGCAGTACCTGGCGTTGGCACAGGCCGGCGCGGCGTCCGGGCTGTGGCCGTTGGCGGCGGGACGGCTCGCCGCGGTGGCGGCGATCGTGCCGGTGGCCGGCCTGACGCGTTCCTCGCTGCGGTTGCCGCCCTGGCTGGGCCTGCAGGCGGCCGCGGTGGGCGGCGTGGCCGCGCTCGCCCTCTTCCTCTACCTCGTCGCCACCCGCAACGCGCTGGTCACGGTCGCGGTGGCGTTGTCGAACTTCTACCCCGCCCTGCCGGCGCTGCTCGGGATCGTCGTGCTCCGTGAACGGCTCACCCGGTGGCAGGCCGGCGGGCTCCTTCTGGCCGGCGTCGCCGTAGCCCTGCTCTCGGCCGCCTGAGGCGCCGCGCTGTCCTGCGGCACCACGGCGCCGGGGAAGGGGTGTGTGGCTTCAGCCGCGCAGCGCGCGGGTGAGGAACACCGCCTCCAGCGCCGCGTCGCCCCAGAACACGTCCGGGAGCTGCCGCCGGTACGCCGTCGTCATGCCGATGGCGGCTACCGCCGTCGCACCCGACAGCACCCGCGCGGTACGGGAACCGGGCTCGCCGGCGAGCAGCGTGAGCCCGATCGCCGCGAACAGCGCACCGGCCACCTGGGTCTGGAACCGGTCGGGCTTCGGTCCCACCACGGCGGTGAACGACGGGAAGTGCAGCAGCGGCCACAGGCCCGTGACCAGGTAGTAGCCGCCCTGCACCCGCTGGGTCCACCGTCGTGGTCGCATCCGAAGCCCCGCCGTCACGTCGGGTACACGCACGCCCGGCCGAGCACGTCCGGGGCCGGCTCGCCGAACACACCACCGGGCACAGAACCGGCGAGACCGCTCGGCGAGATCAGATTCCGATCAGGCATGCGGTCTGCGTACCCGATGAAGCGCGGGACCACACCGGAGCCGATTGCGCCTGACGTGGCCGGGGTAGAAACCGGACGTGCGGCTCAGACGCAGTGACACGACCCTCGACGGGTACGCCCGTCGCCGGCGCGGCCGTGGCTTCAGCTACCACGACGCGGCCGGCCGGACGGTCGACGACCCGGACGAGCTGGCGCGCGTCAGGTCGTTGGTGATCCCGCCCGCGTGGCGGGACGTGTGGATCTGCCGGGACCCGTACGGACACATCCAGGCGACCGGGGTCGACGCGGCCGGGCGGCGGCAGTACCTCTACCACGAGGTCTGGCGGGCACAGCGGGACGCCGAGAAGTTCGACCACGTGCTCGAGATCGCCGCCGCGCTCCCCCGGCTGCGCCGCCGCGTCGCGGGTGACCTGGCCGGCGAGGACCTGACCCGGGCGCGGGTGCTCGCCACCGCGGCGAGGCTGCTCGACCTCGGCGCCTTCCGGATCGGCTGCGAGGAGTACGCCGCTGGCGACGACGCCACGTTCGGACTGGCGACCCTGCGCCGGGACCACGTCAGCTGCTCCACGGAGGAGATCGTCTTCAGCCATCCAGCAAAGGGCGGCGTCGACCGGCTGCAGACCGTTGCCGACCTGCCGGTCCTCACCGTGGTACGCCGACTCAAGCGCCGCCGTACCGGGGAGCAGTTGCTCGCGTACCGGGACGGGCGGGTCTGGCGCGAACTGCGCAGCGGCGACATCAACGACTACCTGCGCGAGGCCAGCGGCGAGCCGATCACGGCGAAGGACTTCCGCACCTGGCACGCCACCAACCTCGCCGCCGTCGGACTCGCCGTCGCCCGTCCGGCACGCTCCACGTACGCCCGGAAGCGGGTCGTCACCGGAGTGCTGCGGGAGGTCGCCGAGTTCCTGGGCAACACCCCGGCGGTGGCGCGATCGTCGTACGTCGACCCGCGGGTGTTCGACCTCTACCACGACGGGATCACCATCGACGTCCCGCCGACCGGCCGCGCGAACGAGCTGGCAGACCTGCACGGCCACCGGGGCTTCGAACGGCAGGTGCTGGCGCTGCTGCGCGACGAGGAGCCGGTCCGCGCGGCCTGAGCCCGAGGTGTGGCGCCAGACCGGGGCTGCCTCAGGCGGCCGAGTGGCTGGGGTGCTGCGCCGGGGCGGCCGCGCGGCTGAACCTCACGCCCTTGTCCTCGACCGGGCCGTACCGCATCAGGAGTACGTCGCGGGCGTAGTTCTGGTGCAGCCGCCACGGCGCCGCCGGGCCCTGTTTGGGCAGGTCGGCGATGCTGCGCAGCACGTACCCGGACTTCAGGTCGATCATCGGCTCCAGGTCGGAGGAGGCCGGCGGCCGCGGCGTGCAGATCTGGTAGTCGTGCGCGGCCATGTGGTTGAGCACCCGGCAGACGTACCCGCTGACCAGGTCGGCCTTCAGGGTCCACGACGCGTTGGTGTAGCCGAGGGTCAGCGCGAAGTTGGGAATGCCCGAGAGCATCATCCCCTTGTACGCGACCGTCTCGCCCAGGTCGACCTCGCGGCCGTCCACGGTGAGGGTCATGCCGCCGATCGCCAGCAGGTTCAGCCCGGTGGCGGTCACCACGATGTCGGCGTCCAACCGCCTGCCGGACTCCAGCGCGATGCCGTGCTCGGTGAACGTGTCGATCCGGTCGGTCACGATCGAGGCCCGGCCGGTGCTGAGCACCTTGAACAGGTCGCCGTCCGGCACCAGGCACAGCCGCTGGTCCCACGGCGAGTAGCGAGGCGCGAAGTGGGTGTCCACCTCGTACCCCTCGGGCAGCTGCCGTCGTACGCCGGTGCGCAGCAGGGACTTGATCAGCTTCGGGGTGCGGCGGCTGAGCTGGAACATCAGGGTCGCCAGGAAGACGTTCTTCCACCGGGTGAGCGGGTAGACCGCCTTCTCGGGCAGCCAGCGGCGCAGCAGGTCGGCGAGCGGGTCGCGGGACGGCAGCGACAGGATGTAGCTGGGCGAACGCTGCAGCATCGTCACGTGCGCGGTCCGCTCCGCCATCGCCGGCACCAGGGTCACCGCGGTGGCGCCGCTGCCGATCACCACCACCCGCTTGCCGTCGTAGTCGAGGTCCTCGGGCCAGTGCTGCGGGTGCACCACCTGGCCTTCGTACCGGTCGATGCCGGGGAACCGCGGCGAGTAGCCCTCGTCGTAGCGGTAGTAGCCGGAGCAGACGTACAGGAAACCGCAGGTCAGCCGTACGGTCTCGGCGGTGTCCGTACGCTGCGCCTCGACCGTCCACCGGGCGTCCTGGGTGGACCACTCGGCGCGTACCACCCGGTGGTGGAACCGGATCTTGTCGGTCACGCCCTCGTCGTCGGCGGTGCGGCGTACGTAGTCCAGGATCGAGTCGCCGTCGGCGATCGCCTTGGGATGGGTCCAAGGCCGGAACGAGTAGCCCAGGGTGTACATGTCCGAGTCGGAGCGGATGCCGGGGTAGCGGAACAGGTCCCACGTACCGCCGATGGCCTGGCGTGCCTCGAGGATGGCGTACGTCCTGCCCGGGCAATCGCGTTGCAGGTGGCTCGCGGCGCCGATGCCGGACAGGCCGGCTCCCACGATCAGGACGTCGACGTGCTCGTGCGCCATGCCATCACCCACTCGATTCGGAAGCTACTCCCGGTAGGTTATCGACGCTGTGTCGAGTCAGTCAACGGTGTGTTGAGCCGCGCTTGTGGGAGGGGTAGCGTGACGGCCATGCCGACCATGTCCGCGCCCGGCCGTACCCGCTCGACGCGGGGCCGGCGTGCTCCCCGGCCGTCCGGCGACGACCGGGAGCTGGCGATCCTCGGCACCGCCGAGCGGCTGCTGGCGGAGCGGTCGATGAGCGAGATCTCGATCGACGACCTCGCCCGCGGCGCCGGCATCTCACGGCCCACGTTCTACTTCTACTTCCCGTCCAAGGACGCGGTGCTGCTGGCGCTGCTGGACCGGGTGGTCGAGCAGGCGTACGCGGCCTCGCTGATCAGCCCCGAGCAGCTCGCCACCGACCCGCCCCGCTACTGGCGGGAGGCCATCGCCAGCTGCTACGAGACGTTCCGCGCCCACCGCTCGGTGGCCCTGGCCGCCGCCCAGGTACGCGGCACCAACCGCGAAGTACGGCAGCTCTGGGCGACCGTGATGGAAGCGTGGACGCAGCGCACCGCCGAAGGCATCGACGCCGAACGCGACCGCGGCGCGGCACCCCCCGGACTGCCCGCCCGCGAACTGGCGATCGTCCTCAACTCCATGAACGAGCGGGTCCTGTACGCCACCCTCGCCGGTGACGGACCCGCGGTCCCCGAGCCGGACGCGGTGGACGTCCTGCTCACGGTCTGGCTGAACGCGATCTACCAGACCACCACCCCGCCGCCCGCCTGACGACCCTCCCGCCGCCGAGGCCCACCGGGCGTAGAGCCAGCCGGTCAGGCGTTGCTCAGGTCCGCGGCGGCCATCAGGGTCTGCCGGGCGACCGCGGCCGGGACGTCCTCGTCCCGGTTGGACACCACCACGGTCCACCACGGGTCTTCCGCGCAGTCGCGGCGTACCAGGGCGCCCACGCAGGACACGCCGTCGCGGAACTCCCCGTGCTCGGTCACCGGAGCACCCCACACCACGGTCGTCAGCTCCGCCTCGAGCGAGTCCAGGTCGGTGGTGGTACGCGAGGTGAACGGCCGCATCCCCTGGTCGGCGAGGTACCTCACCCGCTCGCGCCGCGGCAGCGGGGCCAGCAGCGCCTTGCCGATCACGGTGGCGTGCGCCGCCGCGTTCAGCCCGACCTCCAGGTCCTCCAGGTACGGCGACTCCGGCCCCTCCACCAGATCGGTGACCAGGATCCGGCCGGAGACGAACCGACCCAGGTACGCCGTGCGCCGGGTCGCCGCCGAGAGGTGCTGCAGCACCTCGTGCACCTCGGGCGGCTGGCGGAACGAGGTCAGCAGATCCCGGAACCGGTGCGCCACGGCGCCGCCCAGCACGTACCGGCCGTCGGGGTGGCGGACCAGGTATCCCTCGTACGCCAACGTACGGACCAGGTGGTACGTGGTGGAGACGTTGAGCTGGCAGCGGCGGGCGATCGCCTTGACCGTCAGCGGAGACCGTACGGCGCCGACCACCTCGAGCACCCGGAACGCCCGCGACACACTCTGCACCAGGTCATTGGGCACCAGGTCATTGGGCACCAGGTCGTCGGGCACCAGGTTGTCGCGAGCGTTGCGTGCAGCGTCTCGCATAGGCCCACCCGCCCGGGATGTGTCGACGTCCCGATTCTCCGCCCGATGCCGGCCCGCCGCCAGACGTCGAGCACATCGAGGTCTCCAGTACGTTTCGTCCGGATTTCGCATGGTGAAATCTGCGCCCTTCCCTGCGCGTACGGGGCGTGGTCACGATGACCACATGCGGAACATTCCCGAGCACGTACTGGCCGCACTGGGCGACGTCTACGACCCCTGTTGCCGGGAGAAGGGCATCTCGGTGGTCGACATGGGGCTGGTGCACGACGTGTCGATCACCGACCGGCACGCCCGGGTCGAGTTGCTGCTGACGTCCGGCTGGTGTCCGTTCGCGTCCCGCGTACTCAGTGACGTGGCGGAGCGGGTGGAGCAGCTTCCGGACGTGGACAGCGCGGAGGTCGAGGTGGTCTGGGACGAAGCGTGGACCACCGACCGGCTCTCGCCCTCGGCGACCCGCAAGCTGCGGTTCCTGCCGGAGCCGGCCGCGGTGGGCGACCGCGACCGGTACATCGCCGCCCACCTCCCGCACACCGTGAAAGGGGACTCCTGATGATCGACGACGTATTCGTGTTCGACGGCGTGGCGCACGTCTTCAACTTCGAGGAGCAGAACGCGTACGGCACCGCCGGGCAGATGTTCTCCAACCACCTGTACGCCTTCCACGCCACGCTCACCCCCGACGACCAGCCGAAGCTGCCGGCCGAGGACTTCCTGCACCGCTGGACCACCGACGAGATCCGGCAGATGGTGTACGACCAGTCCGACACCGACATGCTGGTGGCGATGCCGCTGCCGCTCACCGACCTGTACCGCGACGGCCTGTCCCCGTGGGAGGAGTGCGCCAAGCTGGCCGCCAAGGACCCCGACCGCACGATCTTCTGGGGCACCGTCAACCCGCTCGAGGGACGCCGGGCGCTGGAACTGATGACCCGGCAGGTGGAGGAGTTCGGCGCCAAGGCGTTCAAGTTCTACAACGTCCGGTACGACTCGGGCACGCCGTTCCCGTGGCGGATGGACGACCCCAGGGTCGCCTTCCCGGTGTTCGAGAAGGCGCGCGACCTGGGCGTGAACCTGATCGGCGTACACAAGGGGGTGCCGTTGGGGCCGCAGCCGGTGGAGCACACCCAGACCTGGGACATGGACGGCGCGGCCGCCAACTTCCCGGACCTGAACTTCGTGATCTTCCACGTCGGGCTGCCGTTCCTGGACGAGACCTGCTGGCAGCTCATCCGCTACCCGAACCTGTACGCCTCGCTCGCCGCGACCATCAACTTCCTGGTACGCGCGCCGCGGATGTTCGCCGAGATCCTCGGCAAGCTGCTGTTCTGGTGCGGCGAGGACAAGATCGTGTACGGCAGCGAAGCCCCGATCTTCCACCCGCAGTGGGCGCTGCGCGCGTTCATGGACTTCCAGATCCCGCAGGACCTGTGCGACGGCTACGGCTATCCCCAGCTCACCGACCAGGCCAAACGCAAGATCCTCGGCGAGAACCTGCTCCGGCTGCACGGCATGGACGTGGCGTCGACCACGGCGAAGCTCGGCCGTCGCCCGGTCTCCACATGACCCGGCTCAGCTGACCGGCGCCTCGGCGTACGCGGTGAGGGCGTCGAGTTCGGCCTGCAGTGACGCGGCCAGCACCGGCAGGTCCGGGCAGGTGCCGGGGTCGGCCACGGCGGTGACGACCAGGGTCCCGGCGTACGACAGCACGGCGAACGCCACGGTCACGTTGCCCGTGGTCATCCCCACCGGGATGACCTCGGCGACCGGCGCGCCGAGGAACGACAGCCGGGTCTCGGGGCCGTGCAGGTTGGTGACGAACGTGGTGACCAGGCGCTGCCGGGACACGTACCACCGGAGTACGCCGAGCCGGGCCAGGGCCCG
>WNGB01005353.1_pt1 | contig 32658 bp, 21 predicted proteins | sample 5400681 | NCBI WGS metagenome assembly WNGB01 (sample SAMN13153367, study PRJNA577476) | soil metagenome | isolation source: 115 cm soil or saprolite under grassland replicate 2 | place: USA:California | collected 2016-06-15
ACCAGCACTCCAATCGACCAGCCATCGGAGACGATGTGATGCAGGGTGACCAGGAAGAAATGGAGCGCCGGCTCCAGACGGACCAGCGCCACGGCGAGGAGCGGCCCGCGGTCCAGAGAGAAGCGGACGCGCGCGTGCTCCCGCGCCAGCCGTGACGATTCGGCTCGGCGCTCCACCTCGGGAAGCACCGAAAGATCGGTCAGGGGGAGCGCGACCTCGACGGCCGGCGCGATGCGCTGCCGCGGCACGTCGTCGACCATCTCGAAGGTGGTGCGCAGCGCCTCGTGGCGCTCCACCACCCCGGCCAGGGCCACGGCGAGAGCGGCTGGATCCAGCTCCCCCGCGACCTCCAGCGCCCCCGGCATGTCGTACGCGGCGCTCCCGGGCTCCAACTGGTCGAGGAACCAGAGGCGCTCCTGGGCGAAGGAGAGCGGCAGGGGATCGGTCCCCGGGACCTGCCGCAACGGCGGTGCCGGTTCCTCGGCGGCTCGCAGGTCCTCCACCCGCGCCGCCAGCTCGACCACCCGCGGCGCCTCGAAGAGGGTGCGCAGGGGGAGCTCGACGCCGAACGCCGAGCGCACACGGGAGACCACCTGCGTGGCGAGCAGCGAATGGCCGCCCAGCTCGAAGAAATCCGCCGTGGCGCTCACCCGCTCATGGCCTAAAACCTCGGCCCAGATGCCGGCGACCATCTCCTCGGCCGCGGTGCGCGGCGGCACGTACGCGGCTTCCGAGCGCGCCTCGGGCTCGGGAAGCGCCGTCTGATCGAGCTTGCCGTTGGCGTTGAGCGGCAGCCTCTCCATGCGCACGAACGCCGCCGGCACCATGTACTCGGGGAGCGACCGCTTGAGCCAGGCCCGGAGCTCCTCGAAGTCCACCACTTCTCCCGACGGCACCACATACGCGACCAGGCTCTTGGCATCCGCCCCGGCCGGCCGCGCCACCACCGCGGCGTCGCGCACCGCCGGGTGGCGCGCCAGCACCGTGTCGATCTCCCCCAGCTCGATGCGGAAGCCGCGGATCTTCACCTGCGTGTCGAGCCGACCGTGGTACTCGATCCGGCCATCGGCCAGGTAGCGCGCGGCGTCGCCCGTGCGGTACATGCGCGCACCCGGCACTCGGCTGAACGGATCGGGGACCATCTTCTGCGCGGTGAGCACCGGATCGTCCAGATAGCAGCGTGCCACGCACGCGCCGGCCGCATAGAGCTCGCCGGCCACGCCCACCGGCACCGGATCGAGATTGCCATCCAGCAGGTGGATGCGCACGTTGGCGATCGGCCGCCCCACCGGCGGGATGTCCATCCACGCCGCGGGCTCGCCGGCGAGCGTCAAGGCGCTGATCACGTGCGTCTCCGACGCGCCGTACTGGTTCGACAGGGTGCAGCCGGGGAGGCGCTCGAACAGGCGGCGCACCGCGGGGGTCACCTGGAGCTGCTCGCCCGCCGTGATCACCTCCTTGAGCCGCGACGGCAGGACCGCCTGCGCCGCCGCCGCCTCGGCCAGGTTCTTGAGCGCGGCGAACGGCAGGTGGAGGCGCTCGACCGCGCTCTCCTCCAGGAAACGGGTGAGCCCCGGGATGTCCCGCCGCGTCATCTCGTCCGCCAGGACCAGCGCGCCGCCCGAGCCCCAGGACGAGAACATCTCCTGGAACGAAACGCAGAACCCGAAGGTGGCGAACTGCACGGTCCGCGCCTCGGGCACCAGCGCCGGATCGGCGAGCTGCCAGGCGAGGAGGTTCGAGAACGCCCGGTGGGTGACCAGGATCCCCTTGGGCTGGCCCGTCGAGCCCGAGGTGTAGATGGCGTAGATCGGGTTGTCCAGCGTCACACCGCTGTCGGGATTCTCCTCGCTCTCCTCCGGGAACTGGTTGACGCCCGGATCGAGGCACAGGCGGAGGGCGTCCCCATCGGGGAAATGCTCTACGAGCGGCGTCTGGGTGAGCAGCACGCGCAGGCCCGCCTCTCGGATGATGAAGGCGAGGCGCTCCCGCGGATACGCCGGATCGAGCGCCACGCCCGCGCCGCCCGCCTTGAGCACGCCGAGCATGGCGATCACCATCTCGATGCCGCGCTCGACGCAGATCCCCACCAGCGACTCCGGCCCGATGCCCAGCCGCCGCAGACCATGGGCCAGGCGGTTGGCGTGCGCGTTGAGCTCCGCGTAGGTCAGCGAGCGGCCGGCGTGGAAGACCGCAAAGGCCTGCGGCGTGCGCGCGGCCTGCTCCTCCACCAGGTGGTGGATGCAGCGGCCTACCCTGAGATCACCGAATTCGGTCCAGGCGCCGTTCCATTCGACGAGGATCTGGTGGCGCTCGGTCTCGGCGAGGAGGGGCAGCGCGTCGAAGGGACGGTCGGGATCGGCGAGCGCGGCTCGGAGCAGAGCCTCGTAGTGGCGGACGAAGCGGAGGACCGTCGGATCATCGTAGAGGTCGGTGTTGTGCTCGACGATGCCGGCGAGGGCGCCGTCCTGCTCGCGCCAGAACAGGGTGAGGTCGAACTTGGCCGTGCCGCTGTCGACGTCGAACGGCTCGAAGGCGGTGTCGCCGATGCGAAACGCCGGCCAGGGCTGGTTCTGGAGGACCAGCATGACCTGGAACAGCGGATTGCGGCTCATGTCGCGCTCGGGCTGGATCTCCTCCACCAGCTTCTCGAATGGGATCTCGTCGTGGGCCGAGGCGGCGAGCGCGACCTCGCGCACCCGTCCGAGCAGCGCGCGGAAGCTCGGCCGGCCGGAGAGATCGGTGCGCAGGACCAGCGTGTTGGCGAAGAAGCCGACGAGCCCCTCCAACTCGGAGCGCCCGCGGTTGGCCACCGGCGAGCCGACCGGGATGTCGGTCTGCCCGGTGGACCGGGCCAGGAGCCCCTGGAACGCCGCGAGGAGGACCATGAACAGGGTCGCCCGCTCCTGGCGCGCCAGAGCGGTCAGGTCCCGCGCGAGATCTGCCGGCAACGCGGTGGTGCGCTGCCGCCCCCGGAACGTCTCGACCGCCGGGCGCGGCCGGTCGGCGGGGAGGGTGAGCCCCGGGACCCCGGTCAGGCACTCGCGCCACCACACCACGCCGGCCGCGAAGCCGGGGCCCTGCAGGTGCTTGCGCTGCCAGACCGCGAAATCCGCGGACTGGATGGGCAGGGGCGGCAGCGGCGCGGGCCGCCCCGCGGCGAGCGCCGGATAGAGCGCCGCGAGCTCGCGGATGAGGACGCCCAAAGACCAGCCGTCCGCGATGATGTGGTGCAGGGTGAGGACGGCGATGTGGACCTCACCCTCCATCCGGATCAACAGCGCCCGGAACAGCGGCCCGCGCGTGAGATCGAAGGAGCGACGGATCTCCTCTCCGGCCTGCCGGCGCATCTCGGCCTCGGCGGTCGGCAGGCCCGCGAGGTCGACCAGAGGCACCCCGGCAGGAATGTCCGGCGCGATGACCTGGACGGGCCGTCCGTGAATGTCCGTGAATGTCGTGCGCAACGCCTCGTGCCGTCGCACCACCTCCTGGAAGGCCCGGCGGAAGATCTCGGGCCGCAGTGGGCCGCGCAGGCGGACCGCCGAGGGGATGTTGTAGAAGGCGGTATTGGATTCGAGCTGGTCCAAAAACCAGAGGCGCTCCTGGGCGAAGGACAGAGGCAGGTCCCGGCCATCGCGGGGCATCGTCGCCGCCGGAGCCTCCACCGTCCGCCCCTCGGCCGCCGCAAGCTCCTCAATCCGGGAAGCGAATGCCGCCAAGGTCGATCGCTCGAACACCGCCCGCACCGGCACCTCGAGCCCGAAGACGTCGCGCATCCGGGCCGTGAGCCGGGCCGCCTGGAGCGAATGCCCGCCCAGGGCGAAGAAGGAGTCCTCCCGTCCCACCTCCACGCCAAGCAGCTCGCGCCACACCGCCGCCACCTGGACCTCCGCGGCCGTCCGGGGCGCCTCGCCCCCGGTCGCCACCGGTTGCACCGAGCGGGCCGCCAGAGCGAGCCGGTCGACCTTGCCGTTGGGAGTCCGCGGGAGCTCGTCGATCGGCAGGATGAGAGACGGCACCGTGTGTGCCGGCAACCGCGCGGCCAGGTGCTCCCGCACGCTCTCCGCGTCCAGCGCTCCAGACGGGACGATCCAGGCGACCAACCGCCGGACCCCATCCGCCCCCTCGGGAGCCACCACCGCCGCCTCCGCCACCGCCGGGTGCGCTCGCAGCGCGGCCTCGATCTCCCCCAGCTCGACGCGGAACCCGCGCACCTTGACCTGCTGATCCATCCGGCCGAGGAAGTCGAGCGCGCCGTCCACCCGCCACCGCGCCAGATCGCCCGTGCGGTAGAGCCGCCCCCCCGCCTCGCCGCCGAACGGATCGGGCCGGAAGCGGTCCGCCGTCAGCTCCGGCCGGCCGAGATAGCCGCGAGCCACCCCCGCCCCGCCCAGCCAGAGCTCCCCTGGAATGCCCACCGGAGCGATCCGCCCGTACCTGTCGAGCACATAGGCCCGGCTGTTCGGCAGGGGCCGGCCGATCGCCGGAGCGTCCGTCCCGCGCTCGATCCGCGCACCGGTCGAGTACGTCGTATCCTCGGAAGGCCCATAGAGGTTCCACAGCTCCGGCGCCCGGGGAAGCCCGAGCACCTCCTCCGCGGCACCGCCCCCAGCCGCAGCAGCTCCGCCATCGCCGAAGGCACCGTATTGATCAGCGTCACCTCATCCGCCGCCGGCAGGTCGCGCAGCGCCAGGGCATCCTCGGCCAGGATCACCGTCCCGCCGAGAGACAGCGGCACGAAGATCTCGAACACCGACAGGTCGAAGTTGATCGACGTCGCCGCCAGCACCCCTCGCCAGACCTCCACGGGATAGGCCGCAGCCGCCCACGCCACCCGCGCCACCGCACTGGAGTGGCGCACGCCGACGCCCTTGGGCAGGCCCGTGGAGCCGGAGGTGTAGATGAGGTAGGCGAGACCCTCACCCCCGGCCCCTCTCCCGCGAGCGGGAGAGGGGTGTGGGTTAGCTTGCGCAAGCTCGGCCGAAATAACGATTCTTGCCCCGCTATCCGCCCTCAGAAACTCAATCCGCTCCCGCGGATACGCCGGATCGATCGGCACGTACGCGCCGCCCGCCTTGAGCACGCCGAGCAGGGCCGCGATCAGGTCCGGGGTCCGCGGCATCGACACCCCCACCCGCTCCTCCGGTTTCAAACCCTGCTCGCGCAGCCACGCGGCGACCCTCTCCGCCCGCTCGTCCAGTTCGGCGTAGGTCACCCGCTCGTGGCCCCAGAGGACCGCGACCGCTTCCGGTGTGCGCCGCGCCTGGTCCTCGAACAGCTCGTGGAGACCGCGGTCGGTCGGATAGGGCGCCGCCGTGGCGTTCCATTCCTCCAGTGCCTGGCGCTCTTCCGCCTCCGTGAGCAGCGGCAGGTCACCCAGGCGGCGCGAGGGATCGGCCGCGGCCGACTCCAGCAGCACCCCGAGATGGCCGGCCAGACGGCGGATCGTCGCCGCGTCGAACAGGTCCGTGGCGTATTCGATCCCTCCCGCGATCCCCTCCTCCGCAGCCTGGAGGGCCAGGGTCAGGTCGAACTTGGCGGTGCCGCCATGGACCAGCGAGGCCGGGATCATCTCGGCGATGACTCCAGGTAGGCGCAGAGGCTCCGAGGGAGCGTCCTGAACCGTGAGCAGGACCTGAAAGAGCGGGCTGCGCGACAGATCTCGCACCGGCCGCAGCTCCTCCACAAGTTTTTCGAACGGCACCTCGGCCCCGGCGTGCGCGTCGAGCGTGGCCCTCCTCGCCCGTTGGACCAGGGTCGTGAAGTCGGGGTCTCCGGTCAGGTCGAGCCGCAGGGGCAGGGTGTTGACGAAGAACCCGATCAGACCCTCCAGCTCCTTGCGGTCGCGTCCGGCCACCGGCGAGCCGATCACCAAGTCGTCCTGCCCGGTGTACCGGTGGAGTACCGCCGCGAGGCCGGCGAGGACCGTCATGAAGAGCGTCGCGCCCTCGCCGCGCACCGCCGGCAGCCTCAGCGTCTCCACGGCGCCGCGGTAGCTCTGGGCCGCGGGACGCGGCCGGTCGGTGGGCAGCTCCAGAGCCGCCGGAGCCCCGGCCAGGCGCTCCCGCCAGCCGGCCAGCAAGCGGTCGAGCGTCGGTCCTGCGAGCCGGCGCCGGTGCCAGACCGCGAAATCGGCGTACTGCACCGGCAACGGAGAGAGCGCCTCTCCCGCCGCCAGCGCCGAGAGGTCGCTGGCGAGCACGTCCATGGACCAGCCGTCCGCCACCGTGTGATGCAGGTTCACCAGAAGGACGTGGCCTTCGCCTCCGAGCCGCAGCAGCGCCGCCCGGAACAGCGGTCCGGCTGCGAGATCGAACGGCCGCCCCGCCTCCTCTCGCGCCAGCCGCAAGGCCTCTGCCTCAGGATCGTCGGCGGTAGTCAGATCGAGCCGTTGGAGAGTGAATCCGCCCGGCGGATGGATGCGCTGGTACGGCCGGCCACCTTCCGCCGGAAAGGTCGTGCGCAGCGCCTCATGGTGCTCCACCAGGGCGGCGAGCGCCGTCTCCAGCGCTGTGGGATCGAGAGACCCGCGCAAGCGGATCGCCGCCGGAATGTTGTAGACCGCGCTCCCCGGCTCCAGGCGATCCAGGAACCACAGCCGTTCCTGGGCGAACGAGAGCGGAATCTCGGCTTCCCGGGAGACCACCTCCAGCGGCACGTCCTCGCCGTCGCCCAACCCGCGCGCCTCCTCGATCACCGCCGCCAGGTCCGCCAGCCGCGGATGCGCGAAGAATGCCGCCAGCGGCAACTCCACGCCGAACGCCTCGCGCACCCGAGAGGACACCCGCGCTGCGAGCAGAGAATGGCCGCCCAGCCGGAAGAAGTCGTCCGCCGCGCCGACCCGCTCGATCCCGATCACCTCGGCCCAGATCGCCGCCAGCCGCTCCTCCACCGCCATGCGCGGCGCCGCGGGCGCTTCCTCCTCCAGCGGCAGACGGGCGAGAGCATCGCGATCCACCTTGGCGTTCGGCGTCAGGGGGAGCGCTGGGAGCAGCAGGAACGCCGAAGGGACCATGGGCTCCGGCAGCCGCTCGCGCAGCCGCGCGCGCAGCTCCTCACCCCCCTGGCCCCCCTCTCCCATCCCCTCCCCTCCTTCCGGGAGAGGGGGGAATCTCTCCGGCACCACATACCCCACCAGCATCCGCCCGCCCGCTCCGGTTCGCGCGAGCACCACGGCCTCGCGCACGCCCGGGCAGGCGCGCAGCGCCGACTCCACCTCGCCCAGCTCGATGCGGAATCCTCGGATCTTCACCTGGTGATCGCGCCGGCCCAGGAAATCGATCCGGCCGTCCGGCAGCCAACGCCCCAGGTCGCCCGTGCGGTAGACCCGGCCCCCCGGCTCCGCAATGTCCTCAGGGAGGGGATCAGGCACGAAGGCTTCGGCAGTCATTCGCGGATGACCAAGGTAGCCGCGGGCGAGGCCGGCACCGCCCAGCAGGATCTCCCCCGGCACTCCGGCGGGCACCGGCTGCAGCTCGCGGTCCACGATCGCCACGCGCACTCCGGAGAGCGGCCGGCCGATCGAGGGGATGCGCTCCCCATCGCTCTCCACCCGGCCGGCGGTCGCGATGACCGTCCCCTCCGTTGGACCGTAGCCGTTGATGAGCTCGAAGCGAGCCTCCGCTGGCGGCCGGGTGAGCAGCCGGTCGCCGCCGGTCAGCAGCATGCGGAGCGCGAGCCCCTCCGGCAGCGGCCCGGCGAGAGCCGCCTCGGCGAGCGGCGTGGGAAGCCAGGTGAGCGTGATCCGCTGCTCGGCGAGCCAGGCCAGCAGCTCGGGAGGGGACGCCACCGTCTCCGCGGAGGGAAGCCACAAGCTCGCGCCGGCGGCGAGCACCGGCCACATCTCGGCGACCGAGGCGTCGAAGCCCACGCCCGCGAGGAGGGTGGAGCGGTCTTCCGGCGTCACGCCGAAGGTGGCATGAAACCACGCGACCAGGTTGGCGAGGCCGGCATGGCACATCTCCGCTCCCTTGGGCGTGCCGGTCGAGCCCGAGGTGTAGATCAGATAGGCGAGGTTCTCAGGGAAGACCGGGATCTCGGGTTCGTCGGGCGGCTCTTCCTCCCAAGGTCGATCGAGGAGGACCGTCTCGACGCCCTCCAGGGCGAACCCGGCGGCCAGCCCTTCGCGGGTGAGGAGCACGTGGGCGCCCGAGTCGGCGAGCATCCGCCGCAGGCGCTCCATGGGCTGCACCGGATCGAGCGGCAGGTAGGCCGCTCCCGCCTTGAGCACCGCGAGCGCGCCGACCACCAGCTCCGGCGAGCGCTCGGCACACAAGCCGACCACCCGCTCCGGCCCGATCCCGCGCCGCCGCAGGAACGCCGCGAGTGCACCGGCCCGGCGGTTCAGCTCGGCATAGGTGACCCGGAGATCCGCTGCGACCAGAGCCGGAGCGTCCGGCTGCTCCGCCGCCCGGCGCGCCACTTCGCGATGCACCAGGAACGGCTCCGCCGCGGGCGCGGTCTCTCCCCAGTCGTGGCGCACCTGCCGCAGCTCGGCCGGCGTGAGGAACGGCAGCTCCGCCACCGGCCGGCCAGGCTCCACTGCCATGCCGGCGAGCAGCGTGCTGAAATGAGCTGCCATCCGCTCGGCAGTAGCCGCATCGAAGAGGTCCGCGTTGACCTGAAGGGATCCGGCGAACCCGTCCTCCGTCTCCGCGAGCATCAGGACCAGCTCGAATGGCACCCGCCGCTCGGCCAGCTTCACCGACTCGACCGGCAGGCCGGCCAGCTCGGCGCGCGCACCGTCCTCGCCCAGGGCGAACGCGCTCCAGGCCCGCTCGTCCGCGCGATGCGCCTTCTGCAGCACGAAGGAGACCTGGAACACCGGCGGACGGCTCGGATCGCGCTGCGGCTGCAGCCGCTCCGCCAGCCGTGGGAACGGGAAAGCCTGGTGCGCCAGTGCACCGATCACCACCCCCGCCGTCCGACGGACGAGCTCAGCGAAGGCCGGGCGGCCCGTCAGGTCGGCCGCGAGCGGCAGTACGTTCACGAAATAGCCGACCACATCGGCCAGATCCGCGGAATCCCGCCCCGCTGTCGGCGCGCCGACCAGGATGCTCTCCTGGCCCGTGTAGCGGTGCAGAAGCGCTTCGAAAGCCGCGAGGAGCGCAACGAAGAGCGTCGTTCCGTGGCTGCGCGCGAGGCCGGCGATGGAGCCGGACAGCTCCGGTCCGATCGCGAACGGCACCGAGAGCCCGCGATACGTCTGGACCGGAGGGCGCGGCCGGTCGGTCATCAGCTCCAGGTCGTGGAGCCTGCCGGCCAGGGCGTCCCGCCAGTACTCCCAAAGCGCCTCTCCCTCCGGACCCGCGAGCCGCCGCTCCTCCCGCGCCACGTGGTCCGCGAAGGTCCGCACCGGAGCCGGCAGCACCGCCGGCTCGCCACCTGTCTCCTGCCGGTAGAGGGCCGACAGCTCGCGCACCAGCACGGCGAGCGACCAGAAATCGACGGCGATGTGGTGGGCGGTGAGGAGGAGGATGGTCTCCCCGGAGCCGAGGTGGAAAACCGCTGCCCGCAGCAGCGGTCCGGCCTCGAGATCGAACGGCCGGTAGGCCTCCTCGATCAGACGCTCAGCAACCCGGCTCTCACCGAAATCCACACCCCGCAATGAGAGGTGCCGCCCGACCAGGATTCGCAGGCTCCTCCACAACGCGTCCACATCCAGTTTCCCCAACACCCGCAGCGGTACCGGAACGTTGTAGACGCCGGGCGCCATCCGCTCCAGCAGCTGGAGCCCCTGCTGCCCGGCCGAGAGCGGCACCTTCTCTTCCGAAGGCACGGCGGTTTCGCTCGGCTCGTCGAGCCGGGCCGCAATCTCCGCCGCCAGCTCTCTGAGGCTCCGCGCCTCCAGCCAACGCGCCAGCGGCAGGGCTACGCCGAGGCGTGCCTCCAACCGATGTCCGATCTCGACCGCCGCCAGCGAGTCCAGTCCCACGCTCGTCGGCGCGGTGTCCTCGCTCAGCGCAGCCGGATCGACTCCCGTTGCGCGGGCCAGCTCGCTGCGCAGCCACTCCACCACCGCTGCCGGTTTCTCCTCCAGGTCCGCCGCCGCGGGCTCCTCCGCCTGGACCGCCAGATCCACCGCGTCGCGGCCCACGATCTCCAGCCCGTCTCCTCCCGCGAGCCAAGCGGCCCGGCAGGCATGGCGCTGCACCTTGCCGCTGGAGGTCCGCGGCAGCGTCCCCGGCCGGATCAGCACCACCTCGTGGACTTGGACCTCGTGCTCCTCCGCGACCGCCCGGCGGACCGCCGCGGCCACCAAAGGCACCTCCAGCCCGCGGAGCGCCCGGCGCCCCACCTCGAGGACGAGCACCAGCCTCTCCTCCCCCGCCACATCCACGGAGAACGCCGCTTCGCCTCCCGGCTCCAGGGAAGGGTGCGCGCGCCCGGCAGTGAGCTCCAGGTCCTGCGGATAGAGATTCCTCCCGCGCAGGATGATCAGGTCCTTGAGCCGCCCGGTGACGAACAGCTCGCCGTCCCACACGAACCCCAGGTCTCCAGTGCGCAGGAACGGGCCGCTACCGTCCGCGAGGAGCGCGCCGAACGTACGCGCCGTCTCCTCGGGCCGGTCCCAGTACCCCGCTGCCACGCTCGCGCCGGCCACCCAGATCTCGCCGGTCCTTCCCGGCTCCACAGACGCGCCCGACTCCGGGTCCGCGATCACGATCCGCTGGCCGGCCCAGGCGCTCCCGCAGCCAACGAACCGCTCCACCACCGGTGGCTCGCCGTGCCGGCCGCCCGCCACGAACAGTGTGGCCTCGGCCAGGCCGTAGCAGGGGAAGAACGCCTCGCGGCGGAACCCGCACGATCCAAATGCTTCGACGAAGCGGTCGAGCGTCTCGGCGCGCACCGGCTCGGCGCCGTTGAACGCCAAGGTCCAGCTCGACAGATCGAGCTCCGCCCGCTCCTCGGGGCCGACCTTGCGCATGCAGAGGTCATAGCCGAAGTTGGGTCCGCCGCTCGTCGTCCCCCGGTAGCGGTGGATCGCGCGCAGCCAGCGCACCGGCTTCTGAAGGAACGCGAGCGGCGGCATCAGCACGCACGCCGCGCCGGTGTAGAGCGGCTGCAGCACGTTCCCGATCAGCCCCATGTCGTGGAAAAGCGGCAGCCAGCCCACCACCACCGAATCCTCGGACTGGCCGAACGCCTTCCGGATCATCTCCTCGTTGTGGAGGATGTTCCCGTGGGTGACGACCACCCCCTTGGGCAGAGCGGTCGATCCGGAGGTGTACTGGAGGAATGCGGGGGTCTCCGCCGCGGGCTCGGGAGCGCTCCACCGCTCCGCCCCGTGCAGATCGATCTCCTCCACCGCCAGCCACACCGTTCCGGCGAGCTCGGGCACCCGGCTCACGAGCGCCTCGCGCCGGGAAGCCAGCTCCGCCGTGGTAAGCGCGAAGCCGGGACACGCATCGCGGGCGATAGCCCGCAGGCGCGGCTGGTCGCGATGCTGCCGGGGAGGATAGCTGGGCACCGCCACCGCGCCGGCATAGAGGCACCCGAAGAACGCGGCGATGAAATCGAGCCCCGGGGGAAACAGCAGCAGGACCCGCTCGCCTTCCGCCCTTTGCCCGGCCAGGGCCGCACCGATCCCGCGAGCCCGCGCATCGAGCTCCCCCCACGAGAGCGCCGCGCTTTCCGTCTCCCCATCCGCCAGGAACGTATAGGCGCGCCGGTCGGGCGTGGCGGAAGCCCGCTCGCGCAGGAGGTCCACGAGGTTGGTGACGGCAGCGGCCGGCGGAGTCTCGAGACTGTGTGTCGCGTCCATTGCTTAAAAGACCTTCAAGGGGACGGGACCTCTGGGGGATACGGCAGAGGCGGAATGCGGAAGAGTACCACGCCCTGGATCTCGGGCGTGCCCGTCCTCGGAAAAGGACGCCCGCGCGGAGCCGCTATCTGTCTATCCGCCGGCCAACTCCCTGAAGGTAAAGAAGATTCCGGTAATGAGCCCACCTGGCATAGCTCTTGATCTATAGAGGCTTCAAGGAGAGAGATCCGTCGAAAGGAGTCCAGACATGTTCACCAAGGCAAGAAAACGGACCTTCATCACCCTGTTCCTGATGTCATTCCTGGTCTTCGGCGCGGCTTCGGCCCAAGCCGGTACCCATGGCTCGGATCGCGTCGTGAAGGGGGCCGTCGCGGGCGCCATCATCGGCGCGTTCTCCCAGGCTGCCCGCGGCAGGACCACAGGTGGCGAGGTCCTGCGCGGAGCCGCCGTCGGTAGCGCGGTCGGCGCCGCGGTCGGTGCCCTCAGCGATCACCGGAACGATCGGTACAGGCGGGACCGCTACCGCTACGATTCGTATGGGCGCTACAGAGACTACGACCGTCCGGTCTACCGGACCTCCCGCCCCGCTTACCGCACTCCCTACTACGACCGCGGCGGCTACTACGACCGCGGCTACTCTGACCGCGATTACTACCGCAACAGTCGCGGTAACCACCGTCACCGCTGCCACTGAGCCGCTGCAAGGATGACGACCAGAGGGACCGGGGCGGACCCGGTCCCTTTCTCATTCCTGCCGCACCAGGGACCGGAAATACGTCTGCAGGTCGCGCCGCCCTACGGCCGGGGCCACTACATCGACCGTGCTGACCGCGGCACCAAAGGCCATCAGCGCATGGAGCCGCGGATTCACCAGCCGCACCGGCGCGACCAGGCTGCGGAAAAGCCACGGCGGGATGCGGGTGATCCTGGGTGTCTTCCCCACCACGTCGAGCGCGAGCTCCACGATCTCCCGCCGTGAGTAGATGTCCGGACCACCGACCGCGATCTCGCTCTCAGCGCCATGGACCGCCTCCGCACAGACGGCGGCGACGTCCGCCTCGTGGACCGGATTGGTGCGCGCCGTGCCCCGGCCGATGACGATGCCTCTCCCCTTCCGGGCCATGCGCAGGATCTCCGCGAAGAATCCGAAGAACCGGGTCGGCCGGATGACGGTGGACGGCATACCGGAGCCCCGCAGCAGCTCGGCGAACCGCTCGTGGGCCCGCGCGTACTCGGTGCGCAGGAGGCTCTCGGCGGCATACAGAGACACATAGACAAACTTCTCGACCCTGGCCTGCTGCGCCTCCGCGAGCAGGTTGCGGTTGCCCGCGAAGTCCACCGCCATGAACGAGCGCGGGTCGCCCCAGTTGTCCAGGCTCATCGAGGCCCCGGCGCACGACAGGAACCGCGTCGATGCCGTCGCAGCAGCCTTCCAGGAATTGGGGTTTGGTCAGATCGCCCTCGAAGGTCTCGTCGAGGGGCAGCCGCCGCAACGCCGGGACGTACCGCCCCAGGCCGCGGACGAAGTCGCCCTGCTCCTTCAGCTGCCGGGCCGCGGCGCGGCCGAGGGTGCCGGTCGCTCCGGCGAGGAGGATCTTGGCCATGGGCTCATTTGCGGAGCAGAAGTCGTCCGGAGGATGCTAGCACGCGCGCTTCAGGCGGGATACCCGACCACGTACGTAACGGGGATGAGCGGCCTCGGGTTCGGCTCCTCCCCCACCTGCCAGACATAGGTGTCCGCGCCCGCCACGCTCGCGATCAGCGCGCGCAGCTCGCGAGGAGTGTAGGTCCGCAGGCAGGAGACGAAGCCGTCCCAGGCGATCAGCGCCGGCAGGGCCGGCACGACATACGTCCAGAACAGGCGGGACCAGCGGAAAGGAGAGATGAACGGCGCCGCCGCCAAGGCCAGCAGAGGAGCAGGAAGGATGGCCGCGATGGCGGCCGGGCTCCGCCGCGTCGCCTCGAAGATGCCGATCCCCTGACGCCGGCGCACGGCATCCGCGAGCACCTCCCGCGCCACGTGCGGCGGAAAGTGATGGAACGAGGTGAAAAGGGTGCGAAAGCCCGCGAGCCCGGCGGGAACGGCCCCGGCATCGACCGGGCTCGAGACGGCCGTGACCTGCTCCGGAAACCGGCGCGCGAAGGCGGCAAAGGCGCGGTGGTTCGGGAACTTGTCGGTCAGATGGATCTCGATCGAATCGTCGTCCGCGAGAAGCCGAGGCAGGAGCCGGGGCCATGGACCGCTGCCGCCCGCCGCGAGATCGACGATGCGGCTCGTTCCACACGAAGCCAGCGCCGCCTGCAACCGGGGAACGATGACGGCGTAGGGATCGCTCAGCCCCAGGAGGAGGTGGAGGAAATCAGTCGCCGCGTCGCGCAAGCTGGCCGGACACCAGGTCTGGTCCTCGATCTCGAAAAGGTGCAGGCGGGGCATGCCGGATTCTATGACTTCAACGTGATGTCCACCGCGCTCGGGGGCGCGGGCAGCCGCACGGTCTGGCCCATGGCAGGCGGGGTCAGGGGGAAAGCGTCTCCGCGAGCTTCTCCAGCCGGTAGCGCAGCTGGTGGCGCGAGAGGCCGAGGAGGCGGGCGGCCCGCGAGCGGTTGCCGCCGGTGCGCAGCAGCGCCTGGCGCAACAGCTCGCGCTCCAGCCTCTTGAGGTCGATCCCCTCCGCCGGCAGCTCATAGATGGCCAGCGGGAGCGGTGAGGACAGAGCCAGAAAATCCTCCGGCGTCAGCATCTCGCCCTCGCCGAGGAGCATCGCACGCTCTACCGCGTTCTTGAGCTCGCGCACGTTCCCCGGCCAGCCGTACGACTCGAGCCGGGCCAGCGCGCCGCGCGAGATGCCCCGGATGCGCTTGCCGAGCTGACCGTTGAGCAGAGCGATGAAGTGGTCGATGAGCACCGGCAGGTCCCCTGCCCGCTCGCGCAGCGGCGGCACGCGCACGGGAAGGACGGTCAACCGGTAGTACAGGTCCTGACGGAAGTGCCCCTCGCGCACCGCCCGATCGAGGTCGCGGTTGGTCGCCGCGACCACCCGCACGTCGACACGGATGTCCGTGGTGCCCCCCAGACGCTTGAAAGCCCTCTCCTCCATGAAGCGCAGGAGCTTGATCTGCAAGGCGTGACTGATCTCCCCGATCTCGTCGAGGAAGACCGTGCCCCCTTCCGCGTACTCGAGAAGCCCCCGCTTGCGCTGGCGGGCATCGGTGAAGGCTCCCTGCTCGTGCCCGAACAGCTCGCTCTCCAGCAGGCTCTCGGGAAGCGCCGAGCAGAGGATGTACTGGAACGGCCACGGCGCGCGCCGGCTGTGGCGATGGATCTCCTCCGCGATCAGCCCCTTGCCGGTGCCGCTCTCCCCGAGCAGGAGCACGGTCGAACCCGGACTGGCCGCAATCTTGCCGAGCAGCGCCTTGATCCCGCGCATCGCCGGCGACTCTCCGATCAGACCGGCAAATCGGTCCTCGCTTACACCGCGAGCTACAGTATGTAGCATAATCCTAAGTATAGTACCTCACCTGGGGGCGCCATGAACGAGCATCTCGGTTTTGCCACTCTTCTGGTCGAGATCGGCGAGCTGGAAGACGCCGAAGCCGAGACCTTCCGAGCACTGCAGGACCATCCGGACGACGACGAGGCGTTAAGCCTGCTGGCCAAGATCAAGCACATCCGGGGCGAGCTGTCGCAGGCCTTCGCCTGCTGGGCCCAGGGGCGCGCGGCGACCGTCGACGGCGCGGCGCAGATGCGTCTCGAGTCGATGTTGCAGCTGGTGACCGATCCGGTGCGCGGGGCCGGGGAGTACCTGGCTGTGGGCCAGTCCCACCTCTGGCGCAAGCCCGTGGTGTTCCTCAAGCTCGAAGAGGTGTTCCGCCTCTTCGTCGCCCGGCGTCCGGACGAGGCGCGCATGGCTTCCTCGGTGCTGGCGCGCGACTCCCGCGGCAAAGACCTGGACATGTACAAGCTCGCCGTGCTGGCCGAGGCCTGGATCGCCGAGCTGTCAGGAGATCTCGCCGGCGCCTGCTCCCTCCTCGAGCAGCTCGGTCAGGAGCGCGGCTTCGAGGGGGACGTGGACCGCTCGCTGGCGCTCGCCCGGATCTACGAGCAGCTCGGGGACCGGGAGCATCTGGAGAAAGCGGTGAACGTGTGCGGCCATCTGTCGCGCACCCTGCAGGCCTTCGACCGGGTGGCGACCCTGGGGCGTCTTGCCGCCCTGCACCGGGCCCTGGGCGACGGCGAGGATGCCGCGACCTACGAACGGCGGTTCCTGACCGAATTCCAGCACCACATGCACCGGCTGTCGCTGGCGGAAACGACATCGGTCGCCGCACGCCGGTACATCCCCATCGACCGTCTGATGACGATCCGCTTCACCGACAACGAGCCGCCGGACCACCCGACGCCGCGGCGGCGTGCACTCGCCCTGGCGCTCCTCGGAGAGCACTCCCGCGCCACCGAGCTGCTGCGCAACGAGGGCGCGCTGCTCGACCGCAAGTATCTGGCCGATCTGATGCTGGCCGAGGGCCATCCCGAGTCCGCGGTCCACGTCTACCTGAGCGCGCTCCGCGCGGACCCCGCCGACCGCTGGGTCCTCCGGCAGGTGCTCAGCCTGGCGGGCTCGCCGGGCGAAGAGCTGATCGCCGAGCACTTCCGGCAGCCGCAGAACGCGGCGCAGGCCGAGGAGATGCTGGAGTCGTCACTGCGCGCCGCGCCGCTGCGCTCCGACTCCTGGCGGGAGATGGCGATGCTCCGCCAGGTCCGCGGACAGGAAGAGGAGGCCCGGCGGTGCGCCGAGCGCGCAGACGCCCTGGCGCAAGCGGCAACGCGCCGGGCGAGCGCGGTCGGACGGGCGCTCTCCGCCGCCGTCTACCACTTCGCCGGCCGGCCGAAGGGCCTGGTGCACGAAGTGTGGGCAGAACGCCGTCCGGCAACGGGCCGCGGGGGCTACCTGGAAGAGATCCTGGGCAACGTGACTCCGGAGCTCGAGCAGGCGGTGCGCAACACGTTCCTCTCGGTGCGCGAGTACGCGCAGGCCAAGCTGCCGCAACAGACCTCGGGCCTGCTCGACTACAACTACAGCTACAAGATCACCAAGGAAGACGAGCCCTCGCACGGCATCTCGGCCGGGCTGCCGACCGCTCTCGCCTTTCTGTCGGTCTTCCTCAACCGCCCCCTGCCCCAGGACATCGCCTCCAGCGGTGAGCTGGTGGCCGACGCTCACGACGTCCTCGTCGTACGGCCGATCGGCGAGGCCGAGTTCAAGCTGCACGGCGCCTGCAACCGCAACCTGCGGGCGCTGATCCTGCCGGAAGGAAATCGCATGACGATCGCCTCCGGCACTCAGGTCCCGCAGGTCGTGTGCCAGGAGATGGTGCGTTATGTGGCGGACCTCGATTCCGCCATCGGTCTCGTGTTCGGGCCGGACGTCTGGTTCTAGAGGCCGCTACGTCACCTCGATCTTCCGTGTCGTGGCGGTCGCCGCCGCCGTCTTCGTGATGCGGATCTCCAGAACCCCGTCCTGCAATCGGGCGCTGATCCCGGAAACCGTGCCGCCGCGAGGCAGCAGGATGTGGCGCCGGAACAGCCCCAGGGGACGCTCGGCGAATTGCAGGCGCTGTCCGTCAAAGGCGACCGGCCGCAGGCCCGTCACCGTGACCATCCCGCTCTCCTCGATCACGTCGACCTCCGTGCGCTTGACCCCCGGCAGGTCGATGCAGGCCACGGTCTCCTGCGGACTCTCCCAGACGACCACCGGCGGCGACCAGGTCTGGCCGCCGGTGGTGGGCTGCACCGGGAGATTGCGGAGCAGCTGTTCCATCTGCTTCTCGACGAACTCACCGGGGTCGCGCTCCACCGGGATCGGCGTATAGACCTGATCCCGAGAGGGCGGCGGGCTGCCGGTCAGCGATTCATACAACCTCTCCATACTTCCGATGACCCGATCCACTGAGGTCGGACTGGCTGTCTCTTCTGCCGTCGTGGCAGCTCTCTCCGTAGTCATGGGCTTGGCCCCTCCTTGATCTCTGGAAACGTCGTGAGAAAAAAAGGGGGCGAGATGGCCGGTGAGCTGGGCACCATCTCGCCGCGGCTCGGCGGCGCCGTCAGTACACGGGAACGACCGGCGGCAAGGCGAACTGAACGAAGGGGAAGGTCTGGGCCACCCTCGCCGCCAGCACCGGGTCCGCCCACAGCGGCCGGTTGTAGATCGGGTCGGCCTCGAGCGTGGTGTGGCTCAGGCCATACGGCGTGTTGTTCCAGAGGCCCATCGGGAAATGGTTCGGATTGCCGGCGCTGATGACCGTCGCCGGATAGCCTGCGATCTGGTGGAGAGAGCTGTGAGCCAGCCCGCTGCCATAGCCCGGAATCGTCGGTGGGATGCCGTAGCCGAACCGGGGATCCGCGAAGCGGGGATCGGTGACGCGGGGATCGCTGTATCCGGTCGCCTGTGCCGTAGCACCCGCGGCTCCTGCCGAGCTGTGCGACAGGCCATGCACCGACACCCGGACCTGGTTCAAGGCATCGATACACTGGTTGATCCGGTCATTGAGGAGTTGGAGCTTGCGAACGTCGACCTTCGCCGTTTCCATGTCATTCTCCTTCCCAACAAATCTGCGTTTGACTTCTTCATCCGAGCCGCGCAGGGGGAGAGGGTGCAACGCGGGTGCCATGGATGCCTGATATTGCGAAGTAACTGAAAAGACGACGCTCCGGCTCCGGGACTCGGCGCGGGCGGAGGTGACGACTGCGCGAAATTGGCCACTGGGTGGCCGATTTCGCGCGATCTCCCGTTGAATGGGAAGCCAGGCGGGTCGAGCGGAAAGGCCCGTGGGTTTAGGTTGACCAGCCGCCGCGAGATGCCTGGCCCTTCAGCCGGGTCTGATCTGGCAGATTATCTGTCCCGGCACGACGCGCCGCAATTTCCAGATCTCTTTTTCGCGCTCCAGGACGAGGTATTGCTCATAGGCCCAGTGCGCATACCTCACCCTGAACTTGACGAGCGCTTTTGTGCCTGCCGGATCGATCACCGCCTCGTCGCAGAAATGCCATGTCCACGGCTGCGGCACACCCTCGGCGCGGAAGTGTGCTCCCGTCCAGGCCAGGCAGGCCTCGGCGGGAGTCGCGCCCTGGACCCCGGCCGCGTTCCCGCGCGAGTTGTCGAACCAGGGATTCTCGGGGTTCGGGCACTCCACCTGTGCGGCCCATAGAGGGCTCGTGAAGGCGCAGAAAGGCAGAACGGCGAGCAGAATCCATCGTGAAAGGCGCCTGCACAATCCACGAGCCATCCCGGTTCCGCGCATCGCTCCTCCAATCTGAAGCATCCGGGGAGAGAGCAAGCCGGGTGCCAGGCCATGCCCCACCGGCGCATCGTGCGGGCCGCCCTCTACCGGGGTCGTTCCTCGCCGCGCCGTCCTGCTCGGGAGACGCCATGTCCGTGGGAGGCCGCGCCTAAGCTCGGCGAAATGCCGCGGCGTTGTCGGCAGCCCATTGATCGAAGGTTCGAGCCGGCGATCCAACGATCTTCTGGATTGCGGATGTCACGAACGCCGGATGTCCGAGCGTCGCGTGCCACGCGTCGAGCAGCATCTCTACAACGCTCGCTGGCCACGTGCCCGCCGTTTCGCGACGGAAATCGTCGGGCGACAGCTCCTCGAAGAGGAGCGGGCGTCCGATGGCCTCTCCGATCGCACGGACCTGCGCGGCCTGGCTGAGAGATTCGGGGCCGGTCAGGACGTAGTCGCGGCCCGCGTGCCGGTCGTCGAGCAGCGCACGCGCAGCCACGGCGGCGATGTCGCGCTCATCGACCGGCGCGGTCTCAGCGGCTCCGAAAGGCCAGCGCACCACGTCTCCATTCCGGATCTGCGGCGCCCACCAGTGCAGCGCGTTCGAGGCAAACATCCCCGGCCGGAGGACGACCGGATTCGCGGTTGTCGCTGCGAGGAGCCGCTCCACCTCGGCATGAAGACCGCGCAAAGGATTCGGTTGTTGAAAGAACGGGTGAGGCGTTTGGTGCGGTGACGACAGGTAGACGACGCGAACCGCGAGCCGCGCGATGACTTCCGCGGCAGTGGCAACCGGCGCAGTCCAGACGAGGAATACTGCATCAACCCCCTGGAGCACGACGTCGAGCGACGCGGGAACGGTGAGATCGCCCGCCACAACCTCAGCGCCGGCGGGAAGCACCGCTCGCTCCGGCCGCCGGGTGAGCGCGCGGACGCGCACGCCGGCACGGAGAAGCTCGTCGACAACGAGACGCCCCACCCGCCCCGTGGCCCCTGTTACGAGGAACGTTGGTCCCTGCTTCGCCGTTGTCAGCTGACACCTCGAATGGAATCCAAGAACGCCTCCAGCCCATGGCTGATATCCTCGTGCTCGTTCACGATTGCCGTGACTCCCCTGCCCTGGAGTACCTGCTCGACCACGGCGTTCGGCCTCGCCAAGAAGATGTAGGACTTCGGGCGAGCCTCCGGATGATCGCAGTCGGCCCACATCTGCTGGATCTGGTAGAGCAGGAGCCTGATGTTGATGTCGGTCAGCGAGTAGCCGACGAAGAGCACGCTTCGACCGAGGAGGTCGTTCTTCAGCTTGATGTCCAGGGGGTGCTGGAAGTCGAGCCGGGCGAAGTAGCTCGACTCCGTCAGGACCAGCGTGGAGTCGTCGTCGAAGTCTCCGTGGTACTTCACGATCTGGGGGACGCCGACCGGCGCGCGAGCGATATCGGACACGCCGGTGATCTTCGCATATTTCTTCCCATAGTGCTCGTAGGCTCGCTCGAGCCAGCGGTCGTAGTTCGTCGTGTAAACGATCGAAAAATCGAGCTCGACGATTCTTTGGTGGATCTTGGATGCCCCGATGTCGATCGAGGGGTTGTGAAACGCCGTGTCCATCCAGCTCCTGAGCGGACCGAGCTTGTGCTCCCTGAGCCGGTAGTACTCTGCGAGCGTGTAGTGATCTCCCAGGCGGAGAAAGAGCTCCGGGTGGTAGCCCAACTCTTCGGCCATGTGCCGGATGAGCTCCTCCCAGGACGGCAATCCGAGGCTGCGGGACACCCCCGCACCCACGAAGAGGACGAGCCGCCGTTCGATCAGCGCCTCGACGAGTCCGGGATACGAGATCATCCACGCCCCTTCAGGAACGCGGCAAACGCATCGAGAGCCTTTCGCCTCATGGAGATCTTGTCCTTCTCGGGGCCGAGCTCCGCGTATGTCCGGCCCGGCGGCGTGAGCTCATCGGGAATGAACACGCGGTCCCACGCGAAGCCGCCGTCTCCGGCAGGCGCGACCGCGACCGTCCCAGTAGCCTCCCCGGTGATGATGGGGTGGATCGTGCGTGTGTCGCAGAAGGCGACTGCGGTCTTCGCCGTGACCTTTGATCCGCCGAACAGCTTGCAGAAACGCTGCTCTTCGAGGCGCTCCCAGAAAAGCCGTGTCAATCCTCCCGGGAGGCCGTTCAAGGCGTCCAGGTAGAGCCCGGTGTGCTCCACGAAGACAGGGCGACCCGTCAGCTCGAAGGCTTGTAAGACCTTGTCCTTCAGCAAGACCTCGACATCCTCGACCTGGAGCTCCGTGAGACGCTTGCTCACCTGCATGACGTTCACGCCGTGCTCCGCCAAGATGTTGCGGGCCTCGGTAAACTTCGAGCCCGTCGAGACGAACCAAACCTTTTGTGTCATTCGCGCTCCTGACGCGCTGCGGCTGCCAAGGCCTCGAGCGCCATCCTGCGCATGGAAAGACGGTCCTTCTCCTCCGATTCCATCTCTGCAAAGGTCCGGGTCGCGCCAGAGGGAACGAAGATCGTATCCCAGCCGAACCCGTTCGCGCCACGCGGCCGCGCCGTGATCGCCCCTCGGACCTCGCCGACGAACACGCGACACGAGCCGTCGTGCACGGCGACACTCGTTCGGGCAGTCGCACCGCGTTCGCCGAAGCTATCGAGCATCCGGCAGATGCCCTCGACCCCGACCGTCTCTTCGAACCAGCGGACGAGGGCGCCGGGAAGCCCGTTCCACGCGTCGAGGAAAAGCCCGCTCTCTTCGACCAGGACCGGCCTTTGTCCGACTGCTTGATAAGCATCCTCCGCCTTGCGGCGAACCACCTGTTCGAGCTCCACGGCCTGGATCTCCGGCAGGTCGAGGTCCACTCGTCGGAGGGTGCAGCCCAGGATGCGCTCGGTCTCCAGGACCTTCGCGTCCGAGCGGGTTACGAAGATGAGATCCCTCATGGGAGACGACTTGTGCTCGTCGACCTGACGCGGCATGGTGGCGCGAAGCATAGCACTGTTGTTTCAAGGCATAACGCCTGGCTCGTGGTGGCCTATCGGGAAGCGTGAACAGGGTGATCCATCTCCCTGAGAGGTCCTATATCAGACAAGAGGAAGATCTATTTCTCGCCAGCCTTAAAGAAGTCCCTGGAACCTAATTCTGCCGGCCATTCCTGTTGGGGAGGGGCCGCTTCCCGTCGGCGAGCTGGCCCTTCCTGTTGGGGAGGAGCCGCTCCCCGTCGGCGAGTTGGCCTTCCCTGGTCAGCCGGCGGACAAGGGCCTCCGTCCGCCAGTCCCGCCTTTGGGGTTGGGATCTCCGGTACTCGGCAGGCCCCCCACTGCAGTGAGGCGCCCTGAAGAACGGCTGACACCTACTACGGCCGTCTCTGGCCTTCAACGTTCAACGTGTTTGCACCTCAGCGCGCGGCGTCAGCCGTCCGCTGCAGGTGCCGGGTTGGGCGCCGATCTCCTATGCTGCTTCGACTGGTTTTGATCTCGCCATCTCCTTTCGCAACCACTCGTCGCTCGCATAAAGACATAACTGTGTGCGCCAAAGATGTGTATCAATATAGTGCTCGCGCCACGAACCAGGCCATTGACCAATGAAAACCCGCTCGGGGAGCGATTTAGGCCAGCAGTCGTAATAGTCGTTGGTCAGAATGACCGAGCGACCGTCAATGAGCAGCTCAAGGCGTGGCGTGTCATGGTTCCACCTGAGTACAAAGAGGTGCCACCCTGCCTGAAACTCCCTGCCATCAGGATAGGTCCAACTTGCCCAACTCCTCTTCTTCACTCCGTCTGCATCAACCAGCCAGATCTTCCACGAGGGATCGCGCAGCGGCTCCCAGGTCATTGGGCTGAAGTAGCCAGGGCCGTCTCCACGGCCGGTCCCCCCCACTGTAGCGCCTCAACCGGCCGGGCCCTCATCGCGGCGGTGCAGCGTCCAGCTCGGCCAGCAGCCGCTTGGGGGCGACCACGCGGTAGGCGTCAGCGACCAAGTCGGCGATCTGGTCCCAGTCGACGCCCGGCACGTCGAGGTAGACGCCGAGCCAGCCGCGGTGCCCGACGTAGGGCGGACGGAAGAAGCGGTCAGGTGCCGAGCCGACGAGCGCCTCCTGGGCTCCGTCCTGGGCCGCGCACCAGAACGCCAGCCGCTCGTCGTGGTGATGGTTGGAGTAGGTCACGAACGTCTTCTTGTCACGTATGAACCATGTGGGCTCGCCGTGGCTCAGCCGCTCGTTCGTTTCCGGGAAAGCGAGGCAGAGTGCGCGGAGTCTTTCGAGAGGATCCTTGGGCATGGGGGAATTCTGGCATGGTTCGCACACCGGCATATACTTGATGGGACGAGCATCCGCCATGAAGTCCCGGCTCCGGTATCTGCTGCCAATCCTCCTTTTCTGCTTCGGCCTTTCCTTGACTGCGAGCGCCGCCGTGGTCGTCGAGGAGGCCGGCCAGGGGTCGGCCCTGGAGACGGCAGGGCTCCGCCCTGGAGACCGTCTCCTCGCCTGGAGCCGGCCGCCCGCTCCTCCGGCCAATCCCGGGGAAGGCCAGGGAGAGATCCGGACGGTCTTCGACTGGCTGTGGGTCACGCGCGAGCAGGCCCCGCGGGGGACCGTGCGGCTCTCGGGAGAACGGGATGGCGCGGCGATCCTCTTCGAGGTCCCGAAGGGGCTCTGGGAGACGCGCGTGCGGCCGGAGATGGCGGCGGAATCCTTGCGGTCTATGAAGAAGGACGGCAGCGGATCGCGGCGTGCGGCAGGCCCAGATCGAGTGGCGGTGAGCCGCGGGCGCTGAAATGTCTTTCCACCTTCTTTCATATAGATAAGAGGGCCATGCGCCTTAGTCCTATACTTCGGATGTCGGTACACTCCATGGGCAGAGGTCTCCTGCGATGAACCCCCGACGTCAGCGCGCTCTCACCCGTGCCGCCCTCGCCATCGCTCTCCTCTGCGTCGGGTTCGAGGGTGCTGCGGCGGAAACCGGCGGCCCGGGAGTCGTCCTCGAGGAGGTTGGCCAGAGATCGGCCCTGGAACGAGCGGGGCTCCGCCCCGGAGATCTCCTCTTCGCCTGGGAGAGGTCGCCGGACGCGGGGGAGATCCGGACGGTCTTCGACTGGTTGTGGGTGAAGACCGAGCAGGCGCCCCGGGGGACCGTGCGGCTCCGGGGAGAGCGAGGAGGCGCGCCGGTCCTCTTCGAGGTCCCACCGGGCGTCTGGGACGCGCGAGCACGGCCCCGGATGAGGGGGGATCTCCTCGCAGCCTATTCAGAGGGGAGGCAGCGGGTCGAAGAGGGGGATGTGGAGGCGGGCGTCGCCCTGTGGAGCCGGCTCGTCCAGGGCGCGGGGCCGGTGCCGGGTCTCCAGGCCTGGCTCCTCCTGCGGATCAGCGAAGCCTGGTCGAAGGGCAGACAAGGCGACAAGGCACGCTCGGCCTTGCAGGATGCTTTCGCCGAGGCCGGAGACGCACCCGCCCGGGTCGCCCTCTGGGAGGCGCTCGGGGAGAGCTTCCAATATGCGAACGAGATCTCCCGGGCCGAGGCCAGCTTCCGGTCGGCCCTGGAGACCGGCGAGACCGCCTGGGGGGAGAGCAGCCTCCAGGTCGCCGGCGCGCTCTCCAGGCTGGGCAACGTCCTGCGGCTGCAGAGCCGGCTGGACGAGGCCGCGCAGATCGAGCGCCGCGGCCTGGAGATCCGCGAGCGTTGCGCGCCGGACAGCCTGGAGGTTGCGGACAGTCTGCACCAGCTCTTTCTCGTCGAGTACGGACGCAAGGACATGGAGGCGATGACCGCGCTCTACCGGCGCGCCCAGGCGATCCAGCAGCGCTGGCCCCCCGACACCCTGGCCATGGCCGACACCCTGAACGACCTGGGCTTCCTGGAGATGGAGCGCTATCGCATCGCCGAGGCCGCGGCGGCGTTCGAGCGCGCCCTGGCCATCCTGGAGCAGCGGTCGCCCGAGAGCCTCCAGACGGCCACCACCCTGGCCCGCCTCGCCCTGGTCGACAGGTATCTCGGCGACCCCGAGTCTACGGAGGAGCTGCTGCAGCGCGCTCTGGCGATCCGGCAAAAGCTGGCTCCCGAAAGCCTCGGCACAGCCGCCATCCTGTCCAACTTCGGCACGCTCGCCCGCGAGCGGGGTGATCTGGCGAAGGCCAGGGATTTCTTTGAGCTCGCCGGCTGGACCCCGGCGGCCGGTGAAGGAACGCGAGAGGCCCTCGACGGCGAGCTGGGCCGCCTCCGCCGGGAGCGCGACGAGATCGACGCGAAGATCCGCGCGGCCTCGCCGCGTCTCGCCGCCCTGCGCCAGCCGCAGCCTCTCGATCTGGCCGCGGCCCGGAAGGTCCTCGATCCCGGCACGCTGGCGCTCTCCTACAGCGTCGGGGAAGGCCGGATTCTCCTCTTCGCCGTGACCCGCGAGGGAGGTCTCCAGGTGAAGGTCCTGCCGGTCGGAGAGGAACGGCTGCGCCGGGATGTGGAACGCTTCCTGGAGGACGTCAGACAGCCTGCACCGGGATCCGGGGCTGCCGTCCTCGCCCAGTCGCTCTACGGCGCCCTGATCGCGCCGGTGGCCGGCCTCGTGGAGCGGAGCGAACGGGTGCTGATCCTCCCGGACGGCCCCCTGCACCGCCTCCCCTTCGGCGCGCTCATCCGTGACACGGGAGGCGGTGCTCGGCAATACCTCACCGAGTGGAAGCCTCTGCACACGGCTCTCTCGTTGACCGTGTATGGCGCCCTCCGCGCCTCGCGGGGCGAGCCGCGGTCCGTCGCCTCCTCCGGGTCCGCCCCCATCGTCGCCTTCGGCGACCCCCGCTACCCGCAAAATCTCGCGCCGAATCGAGACGACCCGGCTCTGCGCGGCCTGAGGAGCCTCCACGGCAACTGGGAGGCCCTGCCCTACACCCGGAGCGAGGTCGAGCGCATCGCCCAGTCCTACCCCGACGCGCGCCTCTACCTGGGCGAGGGAGCCACCGAAGAACAGGCCAAGGCCGTGGGCCGCGAGGCACGCGTGCTGCACTTTGCCACCCACGGGTATCTCGACGACCGCAGCCCTCTCGACTCCGCCCTGGTGTTGTCCATCCCGGACGAGCCCTCCCCGGGACGGGACAACGGCCTGCTGCAGGTCTGGGAGATCTTCGAGAGCGTGCGGCTCGACGCGGATCTCGTGGTGCTCTCGGCGTGCGAGTCCGCCCTCGGGCGGGAGCTGAGCGGCGAGGGGCTGATCGGGCTCACGCGCGCCTTCCAGTACGCCGGCGCGCGCTCGGTCGTCGCCTCCCTGTGGAGCGTCTCCGACCAGGCCACGGCCGAGCTGATGGCGCGGTTCCACCGCCACTACGCCGCCGGCCTCCCCAAGGACGAGGCCCTGCGGCAGGCCCAGATCGAATTGATCCACGAGCCGATCCGCATGACCACCGCCCAGGGCCAGACGGTGGAGACGGACGCCTCGGCACCGTTCTTCTGGGCCGCCTTCCAGCTCTTCGGTGACTGGCGATGAGCCGGCAGAGCGAGCCGATCGATGCGATCTTCCAGCGGTTGCGCCACGGCCCCGGCCGCGAGGAGAGCTTCCGGCTCCTCTTCGACCGCTTCTACTGGCCGCTGTTCCGCTTCTTCGAGCACCGGGGATTTTCCACGGAAGAGTGCCAGGATTTAATCCAGGAGACGTTTCTCCGGGTCTATAGGGGTATCGCGGAGTTCCGGGGCGAGTCCCGGTGGGAGCACTGGCTGTTCCGGATCGCCGCCAACACGGCCAGCAAGGCGGTGCGCCATCGCGCTGCCGCCAAGCGCACCGGTCACACAGTTCCTTTGGAGGACAACGAGCCGGCGGACTCGCCGCCCGCCGCGGCCGGCGGAAGCCCGCGCGGCGGGGAGGCGCCCGCGCCGTTGCGGCAGCTGCTCGGCAAGGAGATGAAGGAGCTGCTGAGCCAGGCCATCGCCGGCTTGCCGGCTCAGATGCGGCGCTGCGTGCGCCTGCGGGTGTTCCAGGACCTGGACTACGACGAGATCGCGGACCTGCTCCAGATCTCGCCCTCGACGGTCAAGGTGCAGCTGTTCAAGGCCCGCAAGCGCCTGCAGATGGAGCTGGGGGAGTCTTTTGCAGGTTTCGATCTCTGAGGAGACACCGTGGACGAGAAGCGCACCGACCTCAAGGCAGCACTCCGCGAGCTCGCCGCCGAGGAAGCCGCGGACATCGGACCCCATGCTGGGTTGAAGCGCCTGATCGCCTACCGCCAGGGCACTCTGCGGGCGGCGGAGCGCGAGGCCCTGCAGGAGCACCTGTCGCTCTGCGCGCGCTGCACCGGTCTGTTGCGCGAGCTGCGCGACTTCGAGGCGGCTTCCGCCCGCGGAGAGGCCGCGGGTCCGGAACCCCTCCGGCAGGAGGCCTGGGATTCTCTCTCCCGGCGACTCCCCTGGAAGATGTCGGCGGTCCGGCCGATCTCCGGCGCCGCCCGGCGCAAGGCCCCGCGCCAGCGCGCGCTGCGCTTCGCTCTCGGCGCGGCCGCCGCCCTGGTGCTCGCCCTCCTCGGCCTCACGGTGTGGACGGCCGCCTCCTTCCGGCAGGAGCGCCGGCAGCTGGTGCACCTGGAGCAGCTGCTGGCGGAGCAGAACGTGGCGCTCTCCGCCGCCCGGAGCGCGCTTGCCGGCGCCGAGCGCCAGCTCGCCGCGGAACGTGCGCGCCCCGAGCGCGAGGCCGGCCGGGTGCGCGAGCTCGAAGCGCGGGTCGCCGAGCTGACGTCGAAGCTGGAAGCGCTTCGCCGGTATCCGCCGGAGACTCCCGGCCAGACCGCTGTCGCCTCCCGGCAGATCGAGGTCTCGGTCGCCCCCCGGTTTGCCCTGCGCGGGCAGGAGTCTCCCGAGCCCGGCTTCCTGCGCGGAGGAGGCGCGGTCAACCCCGTGCCGGTCTCCACTCAGGCGAAGGGCTTCTCAGTGGCCGTAAACCTGGCCGATCATCCCGCCTCCAGGGAGTACCGCTTCGAGCTGGTGGACCGCGACGGCCGGGTGCTCTGGACGGGCCGCCGGCCTGGCAGTACTCTGCTGGGCGACGCCGGCACCTCGGTGGCGGTCCGCGGTCTCAGTCCCGGAACCTACCGGCTCCGGATCGAGGGTCTGGAGCCGGACCGCACGGAGCTGGTCGCCGAGTACGTCCTCGCGGTCGAAACGTGAAGCGGAGGTCTCCCTGGAAGCTCACTCTCCCCGATCCCCGTACCGCATCATCGCCATCTGTGTCCTGGTTGGAGTCTTCGGCGCCGCCGCCGCGCTCGCTTTCGACTTCCTCGTCGACCTCGCCCAGAAGCTCCTGCTGACCGGAATCGGAGGGTTCGCACCTCCACGGGCAGGCGTGCTGCAGCCTCCCTTCCGCATTCCGCCCTGGGAATCGCGGTGGTGGATCCCGATCTCGACCACACTGGGAGGGCTGCTGAGCGGATTCCTGGTCTACACGCTGGCTCCCGAAGCCGAAGGGCACGGCACGGACGCCGCGGTCGCCGCCTACCATCAGCAGAAGGTGCAGGTACGCAGCCGCATCCCGTTCGTCAAGGGGATCGCCTCGGCGCTCACCATCGGCTCGGGAGGGGTCGCCGGCCGCGAAGGGCCGACCGCGCAGATCGCCGCCGGTCTGGGCGCGATCTTCAGCCGCATGCTCGGGCTGCGCGGCCAGGAGCGCCGGATCATCCTTCTCGCCTCGATGGCGGCTGGCCTTTCCGCGGTGTTCCGCGCTCCTCTCGGCATGGCGATCTTCGTGGTCGAGATCCTCTACTCGAACATGGTGTTCGAGTCCGAGGCCCTCATCTACACCGTGGTCTCGGCGGTGACCGCCTATGCGATCCACGGCATCTTCGCCGGCTGGTCTCCGGTCTTCGCCATCCCTCGGGGCCTCGCTTTCCACGCCCCCCTCGCCCTCCTCGGCTTCGCGGTGCTCGGCGTGCTGGCCGGCGCCTTCGGAGCAGCGCTCCCCACCGTCTTCTACACGGTGCGCGACCTCTTCCATCGCATCCCGGGGCCGCCGCACTGGAAACCGGCGCTCGGAGGCCTCCTCGTCGGCCTGCTCGGGATGATGCTGCCCCAGGTGCTGGGGAGCGGCTACGGATGGGTCGAGCTCACCCTGAGCGGCAGGCTCTCTCTCCAGGTCCTCCTCCTGCTGCTTCTCGTGAAGCCCATCGCCATGTCGCTGACCATCGGCTCCGGAGGATCGGGTGGAGTGTTCGGCCCCACGGTGAGCCTGGGCGCCATGCTGGGAGGAGCCGTGGGGCTGGCGATCTACCGTTTCTTCCCGGAGCTCGGTGTCGCTCCCGCCGCCTTCACCGCCGTGGGCATGGCCGCGATCTTCTCCGGTGCGGCGCGAACCCCGATCTCCACCCTCATCATGGTCGCCGAGATGACCGGCGGGTACGGCCTGATCGTCCCGGCCATGCTCGCCAACATCCTCGCCTTCATGGTGCAGCGGTCGCTGACCGCGAAGGCCCGCTACCCCACCCTCTATGAGTCGCAGGTGCCCAACCGGGAGGACTCGGGCGTCCATCGCGGGCTCTTTGTGCGGCAGGCCCTGGAGATGCTCGCCGGCGGCCATGTGGAGGCCTCCGAGATCGCACTGCCGCGGATCGTGGACCTCCTGCGCTACGGCAGCCCCATCCCGGTGACCGAGGGAGGCGGCACGCTCTTCGCCATCCATGTCGAGCCGGGCTCGCGCCTCGACGGCAGGACGGTCGCCGAATCCCTGGGCGGCCTGGTCGAAGCGACCGCGGTCGCCGTGTTGCGCGGCGAGGAGATGATCGTGCCGCGAGGGCCGACACGGCTCGCCGCCGGCGATCAGCTGATCGCCATGGCGACGGCCGGGGCCTATGGCCGCCTGCGCGACTGGGCGGCACCGGTCACCGGGTCTGATTCATCCGCGTGAAGATCTCGTCGAGCTCCTCGCGCGAAGCGCGGCTCGACTGCGCCGCGAAGCCGTAGGGGATCTCCACGTCACCGGCTTCCAACCGGGCCACGACGGCATCGGCGAATTCGTCCAGAGGCACACCGAAGGTATGGAGGCCGGGACCTCCCAGGTCGGTGTTCACCGCGGGAGGAATGATCTCGATCACCTCGATCGGAGTGCCCGCGAGCTGGTGCCGGAGCGACAGCGTGAACGAGTGCAGAGCCGCCTTGGTGGCGCTGTAGATCGGAGCGCGCGCCATCGGCACGAATGCCAGCCCCGACGTCACATTGAGGATCGAGGGACGCTGCTGCTTCAGCAGGTGCGGGACGAAGAGCGTGCTGAGGTGGAAAGGAGCCTCGATGTTGATCGCGATCTCCTGACGGGAGAGCGCCCAGTCCTCGGGCTGCACCAGCTGGGGATACCGCTGGATTCCGGCGTTGTTGACGAGCACGTTGAAGCCGGGGTGCGTCTCCACCACCCATTCGAGCAGCGCGCGGCGTTCCGCCTCCTCGGCCACATCGCAGACGCGGGTCACGAGCTGCGGATGCGCTTCCTGTGCCTCGCGGAGCTTCGCCTCGCGGCGGCCGCAGATGATCACCTCGCTCCCCGCCCGCAGAAACCGCTCCGCCAGCGCGAGCCCGATGCCTGACGCTCCTCCGGTGACCAGAACCGTGTTCCCAGCCAGCTCCATGGCGCTCCTCTCCGGACGCGGAATCGACCTGCGCCCGCCGCCGACTCTACCCCACCTCGCGTCACGAGCCGAGATGGGCGCTCAGCTTGAGCAGGACGACGTTGGTGGGCGGATCGCCGAAGAGATCCATCAGGGTGCTGCCCGGTGAGCGCGCCGTGAGGCTCGACGTCGCCTGGCGCTGGTGGTTCCAGACGGCGGTGAGGAAGGAGCCGGGGCGCGCTTCCCAGCGGAACGCCAGGGTGCCGTTCAAGGCGCGCTCCTCTGCATTGGGAGGCGGCAGCAGGCCCAGGTCCGGCGTGAACGGGGTGAAGCGGTGCGCGGGCACCGGATCGCGCGGTGATACCAGGTGCTGGTAGTCATCGTAGCGGCCGGTGCTCCCGAACGGTTGCAGGTAGAGCTGGAGCGCCAGCCGGGGAGACAGTGTGAGGTCGGCCCGCAGGGTGACCGAGAGCGTCTCCTGGCGCAGGCGGGCCACGACGTAGTCCGGAGCCGCTGCGCCGTCCAGGCGCCCGACGTACTGCCAGCCGACGGTATCCACCTGATAGGTCGAGCCGACCGACCACTGCAGGACGTCGGAGCTGCGGATGTTCAAGAACGGGCCGACGCTCACGGCCGACGATCCGCTCGCCGGCTCACGGCTGGCGCTCGCGTCGATCGAGGCGTAGGAGGCGTGGCGCTGATCGGTGACGACCGACAGGGCGAGACCGGTCCGCGGCGGCAGCAGCACGGCCGGACCACCGCGCAGCCAGTCCATCGACAGCGCCGACAGCTCGCGCGTGGCGGTGAGCGTCGCGCTCCACTCGCTGCTCGTCGTGAAGGAGGCATAGCCGTCGGCGACGCGGGCGCGCGTCTCGCCGGCCCAGGTCCAGCCCTGGCCGATCTCGTTCGAACCGACCGCCCAGGTCCGGATCCGGTGGCCGGGACGGAACTGCTCGTAGCGCCAGGCCCCGGTCAGGAGGAGCCAGTCCGAGTTGCGCTGGAAGCCGATCTCGTTGACGTCGAATCCCGGCGAGACCGCACGGCCCACCAGATCCCAATGGAAGGCGCCGCCGATCCGCGACAACCGGGTCTCGCCGGCGATTCCGTCCAGGCTCGTTCCATAGGGGCTGTCGTGCAGGCGCTCGGCGTCCGGGCGCTGGAAATAGTGCTGCGGAGCCTCCGCCACCCGGGTGATGGCGGCGCTCTCGCCGGTCAGCCGGCTCGCCAGCACCCAGCTGCGCGTCTCGTAGCTCCGCTCGCCGAAGCGATGCTGCCACTCGCTGCCCAGAGCCGCGGCGTCGCGCACATCCTGGCCGGCGAGCTGCGGCGCCAGAGCGAAGCGATGGAGGTCGGCGGCGAACATCGCGAACGACGAGTCGCCGCCGTCGAAGCTCCTGACCGCCCGCGCCACGGTCACCGTGGCCCGCGGCTCGACCGGCCAGTCGGCGAGCGAGCCGTCCGCACGGCGCACCCGCGCGCTCTCCTGATCGGTCATCGCCGTGAAGGCTCCCAGGGTCCAGCCGTTGGAGGTCTGGCCGGAGAGCTTCGCGGCGCCGAGCAAGGTCGTCGTGCTCGGGATCGATCCGAGGGTCGCCCCGGGCGGGAGATCTCCCTGGGGAGCGCGTCCGATCCGGCGTGAGTAGAAGGGCGACTCCTCCGCGAACGAGATGCCTCGCGTCGCGAAGGGGAGGCTCGTGTTCAGACGGAAGACGTCGAGCCCTTCGAGAAAGAACGGGCGCCGTTCGGCCTGGAACAGCTCGAACGCCGTCAGGTTGACCTGCGACGGATCCGCCTCGACCTGGCCGAAGTCGGGCAGGACGGTCGCGGTGAGACTGAAGCTCGAGCCGAGGCCGACCTTGAGATCCGCCCCGGCCTTGAGAGACGCCTCCCGGCCGGGCTCGTCGTTGCCATAGCGCGGCGCCACGTAGTTCTACTTTGTCAGATTGTCGGGCAGCCCTCCTGTCGACCTGTAAATGACCACAGCATCCCGGCCAAGATCTGCTTCATAGGAGTTCGTTGTTGTCTTTTTGAGCTCCAGGGGTTTCTGGGCAAGCTCCCTGAGA
>WNGB01006421.1_pt1 | contig 32650 bp, 18 predicted proteins | sample 5400681 | NCBI WGS metagenome assembly WNGB01 (sample SAMN13153367, study PRJNA577476) | soil metagenome | isolation source: 115 cm soil or saprolite under grassland replicate 2 | place: USA:California | collected 2016-06-15
AAAATTTAAGGTCATCTTCGACAAGAAATTTTTTCCACCGCACATCAAGTTGGAGCGATTGACTTACGAGTTCCAGACGCCGCCGTTCCAAATCGCAATCAAACAACTTGAACTGTATCAGGACCCAGCTAATCCGACCCAACGGCAGATCACTGCGACACTGGAACTGACGCACGCAGTCGAGCCCAGTGAATTAGATCGACATATCCAACTTGAGATGATCGGCGGGTCAGCTGTGTTTCCGCCTTCCGATCCGGCGCCGCATTTTACACTTACTTACGGATTGCACCGGCGCCTCGCGTATTTGCGGAGCTCGAACGTGACGCTGCCGGACAAGGAAGATTTTATGAAGCTCGAGCTGAGCAAAGGTGTTCGGACTGCGCAAGGCGGAGCCCTAACTCGGGACGCGGCCGAACAAAAGCTGCTCATTCCTTCAAACGGGACCGCATTTCAGATCAAATCCATCGAGGGAAATATCGCCCGGAACAAGAATGGCGAACCCGAGCAGGTCCTGATTCTAAACACAACGGCGGACATCAGCAGCAGCGAGCTGGCTAAAGCCATTCAGATCCGGCTGCTGCCGAAGCGTGAGGCTGAAAAGACCGAAGAAAGCGATTCGGGAAGTTCCGATTCGGGATCCGCAGATCAAAGTAACGAAACCGACGAAAACAGGCAGAGCGCCCAATCGGAAGAGGACGAAGTAGATGACACGACGGAATCTGATAAAGCGCCGAAATGGCAAAGTCCGACCGACGTGCCGGATGATGTGCTCGAGCAAGCCAGGCGAATTGAATTCACGGTCGTTCCCTCGGAAAGGGCACAGGATCGACAACATGCTTTTAAAATACGTGTGGAATCGGAAGGCGAGCTCTACGTTCGTGTCGCAAAAGGAGTGCGCGCATTCGGTGATTATCCTTTAGCCGAAGATTACAACGCCGTCGTTGCAGTGCCGCAGCTTCCGCGTGAAGTGCAGATCGAAGGTCAAGGAGGTCTGCTCGCGCTCAACGGCGACAGGAAATTGTCGATCCGTTCACGCGCTTTGCCAGCGGTCGAATTTGAAGTCGCGCGGGTCGCCACCACTCAAATCAACCATCTCGTTAGCCAGACCGAAGGGAAATTCGAAGACCCGGAGTTCCGGGCGCCGCTGTATTTCAACAAGGAAAACATCTCTCGCATTGCGATCGAGCAACAGCCGATTGCGCTGGAAAACAAATGGAAGGCGAATTACTCGGCGTTTGATTTCGCGGAACATCTCCGCAAACCAGCGGATGGCGGGAGTGAGCGCGGCCTTTTCTTTCTGACCGCACGCGGCTGGGACCCGGTGAAAAAGAAACCGATAAAGTCGGCCAGAGATAGCAGATTCTTGCTCGTCACCGACATCGGAATTTTGACCAAGAAAAATACCGACGGGACCAGCGACGTCTTTTTGATGTCTATCAAAAATGGCCAACCGATCAATGGCGCCACAGTGGAAATTCTGGGCAAGAACGGCGTGCCGATCCAGACGGCCCAAACGGGCGCAGACGGTCATTGCGCTTTCCCTTCTGTTGAAAAATCGGAGCGCGAGAAAACGCCGGTGGCGTTTGTGGCGCGCAATGGCGACGACATCGCATTCATGCCGTTCGCGCGCGAAGACCGTGTCCTGAATTTTTCGCGCTTCGAGATTGAAGGAGCACAGAACATCGCGCCGGAAGGTCTGGACGCGTTCGTTTTCACCGAGCGGGGCGTTTACCGGCCTGGAGACGAAATTCACATCGGCATGGTGGTGAAACAGCGAAGCTGGGGCGGCAACCTCAAAGGTTTGCCCATTGAAACCGAAGTGGTGGATGCGCGCGATCTGCCGGTGCAGACAAAGAAACTTACTTTGCCGGAGACTGGCTTTACCGAACTCAGCTATCAAACCGCCAATGAATCGCCGACCGGCCTCTACACGTTCAACGTTTACCTGATCAAAAATAACAAGCGCTCGAGTTTACTCGGTTCCGCTACGGCGCAGGTGAAAGAGTTTCTCCCCGATCGCATGAAAATCGAGACGCAGCTTTCCAAAGCTGCGCCGCGCGGCTGGATTCATCCCAAGGAAATGCACGCGTCTGTTGCGCTGGCCAATCTTTACGGCACGCCCGCGACGGATCGGCGTGTAACAGGCAAGGTTGAGCTCGAGCCGGCGGCATTTTCATTTCCGGAGTTTCGCGACTTCACTTTCTTCGATCCGCTGTTTGATGAAAACAAATCTCGGACGGAGCAAACGGTCGATCTCGGCGAACAGAAAACCGATGGCGAAGGCCACGCGGACTTTGATTTGCAACTCGAACGGTTCGCCGATGCGACTTACGCGATGCGATTCATTGCGGAAGGCTTCGAAGGCGAAGGCGGTAGGAGCGTTACAGGCGATGTCGGCGCACTGGTTTCCGCCCTGCCTTACGTGATCGGCTACAAAGCCGATGGCGATCTGCGTTACATCGAGATGAACAAACCGCGCGGCGTCGATCTAGTCGCAGTGGATCCACAACTCAACCGCATCGCAATCGAAAACATCAGCCTTAACCTCATCGCGCAGGAATATGTTTCCGTGCTGAAGAAGCAGGAAAATGGCAATTATGTTTATGAGTCAGTCCTGAAAGAGCGCCCTGGCAAATCAGAAAAAATCTCGGTGGCAGCAAACGGTTATCATTACGCTCTGCCAACCGAGGAGCCCGGCGATTATGTGCTCGAACTGCGCGACGATCAAAATCGCATTCTCAGCAAGCTGCGGTTCTCGGTCGTGGGTCACGCTGCAATGACCGGCGCCCTCGAGAAAAATGCAGAGCTGCAGATCAAACTTAACGCCAAGGAGTATCGCGCTGGGGATGAAATTGAGTTAAGCGTGACCGCTCCATACAGCGGCTACGGTCTCATCACAATCGAACGGGAAAAGGTTTACGCCTACAGCTGGTTCCAAACCAACACCGCCAGCAGCATCCAGCACATTCGCCTGCCTGAAAATTTTGAAGGCACCGGTTACATCAATGTTGCGTTTGTGCGGGCGCTCGATTCCAAGGAAATTTTTGTCAGCCCGCTCAGTTACGGCGTCGTCCCATTCACTGCCAATATCGAAAAGCGCCGACTCAAGATCGATCTCCAGGCCGCAGCGAAAGCGAAACCGGGCGAACCGTTGCACATCGGCTACAAGACCGACCGGCCCAGCAAGATCGTCATTTTCGCGGTCGATCAGGGAATTCTGCAAGTTACCGCTTACAAAACGCCGGACCCACTAACCTATCTCTTCCGGAAATGCGCTCTCGGCGTGGAGACGGCGCAGATCGTTGATCTTATCATTCCGGAATTTTCCTTGCTGCGTTCTCTCTCCGCGTTCGGTGGCGACGGCGGCGAAGTTCAAAAATTGAATCCGTTCAAACGCGTCACAGAAAAACCGGTGGTGTTTTGGTCCGGCATTATCGACGCCGACACGACAGCTCGTGAAGTTGTTTATGACGTGCCCGACTTTTTCGATGGCACGCTAAAGATAATGGCGGTCGGCGTTTCAAATGAAACAGCCGGATCAGCCGACCGCGACGCGCTCATCCGTGGACCTTTTGTCGTAACGCCAAGCGTGCCGGTTCTGGCCGCTCCCGGCGATGAATTCGAGGCCGGCGTGACCGTCGCTAACAATGTCGAAGGGTCCGGCGCCGATGCAGAGGTGGAGCTCCACGCCGAGACATCTCCGCAATTGTCGATCTTGGGAACGCCAACCCAAAAATTGCGAATCGCAGAAGGACACGAGCAAAGCGCGAAGTTCCGCTTCCATGTCAACGACATGCTCGGCTCCGGCGAAATAAAGTTCGTCGCGCGCCGAAATGGGATCGAGACGCGTCGTCGCGCTACACTGAGTGTTCGTCCGGCCGTTCCCTACGCGACCGATGTTCGCAGCGGTAATTTCAAAAAAGGACACGTGGACGTCCAAATTACACGGGCGATCTATTCCGAGTTCGCCAAGCGCGAAGCAGCCGTGGCGGCCATGCCACTGGGACTTGCCCACGGTCTTTATGTCTTTCTAAAAGATTTTCCTCACGGTTGCAGCGAACAGATCACGAGTGGCGCATTCTGCCGGCTCCTGCTCTCAGATGAAGCCGATTTCGGTCTTAGCCGAGCGGAGGTAAACACACAGCTTGAAAAAACGTTCGCGACTCTGCGACGTCGGCAGAACGATCAGGGCGCGTTCGGTTATTGGGCGCCGGAAACAGATCAGAAGATCAGTTTCAATTCGGTTTACGTGATGGATTTCTTGAGCACGGCGAAAACAGCCGGCTTTGCGCCGCCCGCGGACATGTTCGCAAGTGGCTTGCGCTACTTGCAAAAGATGGTCACGCTCGAGCCCTCGACTCTGGCCGACGCGCGAATCATCGCCTACGGGATTTACGTGCTCACGCGCGAAGGTGTCGTAACGACCAATTACATTCTTAATCTGCGCGATTATCTCGATCAGCATCAGGCCGACATATGGCAAAATGATGTAACCGGCGTTTATCTCGCGGGCGCGCTCAAACTTCTGCACAAAGACAAAGATGCCGACGATTTGATCGGCGCCTACAAGATCGCCAATGATTCGAGCGGGGATTACGACGACTTCTGCCAACCGCTCGGAGCGAACGCGCAATACATTACCGTACTCGCCCGCACGTTTCCGGCGCGTCTCAAAGGAATTTCGGCTGCGGAATTTGAGCAAATTCTGCAGCCGATCGGGCGCGGGGAATTCAACACGCTCTCGGCCGCTTATGCTGTTTCGGCCCTGAAATCGTACTCACACGCCATCGCACAAACGCTGCCCGTACTCAGCATTGGTGAAATTCACAAAGACAAGCGCGAGGTTGCCCTAACGAGCGGTGCGAAATTGCTGCAACGGACTAGTTTTTCGAAAGACGCGATCGCGCTTCGATTCAACAGCGCTGGAAAGCTCAGCGGCCCGGGCGCCTTTTTCCAGGTGGTGGAAGCTGGATTTGATCGACATGTTCCAACGCAGCCGGTCACCGCAGGCCTGGAAGTTCATCGCGAGTTACTCGACAAGAACAATCAGCCGGTCACGCGGACGAAACTGGGCGAACCGATTCATGTCCGTTTGCAGGCGCGAAGCCTAGGCGATGATTCCGTCACCAACGTTGCCATTATCGATCTTCTGCCAGGCGGGTTCGAAATTGTCGGGGCATCTTTGCAACCCGGCGTCTCGACAATTTCTGGCGTCGATTATGTCGATGTTCGCGAAGATCGCGCCGTCTTTTACGGGACGGTTTCTGGCAGCGTACTCGAGATCAATTATCAAATTAAATCATCTAATCGTGGCGAGTTTACGGTGCCGCCTATTTTCGCCGAATCGATGTACGAGCGGGCCATCAAAGGCTGCGGTGTTGGAGCAAAGATCACCGTGACGGAGTAGCCCCCTTTCGAGTTACAGAAAATGAAAACGATTGGGCAGTATAAGAAAACGTTGCTCGCGTTCTCGCTTCTTTGCACGTGTGTCGCTGTTACCTGGATCGCGCTGCCCAGGCCGCCATTACTCGATGGAATCTCATTCTCGCAATGCGTTCGCGATCGCAACGGGAAACTGCTTCGCATCACTCTGACGACCGACCAGAAATATCGGGTCTGGACTTCTTTGCCAAATATTTCTCCCACGCTGATCGATGCCACTCTCCAATTTGAAGACAAATACTATCGGTATCATCCGGGAGTTAACCCTGTCGCGTTGGTGCGGGCGGCATTTGGTTTGCGACCGGGCGGGGCGCGTAGCGGCGCTTCGACCATCGCGATGCAACTAGCACGGTTGCGTTATCATCTGCACACCCGCACTCTCGGCGGTAAGTTCGTGCAAATTGTTCGCGCGCTCGAGCTCGAACGGCATTACTCGAAATCCCAAATTCTCGAAGCTTACCTGAATCTCGCCCCCTACGGACGAAACATCGAAGGCGTCGGGGCGGCCAGTCAGATCTATTTCGGTAAGAGCGCCGGGCACTTGACCACGCCGGAAGCAATTTCGCTCTGCGTCATTCCGCAAAGCCCGACCCGGCGCGCGTTGTTTGCCGACCGCGATAACCGCTCACTCGATTCGGCGTTGAGCGGCTGGTACGATCGCGCAAAAATCAACCGGCAATTCTTCGCGCGCTCATTCAGCGCTCGCGCGCAAACGGAACGCACATTTCTCGCGCCGCACTTTGTCCAGCGAGTTGTGGCGGCCGAGAAAGGCCGAGACGAGATTGTGACCACCCTCGACCTCGCAAAACAACAACTAATCGAGCGCCGAATCACGGACTACGTTCGCGCAAGTCGCAGTCGCGGAATCCAGAATGCAGCGGCACTGTTAATCGATACGCGGAGCATGGATGTGCTCGCACAAGTGGGCTCGGCCGATTTCTTCAACGGCGAAATCCAGGGACAAGTGGATGGAACACGTGCCCCGCGCTCGCCCGGTTCTACACTAAAACCTTTCGTTTACGCGCTCGCTCTGGAGCAGGGATTGATTCATCCATTATCGATCCTATCCGACGCGCCGCAGAGTTTTGGCGATTACGATCCGGAAAATTTCGATCGGGAATTCGTCGGCCCGATCCGCGCATGTGACGCGCTCGCGCGAAGCCGCAATCTTCCCGCGGTTGAGCTCGCATCCCGGCTGCGTCATCCCACGCTTTATGAATTTCTCCGCGCCGCAGGCGTCAAGTTACCGCGCTCGGAAGCTCTTTATGGATTGACCCTTCCGCTGGGTGGGGCCGAAGTCACGGTGGAGGACCTGGTTCGCCTGTACGCTGCGCTTGCCAATAACGGAGAGTTGCGGCCGCTTCGCCGGACTTCACGCGATCCAGTCGCCTCACGCGGCCGCCGGATTATCATGCCGGAAGCAGCATTTCTAACTTTGGAGATGCTCGATCTGCCACGGCCCGAAATTAGCCGGGCATATTCCGATCAAGCCGCGCCGGTGTTTTGGAAGACGGGAACGTCTCATGGTTTTCGCGACGCGTGGTCAGTGGCTGTCTTCAATCATTACGTGCTTGCGATTTGGATCGGAAATTTTGATGGGCGCGCCAACGGGAATTTTGTCGGGCGAATCGCCGCTGCCCCGCTCTTGTTTCAAATAATCGACAGCTTACGTGCGGGCTGGCCCGAACCTAACCAGCTACATCTCCCGCCGCCCGGTGCAAATTTAAAACGTGTCTCCTTTTGCGCGGTGTCAGGTGATTTACCCGAACCGTACTGCACGCAGCAGGTTGAGGGGTGGTTCATTCCGGGCATTTCGCCGATCAAACTTTGCGATGTGCATCAGGAAGTGCTCGTCGATGCTGTGAGCGGCTTGCGCGTGCCAAGAGATGACGGAACTCGCGAGCTCCGCCGTGAAGTTTACGAATTCTGGCCGACAGAGTTGTTATCGATTTTCCGCCGCGCCGGAGTGCCGAGAAAATTGCCGCCGCCCTTTTTGCCCGGAACGTCCCCCGACTGGATCGCGCGCACTGGAAATGCGCCGCGAATCGTTTCGCCGGCTGAGGGACAAAAGATCCTGCTCACATCGGCGGGCACGATCGCGTTGCGAGCGAAAACAGATGCCGATGTACGCGAAATTTATTGGTTCGCGGGCAACACATTCATTGCCAGGACAAATCCACAAGACGTCGTTACATGGAAAGCAACGCAAGGCAGTTACGAACTGACCGCCCTGGACGACCATGGTCGCGCCGGGTCATCGGCGTTCACGGTGCAATAGAGGGCGCACGCCAACCGATAAACCGCTGACTCGCGCAAAGATTTGCGTTGAGATAGTTGCTGCGGTTCTTTGCAATTCCCAATCGTTAATCCGCATTTCGCAATCGCACCATGTCCCGCCAATACACGTTGCAACGCGCGCCAGCATCGACATCGATCCATATCGATTACGCCGCCGAGCTAAACGAACAGCAACTCGCGGCGGTGACTGCGCCGCCCGGTCCGCTCCTTGTCATCGCTGGCGCCGGCTCGGGAAAGACGCGCACTCTTATCTACCGTGTGGCTTACTTGCTCGAAAACGGGATCGATCCTCGCAATATCCTCCTTCTCACGTTCACGAACAGAGCCGCGCGCGAAATGCTGGGCCGTGTGGCGAATTTGCTGCCGGTGGACGCCAGCGGACTCTGGGGTGGCACATTCCATTCGATAGGAAACCGGATCTTGCGCCGGCACGGCAGCGCCCTCGGCTACTCGAGCGGTTTCACCATCATGGACCGCGAAGATCAAAAGGATTTGATCGATGCCGTGGTGGCCAGAGCAGGAATCGATCCAAAGCAAATTCGATTTCCAAAAGGCGATGTGCTCGCAGAAATCTTCAGCTTCGTCGTCAATACAGAGAAATCACTGGAGGAATTGCTTGCGGAAAAGTTTCCTTATTTCCTGCCGATACTCGACAAGATTCAAGACGTCCAGGAACGCTACGAAAAAAAGAAAAAAGCGACGAACTCGATGGATTTTGACGATTTGCTGCAAAAGACGTTATCGATGTTTCAACAGCACGAGCGAATCGCGGAAATTTATCGGCGGCAGTTCCAGTTCATTCTCGTCGATGAATATCAGGACACGAACAAAATCCAGGCCGACCTTGTTGATCTGCTTGCCCGAGAGCACCGAAACGTGATGGTCGTAGGCGACGACGCGCAGTCAATCTACTCGTGGCGCGGCGCCAACTTCCAAAACATCCTCGAGTTTCCGAAGCGCTATCCGGACGCGCAGGTGTTCAAGATCGAAATGAATTATCGCAGCGTGCCGGAGATTCTGGAAGTGGCAAACGCAGCCATCGCTGCAAACGTTCAGCAATTCCGCAAACATTTAAGCGCGACGCGCGAATCAAAAGCACTGAGACCGGCTTTGGTCGCGCTGAACGACAGCGCGGAGCAAGCGCAATTTATCGCGCAGCGGATTCTCGAACTGCGGGATGAGAATGTCGATCTCAACGACGTTGCCGTGCTCTACCGCGCGCATTATCACGCGATCGAGCTGCAGCTGGAGCTTTCCCGGCGCGGCATCCCCTATCAAATCACGAGCGGCATCCGCTTTTTCGAGCAGGCGCATATTAAAGACGTCACCGCGTTTGTTCGCTTCGTAGCCAATCCTCGTGACGAAGTCGGATTCAAGCGCATGGTGAAATTGCTTCCTGGCATTGGTAATCGTACCGCAGAAAATCTTTGGCAGAAGTGGACGGCGAATGTTGTAGCCGCGGGCGCTGACCGCGGTTCTGAAAAAGAATCAGCGGCCGCTGTAGCCGCGGGCGTTGACCGCGGCCCGGTAACGACATCAGCGCCTGCCGGGGTCAGCGACGCGGACTACAGCTTTGGCGAACGCCTCCTGGCCATGAATGTTCCCGTGAAATCAAAGAAGGCGTGGGAGCAACTCGCGCACACCCTGGACGAAATCGCTCCGGCTGGTCAACCCAATATGCCATCGGAAATGATCACGTCTGTCGTCGAAGCGATCTATGATGATTATGCCAAAGCGAACTTCACAAACTATGAACTTCGCCGTGAAGATTTGAATCAGCTCGCAATCTTTGCGCGGCAGTTTAAGGACGTGCACGAATTTCTTTCGCAGTTGGCGCTGATCAGCAACGTTGATGCAGAAGCCGCGTCAACTCAGATAAGCGACAAGGAAACCGTCAACCTTTCTTCAGTGCACCAGGCCAAGGGCCTTGAGTTTCACACAGTGTTCGTGATCTGGCTGACTGACGGAATGTTTCCGAGCAATCGCTCGCTCGATACACGCGACGCACTCGAGGAAGAACGGCGTCTATTTTACGTGGCTATTACACGCGCGCGCGACGAATTGTATCTCACTTATCCGCAAATGCGTCTGAGCGGAGGATATGGCGACGTTTTCCAGCGGCCCTCGCGTTTTCTGCAGGAAATCCCAAACGACCTCCTCGAAGACTGGCAAGTGCAGAGAAAATGACGAAGCTGGAATGACGAATGACGAACAAATGGATAAACAAGCACATAACGTGTTCGTCATTTGTCATTAATTGGTCATTCGTCATTCGGATTTCGTCATTCTTCTAATGAATCTCTCACCGGAGAAAAAGATTGCTGGTGTTCTCGTGCCGCTGTTTGCGTTGCGCGGGGCAGACGATTTAGGAATCGGTGACACCGGCGCCCTCCGGGAATTTATCGATTGGGTTGCGCAAATTGGATTCAAGCTTGTCCAACTCCTGCCCATCAACGAGACCGGGTCCGACAACAGCCCATACAACGCGATCAGCGCGATGGCGATCGAACCAACCACGTTGCACCTAGCGCTAAACTCGTCACCAGATTTAACACGCGAAGACTTTGATGCTGCAGTTGCTGGCGCCGATCTTCGCAGTCTTCGTCTTGGCGAAGTAAAATACCGCCAAGTCAAAAAACTGAAGCGGCGCATCCTAGAGAAAGCGTTTGCGAATTTCTCCGCTAACGCCAGTGAAGAACGGCAGTTGGAATTCGAAACATTTTGCGAAGAGGAAGCCGCATGGCTGCGCGATTACGCCTTTTTTCGCGTCCTAATGGAGGAGAATGAGGATTCCGCCGCTTGGAATCGCTGGCCTGCGCAATTTCAATCAATGGACCGGGCTCGAAACTGGCTGAGCGATCTGCCGCAGAATCGCCAGACGACCATAAGGGATCGGCAAAATTTCTTCTGCTATGTGCAATGGATCGCCTACCACCAATGGCGCGAGATCAAATCGTATGCAGAATCGCGGGACATCGCGCTGACGGGCGATATTCCATTTGGCGTCAGTTATCATAGCGCAGACGTTTTCACACGGCGAGATGAATTCATGCTGGAGTGGTCCGGCGGCGCGCCGCCAGAGCCGTATTTTAAGGATGACGCCTTTGTGCAAAAATGGGGGCAGAACTGGGGTATACCAGTTTATCGCTGGGCGAAAATGCGTGCGAACAACTTTGCCTGGTGGCGCGAGCGCGTACGCGCGGTCCGATCTATTTTTCATCTCTTTCGGATCGATCACGTGCTTGGGTTTTATCGTATCTATGCCTTTCCGTGGCGGCCGCGTAAGAACAACCAGTTCCTCCCGCTCGATTGGAATCAGATGCTGGAACAAACCGGTGGCCGGGCCCCCCATTTTATTCCGCGGGATGACCAGACACCAGAAAACTGCGAAGCAAACAAACGCGATGGCCAGGAGTATCTGCGCATCATTTTAGAAGAGGCCGGCTCCACGTGTGTGATCGGCGAAGATCTTGGTATGGTACCCGATTACATGCGTCCAGACCTGCGCTCGCTGGGCATTGCTGGATTCAAAATCCCGCAATGGGAAGTGCGCGATGGCACAATCACACCGGGAAACGCGTATGACCTGCTTTCGGTTGCGACGTATGCCACCCATGATCACAAGCCTGTCCGCGCGTTATGGGAAGAAGTATTCGAACATCCAACAGCTACGTCGGAACAATCCAGATTCGATCTGACAAAGATCGCCCTCTTCGCCGGTTTCCAGCCAAAGATCGACCAGGTCGAGTTCGAAATGGATTTCTATCCGGCAATCATGGAAGCACTTTTCAAAAGCGAGTCGTGGATTGCTATAGTGATGATCACCGATTTGCTGGCGCGCAAATATCGCTTCAACGTTCCCGGGACAAAGGCGAACCTGAATTGGACACGGCGGATGCAGCGCTCGATTGCGCAATTGAGTTCCAGCCGCAAAGAGCGTAGTCGAATGCAGTTAATCCATGACTTATTGGTAAAAACAGGGCGGATTTGAGCACGGCTTTGATCGCAGCCACTTCTGCTGCTGTAGCCGGGATCGGGATCCCGGCCGGAGAGCGCGTATTCTTCAGACACCGGCATCAACGATGCCGGCTACAGTTGATAGACCGCTTATGCCGACTTCTCAATCGGCGCACCGACCTTATTGCCCCATTCGGTCCAGGACCCGTCGTAGTTCCGCACGTTATTTAGCCCCAGTAGATAGGTGAGCACGAACCATGTGTGACTCGAGCGTTCGCCGATGCGGCAATAAACAACGGTATTCTTATCGGGACTGACTCCGCATTGATCGAAATAGATTTTTGCCAGTTCTGAAGCCGGCTTGAACGTAGCATCATCATTGGTGGCGGTTTTCCACGGCATGCTTTTTGCCCCGGGGATATGACCGCCGCGTAACACGCCTTCCTGCGGATACTCCGGCATGTGCGTAATCTCGCCCTTGTATTCGCCCGGTGAGCGCACGTCGACCAGCGGTTTGCCGCTTTTACTTTGCGCCAATGCTTCATCGAAGAAGGCGCGAATTTCGTTGTCGAATCGTTTCTTCGGCACCGGATAATTTGTCTTTGCATATTTGGGGACGTCGCGCGTCATGGGACGGCCTTCCGCTTTCCATTTGTCGCGACCGCCATTGAGAATTTTCACTTTCTCGTGTCCAAAGAGCCTGAACGCCCAGAGTGCGTAGCAGGCCCACCAGTTGGCTTTATCACCATAGAAAATGCAGGTCGTGTCTGGTGTGATGCCGTTACGGCTGCAAAGCTCTGCAAATTTCTCAGGCGAGATATAGTCACGAATCACCGGGTCTTGCAGATCAGCGCGCCAGTCGATGTGCACTGCGCCGGGAATATGTCCAGTATCGTAAAGAAGCACGTCTTCATTCGACTCAACAATCCGAATCCCTTCGTCTTTCAGGTGTTTCTCCAGCCACTCGGTCTCCACCAGCGACTCAGGATGCGCGTATTGGGTAAGTTGTGTAGCCATAGGAAAGAAACTTCAGGCGGCGCCCACAACCGGGCAAGGAGTTTTGCGACTTAATCGCCGATGAAGCCGGCGAAACCGCCTATGAATCGGGAGGACAGTCTTTATCAAATGCGTGGCGCAAAACTGTCCAAATGTCCGCCCGATCTCGGCGGCGGTCTTGGTCAGCGCGGCGAAAGAGTCAATGGCCTTTTGCTTGCAACAGCTTGATCGCGTCGCGCAACTCCGCCGCACGCTCGTAGAGCTCCTTTGCAATAGCAGTTTCCATCTCGCGCCGCATGATCTCCAGTTTGGAAAGCGGGCGTTTCGCTTTCACTTCCTCGAGCCATTCGTCGAGAAATGCGATCTCGGAACTCTTCGACACAAGCTCCGGAAAGTTTGACTGCTGCAAAAAATCAACGATCGCGTCGCGGCCACGCTCAATTTCAGTTATCGCCTCCGCAAATTTACCCTGGCCGAGAAAAATGGAGGCCTTCGCACGAGTGTTCATCATGAGCACGTAAGGACGGAATTGTTGGAGGCTCCAGGAAAATTCTTCGCGGTCTGTATGCTGGGAGACAAAGGTGAAAAGATCCAGGTTGCGCTGCGTATCGCGCACCACGCCTTCGAAGTCATTGATCTGAAAGAGGCTCAGATAACGATGATAATATTGGATACCTTCCTGTTGGAGTTCTGCGCATTGTTCGGACGTTAGTTCGTAGGTTTCGCCCTTCCCCCCGGCGCGGGCCGCGCGCCTCTGATGATATTCCAGAAGCGACTCACAATTGTGAGGACGCCGGCCATCCGGCCGTCCGGCCAATTCCATTTGCAACACGCCGAGATCGACCCGCAGCTGCAATTTCTCACGGCCATCAAGCCCAGCGATTTTGCGCACCTTGATATTGCCGTTCTCGTGCGGCCAATCCTTCAGGATGGTATTGAGGTCCAAACTCATCGTAACCAACCATCGGACACTTAAGGTTGCCTTGTCAATAATATCGCAGCCCGCTTTCACTGTACAGGCAGACATGTCGGCCGCGTTCTCAATTCCGTCGCAGGCGGCGCGCCTGCCGCTACAATGTGATTTTGCAGGCGACACGCCTGCCGCTACAATGTGGAAAGTGGAAGACGCGATCGACTCGTTTATCCGTTTCCTCGCAATCGAGCGCGGTCTTTCTGAAAATTATCAACTCTCCACTCAACGATCGCTCAGTGAATTCGCGCGCTGGTGCGCAGCCAGGAAAAAAATTGAAGATCCGTGCGCGGTGACATTGCCAGCGATCAGCGAATATCTCGCCGATCGCAAACGCTCCGGCCTTTCCGCTTCTTCGATCAAACTCATCGTGGTCGCGTTAAAGATCTTTTTCCGCTTCCTGGCCGCTAGAGGCCAGGTTCAGCACGATCCGGCTGAAGCGCTGGCGCTTCCGCGAATCGAGCGATATCTCCCGGAAACACTGAACGAATTACAAATCGAGCAGTTCCTGGAAAAGATCGACACGAATGCTCTTCACGGGTTGCGCGATCGGGCGATGATCGAACTGCTTTACGCAAGCGGTCTGCGTATTTCGGAGTTGGCAAACGCGCGTCTTGAGAACTTCAACTTCGAAGAGCGAGTTGTGCGGGTAACCGGTAAGGGAAACAAGACGCGGCTTGTGCCGGTGGGCCGCAAAGCATGCGAAGCGCTAGCAGCGTACCTGTCCACTGAGCGACCGAAACTCGTGAAGCGCCGTAGCAGCAGCGAAATTTTTCTTTCCGAGCGCGGCACCAAACTAACAACGGCGCGTATCTGGCAGATCGTGAAAGAACATGCGCGCCGCGCCGGACTCGAACAGCACATTTACCCTCACCTCCTGCGACACAGCTTCGCGACGCATCTGCTAGGGAACGGCGCCGATCTTCGCATCATCCAGGAAATGCTCGGCCACGCCGACATTTCGACAACGCAAGTCTATACGCACGTCGATCAGCAGCGATTGAAAGCCGTACATCGTCAATTTCATCCCCGGGCCTAATCACTATGCTCAGGCCACTCGACCAAGTTTGCGTTTGATCGGGTATCCAGCATCGAGTATCGAGCATCCGCGCTTGAGAGGCGCTGTTTATGAGACGAATTCTGTTGCTGATCATTGCGGTCGCCGTTGCCGCATACGCTGGTTGGTACTACTGGAATTTTTCGCAACAGGCTTCGAGCGCTTCTGTGAGCACGTTTCTGCCGCGGAACACAATTTTTTTGGCGCACATGCCGGACTTTAGTCGGACACGCGACGAGTGGCGTCAGTCGGATATTTATCAGTTGTACCGCGAAACGGCCGTGCAGGATTTTCTGCGCAAGCCGCTGAACAACATGCCAACCCCGAAAGCTCTCGGGACGCTGCAGGAGCTCGAACAGCTCGACCCAAAGAACGCCTTCTTCGCCTTGACGTCCATCAGCGATAGCGCTCCAAGCCTCGTGGGCGGCTTTCGTTTTCGCGGGACCCAAGAGGACGCTGAGCGGGTCATCGGCAAATGGCGCGCGATGCTTTTGGAACAACGTCCAGGCACGAAGGGCGAGAAACTTCAGTATCAGGGCCATGAAATCGGTGTGGTCACGGCGACTCCATTTACGCTGGCAACAACGTATGATCGCCCATGGTTCTTCGCGGCGACAAACGTGACGGAATTAAAGGCGCTGCTCGATCGTGTCGACCATCGCGCGAAAGATTCAGGGGAAACGCTCGATAAGGACGAAGCGTACCGGACAGCCACCTCGCACCGGCCATCGAACTACGCAGTGTCTTTCTATCTCCAGCCCAAAGCATTTTCCGAGCGGCTTGCGGCGTTGCGTGCTGCAGTCCGATCAAGCCCGACTCCCGGCGAGACCACCATGCTTGAAAAAATGCGGCCAAGGCTCGAGACTGATGGTACGCTCAACCGCTCCTCGCTAACGCTTGGAACAAAGGAGACATTTTTCTATCTGGCGATGCTGCTCAATCTTGGGGAGAAGATGGAAACACTAAACCAGGCTGCTGCGCTGGGCGGCGCGGTGCAGAAGATCTTCCAGGACTTCGGAACCAGCGGGATCGCAGCCGATGATTGGAAAGCTGCGTTTGGCCTCGAGCTGGGAGCCCTGGCAGACTGGCCATCCAGTGCCCATTGGCCATCTTTACTTCTGACTCTGCCAGTGCTGGACATGGCCAGGGCCAGCAAGATCATCGAAACGTTCACAAGCGCCGATGAAGGAGCAATCTGGACCCATACAGAGAAGGACAGTGTCCGCTATTTTTCGAAACAGTCGGCAGCCACACTCGTCGCAATCACTCCAACGATCGCATTGTCTGACCGGATTCTTATCGCTGGTTTGAATCCCGTGTCAGTAGAAGAGGCAGTGAAACGCAGCGCGAGTAGCTCGTCGGAGCTTTCCAATTCGCAAACGTACAAGTCTGCCGAGCGATTGCTGCCAGCACCGACGAATTTTTTCTCATACGTGGATAGTGCGCTGCTTTATTCGCGCCTTGATGCTTCGCTTCGTCCGATGTTGCTAATGGCGGCGGCGTTCATGCCGGCAATAGCTCGTTCCGTTGATCTAGGTAAACTTCCATCGCCAGAGGTGATTACGAAGCACCTGAGTCCGATTGTCTCTTCGCAAAGATATGACCGCGACGGCTATGTGGCCGAGTCCCTCGGGCCAATTACGTTGGACCAGGCGGCGATCGGGCTCGCCATCCTGAGCAGCGTCGGCACGGCGGCACGACAGCAAGCCGTCACAGGCTTTGGCAGTTGGGCGCCCTCTTCTACAGCCACGCCGCAGCCAGCGATGAGCAGCCCATCACCCACGCCGTAGGTGGAAGCCCGGACCGGAGAGCTGCGCCATTTCGGCACTCTTTGGAGTTTCAGCCACGGAAACTAAAGAAAAGTGCTGCAGTTGGGCGAAAAAGTGCTATGTTTCTCACCTTATGGCTATTCTAAAGAAAAATGCATTCTCCCGTCGCGTTCCTGATCTGGTAACTGAGGAGCTGGTCGCTGTCCTCTCACGGCGCTCGTCGTTCGAATTTAAGCAGTTGTTCGACATCGTGCACGAAAATCTTCGGGCCCGGAACGCCGCCAGCGGTGGCGAGGAAATGCTGCGCTTGCGAGCTTATGAAAAATTGCAGAATCTCGTGGCGCGGGGCGCGGTCAAGAAGAACGGCAAGAAATACAAGGGGTTGCCTTCGGCTTTGGCCAACGCGATCGCTCAGCAGAATGGCCATCTTGCTGGTGTAAAATAACCGAACCCTGCTGGTTCCGGGGAATTCCGGATGTTAGGCGAATATTTGCCGGTCCTCCTGCAAATCCTTGTAGCCATCCTCTTCGCTGCTTCCGCGTTGGTTGTCAGTGTGCTGGTAGGCAAGAGTGGAAAGCGCACGCCCGCCAAAGATACGCCATACGAATGCGGCATGATCCCCCAGGGTGAACGCCAGCCCCGCTTCAGCGTGAAGTTTTACGTGGTAGCGATGCTTTTTATCCTGTTCGATATCGAGATCGTGTTCATGTACCCGTGGGCAGTCGTGTACCGCGACGCTATCAGACAGAGCAGCGTTATCTTCTGGAGCATGCTCAGCTTCATCACAATCCTGATGGTGGGCTACGCTTACGCAGTCAAAAAAGGGGCCCTGGATTTTAAAAGGTAAGGACGAACAGAATCGGCGCCTGCAAATGCTCGCGACGTGTTCTCTCCGCGAATCTCAATTAGGGCGATTCCACATTCTTCTCGCGTAACCGGGTGTTGAACGCAACGCTTCCCCATAGCGGTGTGACGCCATTGAGTCCACTGGCATCGGGCTTTCCGCCTCTTGCAAAAGGAACGACCGCTTCATTCGCTGCTCAATCCTAAGCCCCCTTCGGGTCAACTAACGCTGCCAGTTGTTGCGGTAGGTTATATGATAAGTGGTGATGAGGAGCTTAAGGCGAATCGTTTCTTTTTTGCCGAGGGAGGATTGGATCGTGGTCGGTTGGGTAATGGCTATCAAAGTGCTGCTGTTCTCTTTCGGCGCGAAGAGCTACGCGGTGTTATGGGATAATTATATAACGAGTCCACACCAATGGTTCGAAATATGGGATCAGTGGGATTTCGGATATTACCAGAAGATTGCCGAATTTGGGTACAGCGGCACCGACGGCTCCATAGCGTTTTATCCTCTGTTTCCGTGGTTGGTCCGTCTGGTTGCATGTGTCAGTAGAAGTTATCTCGCGGCGGGATTTATCGTCTCCGGTATCGCTTCGGTGGTCGCAGCGATCCTGATGCGAAGACTCGTTCACCTTGATTACCCGGCGAGCGTGGCAATGCGCAGCGTCTGGTTTCTTCTTATTTTTCCAACGGCATATTTCCTTCACATTGGATATAGCGAAGGCCTGTTTCTAGCTCTGGCGTTGGCTTGTATCCTGGCGGCGCGCGGCGAACGATGGTGGTTGGCGGGAGTGCTTGGCGCGTTCTGTTGGATGACCCGCGCCACAGGCGCCGTTCTCGTTCCAACTCTGGCCGTAGAAGCGGCCCAACAGTATTGGGTGAGACGCCGGACTTGTAGCCAGGGCCATGTGGGCTGTTCCGCCTGGGACTGGCAGTGGCTCTGGATTGCGATCGTACCGGCTGGTTTTGCGGTCTATTTGCTAATTAACTGGAGCGTGAGCGGAGATCCATTCGCCTTCCTGCAAGCACGAAACACGTTATTTGAACAGTCATTCGCCTCACCGCTGACGGGAATTCGCCAGGCAATTTGGGCTCACTACCCTACTCCTCACGAAGCCGAAATGGTGGGCACACAGGAGCTGTTTTTCGTCGCACTGGGCTTAGTCTGTACGATCATTAGTTGGATCAAGCTGCGTTCGGCTTACGCCATGTGGATGACCGGGTTCTGGATTCTCTGCGCGAGTGTTAACTTTTTTCGGAGCATGCCACGTTACACACTAACGATGTTCCCGATTTTCATCCTCTTCGCGCTGCTTGGTAGAAACCGCTTTTGGGCGGGCGTCCTCACGGCCTGGTCACTATTGTTTTTCGCGTTGTTTGCCGTGCTATTTGCGCGTGGTGAATGGGCATTCTGATGTTTTGGAATTAAGACTCCAGGTGTGAAATTGCGAACGACTATTTTCTCATCAAATAACGATCCAGAACTCTTTGAGCCGCCAAAGGACGGATGCGCGATGGCAGGAACTCCCGCAGCCGTCGCCGGTCTTGCAAAGGAAGGTCCTGACGCCGCTCCCCGATTTCTGCCGCTTCTGGTGGTATTGAGCGTCCTTCTTTGGTTATATACCACGACCGGTGGGCGACAGGTTTTTGTTAAGGAGGTGTTAGGCGGCGCGTACGATTCCCAGGCGGAACATTTTCTGCAGGGCAATGTGGCCGTCGATTCTGCGGCGATCGGCCATGAAGCAATGATCGTCGACGGGAAAGTGCGCATGTACTTTGGACCGTTCCCGGCTTTCCTTCGAATTCCATTGAATTTCCTCTACCCGGCAGGACATGGGAAATGGTCGCGAGTTTCGGGATTTTGCGCGGGAATCGTTGCGCTCTGTGCTTTCGCAGGCTTGATGCGCACAGCCTTGCGGTTGTCTGCACTTTCCTTACGGGCCCGCAACTGGGTGGGAAACGCATGCATTGTCGGGTTCGCGCTCGGCTCGCCGTTGCTTTTGCTACTTGGAAATCTTTCTATCTACGATGAAGCGATCATCTGGGGCCTGGCCTGGTCGCTTGCTGGATTGTACTTCGCTCTTCGCTCGCGACAGGTCGAGACCAATGCCTTAACGCGTTCATTACTGGGATTCTCTCTGTGTGCCGCCGGAGCTTTACTTTCCCGAGTCACTTTTGGAATACCGTTCATTTTAATCGTTCTGCTTCTTGCTCTCCGATTGCCACGAGAGAATCGAATAACTAATCTGCTGGTCCTTCTTCTTCCACTTGGCGCCGCCTTTGCGTTTTATATTTGGTTAAGCTACGCAAGATTTGGCAGCGTCGTTGGAGTCAACCTTGACTACTACGTCAATCCGGTTCACAACGAATTCGCGCATGAATACGGCCCGTTCAGCCTGCGTCGTATTCCCTATAGTCTCGCTGATTACTTCAGCCTGCGCTTTCCAAGCACCGAGCGTCAGCCGCCTTTTCTCGTAGCCGGTCGACATTCTTATAATTATCCTTCTCTCTTTTCCAACCCTGATAGCGAGGTATATATCTCTCTCCTGTGGTCGTCCAGCTGGATGGTCTTTGCCGCCCTCATGGGAATCACATGTTTGTTTCGCCGTAAAGGATTCAACGTCTTTGCGCGAGGGACGACCGTGGCTCTACTTATTCAATTTGTTTGCGTCCTATCGTATTTCTTGCTCGCCCAACGTTACGCCACCGATCTCTATCCTTTCCTGATCTTTTGTCTGATCGTCTTTCTTAGCTCAGGCGGAACAGCCTTACTGAGATCGCGTCATCTGTTAACTGGACTAATCGCTCTCTCGGTTGTCATAAACTCGCTGGCAACCGTCTCTTGGTTAATTCATGCTGACCAAAATGTGCCCGCCGAAACAAGAGCTGCGTGGGAAAAGCTGTTAGGCCGAGAAGTCTCCTTGAGAAATTGAAGTGAAGATCCTGTGATGACTGAGGACGAATTACTAAAGGCTCGCAATAGCCGCGATGTTTGGATTGCACTTGGAGTATCGTTGTTTGCTGCCACCGCATTTTATTTCTCGACCAGGGCAACCCTGCACGACCTGGATTACACAAATCAGATTGCGTCGGTTTTGCTCCATGGTCAGCTGGGTCTTAGCGAAAAACCGCCGGACTGGCTTAACGAGATGATTCCGTGGGAAGGCAGATATTACTCGGCCTTTCCGCTGGGAGCAGTGCTTAGCATGCTTCCTGTAGCGCTCTTGAGAAGCACAGGCCTGATCCAGAGCTTTCCCGGACATGTCTTAGCAGCCTTGATTGCCGGATTGTCCGTTTATTTCTTCTTCCGACTCGCGAAGGCATTCGGAGGCGATTACTCCAGCCTCAAAACCAAATTGTTAGCACGCAGGATTATGTTGGCCCTGTTTCCGATTTTCGGAACCTGGACATGGTGTAACCTCGGCTTCGGTGGCTCCTGGCAAATCGCTCTTGGCCTGGCTTTGCTGGGGCAAGCCGCAGCGCTCTATTTCACGTTGGTCAGGCGATCCCCGTTTGTTGCAGGGGCGTTCTTTGCCCTGGCTTTTGGGAATCGCACCGAGCTGCTTATCACGTTGCCTCTTTACCTTTATTTGTTCTGGCGCCGTTGTAGCCACGGCACTGTCTCGCCGTCCTCCGGGGAAGAACACCTCTCCCGTGCCTCGACACAGCGAGGTGACCACAAGATTCATGAGGCCGGCTCTATGCTCATCCGTTTCCTATGCCTGCCTGCAACACTCGCGCTGATGACCGCTGCTTATAACTTCGCACGTTTCCATTCCATCTTCGATTTTGGTTACATCCACATCCCCGAAGTGCGCGATGAGCCTTGGTATCAGCACGGCCTATTCTCAATACACGCTATCCCCTGGAATATCTATACCATGTTATTCCAAGGCTTTGAGAGTATTGATTATTTTCCTTACATTCGGCCAAACGGCTTTGGCTGCTCGATCTTTCTTGCCAGCCCTTTCCTATGCCTTCTATTTCGCCACGGCGGACGATACAAGGTAGCAGCCTGGCTGGCGATCGCCCTTTTAACACTCGTCCTTTGGTTACATGGAAATCCTGGCAGCTGGCAATTCTCCTATCGCTACGCCATGATTTTGCTTCCCTGGATGTTTCTTCTGCTGACAGATAACGGGCCCGTGAACATATCCGTGCCCGAAATCTCGCTTTTCGCTGTCTCAGTCGCAATCAACGCGATTGCCATGTGGCAATTTCTCTGGACGAACCAAATCCGGCCGTAGAAACTGATTGACTGTAGCCGGGGTCGCTTACCTCACTCGAAGGCTGGTTAGCGTAGGCGTGTGATTCGTGGGCCTAAAACTTCATTTCGTCGCGATGCTTGACAAGAAGGCCACGCGTTGTGGTAGAAGGTGGGCCGCCGTTACCGGACTGTCGCCGATGAAATCTCGAATTCCCATTTGCTCGCTCGTCATTGCCGGGTCGTGCGTTGCTGTTTTGAGCGCGAGCCCTCCCGCAAACGCACAGGTGAATGTTACCCAGTTTCACAATCATGATTCGCGGGATGGCCTTTACGTTGATTCGGCCTTCACACCAGCCGCAGCCGCCAATCTGACGCGCGACCTGAATTTCGACGGCACAATTTCCGGCAACGTCTACGCTCAGCCTCTTTACATCGACAACGGTCCAGGCGGCAGGGCAATGGTTATTGCGGTGACCGAATCGAATAATGTATACGCGCTCGATGCTTTGGATGGCACCATTATCTGGCAGCGGAATGTGGGACCGCCGGTACCGTTGGGCGATCTCCCGTGCCCTCCTAAATTCGACATCCTGGGCATCACCGGCACGCCCATTGTCGATCTCGCTTCACGAGCGCTCTTTTTGGACGCAATGACCACGCCCGATGGTGGGACAACCAAGCAACATCTTATCTTGTCCCTTAACGTGGACACGGGCGACATCAATCCGGGCTGGCCCGTAGACGTCGAGGCGACAGCTACATACAATGGCCTAACCTTCGCGGCGGAGATCCAACAGCAGCGACCGGCGCTCGGCATCGTGAGCAACATTCTTTATGTTGGGTATGGGAGCATGAGAGATGGCTGTTTCTGGCATGGCTGGCTCGTGGGCGTGCCGATAGGTAATCCAGCCAGCGTGACGGCATGGGCCGCGGCTTCCACCGCCGGCACCCGCGGCGGAGCTATATGGGGAGTTAGCGGCATCGCCAGCGATGGGAAGAACCCATTCGTTACCACCGGGAACACTTTTGGCACCAATGGAAATTGGGACGGCGGCGAAGCAGTGATTCGCTTCCAACCCGGCCCCATTTTTAGCGGGTTGCCAAGCGATTATTGGGTTCCCACAAATTGGCTCTCTCTCGACAACGTGGACTCGGATCTGGGCGCATCTGGACCGTTGCTCGTGGACGTGCCGGGCGCAACCCCTTCCCATCTTATTGTTGCGATGGGTAAGGACCGCAAGGCGTATCTGGTTAATCGCGATAATCTTGGTGGGATCAGCTCTCCTATAACATCAGCTCAGGTTGCCAGCAGCACTATTCTCCAGGCAGGAGTCACTTATCGGACCAAACAGGGTACCTATGTCGCGTTCCGCGCGAACAACGACGGCAACACCGTCCTCTCCGCTTTCCGCATTACTGCGGCCAATCCGCCTGCTATCGACATCCCTGGCGGTTGGGATGTGACCCGGTCTAGTGGCGGTTGCGGCTCGCCTTTTGTCACCTCTACTGATGGCAATAATAACATGATTGTCTGGGTAGTTGGCACGGAGGATCACCAAACGGGGGGCGACCAGCGGTTACACGGTTATGATGGCGACACCGGTGCAGTTGTTTACAGCGGCGGCGGTCCGAACGAACTCATGGCCGGCACGCATTACTATAGCACTACCGGCATCGTAGCTCGGGGGCGCATCTATGTCGCCGGGGACAATAAGGTGTATGCCTTTGCCCTACCGGGAGGGACGTCTACACCTACTCCGACAGTCACACCAACAGTCACACCTACTACCACGCCGACGCCAACAGTGACACCGACTGCCACTTCAACACCAACGCTGACACCTCCTCCTACCGCGACGCCTACGCCAACGCCGACTGAGAGACCCACGCCGACACCCAGACCTCATCCAAATCCTTTGCCTCGTCCAACGCCGCGCTGATAGAAACAGTGATCGGTGATCAGCGAGTGATCATCCGGCTTGACACAATGGCAGTGGGACATGGTAAAAAAGCGTCGCGAGAACCATTTAATACTCGCGTATGAAGCATCTGTTTTCCGTATCTTCGTTTGTCGTCGTTTGCTCCTGGAGCGCAATTCCTCCGGTCAACGCGCAGGTGAACGTTACTCAGTTTCACAATCACGCTTCGCGCGACGGTCTCTACATTGACTCTGCGTTCACAGCAGACGCTGCGGCCAATTTGGCGCGCGACCCGAACTTTGACGGTACAATTGCGGGCAACCTTTACGCCCAACCACTTTACATTGATAACGGTCCGAGCGGCAGGCCGACAGTTTTTGCAGTAACCGAATCCAATAACGTGTATGCGCTCGACGCTGTGGACGGCTCGGTCATCTGGGAGCGCGACATGGGCGATCCTGTATTGGAAGACGATCTCACTTGCCAGGGCAATATTGATCCCTTCGGCATTACTGGCACACCTGTTATCGATCTCGCCTCACGCGCGCTTTTTTTCAACGCAATGATCACGCCTGACGGCGGCAACACCAAGAAACATCTCATCTTCTCTCTTAATGTGGACACAGGCGAAATCAATCCGGGCTGGCCTATAGACGTAGGCGAGGTCGCGGTTTATAACGACACGACTTTTACACCATCCATACAAGCTCAACGGCCCGCACTTGGGATCGTGGATAACATCCTTTACGTGCCGTATGGCAGTTTTTTGGATCATTGCGATTACCATGGCTGGCTGGTAGGAGTGCCAATCAATAACCCAGGCGGCGTAATGGCATGGGCGACAGATGCGATTGGCGGCGCCATATGGGGAGTTGGCGGCGTCGCCAGCGATGGAAAGAACCCGTTTGTTACAACTGGTAACACCTTCAGCCCCCCAAACTGGGGAGGCGGCGAAGCGGTGATCCGCTTCCAACCCGGCCCAATCTTTAGCGGATCGCCCACGGATTACTGGGTGCCCATAAATTGGTTGGACCTCGATGGCTTCGATTGGGATCTGGGTGGCTCCGGTCCACTGCTGGTGGATGTGCCCGGTGCAACACCTTCCAGTCTGGTGGTGGCACTGGGAAAGAACGGCAACGCGTATTTAATCGATCGAGAAAACCTCGGCGGTATCAGTCAACCTGTAGCGTCAGCATTCGTTGCTGCCAGCAACATCATCCAGGCAGCCGTCACTTATCGAACCAATAAGAGCACCTATGTCGCGTTCCGGGCGAGCCCCACGACATTCTCCACTTTTCGTATTACAGCAACCGATCCACCTACCATTGCCAGTAGTTGGAGTGTGAGCCGGGGCAATGGCGGTTGTGGCTCACCTTTTGTCACCTCCACTGATGGCACTTATAACACGATCGTCTGGGTGGTAGGTACGGAGAGTTCTGGTCCAGAGGGCGACCAACGACTACACGGTTATGATGGGCACACGGGTGCAGTTATCTACGACGGCGGTGGCCCGAGCGAACTGATGGCAGGCACGCATTCCTATAGCACCACCGGAATTGTGGCTCGGGGACACATTTATGTCGCCGGAGACAACAAAGTGTACAGCTTTGTGGCTCCCGTGCCGACGCCTACGCCCACGCCAACACCTACTCCAACGCCGAGGCCTGCGCCGACACCGAGACCTCGCCCAAATCCGCCGCCTCGCCCCACTGCGCCGCGTTAGGCGCTAGAATAATTAGTCTGTTGCGTTTTCTCGTCTTGCCAACTAATTGGAGCAACTAAAGTAGGGGTATGTTGGCGCTGATTTATCTGGGCTTAGCGATCTATCTTGGGGATCTTCTCTGTCGGCGATTTTACCGGTTCGTATCTGTTCCGCATCGGTGCGCGGCAGCGGTGCTTGTGGGGCTGGTGGTTGGCTCATGGTTCACGTATCTCGCCGGCCTGGCTTTTGCGCACAGCTGGCGACCTCTTCTATGGGGAGACGCCTTGTTCTTTGTAGCAGTCATCTTGGTAATATCTTGGCCCTACTGGAAAAGCAAAATTAGAAGGCCGCAGCACGGGGAAATTGATCATCGCACTGGGACCAGCTTGTACTTGCCTCGCCCGAAAGGTTCAAATTGGGCCGACTGGGTGCTGATCGCCGGATACGTGGTGCTCGTGTCCTGGATGATGTTCGCCTCGTTTAACACGACAGGGAGCAAGCTGCAGATCTCTAATCCTGAGTATAGCGATTTCGGACCGAACACTGCCATCATGCAGAGCTTCGCAGTGGGTCATAATTTTCCCACGGAGTATCCGCACTTCTCAGGCGACCGAATTCGGTACCACTTCCTCTTCTACTTCCAAGGCGGAAATCTGGAATTCCTGGGCCTCGATCCAACATGGAGCCTCAATCTTCTTAGCATCATCACGCTCGTGGCGATGCTCATGCTTGTGATGGCACTCGGCGAAGCGTTGTTTGATTCTCGCGCAGTTGGGCGCGTGGGTTCCGCGCTCTTCTTCTTTTTCGGATCGCTCTCCTACATCCCATTTCTTCACAAGCAGGGTTCAGTACGCACTGCGATTCATACGATCAGGAATTTGCGGGAATTTCTTCCAACCATATTTCCCTATCGTGGTGAAGCATGGGGTACTTGGTCACAGGTAACGTTCCTTAACCAGAGGCACTTCGCGAGCGCCATTGGGATATTGTTGATGGTTTTAACTTTTCTGGCGATCCAGTACCGCGCCTTCTACGCCAAACGAGCTGCCGCTGCGCCATCAGGTAAGATACTGTCGCCGGAGCCGGACACCCTGCCTCAAGGTACGCCGGAGACACTCTCAGGCAACGCGACTTCCCCTGAGAGTGTTCCAGTATCGACAAGCGCTGAGCCTGTTACTTCGGTCCTAGAGGCCAAGCAGCCACCAGTCTTTACCGCGCAAACCCTTCGCAGTACGTTACCGGGTTTCATTTTCTCGGGTGTTCTACTTGGCCTTCTGCCAATGTGGAACAGCGCGGTCTTTATCGCAGCCTTCATTGTATTGGCCGTGCTATTTATCTTGTGTCCCCTGAGGATGCAGATGGTCGCGCTGGCGGTCACTGCTGGATTGATCGCGCTGCCACAGATGCTTTATCTGAGCACAGGAAGTGGCAGGACGCAGATGCCAAAGCTCCTTCACTGGGGCTATACGCTTGATCATCCGACAGCCTGGAACGTCACGAATTACCTTGGCTTCAGCTTTGGGTTTAAATGGTTGTTAATCGCACTGGCGTTGCTTTTCGCCAGTAGACTGCAACGGCGGGTATTTGTGGCAGTTTCGAGCCTCCTTCTGGTAGCGTTCTGCTTTCAATTCACGATCGAAGTTCTGGCAAACCAGAAGTTTTTTCATATTTGGATTATCATCGCCAATCTGTTTGTTGCTTTTGGGCTCTGGCGCTTATGGCGTTTATCACTGGCAGGAATTACACTGCCTGGAAAGTTAGCCGCGATTCTTCTCTTTATCCTAGTTATTCCAGGTGGTTTGATTGAATTCTTTCCGATTCATAACACCTACTGGAGCGAAGTCGCTTACAAGAACGATCCACTAATCGAGTGGCTGATGAAAGAGACCAAGCCACGCGATATCTTTCTGACGAATCGCTTCGTGAATCATCCGATGTTGATGGCTGGGCGCCGTGTTTTTTACGGCTGGCCTTACTACGCATGGTCAGCAGGCTATGACGCCAGTAAACGCGATAAGGATTATCTCGACTTGTTTCAGAGCAGGGATCCGAGGAAGGTATATCACCTGTTAAAGGAAAATGGCATCACCTATGCCGCATTCGATAACGCCGTGCGGCGTGGCGAGTTCGTCAAACGCCACAACGAACAAATCTATTCCAGATATTTTCAGAAAGTGTTCGACGATAGGCAAAATAAATACGATTTGCTGGCCATTTATAAGGTACCGGATACGGAGCCTCCCGACCTGCGTTCCCTGCCAGAACGCGCTACTAACATGTTCGAGGGCGGCAAGGGGATCGAGTATGGGCAGTTAGATTTTCCGCGTGGGATGGCCGTCGATTCTGCAGGGAATATTCTGATCGCGGATACGAACAATGGCCGGCTTCAAAGGTTTTCAGTGGATGGAATATTTCTTCGCGTTATCGGAACGAAAGGAGAGGGCCAGGGAGAGTTCCGGGAGCCATCCGGACTGGCTGTTGATTCGGGCGGCAACATCTATGTCGCTGATACAGGAAACCACCGCGTGCAGAAATTGAAGTCCGATGGGACTTTTCTAGCTGAATGGAGAGGTGCCGAGCCGGGATTCGACGCTCCCCGCGACATATGTATCGGATCCGATAAGGCTATCTACGTTGTCGACGAGGCCCGTGCAGAGATAGTCAAATTTGATACTGATGGGAACGTGCTAGCCACCTGTGGTGAACGAGGACCGGGAAACGGACAATTCAACCCTCCAACCTCCGTGGCTGTCGACGCAAACCACAACAGAGTGTATGTGGCCGACCCGGACAATCGGCGCATTCAAATCTTCGACACAAACGGCCAGTTCGTCACGAGCTGGTCCGTGCCAGAGTGGCGACCAATAAAAGGCGCCTGGTACATGCAGCATTTGATCATCGACCCAAAGCTACGTCGCTTGTATGCAACCAGCACGCAAACGGATGAAGTGCTCGTTTTCAATCTTAACGGAACAAGAATCTCCTCGTTACGGCCAAAGCCGCCTGAGAAGCTCGAAGGCGCATCAGCGCTGGCGCTGGTAGACAGAAAGCTTTACGTGCTTTGCACCTTCGCCAACCGGGTAGTTGAGATCCACCTCTAACCAGTCCGGTGCCAAGGGCAACCCTCACTGCCTGGGCTCGATTGAGTCTGTTATAATATACCGGGGTCGCCCCTTAACCTCTTCGTAGATGCGTGCCAAGTACTCGCCGATGATGCCCAGGCTAATCATCAACAGGCTGGCAATAATCAATTCCAGAAGAATTACTGTTGTGAAACCAGTAAAGGCGCGGCCTGCGATTTTCAGGTAGAGCGTCTGGATTCCCAAGCCAACCGCAAATACAAAAAAGATTACACCTGCAAACGTCACGAGGTGTAATGGGAAGGACGAAAATGTTGTTATTCCAACCAGGGCAAGCTTCGCTCGCCTGAGGTAAGACCACCCCGATTTTCCCGCACGACGGGGACCTACCTCGAACGGAATTTGAATCGTCTTGAACCCCATCCAGGCAGTCATGCCACGAAAGAACACGTTGCGTTCACGCATCGCCAACCAGGTATCGACTACTTTGCGGTTTATCAGCTTGTAATCGGACGCGCCCTTCAATTCGAAACCTGAAAGCTTGTTCAGGATCAGATAGAACAACAGGGCGCCAAGCTTGCTGCTTACAGATTCGCGCCCGCGCTTGACTTTCATGGCTTGCACAATATCTGCTCCCGAGCTTCGCCACCCCTCGACCATCACGGGAAGCAGGGACGGCGGATGTTGTCCATCGCCGTCCATCACGATCACGGCATCGCCGCGGGCGCGTTCCAAACCCGCGCAGAGCGCCAGCTCTTTTCCAAAATTTCTACTTAGACGCACAGCTTGCAGGCTGGGAGAGGTCTGCGCCTGATCCCTGATTATTTGCCACGTTTCATCCGGCGAGCCGTCATCGACCAGAATTATCTCAAACCGACATCCAGTCTCCTCCAACGCGGCCTTCAAATCGGATAACAGCGAACTCAAGTGAGACCCTTCATTATACAGCGGAATCACGATTGAAATCGAAGGACTACTCGGAGAACCATCGTTCATATGTAAATTTGGCGCTCGTCTTTCTTGCAGGAACGTTCGGACAGATGTTATATGGCCGGGCTTGAATGGACAATATGCTTTTGGTACCGCCCCAAAACAAATGAGCCTAAAGCGACTCATAAACCGCTGCTGAAATGCCGATCCCATCAATCCTCAGTCGAGAACGTGTCCGAATTCTAACTTGGATAGCTGGCATCGCATTGCTTTTCGCGGTGTACACATGCGGGCTCTCAAGGAATCCACCGGGTTTTTACGTCGACGAATCGGCTCTCGCTTACAATGCCTATCTTCTTGCACACACAGGAGCAGGCGAATTTGGCCCGCCATTTCCGCTCTACTTTGAGATGTTCACAAACGGTTTCACCCAGTACGTCAGCCCGACGCAGGTCTATCTCCTGGCGCTCGTCTTTCGGTTCCTGCCACCCAGCATTTTGGTAGCGCGAATATTCGCTGCTTTTTGGGTCTTTGCTGCATGCTTATTGCTTGGTCTTTTGGCGAGGCGCATCTCTGGCCAGATTAAGATTGGAGTCATTGTTACTGCAACCGCACTTTTAACTCCTTGGTTCTTTGACATACGTGGGCTGCTGCTGGAACCGCACTTCGTTCCCTTTGCGTTAGGTCTTTTCCTCATTGCGCTTTACGATGCTCAGGCAAAAGAGAGATGGAACTGGCGCACGGTTGCGTCGCTCGCGGGCGCGCTAGCGCTGCTTACCTATTGCTATACAAGCGGCCGCGTACTCGGAGCCTTGCTAGCTCTTGGCCTAATCTTATTTGCGACCAAGACGCAGCGCTTGATCGGTGTTATCCAGACGTGGTTATTGTACGGCTTAACATTGGTTCCGATATTCTTATTTAATCGGCAACATCCACAGGCATTACTTAGGCGACTCTACGAAATCTCGTACATTAGACCGGGAGTTCCGTTCCATGACGTTGCGTCCGAATTTGCAAGGCGCTATCTGGAAGACCAGAGTTTGTATGCTTTGCTACTGACGGGCGACTATCACCCACGCCATCACGTGCAAGGCTCTGGGGGCGCCATACTGTTCGCAACGTTCATTCTCGCAATGATTGGTTTGCTGCTTGTATTTACACGAGGCTGGCGCGATCCGTGGTGCCGCTTTGTCGCCTATGGACTTGCTGCTTCAATTGTGCCAGGCGCTCTCACAAATGAGCCGTTCCATCAACTGCGCCTTATGGCCTATCCGGTCTTTTTGTTACTACTGACAGTTCCGGCGCTTCAATGGTTGCTTGCGCCTCATGCGCCGAAGGGGAGCGGCCGCGAAACGATCGGCGGTCAACAATTCCAAGCTGGGGTTGGAGGTGTATCACGCCCGGCCCGCCTCTGTATTCTCTTTCTTCTGCTAGGCGCGACTGTCGTCCAAGGTGCTCGCTTCCAAGCGGCTTTCCGCCGCGACGGACCAAGGCGGGAATACGAGTTCGATGTGCCCTACAAGGTGGTTTACGACGCTGCTGTTGCTCAACCAACTCGGCCAATTTATCTGCAGGACGGGAAATGGGGCCCGGCTTACATGCACGCCATGTGGTATTCAACAATTGAGGGAAGACCCAGGTCCGAGTTTGTTCATCTTCCGGATCGAGGAAAAGCCCCGCGAGGCTCTGTTGTTATAAGTTCGGCGGAGAATTGTCAAAATTGCGAGATCATCAAGCGAAACGGTGTCTATTTTGTTTACCGGGTAAAATAGAGGGCTTGACCAAACGGGCTGACGCTTCCAAAAAGTCAGGCAGGCATTCCGGTTGAATAGGAGCTCGCGCTGGTCGCAGATATGAACTTCTAGGCAGCTTCGTCGTTCCCGCCGCGGTAAGCACATCTGCGTTTTCACCCCTGATTATTCTTCTTGGGGCGTGAAAACGTTGAGTGAAACAATTTGTTCTCGGCAGAGAAACCGTCAAACTCCTTGGACATGCCCTGTGGATTTGGCCCCGCAGTGAATTTGAGAGCTTTTCGAGGAGCAATGATCACGCTTCGTTCGGTCAACGGATTCGGACTTGCGCGCCTCATCGGAAACGCCTATTAGCTTTACCCTCATGGTTCTTCATATCGTTCTCTATAAACTCAAACCCGAGGTCACCCCTGCCCGCGTGGAGGCGATGATGATGAATACGCGCATGCAGCTTCTGAAAATTCCCGAGGTCTTGAACATTAAATGCGGGAAGCGAATCGACCCCGAATTGCCGTGGCCGTTCTTCATCGCCATCGATTTTGAGTCGATGGATAAGTACGCAATCTTTCGCGAAGACCCCATTTTCGTGAAATTCATGGAGGAAGTGATCAAGCCAAACACGGAAGATTCCCTGGACTTGGACTTCGAGATGGATCCGGGCAAGGACGTTCGCTTTTCGTAACTGTGGCGGCAGTCGTGTCGGCTGCGCATTTTGACACATTGCAGGCGGCACGCCTGCCACTACAGTTCGTTGCTATTTTCGCTCGGAACGCGTAATCATCCGGTTCGATGCGTCTCGGCTATCTTTACTCCCGGTATCCAGTACTTTCGCAGACGTTTTGCGACGCCGAGATGCTAGCGCTGGAACGGCTCGGTTTCGAACTCGAGATCGGCTCGGTGTATCCACCGCTTACGAGCCTTCGCCACGAGCATATAGCCTGTTTGCGAGGGCCCATTCACTACGCGCCGCCGCAGGAAATCTTAAAGATTTCAGAAAAGAACGCGAAAACGAACGGCAACTGGCCGCGCGATCTGGTTGAGCGGCATGAGCGAAAATATGGCTCCGGTGTGAAGGCAGAGCAGCGCGCGCGTAATGCCCTTTACTTTGCCGACCATTTCAAGCGCCACGGCGTCGATCATGTTCATGTTCACTTCGCGAATCGAGCGGCGCACACCGCGATGTTCTTAAAAGAGATTTCAGGGATTCCATTCAGCGTCACCGCGCACGGACAGGATTTCATGAAGGACCTCGGCAATGATGACCTGCTGCGGGAAATCTGCGCTGCCGCGGAGTTCGTTGCGGCCGAAACGGATTACAGCCGCGACCTGCTCCGCCAACGCTGCCCAGATTCCGCTGCAAAAATTCACCGCGTTTACAATGGGATGGACCTGACCCGTTTTCCGGCGCCGCATTATGAAATTTCAGGCAACGCAGCACCGCGCATCATCAGCATTGGCAGACTGGTTGCATTTAAGGGATTTGAGTACCTCATCGACGCTTGTGCGGAGCTTGCGCGCCGGGGTCTTGAGTTCACCTGCGAAATCATTGGCGACGGCTCGCTACGCGGTGATCTCGAAGCAAGAATTAGAAAGCTAAACTTGTCAGACCGGGTTCACTTGCTTGGCTCATTGTCGCAGGCAGTGGTTCTGGAGAAACTCAGGTCTGCGGATATTTTCGCGCTCGCTTCGGTGACAGACGTCCAAGGGGCCAGCGATGTTTTTCCTACCA
>WNGB01003969.1_pt1 | contig 32643 bp, 33 predicted proteins | sample 5400681 | NCBI WGS metagenome assembly WNGB01 (sample SAMN13153367, study PRJNA577476) | soil metagenome | isolation source: 115 cm soil or saprolite under grassland replicate 2 | place: USA:California | collected 2016-06-15
CCTCGACCAGGCGCGCACCGGAGCGAGCGAGCACGTCCGGAATTCGGAAGCCGTCGCCGATCTCGATCAGCTCGCCCCGTGAGACGAGCACCTCGCGCCCCTCGGCGAGCGCGGCGAGCGCGAGCAGCACCGCGGCCGCGTTGTTGTTGACGACGAGCGCGGCCTCCGCGCCGGTCAGCCTTCGCAGCACCGCCGCAACATGATCCTGCCGGGAGCCGCGCGTGCCGGAATCGAGGTCGTACTCGAGGTTCGAGTAACTGCGGCCGACCTCGAGCACGCGCTCGAGCGCAGCTTCCGCGAGCGGCGCGCGCCCGAGGTTCGTGTGGACGACGACACCCGTCGCGTTCAGGGCCCGGCGCAGGCGAGCCGCTCGAGCCGTACCAAGCTCCTCATGCACGCGCTCGACGAGATCTCCGGGCTCCGCGCCCGCCTGAATCTCGTCGCGCGCGCGCGCGAGAACAACCCGAGCGGCGTCGACCGCGAGCGGGTCGTCGCTTGCCCGCGCGAGCTCGTCGACCGACGGCAGATCACGCAGCTTCACTGCGCGTCGGCTTTTTGCGGCTCGCTAGGCATTTCGGCGCAGCGCGTCTCGTAGCACTCGAGCACGACCTCGACCGCGTGGCCGAGATCGTCCGTCACGTGCAGCAGGTCGAGATCCTCGGGCGAGATCATTCCGTCGGCGAGCAGCTCGCCGCGGACCCAGTCGAGCAGCCCGCCCCAGTAGTCGCTGTCGACGAGGACGACGGGGAAGTTTTGCGCCTTGCCGGTCTGGATCAGCGTCAAGGCCTCGAAGAGCTCGTCGAGCGTGCCGAAGCCGCCGGGAAAGATGACGAAGCCCTCGGCCGGCTTCACGAAGCACACCTTGCGCGCGTAAAAGTGCTTGAAGGTATACGAGATGTCGAGGTAGGGGTTCGAGCCCTGCTCGTGGGGCAGCTCGATGTTGAAGCCGACCGAAAGTCCGCCCGCCTCCTTCGCGCCGCGGTTCGCAGCCTCCATCACCCCGGGGCCCCCGCCCGTGATTACGGCCCAGCCGGCCTCGGCGAAGCGCCGCCCCGCTTCGCGGGCGAGACGGTAAGGCTCTGAATCCTCGCTCAGGCGCGCCGAGCCGAAGAGCGACACCGCCGGCCGGTCGATCCGGTCGACCGCCGCAAAGCCGGCACGGAACTCCTCGGCGATCGAGATCAGATTCTCGGGCAGCGCGCCGTCGTGGGCCGTCAGGAAGTGCTCGTCATCCATCTGGTAGCCCTCCTACTTGAACAGGTCGCGCGGGACGTGCGTCGCGTGCATCCCGACCACGAGCAGGATCGCGAGCCCGAAGTAGAGCACCGCCATCGTCACGCGCTGCGAGGGCCTGACCCGGTAGTAGGACTGCCGCTCGGGGTGATTGCGAGTCTGCCAGCGATTCCAGAGCTCCATGCCGGAAAAGATCAGGATCAAGATCAGGAGCGGGTTCGGGCGGACGACGACGAGCCCGAGCAGCGCGAGAAAGCCCACGAACCAGAGCGCCGGATGGAGTGCACCCACGATCCGTCCGCCATCGAGCGGGACGACCGGCAGGAGATTGAAGAGATTGATCAGAAACCCTAGGAACGCGATCGCCTTCAGCGAGTTCGAATCGGCCGCCTCGCCGGCGATCCAAAGCGCGAGCGCGCCTGCCGAGCCGACGAGGGGGCCCGCGATCCCGACCTTCGCCTCGTTCCAGGCGTCGTGGGGCATCTGCTTCATCGTGATGAAGGCGCCGAAGAAGGGAATGAAGAGAGGCGCCGTCACGGGCAGGCCCTGGCGCTTGGCTTCGAGCACGTGGCCCATCTCGTGCACGAACAGGAGCACGATCAGGCCGATTCCGAACCACCAGCCTCCGTACCAGACATAGAACGCGGCCGAAATGAAGATCGAGAAGAAGAACTTCCCTTTGAGCAGGACGCCGCCGAACTTGACGAGCAAGGCTCCCACTGCGACCAACGGCCCGAGGAGCTTGCGCAGCAAGGGGAAGCGCGGCTCGTGCCGCACCGGCTCCGGCGGCTCGTACTCCTCGTAGTAGCGAAGCGCCGCGCGCTCTTCAGGGGTGAGCTCACTCACTGGTCTCATGGTACCCCGAGGTCCTCGTCACGCCTTTGCCCCAAAAGGGTGTCGAAAGCCGCGCCTGCGGTTTATTCGGTCCTTGGAGCCTGTATTTCAGGAGACCTGCTCGACCCCAACCGATCGAGGAGGTCTCTCATGCGGAAAGTTCGAACCATCGTCGTGCTCGCCGGAGCAGTGCTCGCCGTGACGGTGCTCGCGGCGACTCCAGCTGGTGGAGCGGCCGGTCGCTCGATCGCGGCCTTCGCGATCAACGCGGGCGCCGTGAACGGCATCAAGGCATCACGCGCCCCGAAAGCGGGACGGCTCGTCCCGCTCGGCCGAAACGCCAAGCTCCCGGCCTCGGTCGTGCCCACCTTGAAGCGCGCTCGAGGGCCCGCGGGCCCACCAGGCCCACCCGGGCCGCAGGGTCTCGCCGGCCCGCAGGGCTCAATTGGCGTGCCCGGCCCGCCGGGGCCGCCCGGCACAGCGGGGCCCGGCGCGGCGAAGCTGAACTTCGACGTTCCGGCGAACACGCCGGTGGCGACGATCCTCACGCTCGGCGGCCTCATCCTCCGCGGCGCGTGCTCGAGCGCGGGCGACACGACGATTGCGGCTCGCTCGACGCTCGACAACGGGCGCATCCACGTGGCGGCCGTCGACGACACCGCCGCCGTCTACCGTGAGGACGACGACCTCGACGGGAGCGACGACTTCGACGTCCTCGGCACGAACGACGACGACGTGGCCGGCACGATCGTCTACCGGACGCCGACCGGCTCGTCGACGGTCACGGTCGCCTTCCTGAACGAAGAGTTCACGCTCGCCGGCACGAGCCGCTGCCAATTCGCGGGCACCGCGGTGGTCGCTCAATAGAGGTTGTTCGAGGGATGGGTGCCCTAAGGCACCGGAATCGCTACCGGGCACCCGTCCACCTCGAGCTCCGGCTCCGAGAAGACACAGTCGACGTGGATCGTCGACTCGTTCACTCCTCCGTAGGCGCCGACGTTCGACCCGATCGCGACGTGGGCCGTCCTGGCGGCTTTCTCGTCGAGCATGACGTGTCCGCGCGGGATGACGGTTGGATTGAGGCCGATGCCGAGCTCGGCGATCACGCGCCCGCTCGGGCCGGCTTCGTCCACGAGCTGCTCCAGCAGCTCGGCTGCCCGCCCGCCTTCGATCGCTTCCACGCTTCCGCCCCGGAAGCGCAGGGTGACCGGCTCGTCGACCAGACCTTCGACCGTGTAGGGAACGGTCAGGTCGGCGACGAGCACGCCCTCGGCGCTGTCCTCGAGCGGGGAGATGAAGATCTCCCCGCCTGGATAGTTCGCGAAGCTGCCGGATTCGAGCGGCAGAGCGTCGGTCAACCAGCCTCGGCCTGTGATCCTGACCGTGAGGTCGGTGCCTGCGCGTCCGCGGATGCGAATGGTGTCGGCGCCCTGGACGTCGTCGAGCAGCTTCCGGGCAGCCGCGCCGAGGTCCGGCGGGGGCTGCGACAGCTCGCCTCTGAGCAGCTCCCGGTCGACGAGGCCGAGAAATACGGCACGGCCCCCGTGCCCGCGCGTGATCTCGCCCAGGGCGATGCGCGCGCCGGCTTCGTCGGGCCGGGGTTCCTGGGCGAGGAAGAAGTAGATGTCGGCCTGCCGGGCGGCTTCCGCGACGTGGGGAGGTGGCTCCGCGAGCGGCCGGTCGCCGACCCACAACTCGAGCCTCGGCTCCCCGCCCGCGTCGCGCACACCGGCGGCGAGCTCGGAGCCCTCCTCGGCGAGCGGCTCGTCGACGACGACGAGCACGCGCTCACCCGGCTGAACTCCGCCGGCCGCGATCAGGTTGGTGACCCAGCCCGGATACTCGTGCTGGCGCACCGCTCTAGTGTGGCGGACCGCTAGGAGCCGCGCCCGATCCACTCCTCTCCGCCCTCATAGAGCTCCTTCTTCCAGAGCGGGACGCGCTCCTTGAGGCCGTCGATCACGTCCCGGCAAGCGGCGAGTGCGTCTTGGCGGTGAGGCGCCGAGACAGCGATCGCGACGCTCGTCTCGCCGATCTCGACGCGCCCGAGCCGGTGAGTAACGGCTACCTCGCAGAGCTCGTAGCGGGCCTTGACTTCGTCGGCGATCTCGGCCATGACCTTCTCCGCCATCCCCGAGTAGGCCTCGTACACGAGCGCGAGCACAGCCCGACCGCGCGAGTGGGCACGCACCGTCCCCTGGAAGGTGGCGATCCCGCCCGCGCCCTCGTCCGTGACGTCGGCGATGACTTCTCGGAGCTCGATCGGCGCCTCGACGAGCCGGAACGAACCGCCCGAAACGGGCGGGATCAAGGCCACCTCGTCGCCCTCCGCCAGCGTCTGTTCGCGCTCCGCGTACTCCTTGTTCACCGCGTACAGGAGTCCGGCCGGCTCATCGCTTTCGAGTCCGAGCGCTTGCCAGACGGCCCCGACCGTGGCGTCGTCGGGGATCTCGAGCGTCCGCTCGCCCGTCCCCGCCTGGTCCCGAAGACCTGCAAACAGCCGAACCACGACTTGCACGCTCATAGCGTAGATCGGGCGTTGACTTGCTCGTCCGCTTCGGGAAATAGTGTCTGCGCCGTCGTTTTCAAATCAGAGGAGGGACGAATGAGGCGCATCTTGCGTCACCGGCCGTCACCGGCCATGGTCATCGCGTGCATTGCCCTAGGCATTGCGCTCGGTGGAACGAGCGTTGCCGCGATCCAGGCCTTGCCGAAGAACAGTGTGGGCACGAAGCAACTCAGGAAGAACGCCGTCACCTCGCCCAAGGTCAAGAACAACACGATCAAGGGCGCGGACGTGCTCGAGTCGAGCCTCGCACAAGTGCCCTCGGCGGCGAATGCTGCTAATGCGGCTCACGCGAACAACACCGACAACGCCACCAACGCGACCAACGCGACCAACGCGACGAACGCTACAAACGCGGCCAACGCCACGAACGCGGCCAACGCCACGAACGCGGCCAACGCCACGAACGCGGCGAACGCCGACAAGCTCGACGGGTATGACGCCAACGCGCTCAACCGGCTCGCCTTTGCGCGACTCGAGGGTGATCAGTACATCGGAGCAACCGGCACACGCGACCTCCTCACCGCCACGTTGAGCGTGCCCGTCAAGTCGTTCGTCCGTGCGAGCTTTACCGGATACGCCATCTCGCTGGGCACCGCAGGTTGCGGCTGCGTCATGCAGGGCCGGCTGCGAATGGACGGTGGCTCGAACATCATCGTGACGAGCACGAACTTGGCTGCGGACGCAGCGGAAGCGTTTGACGGTTTCGACCGGCAGAGCTTCGCGGGGTCGTACGTTTTCACCGCGCCTGCCGGGGATCACACGTTCACCCTGCAGCTATTCCGGCAGAGCGGGACGAATAACAACATCGGTCTCGCTTATCCGAGCCTGCAAGCGGAGCTTGTCCCCTTCGGTGGAACCGGCGCGCCTCCTGCTGCACCAGCGGTCGCTCCGCAGAAGACTGCTCCTTCAGCACGGTAAACCGTCTCAGTAAACGCACACGTCAGGGATGAGGGGCGGCTTCGGCCGCCCCTCACCATCATTCACTCACGCCGGAACCTGGAACTCGATCTCCGACTGGGCTTAGCCTAAGCGCTCCTCTCGGCTTTGCGGTCCACTCCGGCGGAGCGCCGTACGATTCGCAGAGTGGCTACCACCGAAGACCGCCGCGAGACCCGACTCCGGAATCGAGATCAAGCCGGTCTACACGGACGAGGACGTTGCCGAGCTCGAGCTAGAGCTGCTGGGCGAGTTCCCCTTCACGCGCGGGCCCTACAAGGACATGTACCGAGGGCGCCCGTGGAGATTCGCCAGTACGCGGGGTTCGCCTCGGCCGAGGAGACGAATGCGCGCTTCATACCTCCTCGAGCGCGGGCAGACCGGGCTCTCCGTCGCCTTCGACGTCCCGACCCAGCTCGGCTACGACTTGGATGACCCGCGCGCCGTAGGGCGAAGTAGCCCGACTGGGGCCCGGCGAAGAACCTGACCACGACCCGCAGCGCGGATCCCGGGCACACTGACTCGTAGTCCGCTTTGGGAAACAGTGTTCGGGCGGTCAGTTTTCAATCAGAGGAGGGACGATGAGACGCATCCTGCGTCACCGGCCGTCACCGGCCATGGTTATCGCGTGCATTGCTTTAACAGTCGCGCTCGGTGGGACGAGTTATGCCGCAGTCACGTTGCCGAAGAACAGCGTCGGCACTAACCAGCTCAGGAAGAACGCCGTTACCTCATCGAAGGTTGAGAACAACACGATCAAGGGCGCGGACGTGCTCGAGTCGAGTCTGGGGCAGGTGCCTTCAGCGGCGAACGCTGCCAATGCGGCCCACGCGACCAGCGCCGACACTGCGACGAGCGCGACCAACGCCACGAATGCGGCCAACGCCACGAATGCGGCCAACGCCGCGAAGGCGACCAACGCTACGAACGCGACGAACGCCACGAATGCGACGAACGCCACGAACGCGACGAACGCTACGAACGCGACCAACGCCACGAACGCGACAAATGCAGACGCCGTGAACGGACGAGCGGCAAACGAGCTTGTACGCGCTGCGACCGGCGTGCAGGCCGCGCCGTTGCAGACGCCGCCCAGCACGGCATGGGTGACGGCTGCCGAGGCCACGGTCACCACGCCGGGGCCGGGATACGTCGTCGTGAGCGGAGCGATCGACATTACGCTCCTCAGCGGGGTGGCCGGCACCGCCCGCGCGCGGCTCCACGACTCTGTCGGGCTGGGGTCACCTGTTCTGCTGAGGGGCACTGACCTCGGCGCCGATCTCTCGCCGACCTACGTCTTCGATGTCAGCGCGGCTGGGACGCGGACGTATCAGCTGCAGTTCAGGTCGGGCGGCGCGTCGTGGACGTGGCGGGCCGACAACGGCATGATCACGGCGCTCTACGTCCCCTTCGGCGGCTCGGGGAACACTCCGTAGTACATCGAGCCCGTCCACACGGACGAGGACGTTGCCGAGTTCGAGCTCGAGCTGCTTGGCGAGTTCCCCTTCACGCGGGCCCCACAAGGACATGCGACTTGCACGCCCGTAGCGTAGATCTGGGCGTTGACCTGCTCGTGCGCGTTGAGAAATAGTGTCTGCGCCGTCAGTTTTCAAAAAAGTAGAGGAGGGACGATGAGACGCCTCTTGCGTCACGGGCCGTCGCCGGCGATGGTCGTCGCATGCGTTTCCCTGGGCATCGCGCTCGGTGGAACGAGCGTTGCCGCGATCAACGCGTTGCCGAGGAACAGCGTCGGCACCGCGCAGATCAAGAACGGGGCCGTCACGAAGAAGAAGATCAGCAAGAAGACACTCAGGGCGCTGAAGGGGAACCGGGGTCCCCGCGGTCTCACCGGAGCGACAGGCGCGACAGGAGCCGCCGGGGCGCAGGGCATCCAGGGCATCCAGGGGCCTGCGGGTCCGTTTCCCGACGGCGATATTCCGGGGAGCAAGACAATTCGTGGCAACTACGCACTCGGTAGCGCGACGAGTTCCGGCTCCGGCTTTGCCTGGGATCAGATCTCGTTCGGGTTCCAGATGGCTTCTGCGCTCACCGGCTCGTACCTGGCTGCCGGTGCGCCGCCGACCACGGCGTGCCCGGGCTCGAGCACGAACCCGCAGGCGGCGCCCGGAAATGTTTGCGTCTACGAAGGCCTCAGCGCCAACGTGGGGACCAGGATCATCTTCAACCCCGCCACGGGGGGAGCAGGGTCAAACCGCTGGGGTGCGGGCGTGAGCGCGACTCCATCCGCAGCGGCGCCCTGGTTCAGCTATGGGACCTGGGCGGCGACATCGCCTGCCGGCATGGCCGTGGCGCCAGTGGCACCAACCTCGTCGAAGATCGTAGGCCTTCGCTAGACGGAATCGAGCGAACTACTTCTCCCAGAGCGGCACGCGCCCTCCTGAGAGCGTCGATCACGTCGCGGCTTGCGGCCAAAGCGTTCTGACGCCGCGGCTGAGGCCGTACCATGCTGAACGATGGCAACGACCGAGGATCGGCGCGAGACCGACTCCGGAATCGAGATCAAGCCGGTCTACACGGACGAGGACGTTACCGAGCTCGAGCTAGAGCTGCCGGGCGAGTTCCCCTTCACGCGTGGGCCCTACAAGGACATGTACCGCGGGCGGCCGTGGACGATTCGCCAGTACGCCGGCTTCGGTTCGGCCGAGGAGACGAACGCGCGCTTCCGCTATCTGCTCGAGCGCGGGCAGACCGGGCTCTCCGTCGCCTTCGACCTCCCGACGCAGCTCGGCTACGACTCCGACGATCCGCGCGCGGTCGGCGAGGTGGGGAGGACCGGCGTCGCCATCGACTCGCTGGCCGACATGGAGCTCCTCTTCGACCAGATCCCGCTCGGGGAGGTCTCGACGTCGATGACGATCAACGCTCCGGCCGCGCTGCTGCTCCTGCTCTACGAGCTCGTCGCCGAAGGGCAGGGCGTGTCCGGCTCGGAGCTGCGGGGCACGGCTCAGAACGACATCCTCAAGGAGTACTGCGCCCGCGGGAACTACATCTTCCCGCCGCGGCCTTCGATGCGGCTCACGACCGACCTCTTCGCCTACGCGCACGAGCGGCTGCCGAAATGGAACACGATCTCGATCTCCGGCTACCACATCCGCGAGGCGGGCTCGACGGCCGTTCAGGAGCTCGCCTTCACGCTCGCGAACGGGATCGCCTACGCGCAGGCCGCCGTCGACGCCGGTCTCTCGCCGAACGAGTTCGGGGAGCGGCTCTCGTTCTTCTTCAACGCGCACAACCACTTCTTCCAGGAGGTGGCGAAGTTCCGTGCGGCGCGCCGGCTCTGGGCCGAGATCATGCGCGAGCGCTTCGGCGCCACGAACCCGAAGGCGCAGGCGCTGCGCTTCCACGCGCAGACCGGCGGCTCCACGCTGACCGCGCAGCAGCCCGAGAACAACATCGTCCGCGTCGCCGTGCAGGCGCTCTCGGCGGTGTGCGGCGGCGCGCAGTCGATTCACACGAACGGCTTCGACGAGGCGCTGGCGCTCCCGACCGAGCGCTCCGCGAAGATCGCGCTCCGCACGCAGCAGCTCCTCGCGCACGAGGCGGGCGGGACCGACACCGCCGACCCCTTCGGCGGCGCCTACTTCATCGAGGCGCTGACCGACGAGCTCGAGGCGGCGGCGCGTGAGTTGATCGAGCGCGTCGACGAGATCGGCGGCTCCGTCGAGGCGATCGAGCAGGGCTTCGTGCAGCGCGAGATCGAGGATGCGGCCTTCCGGCACACGGCCGCGGTTGAGGCGGGCGAGAAGGTGATCGTCGGCGTGAACCGCTACCAGGAGGCGGAGGCGGAGCCGATCGAGCTCTACCGACTCGACCCCGAGGCCGAGCGGCGCCAGCTCGAACGGACGGCGAAAGTGCGGGCCGAGCGGAACGCTGAGGAAGCCGCGGGCACGCTGGCAGAGGTTCGGCGCGTAGCCGAGAGCGACGGGAATCTTCTGCCGCCGATGCGCGAGGCCCTACGCGACCGCTACACGATCGGCGAGATCTGCAACGAGCTGCGTGACGTCTTCGGCACGTACGACGCCCAGCGCGCGTGAGCGCCGAGAAGCTCGGTGGCGTCCTGGACGTAGCAGGGGCCGACGGGTCGGTACACGCACGCGAGATCGACGGCGACCGTGAGGTCGGGCTCGGCGAAGACGAGCTGGTCGTGCAGGCATCGATCTTCAAGATCGCGGTCGCGCTAGAACTCTTTCGCCAGGCGGAAACGGGTCGGATCGATGCTGCCCAGCGCGTACGCCTTCGTCCCGGGGAATCTGCGCCAGGACCGACTGGGCTTTCAAACGCGCGTGACGAAGTCGAGCTCTCGTTGCGTGATTGCGCCTACTTGATATTGCGCCTACCTGATGCTCACGATCAGCGACAACGCCGCCACCGATGCCGTGCTCGAGCGCGTCGGGATCGGCCACGTGAATGCACTGCTCCGAAAGCTGGGGTTGCACACGACCACGATCCTGGGCGGATGTCGTGCCATCTTGGACTCGGTCGCCACGGATCTCGGCTACGAGACTTGGCGGAGCGCCGAGCAGGCATACGCTGAGATGACCCCTGCCGAGTTGGCAGAAACAGCGAGACACCGTCCGCCGCTACGTGCGACAGACCCCGACACTGCGACGCGGCCGACTCCGCGGGAGACGACAGCGTTACTCGGTGCGATCTGGCGTGACGAAGCGGTGCCAACGCAGGCCTGTGTCGAAGTTCGACAGTTGACCGAGGCAGGAGTTGCGGAGTACCCGGACGGGGGTCGCTATGCCCTCGCCGTCTTCACATGCTCGCGTTCCAGAGATCCTCGCCAGCCGGCGATCGACGCGGCAATCGGCGAAACAGCCCGTTTAGCGGTCGAGCTTCTTCGTGCCTGAAGCGGGATCCGGCAAGCTGCCTGCATGAAGATCCTCCTCGTCTCGCAGATGTATCCGGGGCCGCGAGACCCCGACCTCGGGGCCTTCGTGCAGGGGATCGAGCGCGCGTTGATCGACCGCGGGCACGAGCTCGAGCGCGCCGTTCTCGATTCGCGTTCGGGCGGCAAGGTGCGCCATGTCCGGCTCGCCGCCGACGCTGCGCGGGCGGCGCGACGCTTCAAGCCTGATGTCGTCTACGCGCACTTCCTCGTTCCAACGGGGCTCTCGGCGGCGCTCTTCACGCGCGCGCCGCTCGTCGTCACCGCACACGGCCGCGACGTCCGCAACATCGGCGCCTATCCCGGCATCTCGGCGGCGACCCACTTCGTCGCGCGCCGGGCCTCCTCGCTGATCGCGGTCTCGGACTACCTGCGCCGCGAGCTCGAGGCGAAGGTCCCCGAGGCACGCGGCAAGACGGAGGTCGTGGACTGCGGTGTCGACCTCGAGGTCTTCAAGGGGTCAGGCGCGGCACAAGACAGCCTGGTGTTCCTCTGCGTCGGCAGTCTCACCGAGCGGAAGAACGTCGTTCGGCTTGCGGACGCCTTTGCCAAAGTTGGCAACGGACGCCTTGTCTTCGTCGGTGACGGACCGCTTCGGCCCGCGCTCGAAGGCCGACCGAATGTCGAGGTCACGGGACGGGTGCCACACGAGCAGGTCGCGACCTTCATCTCGGAAGCGACGGTCCTCTGTCAGCCCTCGCTGATCGAGCCGTTCGGCCAGGCGCTGCTCGAGGGCATGGCCTCCGAGCGCTCGGTCGTCGCCACGCGGATCGGCGGCCCGCCCGAGTTCGTGCCCCCCGAAGCCGGCGTGCTGGTCGACCCGCTCGACGAGGCGGCGCTTGCCGAGGCGATGCGCCAAGCCGCTGCGCTCCCGAGCCCGAATCCGGCCGCACGCGCGGCGGCGGCCGAGCACGACGTCAGGCGTCAGGCTCAGAAGATCGAGGTGATCCTGGATAGAGCCGCTCGAGATCGGCGAGCCTGATCTCGACGAGCGGGCGCACGCTCTCCTCGAGCCCCGCCTCGCGCGCGACGGCGAGCGCCTGCTCGTAGCTCTCCCGCGCCTTCTCCGGCGAGACACCCTGTTTCAAGCGGTTGTCGCCCGTGACGAGCAACTTCTGGATCCTCGCCCGCGGGTCGGAGCTCTGCACGAGCGAACCTTATTCATGACATCCTCCGTTAGAGCCTTGATGGAAGCCGCAGTCCATCCCCGCTCTGCGCTGCGCGTTCTCATCGCCGACGACGAGCCGCACTTCCTCGAACTGGTCCAAGCGCTGCTCGCGCAGGAGGAGCGGATCGAGCTCGTCGGGATCGCCCGCGACGGCAAGGAGGCCGTCGCGCTCGCTCGTGCGCACGAGCCCGACGTGATTGTGATGGACATCTCGATGCCGGTCGTCGACGGCATCGAAGCCACGCGCCGGATTCACAAACGCGATCCCGACGCGCGCATCCTCATCCTCACCGGTTCGAGCACCTCGGCCGACACCGATCGCTCGCAAACGGCGGGTGTAGCGCTCTTCCTGACGAAGGACCGCCTCGACACGCACCTCGTGGCGAGCATTCTCGACCTCGGGGCGCGTTCGCTACCCTAGGCGCGTGCTTCCACTGCTGGCTTTTGCGAGCGACTTCGGACGCCCCGCGTTCGTGTTCTTCCATTTCATGACGGCGCTCGCGCTGATCGGGCTCGTGCTTATGCACTCGGGGCGCGACACGGGCATGGCCGGCATGGGCTACGTACCCGCGTCGCAGGGCGGGACGCACATCGTCGAGCGGAACCTGACCCGGCTGACGGTGATCGTGGGGACGATCTTCTTCGTCAACACCGTCATCCTCTACCACCTGCTTGCCTAACTAGATGTCCTACCCACGGACGTTGTGAACGCGGCTGATCGGTGGCCGGTCTCGGAGCGAGCTGTGCGGCCTGCGCGTGTTGTAGTGCTCGAGCCAGTGTGGCAGCGCAGCCGTCCGCTCGCGGTGTGAGCCGTAGACGAGCCCGTACGCCCACTCTCGCGCCATCGTTTGGTGGAAGCGCTCGACTTTCCCATTCGTGCGGGGCCTGCGAGGCCGCGTGAGCAGGTGTCGGATCCGCTGGCGGGTGAGCAGCTCGCGAAGCGCGCGGCTTTCCGTATACGCCCAGGCGTTGTCCGTCATCAGTCGGCGCGCGACGATTCCGTGCTCGGCATAAAAGGCGAGCGCCCGCTCAAGGAAGTCGACGACGGTTGTGGCTCGCCCGTCGCGATGGACCTCTGCGTAGGCGAGGCGGGAGTGATCGTCGACAATTGCGTGCACGAAGTCGTAGCCGGCCCTGCGCTCGACCTCGGTGCTCGTACGCGAGCGGTCGCCGGTGACGCGGTGGCCCGGCCGCTCGGAGCGGGCGTAGCGGCTGATGTCCATGTGCAGCAGGTCACCGGGGCAAGGCCACTCGTAGCTGTTGGCGGGCTCCTTCGCCGGCCGCGGCGGGCGCGAGATCCCGGCCCGGCGGAGCACCTTCCAGACGGTCGAGTGGGCAAAGCCGGTCGCGGCTGCGACCAGGCGCGGGCCCCAGCCGGTCTGGAGACGACAGGCGCAGATCCGCTCCTGCAGCTCGTGGGCGAGCTCGCGCGGTGAGCGGTGTGGCCGGCTCGAGCGGTCGCAGAGGCAAGCGAGCGTACGGCGCGCCTCCTCGCTCGCTCCTTGCCAGCGATGCCACCAGCGGTGGGCTGTCGCCGGCGAGACGCTGAAGGCGGCCGCGGCCGCCTTCAGGCTCATTCCTCCTTCGATCGCCTGGACGAGGGCAAAGCGGCCAGCAGGTCCGAGCTTGGCGTTACGGTGGAGCATCATCCGGGTCCCTCCTTGGGGCGTGAGTCTTGGCAGACCCACAAGCCTCAAAGGAGGCCCGGATGTCCTCTCAGCCGTTCACAACCTGTGTAGGCGGGACAGCTAGACAGACGTCTAGACCATGCGGTTTCTGATCGCGTACGCCGCGGCCTCGATGCGGTTGCTGATCTGGAGCTTCGCGAGGATGTTCGAGATGTGATTGCGAACCGTGTTCGGGCTGATGAAGAGCTCCTGCGCGATCTGGGCGTTTTGCTTACCGCCTGCGAGCAACTTCAGGATCTCGATCTCGCGCTGCGACAACTCGGTGTAACCACGCCGCTCGACCTCTGTGCGGCGATCGTCCGCTCGCAGGCGTTCGAACAGCTTTGCCCCGACCGCGGCTGAGATCAGCGATTCACCTGCGACTGCAGCGTTGATTCCGGCGACCAGCGACTGAAGCGAGGTTCCCTTGAGGAGGTAGCCGCACGCTCCCGCTGCGATCGCATCGACCACGCTCTGCTCGTCTGCGTCGATCGTGAGTACGACCACGCGGGTTCGCGGAGCGATCTCGGCGATTCGTCGTATGGTTTCGATCCCCGACAGGCCCGGCATCTCGAGATCCATGAGCACGACATCCGGCGCGCAGCGCCCCACGAGGTCCAAGGCGCTCGCGCCGTCGGCGACTGTGCCCACGATTTTCACGCCTTCGTCGGCGAGCAACTCGGCGAGACCGGTGCGAAACAGCTGATGATCGTCGACGATGAGGACGTGGGCAGGTTCGCTCGCGTCCAGCGCGCGACTCGTTTCTGATTGGACAGTCGAACTATTCGTTCCGACCGTCGGCGTCGATTGTTCCCCGATTCTGGCCACAGCTCCCTTTCAGGGTTCTCGATCCAACGGTGTTCGCCTAGACGCGATCTGTCAATAGGACGTTGAAGTCAGCCGAAACTTGCGGTCTGTTGCAGAGAAGCGCTTACGTGGCCCGCCACTGTGTCGCGTCAACCCTCGCTAGCGAACTCTCGTCTTGAGGACGGCAGGCTCGTAGCCCGCCTTGGTGGCGCGGTAGGTGATCGTTCCCAGTCGCCTAGGGTAAATCACGAAGCGCACCCGTCCCAACCGGTTCGTCCGGGCAGCTCGGGGCCTCAGGCCGGCACCAGACACGCGGACCGTCGCCGCCTTCACGGGCGCGCCGGACGAGCTGGTCACGATCAGCGAAACTGCTGTCGATCGTCGGCGCACGAGCTTTCCCCGAGCCGCAAGCCGCAATCGATTGGCGGTCCCGATCTGCTGCACCGGCGTGAAATCGCCGATGTTGTTCCCCTCGTCGACCCCGGCCACCCGCCAGAAGAACGAGAGCGGATTGCTCTTGAGGTATGCGGGTTGCGTCAGCAGCGGCGCGTAGCTCGTATTGTCAGTCGTTACGTCCTCCACGAGCCGCGCGAAGTCCTGCTGGGACGCAATCTGCACGCGGTACCGCTTCACCCCCGGCTTTGGCTCCCAGCTCAGGAGCACGTGCCGCCGCGAAGCATCCGATCGAGCCCCGCTCGGCTCCCCAATCGTCCGCGTAAAGGGGAGGGTCCCGGAGTATGGGCCCGGAACGGAGCCGAAGACGGCCTTCGGGAAGTTGGCCCGCACCTTCCAGTGGAAGAGCCCGGTGCCGTACATGATGATCGGGGTCAGCGCCGCCGTTCGCAGCCCCGTGATGTCCCGATGCGATCCGTTCGGGAGGTCGACAGCGACGTCGTAGGACGAAGCCCCGGTGATCGAATCCCAGGTCCAGGTCGGGATGAAGTCCCCGCCGCTCGGGTTCGCGGCGCTCGGCGCCGGGGCCGACAAACGCTTCTGGAACGTCCCCGTCGAAGACCAGGTGAGGCCGATCAGCTTCTCGTCGTCGGCGCGCACCCGCCAGTAGAGCGCTGTGTCGGCCGGATAGGCCGTGTTGCTGGTGTATGACGTAGCGTCCGTCAGGATGTTGTCGATCGGATCGCCAAAGGTCGGATCCTGGGAGACCTGCAGGCGATAGCGCCGGGCTCCGAGCGCAAGCGTCCAGCGGAAGGTCGGATAGCCGAGGATGACTGATCCGTCCTGCGGCCCGAGTCGGCTCGGAGGATTCGACTGCTTGTCGAATCTCGACGGCGCTCCCAGCAACGGATTCCCCACGGCACCGTCTCCGTCCTCCTGCACGGCGGGCAAGACGACCCAGTAATAGGACGTGGTCTCGTCCGGGTACGTGGTCGGTGCAGTGCCCGTCCGGGGCGCATACGCGGGAACCTGGGTGAATGCGTAGTCGACGAGGTTCGTGAAGGAGGGATCCTTTGCGACGATCACGAAGTAGCTCGCCCGGCCGGCGAGAGGCCTCCACGTGAGCAGAGGCGTCTGGCGCACCGTGCTGCCGGCCGACGGGACCACGTAGTCGCCGGCGCCCAGGTAGCCGGAGTTGCACGACGGCGTGCATGAGCCGCCGGCCGGATAGCCGACCCACTGGAACGCCCAGCCGGTCCCGTCCTGGTTATCGAGCTCGGTGTAGTCGCCGTAGACCTCGTTGAAGCTCGAGTCGCGGTCACTCCGTGCCCGAACGCGCATGCAGTAGCGCTGATCGAGGTCGAGCGAGACGAGGTCCCGGGCGACGGAGCTTGGATTGCCGTACGGGGGGCTCGCTGTGAGCCCGTGGCCGAGCGGCGACCAGGCCGTCACCGCCGTCTTCACCTGCCAGCGGAGGTTGCTTGACCAGTTGCAGAAGCCGAACCCGAAGTCGAACGGCGTGACCTCGACCTCGTAGCTGGATGCTCCCGGAACCGGATCCCAGCGCACGACTGGCACTCGCGTCTGATAGCCGGGGTCGGACGAGACGTCTGTTCCCGGATCGTTCAGGTTGTCGCGCATGCGTACGTGCTTGATGCTCGGCGCCGGGACCGGGGGCGCCTTGTCGAAGGTCTTCACGAACTGCGCGCCCTCGTTCCAGATGCCGGCGTTTCCGTCGGGGTCGAATGCCCGGACTCGCCAGTAGTACGTGTTGTCGCGGAAGACGGACGTCGGCGAGAGCGAGGCGCCGATGACGAGCGTCGAGCAGCACACGCGCGACCCCGGCGCAAAGTCGCTCGACGAGTTCACCTCGACCTCGTAGCGGGCCGCTCCGGGCACCGGGGCCCACGAGAACTGCGGGTCGACGACTTCGGTCTCCGCGACGAGATCGGAGAAGCCAGCCGTCATCGCCGAAGGCCATCTCCAGACGAAAGAGCGAACCTCCGAGCGTGCTCCCTTGTTCCCCTCGGCATCGACGGGCGTAATGCCCCAGTAATACGTTCCGGGGGTCAGGGCGCCAGTTCGGGTAAAGCTCGTCGCCGCAGTCTCAACCGCAGTCCCTCCGACCAGCGACCCGAGCTCTGGATCGGTCGCGATCGAGACCAGGTACTTCGCCGCGCCCGTGACCGGCGCCCAGCTCAGCTTGAGCGGCGTCAACGGGTAGTCGACGGCCGCGCCGTTTCCCGGGGCTTGGAGCGTAGCCGCAGCCGTCCACGCCTTTCGCAGCGAGCGCCCATTTGACCAAGGCGAGACGTTCCCGCCCTTCCCCGCGGCCCGCACGCGCCACCAGTACGTGCCGTTCGGCACCGTCTTCTTCAAGGTCGCCCTCGTGTTCTTCGTGAAGAAGCGGTCCTGCCCGCTGCCGAGTACCGGCGCGTTGAAGCCCGCGTCTGCTGCGATCTGAAACTCGTACCGGTCCGCTCTGGGGACGGGATTCCAGGCGAACGCCGGTAGCAAGGCGACCGCGCTCCCGGCCGCCGGAGAGAGCGGGATGGGCGTGCTCAGCCTCGCCTGGGCTCCTGTGGCGCTGGCGGCCACGAGACCGGCGGCCGCGAGCGCAACGACGAGCGCCGCACCGGGGACCCGCCGCATGAAAGCTGGGCCGCCCGGCCGCGGGACCAAGCGCGGAGTACGTGCGGCGTAGTCCGCATACTCGGAAAACTCGTCGAGCAGGGCGCGCTCCTCGAGCCGCATGCGGGTCGACTGCGCCAACCCGAATACGGCCGCGACCCCCAGGTTCCAAACGGTGGGCGACGCGAGCACGAGACCAGCGCAGGCGCCGAGCTCGCCAAGGTAGACAGGGTGGCGGATGAGCCGATAGGGCCCATGCGTGACGAGTCCGCGTACCTCGGGCAGCACGCCGAAACAGCGCCCAAGCGCGAGCACCGAGACGAGCAGCCAGCCGCAGGAGATCAGGGTCATGAGCTCGCCGGCGAGGACGAGCGCGGTCGCTGCCGAGTCCGACGGACGCTGGAGCACCAGCACCGCAACGATCGCGGCCGCACAAGCCGCGAAGGCGAGCGGATCGCGTGATGGCCGGCGTGACGGCTGACGGACGAGGACGAAGACGCTGAACGCGGCGACGACTCCCGTCTTGAGGAGCGAATAGCCCACGACCGCCCACGAGCGCAGCGTCGGATCGTCCAGGGCGGCCGAGATCTCGCCCAGAGCCTGCATCCCTGCCGCGAGAGCGAGTAGCGCGAGGAACCCGGTGAACAGCAGCCGGCTCATTCAGCCTCCGAAGGACTGCGTGAACCCATACACGGCCGGGCCGAGCAGGATCACGAACATGGCCGGGAAGATGAGGAAGACGAGCGGGAAGAGGATCTTGATCGGCGCCTTTTGAGCCTTCTCCTCCGCCGCCTGGCGGCGCCGCTTGCGCATCTCGGTCGCCAGGTCGCGCATGATCTTTCCGATCGAGACGCCGAGGGTCTCTCCCTGCAGCACCGAGCGGACGAAGGAGCGCATCAGCGGCGTATCACAGCGCGCGAGCATGTTGCTGAGGGCCTCGTTGGTCGTCAGGCCCATGCTCTGCTGCTGCATGGTCAGACCAAGCTCGTCGCCCAAGGGCCCCTCCAGGCGCTCTGACGCGACCTGGAGCGAGCCGTTGAAGCCGAGGCCTGCCTCAACCGTGACTACGAGCAGGTCGATGAGCTCCGGCAGCTCGTAGTCGATCTTCTCGAACCGTCGCCGCGCCCGTTTCCTGACGATCGTCATCGGCGCCACCCAGCCGACGAGGAGCGCGAAGAGCAAGCCGAGGACGGTGAGCGCGCCTGGGTAGCCCGCGGCCGAGGCCGACCACAGCCAAACGGCAGGCACACTGACGACGCACAGGATCCGGTAGCCGAGGAACTTGCGCGGGCTCGTGCCATACATCCCCGCGGCCATCAGCTCGGCGCGAAGCTTCGCCTCGCGCAATCCGCCGAAGCGTTTTGCGATCACCCCGCCGAGTGTGTCGGCGAGCCTGTCGAGGGCCGGCTGCAGGGTGCCTCCGCGTCGGGGCTCCGCCTTCTCTGAGGTGGCGAATCCGTAGTCGTCGATCCGGCCTAGAGTTTCGGCGGCACGCGCCCTCGGCATCGCCAGCGCGCGGGTGGCGAGAGCAACGGCCGTTCCGGCGAGAAACAGGCCGACGAGCATGATGAGAATCACCGGTCCCCCCTCATAGCTTGATATCCACGATCTTCTTGATCACGAGCGAGCCTGCGACGAGCATGACCGCCGCCATGGCGAGCAGCACCCGGCCGAAGGTCTCGTGGTACAGCGGCTCCACATACTTTGGGTTCAGCACTGAGATGGCCGCGAGGAGAACGATCGGGAGCAGCGAGACGACCCACCGTGACATCCGCCCTTGGGCGGTCAACGTCTGCACGATGCGGCGGATCTCGAACCGCTCTCGGATCGTCTCGGTCACCCGGTCCAGGACCTCGGCCATGTTGCCGCCCGTCTCGCGCTGGAGCGCCGCGACGAGGCCAACCTGCTGGAGGTCGCGGTTGTCCATCCGGCGCGAGACGACGTTGAGTGCGTCTTCGAGCGACACGCCCAGTTGCTCGTCCGCCACCACCCGGCGAAACTCGCTCCGCGATGGCTCGGCCGCGTCCTCCACGACGACCGACAGGGCCCCTACGAGACTGTGACCAGCGCGAAGCGCGGAGGCGAGCACCTGGAGGTTGTCGGGCAGTTGTTCGGAGAACTGTGCTCGGAGCCGCTCGATCTTGCGCCTGATCAGCGCCCGCACTGCAAACGGAACGGCAAGCCCTAGCAGCCCGAACAGGAGCGAGCCGCCGAGGAAAGCGAGCAGCCACATCACGAAGAACGTGGCGACGAAGGTCCAGAGCAAGAGCTGGACGGCCTGGATCCGGATCTCCGCCAGCTCGAGCGTCTCGACGAAGCGCGCCCACCACTTCGTCGTCTCGAGCGACCGCTCGGCCCCGACGAAGACCCTTTCGGTGAACCGGGCGCCGTCGTCCTTCGAGGCGGCGCCCCGTAGGGACACGAACTGCGCCATCCGAGCCCGCAGATTGCCCCGGCGAGGGCGTACCATCATCATCACACCGAGGGCAAACAGGCCGGCCGAGGCGAGACTGACCAGCAACATGGTCAGAGCCGACATCCAGAAGTTCGCGGCGAGGGAACGGTGATAGGGCGCGGGCTTGACGATGGGGAGCGCCGGGGTGACGTAGCCGCCGATGCCTGCTCCGGGAACCCCGTCGACCCGGATCTTGACGGTGACCTTCTTGTTCGGTCCGGCCGGCGAGCGGTATCGCAACAGGTACTCGCCCGCGAGGCGGGAGCCCAGCTGGTCGTAGATTCGGGCGAGGTCGGCAGTCGAGGCCGTCTCCGAGTAGTTGCCGCCCGCCGGGAGGCTGAGCTTCTTCAGCGGAGCCCCCCGGAAAGACTTCGAGCGGATACCCACCGTGAAGATTCGCGCGTGGTCCCGCCGGGCGGATGCTGCGGCGTTCGTCGCGCTCAGCCGGCTGCCGGTGTCGGCTCCGTCCGACAGCACCACGACCGAGCCGGAGGCGATCTTCGCCATGCGTAGCAGCGTGAGGGCGGTCGCCACACCGTCGTAGACATGTGTCCCGGGGGCGAGCGCAGGTGGGCTCGCGAGAGCGGCGTCGATCGTCGCCGCATCGGACGTGAATGGAAGAAGCACCGAAGACGTGCTGTTGAACGTGACCACCGCGAGCTGCTGCGTCGGAGTCCGCCGAGCCACGAAGGCGCGCGCCGCCTTCATCGCGTCGGCAATCGCGCGTCCATGCATGCTCTTGCTGGCGTCGATAACGAGCACGACGCCGAAATCGCCACGGCCGGCCGCATCGACGGGAACGAGCGAGACCGTCGAGACCTGCGTGCCGTTCTCGAGCACATGCACTCGGGCCGCCCGAAGCTGCTGCTTCGCAGGCAACGTGAGGACGAATGCACGGTCGGGAAAACGAGCACCGCCGGCTTCGACTATCCGTGGCCCGCGCGAGGTCCCGGCCGCAGCGTAGGCAGAAGCCATGAGCGACACGAGAACACCTAAGAGGATCGCGGCGACAACGACTCGTCTCGTCATGCCGTGGCCTCGCGCGGTAGTCGCTCCTTGGCGAAGAGGCTGATGGGCAAGCTCACGCCATGCTTCTCGAACTTGTACATGAAGGTCGGTCGGAGCCCAGTCGGATTGAGGTTGCCGATCACGACCCGCTCGGAGGTCACCTGCGAGACCTTGAACTCGAAGATGTCCTGCAGGGTGATGACGTCCGACTCCATGCGCTGCACCTCCGTGATCGCGGTCACCCTTCGCGATCCGTCCTCGAGGCGCTCGAGGTGGACGATCATGTCGAGGGCGGAGGCGACCTGCTGGCGAATCGCCTTCACGGGCAGGTCGTAGCCCGCCATCAGCACCATCGTCTCGATTCTCGACAGCGCGTCACGAGGCGTGTTCGCATGCACCGTGCAGAGCGAGCCGTCATGGCCGGTGTTCATCGCCTGCAGCATGTCGAGGGCCTCCGAGCCCCTGACCTCGCCGACGATGATCCGGTCCGGCCGCATGCGCAGAGAGTTCCGTACGAGCTCGCGAATGGGGATCTCGCCCTCACCCTCGATGTTCTTGGGCCGGGCCTCCAGGCGGAGCACGTGGCGCTGATTCAGGCGTAGCTCGGCGGCATCCTCGATCGTGATGATTCGGTCGGCGTCCGGAATCGAGGTCGACAGAGCATTCAGCAACGTTGTCTTCCCCGAGCCGGTGCCACCGGAAATGAGGATGTTGAGCTCGGCGAGGATGCAGCGCTGCAGGAACTCGATCGTCTCCGTGTTCAACGTTCCGAGCCGGACGAGGTCGTTCAGGTCAAGGCGCCGCTTACTGAACTTGCGAATAGTGACGAGCGGCCCACCGAGCGAGAGCGGCGGGATGACCGCGTTGACGCGGCTTCCGTCGGGGAGGCGAGCGTCGACCATCGGCGACGACTCGTCGATTCGTCGACCGATCTGCGCGACCATCTTGTTGATGATGCGCCGCAGGTGCGAATCGTCCGTAAAGCGGACCGTTGTCTCGAAGAGCCGCCCCTGACGCTCGACCCAGACGTCGAAGGGGCCGTTGACCATGATCTCGGTGATGCTGTCGTCGGCGAGCAGCCGCTCGAGGGGCCCGTGGCCGAGGATGTCGTCGGCAAGCTCCGACGTCAACCGCTCGCGGTCGTCGCGCGAGAGGCGCGTCTCCGCCGCGAGGCGAGTACGGATATCCGTCGTCACCCGCTCGCGCAGCGCGTTCGGGTCCATTTCGACGTTGAAGAGCTGCGGCCCCAGATCGCCGATGACCGCCATGTGGATCTCGTTCTTGAGCTCCGAGAATGGGTCCTGCCCGAAAGCAGTTGTGACCGGAGGCGCCGTTGAGAGTCGCTCGTGGAGTTCCATTAGCGCTTCCTCCGCAGGAGACCTGTGCGCTTGCTTCCGTTCGCCGAGCTCTCCGTGGTGAGATAGAGCTTCGCGAGCGACTGGAAGGCTTCTGCGGCCTCGGAGCGTGACTTGCCGCTGACGATGGGCATGCCCTCGTTGAGCATGCGAGGAATGTCCCGGTCGCTGGGCACGAGCACGTCCGGCACCCGACCGATGATCGACGCCACCTCGTCCTGACTGATTCCTACCCGCGAGTCCGCCCGGTTCAGCAAGAGCCGGATGCGGTCCGGGTCATAGCCCATCAGCTCGAGCGTCTCGAGCCCGAGCTTCGTGTTCTTGAGCGACAGCGAGTCGAGCATCCCGACCATGCAGATGTGCGACGAGCTGTCGATCGAGGCGATCACCTCGGGCGTGAAGCCGGGCGCCGTATCGACGATCACGAAGTCGTGCGTCGATCGCAGCATCGCGTACACCTCACGGAGAAACTCGACCGTGACGGCAGCAGCCTGGTCCGGGCGCGTTGGCCCCATCAGCACACGCAATCCGCTCGGGTGCACGGTGAGGTAGTCCCCCAGCTTTTCCGCGTCCAGCGAGCCTGCCGCCTTGACCAGGTCGTGAATCGTCTTCTCGGGAGTGAGCCCGAGCGAGAGACCGACGTCGCCGAACTGCAGGTCGAGGTCGACGACGGCGACTTTATGTCCCGCCTCCGCCAGACTGATTCCAAGGTTGCACGAAGTAAGCGTCTTGCCGGTACCGCCCTTGGGCCCGAGAACGCAGATCATCGGCGAGAGCGCGACGCCAGTCGCAAGTGCCGCTCCCTGCTTCCGTGCTACCGCCTTCTCGAGGCTGAACAGGACTCCCTCAGGCGATTCGGGAAGCGTGATCAGGTCGTCCGCGCCCGCCTCGAATACCCGGCGGACGAAGCCGTTCGGCGAGGTCTGGCACATGACGACCACGGGCCGCTCTGGACGCTGATTGACGGCGCCCTCGATGAAGAAGAGCGTGCGGTCTGAGTACCCCTCGCAGGCAACCACCACGATGTCCGTCTGCGTGGCCTGGAGCGCGGTCCAGCTCTCTTCGAGCCCGTCGACGAGGCCGACGATGTGGATGCCCGACTCGGGCGGAAGCGCCGCGTGGACGGCGTCGCGGTCGACGCCCGAGTCGAGTGCGATCAAGGCCCTGATCGTCTCGCTCATCTCGCCCCCACGAGCCTGCTGGCCCTGCCGAACACTGTCACGGGCTTCACGCCCAGGAGCAGACCCTCGGCGGTGACGACGCCCGGCCGCATGACCGGGGCGCCGGTGCGGGGCCGCAGCACCAGCCACAGCTTGCCGTTGTCCGCGACCCAGGCGAGCTCGATCGCCTCCTGGTAATTAGTCCTCAGTACGACGTTGACCGTGTTCGAGGCCCCCACGCCGCTGCCCAGCTCGTTCGGAGCGTCGAGAACGAGGATGTTCTGCGTGATGACTTTCACGACCGGCCTGGACGTGCCTCCGGCGCCGGAGGTGACGTTGAAGGCGGCGAGGATGTCGACGCGGTCGCCCGAGCGAATCCGCCCCATCATCCCGTGCGCCGCGTCGACCGGCACGGAGATCGCACGCTGGCTGTCGGTGATCTGGGTCCCGAGCGCCCCGCTCGCCGAGGCGGCGAAGTCCGCAGTCGTGAGCTGGTGGCCTGGATAGATGTCCGTGGTCGCGAGCCTGTTCCGCAGGCTCTGCGGGTCGGTGACCGCGCCCTCTGCGAGTTGGCTCTTCGGCACCTCGCTCGTCTGGAACAGGCCTTTCAGGCCCACGAGGTCCCCAGGCGTCCCCTTCTCGATCAACGACTTGGCGACGAGCACGGTGATCGGCTGCCCCGAGTCGTTGACGCTGTTGCGATAGCTGCTCAGATAGAGGAGAAGCAGGAGCGCCGCGACCACCGCGGTCAAGCCGCCGGCCGTGACCGTTCCTCCCCTGGTTGAAAGCATTCTGTTGACGAGTTGCATTCGCTTTTCCTCCTTACTCCGTGAGTACGGATATGCAGCTTCCGAAGCTGTTGAAGTCGCACGGATCGCCGCTGCCGCCGCCGTCGTTGAGTACGTAGATGTATTTGATGAAATGACCGACGATGTTCCCCGCGTCCCCGTTGGGGACCGGGTCGTCGCCGTTGCCCTGACAAGGGTTCGCGAAGCCGCTTCCCGAGCCCGTCCAACCGGTGAGGTAGAACGTGCCGAACTTCGTCACCGGAACGACCCCACTGCCGGAGCCCCCGAACGAGCCGAACGGCGTGATGAAGACGTTGAGGACGCGCGGGTCGCCTGCCGGCAGATTGGGGAACGAGCTCCAGTTGTTCGGTGAGGTGCAGATGCTCGGCTTCTCGTTACCGAGAACCCGGAGGTTCAGCCCTTTCGGTACCTGATTCGTGGCGCCTCCCGTCTGGATCGCCACGCATGGCCACGGTTCCGGAGAAGCCCACAGGACCGAAGCCGTCGGCGGGCAGATGGTCCCGTTGTTGGTCGTGTAGCGCGGCCGACATCCGAAGGCCAGTTCCTGGTAGAGGTTGCTGTAGTTCGGATCGCAGTCAAGTGACTGGTTCTGGCTCCCGCCGACGACTCGCAGCGTGACGATCGGGTCGTTCACGTTCTGCGCGTTCTGCAGGGTGGGAACGAGACCGATCTTGACGACAAGGTCGTGGGTGCTACCGCTCTGGAAGGAGTTCGCCCAGAAGGAGCCGCCCTCCCAGACCTGGGCGAGCTTGATCGGACCGGAGCGCGGATCGCTCGCGCTGAACGTGCGCTGCACGGTGCCGAACGTGCCTTTGCAGGCGTTGCCGCCGTTCTTGCAAAGCCCCTGTCCGGTGACGGTGCCCTTGGTCTCCGTCCACTTCAGCTCGACGGGCAGCGGGCCGACTCCGGGATTGACGGAGAAGAAGTTGTTGCCGGTTGACTCCCACCGGCCGTTGGCGGGGTTGTAATCCAGCTTATTGGTTGCGCCGCCGACGACCGCCGTGACGCCAGCGCCCACGACCGCCAGCGGGTCAGAAGTGCCGAAATCGACCACGGCGCTGACCCCGATCGTGCAGGTCGAGCTCGCCGACGAGAAGTACGGATCGGCGCAGGTTCCCGGAACGAGCGTCACGTCGCGCGCCAGCGGCGGGTTCGGCTGCGCGCCGCTTCCACTGCTCGACCAGCCCCTGACGTACACGATCCCGTTCGAGGATCCGGCGTCGTAGCAATCGACAAGCGGATCTCCGCACGTCGTCGAGGCGCTCCCGCCTAGCGCGATGCGGACGCCGATCTGCGAGGAGCTGACCGGCACCGAGAGAGGTGCGGCGGTGTTGTCCCAGATCGAAAGGCCGTTGGCGACTCCGGTGTTGCTGAGAGGCGTCGTCGCGAGCACCTCGCCCGTGGCTTCGTTGATGAACGTCGCCTTGGCTCGGGTTGGATCAACGTCGGGAACCGCAATCGGTAGGGATCCGCTCGCGTAGCTGAGCTGCTGGATCGCCACCCGCGCGTGCGCGTTGATCGCCGGCACCACGCTGAGCCCTGGAATGAGGCCGAAGAACAACGGGAGGTCGGCCTCCGTGAGCTTGAGGTCAACCATCTTGGCCGAGCACGGCGCCCCGCCGTCGGAGTAATCGGTGCCGCCCTGGTTCCAGTAGCTCGTCGAGTTGACGAGAACGTGGACGTTCGCCTGATTCGACACCTGAGGGTTGTAGGCGGCCGGCGCACCCGGGTCGCCCGCATACTTGCGCGCACCCGCCACGATCGGCGTGTCGCTGCACGGAACTGTGAACGAGCCGCCTCCAGCAAGCGCTCCCGCGTCGGCCTGCATCTGCAGATGCCGTTTGTGGACGAACCAGTTTCCGACATCGGCGACGAAAACCATGAAGCCGAAGAGCACAGGCAGCCAGATTGCGACGAGCACGAGCGCGGCGCCGCGTTCTCCCTCGCGCGCTCCAAGCGGAGAGCGCATCACGAGCACCCCGCTGCGTAGTTCGTCGGCAGCGCCTCGAGCCGCATGTTCGAGGAGCCCTCGATGGTCGTCTGGGCGATCCCGATGCGCCCGGCGAGGATCGACAGCCAGTGATACGTCGCGCTCACGGTGACCCGCACCGGATCGCCGACGTTCGAGGTGCCGTTTGGAAAGCTGATGCAGACTTCGACCGGATCGGTGATCGAGGCGGTGCCGCCGTCTCTGAGCTCTGGCGTCGTCGCCTGCTGGCGGATGTACTCCTGGAGGGATCCGCCGCCGGGATTCTTGTTCACGACCGCCCAGCGCGCACCCTCGTTCGCCAGGTGCGTCTCGTCGATCCAGTAGTTGAAAGCCTTGCCGAAATCGAGCATGGCGAACAGAAGGAGGGCGAGGATTGGGAGGATGAAGGCGAACTCGACCAGCGCGGTTCCCTCCTCTCCGGCAAGCCTTGGCAGGCGCCGCATATCAGAGAGCCTCGGCGACGGTCGTCAGCGGACCCGTGAGGTTCACGCCGATAGTCGTCAGGACAGGGACCGCGACCAAAGCGACGAGCAGCAGGACGAGCGCGTACTCGACCAGCGCCTGGCCTTCGTCGTCCCAGGTCGCTCCCCTGAGTTTTTGAATGCTTCCGAACAACGGTCCTCCTCTTGTTCGGGTCCTCCCGGCGCCGCTTCGTGAACCAACCACCGACGGCGCCGGGAATTCCCGTTCCGTGCGCTTGCTTTACAGAGCGTCTGAGACGGACGTCAGAATCGTCACGATGTTCCCGCCGAGCGTCGTCAGGATCGCGATCGCTGCGACCGAGACGAGCGCCAGAATCAGCGCGTACTCGACCAGCGCCTGCCCGTCCTCCTTGCGGAGCGAAACAAACCATGCGCGCATCCAAATTCACCTCCCCCACCTAGAATCGAGCGCCCCTTTCGTGAGGCGCGTGGTCGGCCCGCGTATGGATCACGAGAACCACGACTCCTTCGACGATAGAACCGGGCTCGAACCGGGAAACCCTCCGAAGGTCTAGTTCGGCCTGTACTTCCGTGGGGTGCTGGCCGAGCGGCCGCAGTTGGATAGTTGATGGACGGGTTTCACGCGAGGTCGGCGATGCCGGTTTTCGCACGAGCGCCAACGTCCAGGAGAAGCAATGCGCAGTCGAGATCGATACGCCCGACAACGTGTCCGGAAGCCTTCCGGTCGACACCTCGCGACGAGCCTCGCGCTCGTGGCGCTTTTCTTTGCGGGTGCGTCCGTCTCCGCGTGGGCCGGCGGTGAAGTCGGCGGGCTCACCGGTTCGACCGACGAAACGACGACCGAGCGCTCGACCGTCGAGACCACAACGGAACAGGGCACCGTCCCGTCCGCGCCTCCAGGATCGCTGGAAGACCCAGCTCAGCGCGTCCAGCGACTCGTGCGGGCTTCCGCGTCGCGTCTGAGGCCGGTTGGCGGGACGCGCCATGCATCCGCGCCTGCTCCTGGGGGAGCGCAGCCCCGGCTGAACGCAACAGGCTCTCGGCAACCGGCTAAGCGTCTGGAGCCAACTAGGCCTCAACCGCTCGCCAAGCCTGCTCGGCGCCGCGCGCCGACGGCGCTCGATCCCGAGACGCACCGGCCGGGCACCGCCGCGACGATCTGGCTGCACCGACAGCTACCCGACCCCACACCTCCGGCGCAGCGTCTCGCCCTCGACTTTGCCGTTCAGCTCGCTGACGAGGCGAGAACTGCACAGGTCAGCTGGTCGCTCGTGCTCGCGGTCCTGCGCGGCCAAGGCCACCTGGGGGCTGTGCCGGGCAGCTCGGGCGAGCTCCGCGACCTGAGCAGGCGGCTCGCGGAGCTGAGAGCGGAGTTGAGCCCCACAGACGCCGTTCACGCGCTGACCGGGTCTGCAAGCTTCGCCGAGGAGGCAGTCGCCCTTGCGCATTACAACCGAGCCGTTGGCCTCTACTCGCTCGTGATCGGGCTCAAGCGCGCGAAGGTGCGACTCGCTCGGCTCGTGCTGAACGACCCGCGAATCGACATCTACGCGGGTGGGCGAGGCGACATCGCTAGCGGGCGCGTCGACGTACGGGTGATCGTCCTGATCCGTTACCTCACCGATGTGTTCGGCCAGACGAGCGTTTCGAGTCTGCACTCGGGCCACCGGCTGTATGCCCGGCCGGGCGTCGTCTCAGCCCATGTCTACGGCCTGGCGGTCGACATCTCCGCCGTCGGCCGGACCTCGATCGCGGGTCACCAGGAGCCGGGCGGAATCACCGAGCGGGCGGTCAAGAGCGTGCTGCTGCTCCCGGCCCAGCTGCAGCCGCAGCAGGTGATCTCGTTGCTCGGCCTCGGTGGACCCTCCTTCCCACTAGCTGACCATGCCGACCACATCCACGTGGGGTACTAATGGAGATATCGCTCGAGCACGCCGACGGCCGCGTCGCCTGTGAACGGTGCTTTGTGGCCGATTCGCCACTTACCCGTCTCAGGGGCCTGCTCGGCCGGGGCCCACTCGACGAGGGTCAGGGCCTTCTTCTTCGCCCCGCGGCAGCGATTCACACATGGTTCATGCGCCGTCCGATCGATGCTGTCTTCCTCGACCGGAGGCTCGTGGTAGTCGACGTCGCGACGAACGTCCGGCCCTGGCGATTCGCTGCCCGCCGCGGCGCGCGCTCGGTCCTCGAGCTTGCCGCCGGAGAGAGCTCGCGCCGAGCAATCGGGCCTGGCTCGCGCCTGCATGTACGCCCGACGAGTGCCCCTTCTGGAGCGCGCTGATGCGACGAGCACGCCTGCACCTCGAGAACATCGCGCCCTTCCGCAGCCGGGTCGTGCTCGCTGCGCGTGATCGCCGCTTCCTACGAGTGACGAGCTTCCTCCTCGCGCGCCAAGGCTTCGTCGTCCACTCGACGCGCAAGCTCGAGGATCTCCTCGACCTGGTCAAGCGGAAGCGCCCGGACGTCGTGATTCTCGACGGGATGGACTCGCTGACGATGACCGCCCGGGCGCTGGCGGAAGTTGAGGCCCTCCCCTATTCGGTCGCGGTCCTCGTCGTCGCGGAGGTGCCAGAGGCATCGTCTCCGACAAGCGTCCGCCTCCTCCATAAATGGACGTCCTTCGACCAGCTCCTCGACGAGGTCGAGCGGCTTTCAGAGGACTCCCAGGGGAAGGGGGAGGTCTCGCATGGACTTGCGTAGCACGCCGGTGCGGCTGACCACCACCGAGCTTCGAGGTTGGCTCCGGCCGGCCGTCGCCGTCGTGACGTGCCTCGCTGTCCTCTTGGCGCTCGCCCGCTTCGGGCCGAGCGCGCGGACGCTCGGGGCCGCATTTCTGCTCTGTGTCGTGGCCGCGCTCGCGGTCGTAGATCTCGAACAGCGGAGGATCCCGAACCGCATCGTGCTACCGGCGACCGCTGTCGTCCTCGCCGCACAGTTCGCCGTCGATCCGCGCAGAACACCTCTGCTGGTCGCGATCGCCCTGGCTTCGGGCCTCTTCTTCTACCTGCCCCTGCTCGTCTCTCCCGGCGGAATGGGTATGGGCGACGTCAAGCTCGCGGTTCTGCTCGGGGCCGCACTGGGCCAGGGGGTCGTCCTCGCGATCGGCGTTGCGGTGCTCAGCGCCTTCCTCGTTGCGGTCACACTCCTCGTTCGAGACGGAGCCAAAGCGCGGAAGAGTGCGTTCGCTTATGGGCCGTTTCTCGCGCTTGGAGCCGCCGTTGCGATCCTGCTCGGCTGACGTCGCCCTTTGACATCTGGCGCCTGCTCGTAACAATGCGAGTTGCTGGACTTTTTCTGCGGCGAAGGGAACTCGATGGCACGGAACGGCACGGCCGCTTCCCAGGAGTCAGGGGAGGCTCAAAACACGATCCCGAGTTCTCATGCCCGCCTCGCGGGCCTCGTCTCGGCACTCGGACTGCGGGAGGACGAGTCTGAAGCGATCCTTGCCGATGTAAACGACCGAGCCTCAGCGCTCGCGAGCGCCGTCGGCGACGGGCCGGCGGGGGCCCAGCTCGCTGAGACGGCGGCGATCGCCCAGGTTCTCGCCCGGCTGGCGGAAACAGGCCGGCTCGGCCGGCAGCGAGTCGACAAAGTCACGCGCCGACTGGCACGGACGGCCGGGCTCTCCCCGGCCCTCGTCGGGCTCGTCCTCTACGTCGAAGCGCTTCGTGGTCCTCAGCTGCTCGAGCTGCCGCCCGACGAAGCGGTCGAGACTCAGCTGAGGGTGCTGATCGCCTTCGCCCCGATCAGCGGAGTTTCTCTATGGACGTCTGACCCGAATGGTCGGCCGCGTTGCACGCTCCTCCTCGGAGAGGGCGAGGCGACGCGACGCGTGCGCGCCGCCGCTCGCGCAGCGCTCGAGACCGAGGAGCCGGTGCCGAATGAGCGCGGCTTGATTCACGCGATTCCAATCCTCCGCTGGGGGCATCCAATCGCAGCGCTCGTTGTGCGGGCGAGACCCGAGGAGCGCGAGCGCGCCATCGTCTTTGCCGAGGAGGCAACGGCGACCGTTGCCTACGCCATCGAGCGTCAGGGCTTGTTGGAGCGAAGCGCCGAGGGCGAAAGAAGTCTCGTCGAATCGAGTGAGCGACGCCTTGCCCGTCTCGGACTGGACTTGCACGATGGCCCGATCCAGGAGCTCGCCGCGTTTGCCGGTGACCTGCACCTGCTGCGCCGGCAGCTCACACGGGTGATCGCCCCCCATGAGCACGGCGAAATCATCCTCGGCCGCATCGACGATCTCGAGGCTCGGCTCGTAGAGGTCGACCGTGAGCTGAGGGAATTGGCGCTCTCGGCGGAGTCCTCCGCCCTGATGGTCAAGCCCCTTCCCGAGCTCTTGTCCGCCGAGCTGCAGGCCTTCGCCGCTCGTCACGAGATCGAGGTCCAGCTCGATGTGCGCGGCCGTCTCGACACTCTAACGGCCTCTCAACGGATCACGCTCCTGCGAATCGTCCAGGAGGCTCTCACGAACGTCCAGGCGCACAGCGGAGCAAGCGAGGTCTCGGTGAACGTGTTCCCGGGCAGGACGCACGTTTCCGTCGAGGTGACCGACAACGGCTGTGGCTTCGACGTTCAGCGTGTCCTGCTTCAAGCCGCCAGGACGGGGCGCCTCGGCCTCGTCGGAATGAGCGAGCGCGTCCGCCTGCTCGGCGGACGGTTCGACCTCCAGAGCAGCCCGGGCGGCCCGACCACGATCACGGCCCTCATACCGCGGTGGCGACCGCTGGAAGCAGAGACTGAAGACGGGCCGAGCGCGGCCGCGGCTTACGCGTCGCTGTCCTAGCTCGTTACAGCCACGCGCTCGGCCAGGCCGTTCTCGTGAGCAAACCGCGCAGCCTCGGTCCGATTGGCAACGCCAAGCTTGCGATAGATGTTGCCGAGGTGGAACTTCACGGTCTGCTCCGTCACCCAGTACTTCTTCCCGATCGCCTGGTTCGAAAGCCCCCAGGTCAGCGCCTTCAACATCGCGAGCTCACGCTCGGTGAGCCCCGCCGCAGCCTCGGGATTCTCTTCGTCGGCTCCTGCCGGGACGAAGGTGGTGAAGACTGTCCCCTCGAATGCCTGGCGGAGGGCTGAGGCGAGGTCGAGCGGGTTCACGGTCTTCGCGATGTAAGCGCTCGCGCCTCGCTTGAGCGCCAGCTCGATGTGTTTCCGATCCGTGTGGGCGGAGAGCATCACGACCTTCACCTTCGGATAGCGAGCCCGAATGCGGTCGAGGCACCCGAGCCCGTCGAGCTCGGGCATCTGGATGTCGAGCATGACGAGGTCGGGATCGGTTTGACCGATCAGCGGCAGCACCTGGCTGCCGGACCGAGCTTCGGCGACGATCTCGATGTCGCCGGCTTCTTCGAGCGCTCTCCGAATCCCTTGCAAGATCAGCGGATGATCGTCCGCCAATAGAACCTTGATTGCCATCTGCCGCAGCCTCCCGTCGTTCCGACACGAAGCGTGGCACGTGGCGGCGGTTCTGGAAATGGGACATATGAACCATTTACAGGACGAAAAGGACTAGGACCGATTTTGCACGAGCACCACGTGAGCGACCCCCAGCGCGGTCAGGGGAGCTTCAGAGGTGCGAGGTCGCCCCAGCGGGGTCCTGGTCGTACGTGTGCGTCTCGCCGGGCTCCTCGTACCAGGAGTACGCGTATTCACCGTCGTCGAGCCCCTGAGCGAGCTTGGTCAGCTTCAACGGATGGAACGTGTCGCACATCACCGCCAGCTCGTGCGTCTCGGTCTGCCCAATCGATTTCTCCGCGAGCCCGGGCTGCGGGCCGTGCGGGATTCCGGACGGATGGAGCGTCACCGAGCCGATCTCGATGCCCTTCCGGGAGCTGAACTGCCCGTCGACGTAATAGATCATCTCCTCGGAGTTCAGATTCGAGTGGTGGTAGGGAATCGGCACCGCCAGCGGGTCAAAGTCGAGCTTCCGCGGGCAGAACGAGCAGATGACGAAGTTCCGCCCCTCGAAGGTCTGGTGCGAGGGCGGCGGCATGTGGATGCGGCCCGTGATCGGCTCGAAGTCGTTGATGTTGAACGTCCACGGATAGACGTAGCCGTCCCAGCCGACGAAATGGGGTTGACTGGTAGGTATTCATGAGCAACATGCGGGTTAGAGCCTCGGATCGGCCGGGGCCGTGTTGGAAGGAAACCCGATGAACGCCAGTGGCGCACTACAGAATCCGCTCGACACGCTATCCGACCGGCTCCGTGAGAAGGCGGACGAAGCGCTGGACCCGCTCTACCGGAGCGGGCTACTGACGGCGCTGGAGGAGA
>WNGB01002073.1_pt1 | contig 32634 bp, 29 predicted proteins | sample 5400681 | NCBI WGS metagenome assembly WNGB01 (sample SAMN13153367, study PRJNA577476) | soil metagenome | isolation source: 115 cm soil or saprolite under grassland replicate 2 | place: USA:California | collected 2016-06-15
GGCCACTGCCCGACCCGCCAGGAGGGCGGTTCACCGACAAGGACCGGATCTGGCCAGGCCAGGAGCTCCTGCTTCCCCCGGACGCTGTCCGGGCGCCGTCCACGGAGCGTCCCGGACCCCCGGCGCCACCTCCGGCCGAGCCCCAGGCACCCCGACCGCGCCCAACCCCCGGTCCAGGGCACCGTCGCCCGTCGGCGCCCGCCGCGCCGTCCACCACCTCGCCCGCGGAACCGGCACCCCAGCCAGCGCCTCCCCCGACCGCCGCACCCCCGCCCCATGCCGCCCAGGATGGCCAGCTCCTGCGGATCATCAGCAGCCTCGCCGGTGCCGGCCTGCTCGCCGTGGGTGTCATCAGGCTGCTGACCGTGCTGCGACGCCGCCAGCAGCGCGCCCGCCGACCCGGCCGCCGGATCCCCCTGCCAACCGGCATCACCGCCGATGTCGAGGTCGCCCTGCGCACCACCCAGGAACCCGACACCGCCCGCTTCCTCGACCTCGCCCTTCGGACCCTTGCCCAGGCGGTCGGACAGGCCGGTCTTCCGGCTCCCGAGGTGCTTGCCGTGCTCATCACCCCGGAGCATCTCGAGGTCCGCCTCGCCGACCCCGCGGACACGGCGCCGTCGCCGTTCGAGCGGGCAGCTCCCGACCGGTGGCGGCTTGGCCGCACCATCTCCGCCGGCCAGCTTGAGCAGGCCGCTGCCGCGGCGGCGGTCGCTCCGCTGCCCGCCCTGGTCACCGCCGGCATGGTCGAGGACACCCGCGTGATGCTCAACCTGGAGGCGCCTGGCATGGTCGCACTGGCTGGCGATCCGATCGGCGCCCGGGCGCTGCTGGACGCCTGCGCGGTGGAGCTGGCCACCAGCGTGTGGAGCGACTATCTCGACATCATCCTGGTCGGCTTCGGGGAAGAGCTCGGCCCACTGGAGCGGGTCCGCCACGCGGCCACCCTGGACGAGGTCCTGCCGGCGCTGGAGCGCCGCGCCCAGCGCGCTCGACAGCTCCTGGACATCGAGGGCCACCGGTCCGCCCTCACCGCGCGGATGACCAGCCAGACCCCAGATTCCTGGACCCCAACGGTGGTCCTGTGCGCCAGCCCGCCCGCCCCGGCAGCCCTTGCGCGGATCTTCCCCACCGATTCGCAGTCGCATGGCCTGCCGCTGGCGATCCTGGCGGTCGGGGAGCTTCCTCCGCCAGCCTGGCGCGTCGACCTCGCGGACGGGCACGCCACCATCGACGCGCTCGACCTGACCATCCGCTCGCTGCAGCTCACCCCGGAGGCATACCAGGCGATCACCAAGCTGCTGTCGACCGCCGCGAGCGCCCAGGACGTCGAACCGGACACCCCGCCCTACGACGTGATCCACCGCCCCACTCCCGAAGAGGCCCCGCCCGATCGGCCCACAGCCCCAGAGCCGGCGTCCGTGGTCGAGGAGCGGCTCGCGCCGGCGACGCCGATCGAGATCCGCATCCTCGGGCACGTCGAAGTCCACGGCCTTCCACGGATCCAGCGGGCCAAAGCGTTGGAGCTGATCGTCTTCCTGGCCTTGCACCCGGCCGGCGTCGACCTGGAGCGGCTCTGGGAGGCGCTCTGGCCGGAGCGGCCCCTGAGCCGCCCCACCTTGCACAGCGCCGCGTCGGTGGCGCGGGCGCACCTGGGCGACGCGCCCGACGGCACCCCCTATCTCCCACTGGCGCGGGAAGGCCTGTACCGGCTCAGCCCCCTGATCGGCATGGACTGGACCCGGTTCCAGACCCTCACCCAGCTCGCCGGCCAGGACGAGAGCCGTGCCGTCCCCGCCCTGCGCCAAGCCCTCGACCTGGTCCGCGGCAACCCCCTGGAGGGCACCACCCCTGGCGACTACGAGTGGGCGTTCGCGCACCGCACCGAAATGGAGTCCGCCATCGGCGACGCCGCCGAGCAGCTCGCGCGCCGCTACCTCGACCAGCACGACCACGCCGGCGCCACTTGGGCCGCCCGCCGCGGCCTGCTCGCCAGCCCCTACGACGAGCGGCTCTACCGGCAGCTCATGCGCGCCGCCTACCAGACCGGCAACCCCCCTGGGGTCGACGCCATCATGCGCGAGCTCCTCCACGTCCTCGACGCCGAGGGCGAGCCGGTCGACGAACTTCACCCCGAGACCGTTGAGCTGTACAAAAAGCTCCGCGGGACCCGCCTGCTCCGCACCTGAATCATCTCCACAATAAAGATTCAGAGCGGCGACACCAGGAGGTAATTGTGTCGAGCAATGACCCGGAAGCGATCGTCCAACAGGTCGCTGAAATAGCCGACTACGAAGCCCTCCGAGAGATCGCCAACCAGCTTGCCGGATTGCTCGTGGCCCGCCAGCGCGCCGCCAGCAGTGACGACGAAGCCCAAGCCTGGCGGCTCGAGCATCGCATGCTGCGGGCTCGGCTGGACAGCGTCCAGCGCAACACACCCGCAGTCGCCGAGGCGCTGGAGCAGTTGAGCAATCGCCTCGCCCAGCTGCGCGGAGGCGCCACGTGACCTTCCGACAGGGCGCCGACCCTGGGCTCCCTCCGGAGCAGTTGGAGGAGATCTTCCAGCAGATCATCGTGCCCGACTATCTGCTGCGATCCAACCCCGAGCCGCAGCAACACCCCGAGGCGGTGCTGTTGGGCGGCCAACCCGGCGCAGGCAAGTCCACCGCGTCCCACTTCCACCGCGAATTCGCCAGCCGCGGCAGCCTGGTCTGGGTCACCTGGGACGACTACCGCCCCTTTCACCCTGAGTACGAACGGCTGCTCCAACAACGGCCAGCCGACATGCCCGACGTCACCCGCCCCGCCGCGCGCTGGTGGCAAGATCGAGCCGCCGCGTACCTGCGCGCGGGCCGCTACCACGTCCTGCTCGAAGGAGGCTTCCGCGACCCTACCGCCGTACTTGCGACCGCGGAACGCTTCGCCGAAGCCGGCTACCAGGTCCGCATCTGCGCACTCGCCGTCCCAGCAGCGCTCTCGCGGCTTGGAATCATCGAGCGCTACGCCAGGCAAGTCGAGGTCGCCGGCACAGGACGCTGGACAACCGCCGCATCCCACGACGCCGACTACACGGGCACCGTTGAGGTGCTCCACAGGCCGGAAGGTCACCGGCGGTCTCACGGATCAGCCTCCTCACCCGCGACGGCCCGGTCTACGACAACCACCGCGACCCCACCGGCCAGTGGACCAGCCGAACCTCTCCGGTCGACATCCTCATCGAGGCCCGCAACAGCCCACTGGCCCGACTCCAACGCATCGCCCTGGCCAACCGTCTGGCGAAACACGCTCGACCGCCTGGAGCGCGCCGACAACGCCCAATCAGCGCTGCACGAGATGGCCACCGAGGTCGAGCGAGCCGTCGGTCGCTCCACACCTTTCCCGCCAGCTGCCCACCCGCACGAGCCAACGACATCAGTCTGGTCCGATACCGGTCGTACGCTCGACGCTGCTACCAATTTCGACCTACCAGCACCAGGGTCATCCGACCCGCTGAACCTGGAACTCTGACCGGCACCGAACCATCGGGAGGTCACTAACAATCGCCAGAATGGATCGTCCACGCTTCGGCCAGTGTGGTGACGGCCAAGGTTACCGGAGCGCCAGATCCGTAGCCCGGCGCTGTTCGTCCGCCTGTTCGCCTGTGGTCCGTCGGTGCTGCTCACGTCCCCAGAATCTGGTGCTTCCCGTCCGCCTGGTGTCCTGTCGTCCGCCTGTTGCGTTGTAGTTCTCCGTCAAGAAGTCCGTCAACGACGGCCTTCGTGGGGCTAGAGCACCAGATGTGAATCTGGTGCTCTAGCCGGCTCAGGGCCGGCCAGATCTATGCACTAGCGGGCTTCTACACCGCCGAGTGCTGGACTGGGCTGCGGCATGCCCAACTCATAACGCAGTCGGGCGATCCCAAGACGGGGATCGAGATACCCACTTGCAAGGGCGACATACTCGATCGCCTCCGCGACGAGTTCCGCCGCTTCGCGCTCAACGAGCGGTCCTGACAATCGGGCAGCAAAGCCCATGGAAGGCCCGACGTCCCGGGTCGCAGACCCAAGCGATGACAGATCGAGCCGCTGCAGAAGTTTGTTTGGCCGGTTGCGATTGTTTCCGTCTGTCTCTGCCGCGAGGAAATGCACCTCCGCCTGAGTGACGTCGGCGTCTGCCGGCAAGATGTCCGCGAATACATTGGGCAAGGTGTCCGTGGTGAGTAGCAGCCCATCCCGCAAGATCATGGCCGCATCTCCAAGCCGGAGTGGATTTGCGAGCGAGAGCCCAATGTCGATGGTGAAGAGTACCGAGCCGCTGATCCGATGCGGAAACTGTGCGGTGACAAGCGCTGAGATGCCGGCGCTTCCGTCCCCGCCCAAGCGGTACGAGCAGGCCTCGGTCGATTGATAGCCGCCTGGTGTCGGCTGCCACTCGACCAGCGGTGCCGGCGTGATCGTTGCCCCGGGGCTTGGCGACTCCGCGGCTGCGGAGGCCGCTGGAACCGTAGCCAGGTATCGCAGCCGGGTTGTCACGGGGCAAGCCGAAGCGCACCGACCAGCGCATCACGGTGCTCTGGTCGAACGAGGCCGTAGGTGTCCTGCCATGCCGTGCTGAGGGCGGTCACAGCCCGAAGCTGCAGCAGGGGAAGCATCACCCACCCTTGAGGAGCCAACGTCTGCTCCGGCGGGAATGCGTACGTCCGAAGTGGGGTGGGCCGGCGCCGACGGAGGGCAACCTGGTCGAGCCGCTGAATGCGTTGCGCCAGATCGACGAGGAACTCGTCTGCACCCGCCGTGTCGATGACCGTTGCCTGACGTTGAGCGATCAGTCGCCGGGCCGGCTCCGCAAGGTTCCCATTAAAGGACGTCCAGAAGCTTGGGTATCGGCGAGACGGAGCGCTGGACATCGCTTCGCACAGAGCAGTGTCGTACTCAGCAGACCACCCGATGACGAGCAGACCGAACTCGTCAAAGACCCGCGCAAGGAGATCCTTCCACTCCGAAGGGTAGGTCCCGAGTTCCTCTGGCGTGTTGCGGAGGCCAAGCATCGCATAGTCACCGTGCAGCTTCACCACAGTCGCCGGGGAGTGCATCAGCGGTGTCATTCCTCCGGTGCTCGTCGGACTCGCAATCACCTGTGGCGCGACGCCAGCCTGCTCAAGCGCCCGCTCGATCAGGCGGTCGAAGTTCGTTGTCAGGACGAGCCGGATGCGCCCGGTGGCGCAGAGCGCCGCGAGCGCCTCGTGCCCTGCTGTCGGATGGATCGGCCCACCTTCTGACGGCGGAGGATCGAAGTATCGCCGGAGAAGCGCCTGCCGGGCTGCATCGGTCGACGCCAAGGCAGCCAGCAGCGTGTCATATCGAGGCTCAGGTCGACCTTGCCCTGCCCACCATGACTCGGGCGTCTCTCCCAATTCCTCAGGATCGACGCCCTCGGCTACGGCGATCCTTCGAACAAGGTCCTGAACGACCTGCCAGCCTGTCGGGATACCCGCAGCACTCGACATGCCACTGCCCACCAGCACGGCGTATACGCCAGGAGCAGCATGCATCGAGGTGGCAAGCGCCACCCGCCCGTCAACTCCTGCCGTCGGTGTCGGAGCAGGAACGATCGGGAAGCCGACGTCTTCGCTCATGCGCACAACTCGTCGAAGTGCCCTAATGTGTCACAGTCACAAGACAAGTCCGCCCAGGTCGCCTCTCGCGAGGGCGTGACTCCTCGGAGGCCAGACTAAGCCTGGATCCACATCCGATGTTGGAATTGTTGGCGGACTGGATGCTGGGGAGTGGGTTCGAAGAGGCTTGTGGGTGTGATGGAGGCATGATCGGGGAGGCGTGCGGGTCGGTCTCGAGGCGATCGCGAGGGCGCGAACCGCTGGCCGGTCGTGCCCAGGCAGGCTCCCGCTGAACCGGTCGGGCCCTTGGGAGTTTGCCCTGGACGGTCGGTGGTCAGGTGGCGTAGGCAGCGCAGCGGGCCAGCGCCAGCCCAAACCACGACGCCCAGGGCCAGCCGGCAGGCAGGTGCAAGATCTGGCGGCGGGCGGAGGGAATCAGTCGGCTGGGCAGAGCCAGCAGGGTCCGGCGCAGCGTCTTGGCCACCACCAACTCCTGGCGGGCGCCCAGCTCGATCGCGGCGACCCAGCACAGCAGGTTGTGCGCCAGGGTGGCGATCAGGAGCCAGGCGGCGTTGGCGTTGAATTTGCCTGAGGGGCAGTGCCGCAGGCCGATGCCGCCCTTGAGGTCGCGGATGCACAACTCGACGGTGGCGTGGTAGTGCCGGTTGGGGAACAGGTCGGTTTGGGCGCCGAGCAGGCGGGGGCGGCGAACGCTGACTGCGATTCTTCGTTTGTTTCTACGCTGCAGGATTCGGGCCTATCGTGGCGTTTGATACACGCACTACGTGTCGGTACCGTACGGCGTGCCTTGTCACGACTAGCCGGGATAGGACATGGGTCTTTCGGCTCGGTTCACAGGCGCGTGGAACACACTGCGAAGTCGGCCGGCACCACCGCCCGCCCAAGGTGGTTCGTCCCCAGCACCCGCGACTGAAGCGACGCCCACAGCCGACTCGCACGCGGCGAGGGTCTTCCGACCCGCTATCGCGCTTGTCGTTGTCCTCGGCGCGGCCCTGCTCGGCCTGTTTGCCCTCAAGCAGACAGCCCAGCCGCCGTCGCGGCTTGCGGTGTTCAGCGTCACATTGATGCTGGCCGCGGCGGCTGTAGCCATCGGCAGCCTGCTCGGCTTCCTGTTCGGTATCCCAAGGAGCATGCAGGAGCCCCGACCACTGGCCAGCAGCCAGCCGCCCGGGACCACCGATGAGCGTGGTGTCTACGGGGTCAACACCAACCTTGAGCAGATCTCCGACTGGCTGACGAAGATCCTCGTTGGCGTCGGGCTGATCCAGCTCGGCAGGACAAGCAGACCGCTTGGCAGGTTGGTGGCCAGCATCGCCGATGGGCTCGGCGGCCAGCCCGTCGACCGGTTGATGGTCGGTGGCATCCTGGTCTTCTTCTCGATCTTCGGCTTTCTGACGAGCTACCTGCTCACCCGGCTGCTGTTGCGGCGCGCCTTCACGGTGGCCGACCTGTCGGCCGTCGTTGCGGTGGCGACGAGCGCGGCGAGCAGGCAAGTGCAGCGACAACAGCAGCTTGACGCCGACGCCTACAGCCTGGTTGCCCGGACGCTGCAGCCGCCGGCCGGGACAAGTCCGCCGAGCCAGGAGGAGTTGAACCAGGCGTTGCAGAAAGCGTCACCGGTGGTGCGTAGCCAAGTGTTCTCGTTAGCGCGCAACCAGCGCCTGGCCGACGAGAAGACCACCGAGGGCAGGAGGAACCTTGTGCGCCCGGCGCTGGTCTTCCGGGCGCTGAGCGCCGCCGAGCCCGATCTCCACCGTAACCATGGTCAGTTGGCCTACGCCCTGCGGTTCGCGATCCCGCCGAGCCCGGACGAGGCCGAGCAAGAGCTGAACAGGGCGATCGAATTGCGGGACCCCGCCGGCGAGACGGGCTGGCTGATCTATGAGCTGAACCGCGCGGCGCTACGCACCGAGCAGGACCAGCGGTCCACCGCACCTGTCCCTCCGGAACGGAAGGCATCGATCCTGGCTGACCTACGGGACGCAGCCAAGAACCCGGCGTTGCTGGCCGAGATCTACAAGGATGACTCTATCCAGACGTGGCTGAGGGCGAACGCCCCCGACGCAAGCGAACTCCTAAAACCCTAGAGTCGTACTGCATGGGGCTTGCCTTGCTAAGGGAGGATCGTGACTCTGCGGGCCGCAGCCACCGGTCAACTGGGGACCCAGCAACTGCGCCCCATGGCCGTGCTCGCTCCGCACCTTCCCGAGTGCATCGCCCAGCTCAAGTTCACTATCCCCCAACACCGGGCAGCGCGTGTTTACGGGACCGACCGAGTCCTGGCGCCGCTACAACGCGGCCCACCCCACGCCGCATGCTAGCCAAGGCACATGGCCAGCCGTCGCCGCGAGGGTCTGAAGTGGCGCTACTGTTCCAGCTTGCGGAAGGCGCAGGCCCGAGGGTCATGGGGGACGAGGAGGTCGGTGTGCGGGAGGGGGACGAGGGGGATGGCGGCCCGGCGGGCGTTGACGAGCGAAGCGTCTACGAGCAGGTCCGGGCGGTCCGCGACCGGGCCGTGCCGGTGGTGGGCGCGGGCGTGGCCGCGGCTGCTGGTGCCGCCTCGGCTGCGGCGCTGTGCGCAGCGCTCGCGGCAGAACTCACGGTGCTGAGCGGCGAGCCGGTCGACGAGCGGACGTCGCTGTTCGACGTGGCCAACCGGCTGGCGGTGATCTGCGGATCCAACGCGGTCGCTGAGTTGGTCGCCGCGCAGTACCGGGGACCGTTCATCACTACGCCGGCGTTGCTCGCGCTGGTCCACGCGCCTGGCGGGCGGATCGTGACGACCAACTACGACGAGGCGATTGAGCAGGCCGCCCGTCAGGCTGGATTGGAGACGCGCTCGTTCACCCCCGCGACCATCAACGAGTTCCTCCAGCCGGTGCCCTCCAGAGCTGTATACGTGCTGCACCTGCACGGGTCGGCGCAGGAGCCGGCCGGGATCGTCCTCGACGACGCCAGCTACCAGCGCACCTTCGACGATGCCCGGGTCCAGGCGGGCATGCGCGCGCTCGCGATGAGCCACACGCTGGTGTTCTTCGGCCACTCCCTGGACCCCCGTGAGGCCCACCTGCGCCGTGACATCCTGTGGGCGAGCACCTCGTTCCCGCATCCGCGCCAGCACCTGCTGGTGCATCGTGCCGGCGAGTTGGATTCCGACCGGCTGGCGAGCCTCCACCGGTCCGGCATCACCCCGCTCGCCGTCGACGATCCCGCCGGCCGCTACTGGTTCGTTGGGCACCTGGCCGGGATTCTCGGCGGCCAGTCCGCGGTTACCGCCGACCAGGAGGTGCCGGTCGAACCCGACGAGCGCGAGCAGTGGTACGAGCCGGTGCGGCTGGTCGGTCACGACCAGATCGCCACCGCCGAGCAGCGGCATGCGTTTACTGCGACTGATGGGCTGTTCGTTCCCGTCCCAACCGATGCCGAGCTGCAGGCGCATGGGCGGCTGCTGCTGGTCGGCGGCCCTGGCTACGGCAAGAGCCGCCTTGCCCGCGAATTCGGCAGGCAGGAGGTCACCAGGGCGGTGCTGATCCGCCTCCGAAATGTCCATCCCGGTCCGCGCGGCGCGGACCCGGTCGCGGTGCTGCGCACCTGGCTCGACGGTGCGGTCGCATTCGGCCCGGGCGTACCTCGCCCCGACCACGAGCAGCTCGCAGAAGGCGTGTACACGCTGCTCCTCGACGGCCTCGACGAGGTCCCTGCCAACGAGCGCCACGCCGTCCTCGACGTGATCATCCGGGCCGCCGACCGGCTCCCGCAGCACCGGATGGTGCTCGCCAGCCGCCCGCTGGAGCTGCTCGACACCCTCGAGGCGGCCCGGTTCGTCCGCTACGACCTCCGGCCGACTGACCGGTGGCTGCGTCGCTATCTCAAGCGGCGCGGCCTGGACCCCAACGAGCTCGACCGGTTGACCGGCGGAGTCGCTGCGATCGAGGAGCTGTGCCGCATCCCGCTATTCGCCGCCGCCGCCGCCGACCGCTACTACCAGGGCGACCCGCCCCCCACAAGCCCGTTGGAGCTCGTCCTCGCCTACGCCAACACCGGGCTGCGCGTCGAGGAAGGCAAGCTCCTCGCCCCCGACCCGACCGCGGTCCAAACGTGGCTGGAGCGGCTCGCGCTCACCATGGAGCTTGCAGGTGTCGCCACCATCGACCGGGCAGACGCTGCCGGAGCTGGCCTGGAGGCAGGCCTGGACTTGCCGCAGATGGACGGGCTGCTCGACCACCTCGTCGAGCGGGCGCTGCTCAGCGAGGACGGCGTCCAGGTCGGTTTCCACGCCGGCGTGATCCAGGAGACTCGCGCCGCCAAGGCGCTACTAAACGCGCCCGGCGAGGCCGGCCTCGACCTGCTCGCCCGCCACGTCCTCATCGACATCGACGAGGTGGGCGAGCGGGGCGTTCGCCCCTCCTGGAGCCACACCATCGAGTTGCTCGCCGCTGCTGCACCGCCTCTGTGGCGCGAGCACATCGCCGGCTACGACCGGCTCGTCGTCGCGCGCACCACCCCACCTGGCGCGAGCGTCGACGAGCGCTCCAACGCGATCGCGATCATGTGGTCCTGGTACGAGCAACACCGGGTGTGGCTGCCACGCGACCGGCCCGGCCAGCTCCTCGACGACTTGAAGGTCGTCGGGTTACTCGCTGCCGACGGGATCACCGACGGGCTGCACGAGCGGCTGCGCGCCGCGACTTCAAGCAGCGACCCGGTCGCCCGCGGCAACGCGATCGCCACGCTCATCGCCGCCAACGACACCGACAGTGCTCGCGCCGCCTTGAACGCGCTGCTGGCCGACCCGGACGCGATGGTGCGTCGCCGCGCAGCTGGCGCCGCGTGGGACCTCGAGGCCGCCGAGACGCTCCCGATCTTGCGTGAGCGGCTGGCGAACGAGCCCGACGGGCTGGCCCGTCGCACGATCGCGCAGGCTGTTGTCGCGCTCACCCCCGATGACCAGGTCATCGGCCTGCTCGCCGCGCTGCCCGGCGGCCTCCGCACACACGTGTGGTGGGTGCTCGACCGGCGCTGGAGTCCCGCGGAGCAACTCCACCGCTTGGCCGACATCCCACCTGGCGATGGTGGCAGCCCCAGCCATGCCAACTGGATCGCCGAGTGGCTGGATCAACTCCTCCGCGACCGCAGCGCCCGCGACTGGGGCGAGGCTGAGCTGCGCCTGCTGGTCCGCCTCGCTCTCACCCACCGCCGCTCCGAGCTCATCGACGACCCCGTTGTCGGCATGCTTGGCGAACGCTACCCCGAGGCGGTGTGGGTCGAAGGCCTCAAGTACGCCCGTGATCTCGACGGCCTTGTCGACCTGCACGCGCTCGCCCGGCTGGACGACGAGGCGGTCACCAGGCTTGCTAACGCGGCGGCGGCCGCCAACCCTGCCGCACCGGCCGCGGCCGCCGCCTACCTCGCCTGGCGGGGCCAGCTCCCACCCGCGGCCGGGTCCCGGCCGCATACGCCGCCACCTCCCAAGCCTGCCAAGCCTGCCAAGCCTGCCAAGCCGATCCTTGCTGACCTGGTTGACGCCGGCGACCTGCCCACGCTGCTTGGCCGCCAGCCCGACCCTGCCGCGCTCGCCCAGCTCGACCCCGACCGACGTGCCCGGCTGGACGCCCAACTCGCTGAGGCGTTGGACACATGGGTCGCTGCGCCCGCGCCGCCCGAGGAGACCAACTGGCAGAGGGCGCCTGAACTGCTGGTCCCACCCCGCACGGTGTGGCAGCAGCTGCCCTGGTGGGCGGCAGTCGACCTGCCCGTGGGCGCAGCCGCCTGGACGCGCCTGGCTCGCCAGCCCCTGCCAGACCCCGACGTGGCGAAGTGGCTCACCACCCGATTCGACCCTGCCTTCGCCGACCTCCTCGCCAGCGACCTGCCCACCTGGCCACGCGCGGCGCTCGAGCACCTAGCAACGCTCTTGCCCGACCCGTGGCCGCCGAAGCTCGCCATGGTGCTCACGGAGGCGTGCTGGACCGCCGGGGTCGACGAGCGGACGCGGCGGCGCTGCGCCATGCAGCTCGCCCGCGGCGGGCAACCCGAGGGCCGCGAGGTCCTGGAGCGACTGCACACCGCCACCGGCGACCCGCTGCTCGACGAGGCGCTCGTGCAGCTTGGCGACTGCGCTGCCGAGGCCCGCCTGCTCGACCGGCTGCTGGCCACCGGTCCGGCCTGGCCGATTACCACCCCGAGCGTCGACCTGCGCGACCACTGGCTCGCCAGTGTGCGCTGCCCCGCCTCGGCCGCGCGGCTGCAGCAGGTGTTGCGCGCGCTGCTGCTTGCCGGCGCCCATTCGGCCGAACTCACGCCGGTGTTCGCCGCGCTGCTCGCCGCTGCCGGGCCAGACGCGCTCAGGCTTGTCGACCAGCTCGCTGCCGACTCGGCCGTCCCCGAAGGGCCGTTCTTGTGGTACCGGCGGCAGGAACTCCTCGACGCGCTGCTCGAGCAGCGCGCCCGCACCGCCCGCCCCGACAGCTTCCACGCGCTCGCGGCCCTCGTCCTCGACGAACTCGGCTGAGCAGCTCTGGGCTGTGACCGGTGCCGCGCAGCCCGGTGCCAAAAGCCCACGGCGGCCGCGGTAATCTCGCGGAACGAGATTACACACCGCGAGTCGCGCCCGGTTGGTACGCGCGATCGGTCGACGATGATCCCATGGCGGTTTCAGGCGCCAAAGGGTCTGGAGCCACATCCAGCCAGTGTCCAGGGGGCGATCTACAGCACATGCAGTGGGTAGTAGCGCTTGGTGTTGGTGGCTTGCAGCCGTTGGAGTTCGAAGCCGTACCCCTCTCGTTGACAGCGGCCGACGAGCCAACGTGGCGGATGCCCGCCGCGCACCAGCCAGAGGCTGGTGGCCATGCGGGCTTCGCAGGCGGCAGCACCTTGGCGGCGATACTCGGCCGTCACGGTCGACAACAGCCCCGCAGCCTGTGGGTCGCCAAGGTCACGGGCCAGCTCCGCCTCGATAGCTGCGGAATGCGCGGCCAGGTACGGCACCTTGCCGGGCACCCGGCTTGAGATCCAGTCGCGCAGTTGCCGCACCCGCATGCGAGTCTGGATGGCATCACCCTGGGCACGAGCGAGTTCAGCATGCTCGAACAGCACCCTCGCGTAGGCGAGGGTAAGCCGCTTTCCATGCTGGCGGATTGTCTGCTCGGCGACCTCGAGGGCATGTTCGGCGGCGGTTACACTGCGGGCCCGTTCAAAGCAGGCACGAAGCGCCGCGATCCATGTGACCGCCTGCCAATTGCGTGCCACCCGTGCCATCGCCTCGGCGTGTTGCAGTTCGGTCAACCCTCGGTCGAGGTCGCCCATCGAGGCAATCGTGATGGCGTGGTAGAAGTGCGGCCAAGGTTTGTAGTAGCTGCGGGCGAACAGTGCGCTGTCGCTGAGGGCTTCCTCAAGCAATGACAGCGCCTCGCGGTAGCGGCCGCGCGAGCGCAGCAGGTCAGCTGCGAAGGCGCGGGTGGTGATCCGGCCGTCGATGTCGTGTAGCTCATCGAAGAGTTGTCGCGCCCGCGCGTACTCGCGTAGCGCGTGGGCTTCCTTGTCGGTCATGCCCTTCATCCGCGCTTCGCGCTCTGCCGCCCAGGCCAGGTAGTGCTTGTGCCGATGGTTGGGCAGCCGCCGGGCTGAGCGTCGCATGCCAGCTAGGGCTCGGCGGGCCGCTCGGTAGTCGGACTCGTTAGCCAGTGCTTCACCGCGCGACAGTAGGGCCTGGCAGACGACTTCGGGCTGGTCGGCGTGCCGGGTGGCGATGGTGGCGTAGCGGCGGGCGGCCCGTCGGCGGTCGCCGAGATCGGCAATGACGGCGGCGAGGGCCAGCTCGACATCCGGATGTCGGCCTGTCCTGCGTCGGCGTAGCTGTTGCAGCCCTTCACGCAACGCCTGTAGATCGCCGACGTGGCGCAGCAGCCGACCCAGCGCGAGGTTGCGGGCGCGTTCCTCAAGGGCGGCGAACCGCGCGATGGTCAGAGCGCCAAGCACCGACGGGCGTGCCTTGCTGCGCCGGGCCGCAGTTGCGGCGTGCCTGGCGGCGGCGGGGTCGAGTTGAGTGGCGAGCCACATGGCAGGGTCGCGCTCAGGGCAAATTACCAGGCGAGACCCGAGATCGGCCTGCAATGCTGCCAACTCCGGTGAGAGTGGCTGCGGCGTGCCGTCGGGGGCGAACTGGATCCAGCGCACCTCGCAGGGCCTAGCGCGGGCGAGCGCGGGCATGATGTCGCGGTCGCGGCCGCTGTAGCCGAGCACAACAACTGGGCGGTCTTCGACGGCAACGCGGAGACGCTCGGCGAGATCTGGCGGAAGCCCCGCGAGATACTGGCTGATCAGTGTGACGATGGTGCTTGGCTGATCGCATCGGCCATGGAGATGTATTACACAGCCGTCAGGATCAGGTCGGCCAAGGTCACGGGCGGCTTGCTCGAACAAGACGTCTTGGTTGACAGTCAGGATGTGGGCAGCGCCGCAAAGCAGCAGGCTGAAGTGGTTGCCGTTCGGCCGGGCCCCGTCCAAGAGTTGAAAGACCTCCACCAGCACCTTGGGATCAAGCTCGTGGGCGAACAGTTCAAAGAGCAACTCGAGGCGCAGGTCCTGCTCGCCGTCTGGCCGCGGCTGCAGGGCGGCAAAGACCTGCTCGAACGCGGCGTCGGCGAACACCACCGGACCGTCGAGCACCAGTTCGACTAGCCGACGCGCCAGCGCCGCGCCGTCTGGCAGGCTGGAGGGGGCCAAGCGGGAGATCCCAGCCCCGCACAGCACCGTGGCTCCGGCTAAAAGGCTCATGGTCGGTCAGCCAGCCCTTGTAGCGCTTGATTCTGGCAATCATAGATACGGCATAGTGTCGTAGACCCTAGTCCCGGTGCGATGATCGTCAGGTAGCGGGGCGCCATGCGTTCCGGGTACCAGCAGCAGATCAGCCTTGGGCGTCTCCAGCGCGAAGGCGACGACACGACGCGGCCGCGGCGATATCGCGCGCTGAGTGCATCGCCGTCGAGCAACTGGACTCTGATCTCACCGACGGGACCGAATGCATCTTTCTCGGTGGCGAGGCGACCTCAGGTTCCGCGGTCCCGACGCCCCAGCGGGCGTTCCAAACACTGCGGCGACGTGCCGCGGCGGCCGTGGGCTCGATGTCCTCCACATCCAAGCGCGACGGGTTCGAGGGTCCACCGCTGGGTCGGGGGTTGACGACGATCTCGAGCTGGCTTGGCAGGTCAAGGAAGCGTGCATCGATGAGATCGATCGACGTCTCGCTGGTTACTCCCTGCTCGGCGAGCACCACGGTGCGGCCATCACCCCCTCGGCCGACCCGCACGGTTGCGTTGGGGGTGAACCCCTCACCGCGCAGGCGCAGTGAGACGGTCTGGCCGCGGCACCCGCTCCGGCTCGACGCCGCCCAGCCGCGGCGGCGGGGCGTGACCTTGTCCTTGCGCTCGCATCCCCTCTCTCCCTCCGCTCTACCCGGAACAGCGTCCGGAAGACCTCCTCAGGCCTGTCAGTGGCCTGCTCGAGTACATCCCGACCAGCCCGGCCACCGTGGGGACGCCGTAGGAATTGACCGACGCCACGCCGGCATGAGCGGCCAGGAACTCGCCGCGCACAGCGAGATAGAAGATCACCGCCAGCGCCACCCCGATGAACAGCCGCGCGAGCGCCATGGTGAACGAGTGGGCCAAGGCCAGCCGGCGGGCAGATGCAGCGTCAGCCGGCGGCGGAGCAGGTGAGCCGGCCGGGCGGCATGAGGAGGGTTCGCCGGAGCGTCTTGGCGACGGTCTGCTGGTCGCGGCTGCCGAGGCCGAGGCTGGCGGTCCAGCGCAGCAGGTTGTGGGCCAGGGTGGCGGCCAGCAGCCAGGCCGCGTTGGCGGCGAACCGGCCCGACAGGCAGATGGCCAGCCCGCTACCCGCCTTGAGGTCGCAGAGCAGATGTGTAATGTGGACCTTTGCAGCGGTGCCCCGCCGGATGTCGCTCTGGCTTATTTGTCGATCAGAGGCGGTGGATCGCGGCCTCGCCTCGCCGCGATCGATGTCGACGTGGTGCCAGCCCAGATTTGACAAGTCGCTGTTGTGGACGCCGCGCCGCATGAGCATGCGCGCAAACAGCCCCAGCGGCACGATATGGCCGGCGGGGCCTCCCAACAACCCTGCCCGCCGGAGGGAGTGGTACATTTCTAACGGCCGTCATGACCAAGCATCGGCTAGCCTGCGGAGGAATTCGTCGGCGAGTTCGGTAACGCTGTGTGCATGCACATCCTCTCCCGCTGTCCAGATGTGGGCCCTGTGGTTCTGAGCGAACTCCCGCACCGTCGGCGGCAACAATGGCGCGACCCAATACTCATGGACACCCTCGGCGAACTCGCGCCGTTTGAACACGTCCGTCAAGTCCGTGTCGCGCATACTCGCCCCGACGTATACCCATGGCACGCGACGGTCGCGCGTGCCTGATAACCGCATTAGCGCGTCAGCCTTCGCTTGAGGCAGTCCATTCGCCGTCTGTTCGGCGGAGGCGACGCACGACAGCCTATCCTCGATCGTCCCATGGACCTTGAGCAGCGGCACTCTGTTGACTGTGCCGCTCAGATACGCACCTAAGTACTTGACCGCGCCTTCGAACGCCTTCTCAGTCGTGAACCGCTCGAATAAATGTTCGCTGCCATCCTCCACTAGTGTGTCGAAGTTGACCTCCACGATGACAAGCCGGCGGCCAAGAGATGCGGCCATGCGTTGCACGGCGCGAATCCCGGGTCCGATGCCGCCCGAAGCTGTTAGCGCTCGTGCGTTCCCCTCGGCGAACACGTCCAGCGTCTCCGGGACTCCTGGCCGCAGCCCTTGCTCAACCCGCACTACCTGTTCCAATGTGAGCTGAGTCGCGAACGCGTCGATCGTCAGCGCTTTCTCCTGGGGTGTAAGGAGGTGCTCAGCGTTGTCGAGGAACGTCCGGAACTCCTTCGCAACGGCGAATGAGTCCTCGGCACTAGAGCGGATGAGCCGCCGAATCGTCTCGTCGCGCATTGCGTTTCCGAGCGGCAGGCCGGACGAGGCGGATGCGCCCGCCCCCAAGAACAGGACCGTATAGGGAACGACTGGGGCGGTAACGGTCGCGATGGCCGCGGCGATGGAGTCGTCGGTACGCCGACGGACGAACGCACCGTCGAGCAGACCGAAATGAAAGCCGCGACCGTAGGCACAGTGGCGGTCGTAGTCGAGCACGCCGATGCCGACGACGACAACGAGGGTGCGGAGCGTCCCCAGCCGGAGGTCTGGCAGGCCTTCAGTTATGTAGCGCCAGCAGGCGCGGCGCGACGGGCCGTCCATCCCTGCCGACTCGTCGTAAGCCAGGACTGCGAACTCCGTCGAGCGGGCCCGTACAGCAAACAAGGCGCGCGCAACCGCGAGGACCTGCCGATCACCACCGCTGGCGGCTATTCCCTTCCCGGAGAACCGCGCGTCAATGCGTCCATCGGGCAGGACGACAACCTCGACCGCGGTGTCGCGGGCAGGCCGTTCGATAACCAGGGACGCGCCTGCCGTTCCACGCAGCGTCGGATCATCGTCTCCACGGACGGGGTCGTCGAGCTCCGGCCCGGTCGCATCAAGCAACGCTCCGCGTAGATAATCGGTGGTGCCTCTCAGCAGCGGAAGCAGTGAGGCAAGGTCATCGACGACTACAGGGACGACGCTGAGCCTGTCACTGCCAGAGCGGTCGTCGTGACCCTCGGCGATGCGCCGCATCAGCTCGAATGGCGGGGCAGATCGCCGGCTCATGTCCTGTCAGCGGCGCGGTACGCGGATAGCAGCTTGTTGCGTAGCTGTGCAGTGTCGCGAGGCCGTTCATGCGCCATGCCGTAGGAGGCGAACTCAGCTACGCGTTCCCGCAGGTCCGCGACTAGGGCGTCGAACCCAGCTACGAGCCTCAGTTCGTCGACATCGCGTCGACGTGCAAGTTCGGACGCGAGCCGGGCGATGACTGGGTCCTGGTTGTTCTCGGGTAGGTACAACATGTCACTGTCGTAGACGAGGAGTTGGCCGAATCGGCGGCGCACCTCGCCGATCGTCCATCCCTTTATTAGCCCTTCCTTGCGCCGGTCTCGTCGATCAGATGGTCCGAATGCGTCGGCGAAGCGGTAGGCTGCGGCGAAAAAGGCGTCGTCGATCAATTGGCGGGCCGGGTTGTCCGTCCGTTTCCGGATCGCTCGCTCAGGTGCGGTCGACCGGTTGACGAGCAGGAGGAGCACGACTCCCGCTGCAGGCAACTGTAAAGGTTTGTCCTCCCCAGCGAGAAGGGATACCACTTGCCGAAGCCGATGTCGACCCCAATCGCGGTATAGATGCAGCAACGCTGCCTCGTATCTGTGCACGGCAGCGGCCGGCAGGAGCGTCGCCTCTCCGGTGAGTCGGGCATCGCGACGCAATAGCTCGATTGCGCAGCGTCCCTCCGGGGTGACGAGGACCCTACCGCCGTCGATGACGATGGCGAGTTCAGATGGGATGGCCGTCGCACCGAGGTCGAGTACCGGAAGCGCCGAGAGGGCGTCGCGCAGCCGCTGGCCCTGCGCGACGGGGTCGAAGAAACGCCGAGTCCGCTGCAGGTCCTTATCGAGTCGCCCAAGGTCACCATAGGTGGCTCGCCAAGACTCCTCTAGCGCTGCGGCCAGACGGCCTGTCTGAGAGGCCGTCAGCGCGTCCGGCAAGCCGAACGTTCCCGATGCGGCGGCAAGCGGCTCGTCAAAGTCAGGTCCGGCGCCCTCGATCACGGTACAAACTCCTCGGCGAAGTACTCGTCCGGCGTCCTCAATGAGGCGGCTCGCGCAGCGTATCGGTCCGCCGCCGGGCGAGCTGAATGCTTGGCGAGCTGTTCGTAGTCCTGGGTTACGGGCAGGATGACCAGTGTCTTCTCATGGGGATTGCGCGCGGAGCGCTCCGTGAGTAGCTGCTGCAGGTCACCACGGCGATTATGTGCTACGAACGCGCCGAACTCATCGAGGGCGATCAGGCGATTTCGCGCGCGCTGTGGACCGAGCGCCTCTAGTTGCGCTCGGGTGTAGGCGAATGCTTGCTGGCCGCTACTGAACGCATTAAAGGGCCTGAGCGACTCGCCATCAACCCCTGGCATGTGCCACACGACTGCCTGCCGGTCCAGGTCGATGCGAACGTCCTCCGCGCCGGGGAACAGTGCCGCCACTACAGTCGGCTGGCGGAACCACGCTCCAAACTTTTTCTCTAGCCATGATTTCAGTTCATCCTGGTACTGCTCGCCACGCCTTTCCTTGTTGCGCATTTGCGCGGCGATGTCGGCGAGCGCCGAACGCATCCCAGATAGGCGATTGGGGACGTCCTGCAGGCGCGCCTGGGCAGAGAGCGACCGCTTGAGCAGCTCGGCAAGTTGAGCTGCCTGCTGCGGCTCTTCATCGTGCTCTCGCGGTAGGGGAACACTCCGGCGCCGCAGATACGCGAATTCGTCGGTGTCGTGCAGGAGCGTCACGGCTCGATGCAGGTCTGCCCGGGTCGTCGCAAGCGCCGCCTCAGCCTCCCGCTCGACAATCCGCGCCTGCGCGAGTTCCTCGCTCGCTGCGGAGGCCGCCTCTGCGACTGCCGCGTGGTCGACCGCGAGGCGGTCTTCGTCTGTTTTCGCCTCTTCAAGAAGGGCAGCGAGTCGACTGGCCAACTCGGCTTCGTCAGCACCACCCGCCAAGTCCTGCCGCTGTCGCCGCAGCAAGACTCGCCTTGCCGCCAAGTCCAACAGTGTCTTGTCGATCTCCTTCAACTGAGATCGCAGTCGCTCGAGTTCTGCGCCGTCGCCAGCAGCCCCGGCCGTGAGCTCTGCCATCCTCTGCCCCGCTTGGTCGGTGAGCCGCTGCCACCGCTGGGCATCCTGGACGACACCCTGCAGATCCTCAGCGGCCTGCAGGTGCTTGGACTCCTTTGCGATGTCACGGTCCAGCGAGCGAGCCGCCGCAGAGCCCACGTCGTCCGGAGGCAATGAGCTTACGCGGTCATTGAGAGCCTGGCGCAGACCTTCCACCGTTTGAGGTGCACCAGTTGTGTCATCGGCAAGCAGGATCACCTGATCCCCAAGCCCGGCGTCGATCGCCTCGCTCAGGCGACCCACGAGATCACGCAGCAGGTTCCGAATTACCGGAGTCGCGTCAACCTCCGCTCGGCGTCGCAAGAGGCCATCGATGATCTCTCGCTGCTCTCGTATGTGCTGTGCCAGATCGGTTGGGATTGCGTCGAGGGCTGCAGCGGCGAGCGTCTCGGCAAGCTCCTCACGGGCCACCGCGAGGCGGTGCTGGTTCCGTTCGGCGGTCCGCCTGGCATTGCGTAGTTGCCGGCCAGCGTCCTCGCTGGCGGCTGCTCGGGCCTCAGCCTCTCGCACCGCGGCCGCCAGTTCGTCGCGCTGCTCGTCTGCCTGGTTTAGCTGGAACTCCACGGACCGCAGCTCCGACTCAATCGCTGGACCTGTTTCCCGCAGCAGCGAGATCCGTCGGCGTATGTCTGCTGCTTCCTCCAACAAGGTGAGCCGCGCACTCTCATGCGCCAGTCGATTGGCGATCGCGCGAGCACCCCGGGAAGCCTCGTTCGCTGCTCGACGCGCAGCATCCAGCGCGGCGCTGTCGGCGCGTCGGGCAACGCCCTCAACCTTCCCAAGCAGGTCGAGAGCGCGATGCGCCGCCTCTGAGGGATCCAGCATTCGAGCGCGGAACGCTGCTATCTGGTCGGCATAGCCGTCGGCCTGCCGAGCGAGGGTCTCCGTAAGAGACACATCTCCCGCAATGCGGTGGACTTCTAGGAGTTGCCGGACGTCTGTGAGGCGGGCCTTCTCGCCGTCAATATGAATTGCTCCGAGCCAGGCGTCATCGACCCTTTCCCCTGGCTCCGGTGGCCACCTCCTCGAATCGACTACCCACTCGATCGTCGACGCACCGTCCAGCCCTTCGGCCGTAATCCGTGCTTGACCCAGGCTGATCCGCAGCGTCTCCCAGGCTAGACGTTGCTGCGCATACGGCTGCTGCCCAGTACAGAGCTGGAGCAAGCGGACACTCATCGTCTTTCCGATGCCGTTATAGCCTTCGATGAGGCATACACTCGGATCTGGTATGCGCGGAATGACCCTCAGCCCACCCGTCGGGGCGGTGACAAACTCAAACCTCATCGCTAAGCATCGCCGCGGCTAGCTCGTTCCCATTATCCGCATAGTTAAGTACGTCACGAACAGTACGCAGTGTGGATCTGTCTGGTTCTTCGATGGTGGCTGCTGCGACCATCTCCACAACCTGACTGTCAGGCACCTGAGCAGTCACGAGGTCCTCCCTGGACCAGGACGCTGACTGGCTTCGCCTGCAATGGCCCTCGATAGGTTCACTTTGGCGATAGCGCCAAACACTGGTGAGAGCTCAAAACCGATAGCGCGCCGGCCTGACCGGACGGCGGCTGTCAGTGTCCGGCCGATCCCAGAGAACGGGTCGAGCACGAGTCCTCCCTTTGGGCAGCTACTCTCGATCCTCGGCGCGATCAACGCGGGAGGGAACGCGGCTGAGTGTCCATCGCTCCCCGATACGGGTCGCACGAACACGACGTCCCTCCCACCAGGCTCGGCCACCGCTGGATCGTAATAATAGGTGACTCGGCCGCGCCGCGGTCTCGGAGCAAAGTGGAAGAAGTGCTCGTGGGAGAGGCGGAGCCGATCCCGGCCCGGCCTCGGCATCGTCTCGGGTTTCGCCCAGATCAAGTCGTTCCGGAGGATCCAACGGTCCTCTTGCATCGCGATGGCGAAGCGCGCCGGGATGAGTAGCAACTGCTTGTCCTGCAGATACCCCCCTGAAGGAACTCGGCGACGACTTCGCGTCTCTCCAGCGAAGCCCTGGCGACCGGTCGGGCGGATACTGGACCATCGTCCAAAGTAGGTGTCGCCCAGGTTGACCCAGATGCTGCCGGACGTCTTTAGCGCCGGTCGCGCCCGCTGAAAGATCTCCACCAAGTGCGTGACGTACCAATGCGGCAGTGGTTCAAGTCCGAGGAGTCCACCGTGATCGCGATACCACTCGTATGGAGGTGCCACTGCGGCCTCCCCACCCTGCTTGAGCCAGTCCGCTAGGACATTCTCGTTGTGGTCAAGGCCGTAGTCGCGCAGGCCCCAGTAAGGCGGCGAGGTGAGGATCAAGTCGACGGTCTCCGGGTCTAGCTCCCCGAGAAGGTCCCACGCATCGCCCACGTGTACGACGCCCGCCTCATCTTGCGCTGGCAATGGATTGGCTTGGCTCATGCCCAGTAGCATAACGGGTGCGGCCGCACCTAAACAGGTGCGGCCGCACTACTGGGGTGCACCAATCTTATAGCCGAACACACCTTCGAACCAGGCGGATGGTCCTTCGGCCCTACCACAGCAGCGCACAGCAATCGCTATCACGCCTCCTACTGAATCGAACGAGCGTTCGGGCTGAGACTAGCATGGCCACCTCAAGCTTGGCTGCTCCCCTTACCAGAGGAGATCCAGAGGATAGATTGTTCTCTAATGCAGACCATCGGCGCATTCGACGACCAGCACCGACATGCGATCTTCAGCACTATATGGCGCTGTTGTCTCAACGGTCGAGGTCGGACATTGCGGATGTGACGGCGGCCGATAGAGATCACCGCCCGGTGCTCGCCGGGGCCTCACCGTTGCCCACGAACGTCGCCACGTCCTCCTCGGTCAGCGAGGCCTTGAGCAGACGGTAGATATGCACCATCCGCTTGGCGGCGCGCGGTGTGGGGATGAACGACGCCAGTTCCTGGATGAAGCGCAGCTCCTCGCCGATGAGGAGCAGCGCCTTGGGCGTGAGGTTCAGCGTGCCGGCGGGGGACCCCGGTGCCGGGACCGGCACGGCGCCGGCGCGGCCCCCATCAGGGTCAGCGGGCATGACCCCGCCGTTCCTGCTCGGCTCCGCGCCCGCTCCACCATGCTCGTCATTTCTAGGCAGGCCAGACCTTCGTGGCTACACATCGGGAGCTTCTCGTGGCCGCGAACAACCCGGCGGACCGAGAGGAAGGTGCAGTAGCAGCACTGAGCCAAGCTGTGCGTGGTCCCTCCGGATCCGCGCCGCCGACACACACGCGCGGATGGCCGTGTCAACCTGAAGTGGGATCTGGCCCACATTTCGTGATGGAAACGGCCCGTCGACCTTGTTGCCCTGTCGCAGCGAAGCTGCTGTGGTCCACGCGGGCGTTCCGTTGATTGTGCTTCGGGATCGCCCCGTGCGGACAGCGGTCCGTCCCAAGGCCACGTTCCGCCGGCGCTACGGGTTGGCGCTTCCGCCATGGGGAGCGCGGCCGGCAAGCACCGACCAGCCGCGCTGCCGGAACTCCGATGCAAGCAGGTCCATGAACACCGCGTCGTAGCGGCGACCCATGGTCACGCCCGCGCTGCGACGGCGGCCCAACTCGCGGAAGCCGACCTTGGCATAGACCCGGATGGCCCGCTGGTTCCACGCCGCGGTCGCCAGCATGATGTTGTGCAGGCCCAGCATGGTGAAGCCCCAGTCGAGCGTGAGCCGGGTCGCCTCGGTGCCAAACCCCTGGCCGCGCCGATCGCCCAGGTGGATCCCAAACTCGGCAGTGCCGGTGCGGTGGTCGATGCCAGCCAGCGTGCTCCACCCGATCGGCGTCTGGTCGGCGCGGTCGTAGACGGTGAAGTCCAGGCAGTCGGGCTTGCCGCTACGGCCGGCGACGCGGTCACGCTCTGCCTCCAGCGTGAACGGCATGACCCTGCCGTTGCCGTTGGCCACCTCCAGATCGTTCTCCCACCGCTGGTAGGTCGGGACGAGGTCGGACCGCAGCGGCCCCAGCGCCACCCGCTCGCCCTCGACCACGAACCCCGCCTGCTCATCCATCTCGACCGCCCCCGTAGTGATCTGGTCCGTCCCGTGATCGGCCGCCCGGAGTATCCCGCGCTGTGGTGGAGACCGTGTGTTGGGGGCGCAGGCCCGCAGGGCATGACCCTGCTCGACCAGGTCGTGCACGAGCGCGTGGTGGCGACAAGCGCGTTCGGCGAACCGCCCGACGGGCCGTTCCTCCTCCGGCGGCGGGCTGGGCGTAGGCTGGCTCGGCTCGGGTGTGACCGCACCCAGGCAGGCGCGATGGCGGGCCACGCAGCGCTCCACCGCCTTGCCCAGGTTCTGCCACAGGTGGAACCGGTCGGCGACCTGCACCGCGCCCGGCGCTCCGGTACGGGGCGCCGTCGGCGTAGGCGCCGGAGCGGTCCCGGCAAATCACCTCCACCCCAGGGTGCGCGCGCAGCCAGTCCGCCAGCGGCTGGGCCTCCCGGCCCGCCAGCATGTCCACCGGCTTGTTGGTCTGGCAGTCGACCAGCACAGTGCCGTAGACCTGCCCGCGGCGCAGCGCGAAGTCGTCCACCCCGAGCACCCGCGGCGTGACGGCGGCGTGGTCGGGATCGGGCAGAGACATCAGCAGCCGCAGCAGGGTCGACCGGCTGGTCGGGGCCTGCAGTTGCCCGGCCAGCCGGGCGCCGGCCCGGCCGGCCAGGGCCACCGCGACCTGCTCCAGCATCCCGCGCAGCAGCGGGGTACGTCGTCCGTGCCGGACCGTCAGGCCCGGGACCTGCTCGGCGAACGTCCGCCGGTCGCAGCCAGCGGCATCGCAGAACAGTCGCCGCACCGACAGCACGATCACCATCCGTCGTCCGCCCACCGCCACGTCGCCGAGCCGTCGTCGGTAGCGGCTGTGCAGCCGGTCCGAGGGGGCGCCGCAACTGGGGCATGCCACCGGCCCTGTCCTGGTGCGGGCCACGACCTGCACACGGTCGGGAGTCTGTTCGACATGTTCGATCTGGACGCCGGCCAGGTGCGGAAGGAGGCAACCGAGACGCTGCTCGTCACATGCTCGGCATCCTCACCGACCTCAGATCCACCACTGGTGCTGTTTCCATCACGAAATGTGGGCCAGATCCCAACTCAGGCTGTCACAGCCACGCGGACCGGTTCCGCGCAAGACTAACGATCAGCGTTGGGTGAGCCCTCCAACAAGGGTTGGGTAAGGCCCTTCGGCCTGAATGAGGCTTCTTGTTGTCCAAGCAAGGAGTCCCAGCCGTCATGGACGCCACCCCGGCCTCACCGTTCGAGACTCTGGAGGTCTGCTTTGGGCTGCTCAGCACCGGTCCGGCCTGCTTGGCGCTGGACGGGCGCCGCTTAGGCCATGGCCTTCCGGCCCGTCGGATCTCGCTGGTTGAGCTGCGGGCGCTACTCCAGCACCCGGCGGCGACCGATGACCTGCGACGTGCTGTCGTCCAAGAGCTGATCCATAGGGCTATGCATCAGGGCGACGGGTGGATGGTTGGGGTTGCCGGGATGCTGCTGCCTGGGCTGCGCCGGATCGCCGCCTCGGTAGCCCTCGTTGACCGCCAGGCCGCCGCCCATGTCGAAGCGGACCTGTTGGAGTTGGTTCGCGACGCGATCGGCCGGCAGGCGTCTGCGGCAGGCCAGCTCGCCCTGAAGGTTCTCCATTCGAGTTGTACCGACCAGCCGTCGTCGATCGGCCCGATTGGGTGCGGCGATCCGAAGCGATGACCAACCCCACAGGTCCGGCGGCGCCACCGTGCCTGGGAGATATCGCCAGCAGCACCCAACTCGCGGAAGTGACCCGGCTACTCGAGGCGTTGCGTCACCCACTGGGCCCATCGCTGCGCGACCTTCCCGGCGGAGAGCACGGGCCGGCAGCCCAGCAGCTACGCCGGCAGACTCCGTCGATGCCGACCGGCGCGCTGCGCGCCAGCGTGCACCAGACCCTCCAGCTGCTGGACAGGCGTCCGACGGTCGATCCCCAGGCCTGGGCGGCCACCCGGCGGCGGCTGGACACGCTCATGTCGCAGCGGGCGGTCGAGGACGACTGGATCGCGCTGCTGGAAGCACGTCGGAGGCGATTGGGGCCATTCGGCGACTCGGAGGCCTCCAAGGCCCTTGATGTCGACTTCCAGATCCGCAAGCAGCATCGCCGTTGGCTCATCGACCGGGAACGGCATGCGGAGCGGGTCCTGGAGGAGCACGAGCGCCGCTACCAGGCGCTTTGCGACTGGCACCTCGACCATCTCCCCCAACTCGTTCAGGCCCAATGGCACGCCAAGGAGCTGCTGGACCGCCAGGAGCGGGCACTGGACGAGGTGGTGGCGTCGCCACCGCCATACCTACTCGCCGAGCTTGGCCCCCCGCCACGGCCACGCGAGGCGCGCCAGGTCTGGCGGCAAGGCGCCCTGGCGATCCTCCGGTTCCGAAAGGACCACCACATCGAGGATCCGAATCGGGCGCTCGGCGGCCCAGACGTCCGTGCGTCCCAGCGGCTGCGCCGCAGTCAGGTCGAGGTGATCGTCGACCAGGCTCGCCGGCTCATCCACCAGCCCGGCGAGCAGTTGTCCCTTGAGGGGCCCCTCAACCTCCCTGAGGTTGGTCTCCCATGACGGCTGTGTACCTGACCGCCAGCCAGGTCGCCGAGCGGCTCCAAGTCTCGGTGAGCTGGGTCTACAAGCACAAGCATCTGATGGGCGCCATCCGAGTTGGGGAGCGGATGTGGCGATTCCCCGAGGAGCAGCTTCACGCCCACCTCGCCAGCCGACCGCAGGCTGTTGCACGGCGTGCACGGCCAGAGTCCGAGGAGCGAGCCAACGCCCGCCAGTGGCGCCTCATCTACTGATGCGGGTCGCCGGTCAGGCGGACCGGTCTTCCTGCTCGGCATCGCTGGTGGCCAGGCCGAGGTCCTCGGCGGTCAGTAGGCCGCGGTCGACCTGCCGGTCTACATGCGCGTAGGTCATCATCGTGATCACCGGGCTGGCATGGCCCAGCCGGGCGGAGACCGCGATCATCGGCACCCGCAGCGCCAGCAACCAGGTGGCATGCGTGTGTCGCAGGTCATGGAAGTGCAGGCCCCCGTACTCTGGCCAGCCACCGGTAAGCCCGGCCTGCTGGAGGGTGCGCAGCCACACCCGCCGGAAGTTGTTCGGCGCCAGCATGCCACCAGGCCCGCGGGAACCACCCGGGGTCGTGAACACCAGCCCGCCGCGCTCATCCGCGAACGCTTCCTGGTGCTGGCGGAGGGTGTCGCAGGTCTCCTGGTCGAGCGCGATGATCCGCTGGCCGGCCTGGGTCTTGGGGCCCTTGATCCGCCGGTCACGACCACAGCGGCTCGGATCGCTGACCGCCCGGACCACGCGCAGCCGACCGGGCCCTGAGACCGCGCCATCGTCCAGCGGCTTGTCCAAGTGCACATCGTCCCAGCGCAGTGCGGCCAGCTCGCCCCAGCGCATTCCGGTTAACGCCGCCACTAGGACCAGCGAGCGATAGCACGCGGTGATCGCTTGAGTGAGCAGGTCGAGTTGACCTCGAGTGATCCAGACCTCGCGGCGATTCACGGGCAGGTTCTTGGCTGCTGCAACCCGGCCGGCGCGGCTCCTGCGCATCAGCGGCGAGTGGGGCAAGTAGTCGCTATCCACCGCGGCGTTGAGGATCGAGCCGAGGAGGCTCAGATAGCTGTTGACGCTGGCCGGTTTGAGGCCGGAGGTGGCAAGGCCGGCCTTCCACGCTCCAACTCGGTCGGCGTCCAGAGCCGCGAATGGGAGGTGGCCGAAGAAGGGCAGAATGCGCTTTTCGATGCGTTTGCCGGTCTGGTAGGCCGAGTCGGGATGCTGAGCATTCCAGGTCGGCCACCAGACCTTCTCCACATAGTCGCCGAAGAGAGTCTGCGCTTTGGTCACGTCGACGTCGGTCGGCAGGATCTCGAGGGTCGGAGGGAGCCCACGCGCGATCCGCTTGCGAGCGGTTTCGGCTGCCTTGGGAGTGTTGTAGATGCCTGCTGATCGTTCCTTGCCGGATGAGTCGCGATAACGGACCTGCCAGCGCTCTCGAGGGTGTCGGGCCGACGGTACGACGTACCGAAGCCATGCCATGTAGGATCCCGCTCCTTGTACGAACTCATCCGCACGCTCCCGAACGGGCCTTGCGGACGGCTTGCGGATGAGTTGCGGATGAGTCGGCGGAGACCAGATCCTGCGGTCAGGTACTGCTTGCGGCTCGACGGGTCCTTGCAGGTATCATCTGGTCTCTGCATCCCCGGGGCCTGTAGCTCAGGCGGTTAGAGCGCTTCCCTGATAAGGAAGAGGTCCGAGGTTCAAGTCCTCGCAGGCCCACCACACCACATCTGACCAGCGGAAACGCTGGTCATCTTCACCTCCGGGCGCCTCCGGCGACAGCGCATAACGGATGGACAGCACTTCCCTGAGCTACCTTCCGGCCCATGGACGACAGCACCCTGAGCCCGCTGGCTCGCTCGTTTCGCCGGCACCTGCGCGCCGAGAACCGCGCCGCGACCACCATCGAGACCTACCTCGCCGGAGTCCGCCAGGCCGAGGACTTCCTCCGAGTCCGAGGTAAGGAGCTGGTCACCGCCGACCGTGCCGACCTGGAGGCGTTCATCGGCGACCTGCTCGGCCGCCGCGCCGCCTCGACCGCCTGGACCTACTACAAGGTGCTGCGCATCCTGTACGCCTGGCTGGTAGAGGAACAGGAGATCGACACCAGCCCCATGGCGCGCATGAAGCCCCCGATCATGCCCGAGCAGCCCGTCCCGGTGGTGCCCGACGACGGCTTACGGCGGCTGCTCAAGGCGTGCGACGGCCGCGACTTCGAGGCTCGCCGCGACACCGCGATTATCCTGCTGCTGCTCGATATCGGCCCGCGCCGTGGCGAGCTGGCCGGTGTCAAGCTCGCCGACGTGGACCTGGACCTGGAGGTCATCACCGTGCTGGGCAAGGGACGACGGTCCCGCTCGCTCCCGTTCGGCCACAGGGCAGGCGTCGCGCTGGACCGTTACCTTCGCGCCCGGGCGCGCCACCGCCACGCGCGCCTTGACTGGCTCTGGCTCGGCCCGAGAGGGCGCCTCACTGACTCTGGCATGGCGCAGATGCTTCGCCGCCGTGGCGCCGACGCCGGCCTCCCTGGGCTATACCCGCACCAGCTTCGTCATACATTCGCCCATCAGTGGCTCGCCGAGGGGGGAGGCGAGACCGACCTGATGCGCCTCGCCGGCTGGAAGTCCCGCGCGATGCTCCAGCGTTACGGCGCCTCGGCCGCGGACGCACGAGCCCGCCAGGCCCACCGCCGCCTCTCCCCAGGCGACCGGCTGTAGAAATAGCCAGTGAGGATCTGGAAGCGGCTACCTGATCAACGTCTCTTGGCGGTAATCATCAAGAAGCGAGGTCGAGTGAAACTCGTGCGCCACCAAGGGTCTTCTAGTAGTTGATCGGTTGGACGGGGCTCCTGCAACCCGCTTATGGAGAAGCCAGCATCGAACAACAGCTTACAATAGGATTCTAGTGGTCTTATCCACGCAACGACCGTGGCGGGTGATGTAATGCCCACAACTTCGAAGTGCTGTTCAATCCGCCGCACTCTGAAGTACTCTGAACTAATCAGTTCTCCACCGGACCGTTGTTCTGTCGATCTTGATACGTAGAAACATGGGTGAAGCATGAGGATAACAACCCGTCCGCCCCCTTTTAGGACACGTGCAAACTCTTGGAACGGGATAGACGGGTCGGCGAGGTCGTTTATGAGGTGATTACACACGACAACATCGAAGGTTGTGTCCGGCAGCGCCAATGCCCCTACGTCGCCCACATCATAACTAATATCCAAACGTTCCGTGTCATTGAGATCTTGGGCAGCCTGAATCAATCCCTTGCAAGAATCAACGCCTACGACACTGGCGCCTCGTCGTGCCAGTAGTCGTGACATATAGCCCTCGCCACAGCCTGCATCCAGGATTCTCTGTCCACCGGCAGGACCAACCTCATTTAGCAGAACGTTGTCAGTTAGTTCTGTACGGTAGGGATCAAGTCTCTCTCGGATAATGCGAATCCAGAAGGAAGCATTCATCTCCCAATTTCTGCTAGCAAGTGTTGAAGAAGCGAAGTCGTTTTCCTGATAGGTAACCATTGGTCCTCCGGCCTAGTATGATGGGCAGGCCCATCAATCAGTAATCACCCGCAGTAATGCCTCACACGCTGCCCGCGTCTTCGAGTCCTTACAGTCTTCCACTCTGCGCTTTAGCTCCGTACATAGATCATTAAGGTGTAGACCAAACGTCCTATCTCGCTCCAGTGCAAGCGGTATGTAGATAGTTGCGAGGTAGTATAAGTAAGCCTCGCTATGGTGCGCCATTTCGTGGAGCACTCGCTCGGCTGTGTGGCGAAGTAGCAGTGATCTTGGTAGTGAAAAGTCGCTGTTCGGTTGGGCGTCTCTCGTCCAGGTGGGGAATGACCACTCTTCCATGAGCCGCAGGGCGGGATTCTGAACGACCTTCGCGCGATATCGCTCGACCGCGTCGTGATCTTGAGAATTGATTAGTGTCCCCATCACGCCGCTACGGAAGGTAAACGCTGTCTGACGATCGAGGATCTCAGACGCCCATTCCGTCAGGAGCTTTCCTGTGGCCTTGGCAACATGATGTATTAGGTGAGCTTGACCCAAGATCGCATTATACGAATACGCCTTACGGGTGAGCTGTGGTGCCAGGTCTGTAGATGCCACCAGCAGAGGCTCTACTTTCTTGAGCAGTCCTTGGCCTTCCCGTGGATCGAATAATACATCTAAAGCCCGATCTTGCTCCTGCCCCCAAAATCTAGCCAAATATTCAGCGGCGGGATGCGTATCTCCGCGCATGACGCGAAGGGCAGCTTGCAAAGCATTACTAATGTATTGTCGAGGGATTCCATCTACGACAATAGATCGAGTGATCGCCGTTTCATCCACCACGAGGCCGCTAGCCAACAGCTCTCTAGTTAGGTGCGCCTGTCGCATTAACTGAGGGTAAGTCGACGCATAGTCGGCGACGCCGGGGAGTGCTGCGGTAAGCCGCTGTAGGGAAAGGCCCTTCACCCTATCAAGCCAGGCGGGATCTTCCCACAACCGGGATACAGTGCTCTCGTCAAGACCAGAAAGGAGCGCGACATCCGCCACGCCAAATCCTGTGCGCTCGACGATCTTGGAAAGAGATTGCGGAATTGGGTTCTCCATGTCGACTCCAAGCACCAGTCGAACAGGGCGGCGGTAACCACACCTTAAGACGGATGTCAAGGGTGATTGTGTCCATGCAAGGGCCTTGTTGGCAGAGTTGGTTCTTGTGCGCACGAGGGATGGAGTGATCACAGCGGACACCAGGCGTACACCACTTCCATGATGATTGGTCTTCTTGCCCCGTCAGCGTCTCGCCGCACGATCACGGACGAGCCAGCGGTACACGTCCATCAGGAGTGTACGACCCGACTCGTCGAGTCGCGGATCAGCGTTCACGGCGTCAGCCACCGTGACGGTTGGGCTCGACTCGTCGTCGGGTACTGCGTATCCAAGCGGCCGGGCAAGGGAATCTCGCTTCAGCCCGAGGAGCTTCTCCAGTTTGGCAACTGTCGGCGGATCTGGCGCTCCTCGGCCTTCTTCCCACTGCCAAACGGCACTCGGCGTCCGGCCCACAGCACGTGCGAGGCCACGTTGCGAGATTCCGCAATCTTGGCGGGCTTGTTGCAAGGCAGAGCGAAATACCTTTCGCTGCGCGGCAGTGGTCATCGCAGGTGTCCTCGGTGTGGTGGAGGGTGGTCAGCCCAGTCGAGATGAGGATGCCGTAGAGCTAGTCAAAGTGTCGAGGGCCTTCTAGGCAGCAAGGGAGTATCTAGTCAGTGTCGTACTGAGCCTTTACACTAGGAACCTCGCGAGCTTCCGGAGCACTAGGGGAAGAGGAGAGGAGGTGTTGGTCCAGCTCGATTGCGGACAGAAGGCGGCCCCGAGGCGATTGCCGCGCCTCGGGGCCTGAGCACCCGAAGGAAAGGAACCCCCCTCCAGATGCGCGAAGAGCGTACCTCTTCCCGTGCGCCTGCCCATCGTCGGCAGGAGCGCAGCCCGGCCGAGCGGAGCCTTCAGGCCCGCATGGCTGCCCACCTCATGCACGCGCAGAACGACTCGCGCGTGACCTCGGCCCCCGGCCGCGCCGCCTTCCTCGCCCGCTTCGAGCGCGAGGTCGACCCCGACGGCACCCTCGACTCGGAGGAGCGCGCCCGCCGTGCCGAGCAGGCCCGTAGCGCCTACTTCGCCCGCCTGTCCCTGGCCGCCGCAAAGGCACGCCGCACCAAGCGCCAACGTGATGATGCCGCATGACGGCCATTCGTCACTGGCGCCGCTTCGCCCGCTGTCGCGGCCTGGCCACCGCCGCCGCTGACCCGTTCTTTGACCCCGACCACGAGGACGACGCGCTCGCGGTCTGCCGGCCCTGCCCGGTGCAGAGCGCCTGTCTCGCGTACGCGATCCGGACCGGCCAGGTCTATGGCGTGTGGGGCGGCAAGCGGCAGCAGGAGCTTCGCCGCTTGATCTCCCTGGACCGTCGCGGACGCCAGACCCGCGCCGGCTGGGACCTGGCGCGGCACTTCAACGCCGGCAAGACCCGCTGCAAGCACGGCCATCCGTTCACGTGGGCCAACACCTACTACACGCCCCAGGGACATCGGAGGTGCCGCGCCTGCCTCAAGGCTGCCCATCGCGCCTGGACACAGCGGAAGCGGCGCGCCATGCGTGCGAGGGGTGGTGATGCCGCGTGAGCCACGCCCCTACAGCTCACGGTCCCTACGAGCGGGAACCTCGTGAGCTGTTCATGGTGGTCGACCGGCGCAAGGCGCTGCTGGATCAGGTGCTCCAGGGCGTCGAGCTTGGCGCCTGGGACCGCCGCATCCTCGACTGGCTCGCAGACTACCTGGACACGCCCACGTTCCTGGCCGTCCTTGGCATGCTCCAGCGCGCCCGCCAGGCCGGCCCGCAGCCCCAGTCTCAGGCCGAAGGGGGCGGGCCATGCTGACCAAGCGCTGCTACGACTGCGGCCAGGTCAAGCGGGTGGAGCTGTTCGACACCGACCGCAAGCGAAGCGATCGGCGCTCCACCCAGTGCAAGGAGTGCCGCCGCCAGCGCCAAAACCGCGGCGGCTACGGCACCGGCCGCAACCGCGCGCTGCGC
>WNGB01006772.1_pt1 | contig 32629 bp, 33 predicted proteins | sample 5400681 | NCBI WGS metagenome assembly WNGB01 (sample SAMN13153367, study PRJNA577476) | soil metagenome | isolation source: 115 cm soil or saprolite under grassland replicate 2 | place: USA:California | collected 2016-06-15
ACGGAGAGACGGGCGAAGCCGTTCGGCTCGGAGGTCAATCTCGAGCCGGCCCTGCGCGCCGGAGATCCACTCGGCGGCCACTACGTCCAGGGTCACGTCGACGCGGTCGGGACGGTACGGTCTGTCGAGCCCGAAGGCGACGGTAAGCGTGTCTGGTTCGACGTTCCCAGGGAAACGCTGCGCTATCTGGTCGAGAAAGGGTCGATCACGGTCGACGGCGTTTCGCTGACCGTGGCGGAGTTGGACGAGCGCGGGTTCGCGGTGGCGCTTGTGCAGCACACGCTCGCAACCACGACGCTCGGCGGCTTGACGCCCGGAGACACCGTCAATCTGGAGACCGATGTGCTCGCGAAGTACGTCGAGCGGCTACTACGATCAGACCAGTGAAAGTCGAGGAAAAGAGCGCTTTCGCCACCATCGAGGAGGCGATCGAGGACATCCGGCAGGGCAAGTTCGTCGTCGTCGTGGACGCGGCCGACCGCGAGAACGAGGGCGACCTGACGATCGCCGCGCAGTTCGCGACGCCGCAGGCCGTGAACTTCATGACGAAGGAGGCCCGCGGTCTCATCTGCCTCTGCCTGACCGAGGAGCGGTGTGACCAGCTCGGGCTCCGGCAGATGACGGAGAACAACGAGACGCCGTTCAACACGGCGTTCACTGTCTCCGTCGAGGCGCGCGAAGGTGTCACGACCGGCATCTCCGCGCCAGACCGCTCGCGCACGATTCAGGTCGCGATCGATCCGAACGCGACGGCCGGAGAGCTCGTGCAGCCGGGTCACGTCTTCCCGCTGCGCGCGCGCGAGGGCGGTGTGCTGATGCGCGCGGGACAGACGGAGGCGGCGATCGACCTCGCGCGGCTCGCGGGCCTGATTCCGGCCGGCGTCGTCTGCGAGATCATGAACGAGGACGGGACGATGGCCCGCGTGCCGGACCTGATCCCGTACTGCGAGCGGCACGGCCTCAAGCTGGTGACCGTCGCCGACCTGATCGAGTACCGCCGGCGGCACGAGCAGCTCGTCGAGCGGATGACGACGGTGCAGATGCCGACGGCGTACGGCGACTTCATGGCCGTCGCCTTCCGCGAGAAGCTGACAGGGAAGCACCACATCGCGCTCGTGAAGGGCCACGTCGACGGCGCGGAGAACGTCCTCGTGCGCGTCCACTCCGAGTGTCTGACCGGCGACGTCTTCCACTCGCTGCGCTGCGACTGCGGGGAGCAGCTGGAGCAGGCGCTCTCGCAGATCGCGGCCGAGGAGCAGGGCGTGCTCCTTTACATGGCGCAGGAGGGTCGCGGGATCGGGTTGCTGAACAAGCTGCGGGCGTACGAGCTGCAGGAGAACGGGCTGGACACGGTCGAGGCGAACCTCGAGCTCGGCTTCCAGCCCGACATGCGCGACTACGGGATCGGCAACCAGATCCTCGCCGACCTCGGGCTGACGACGATCCGGATCCTCACGAACAACCCGAAGAAGATCACCGGCATCGAGGGCTTCGGGCTTCAAGTCGTCGAGCAGGTGGCGATCGAGACGGCGCCGACCCCGCAAAATGCGCGCTATCTGACCACGAAACGTGACAAGCTCGGCCACAAGCTTCACCATCAGGACCTGAAGTACGAACCGCTGGAGGGCGGAGAGTGAGCGAGACCTGGCCGGGACAGCCCGCGGATGTCGAGGAGCTCGAGGAGGAAGAAGAGGAGCTCCCGCGTCTGCGTACGACAGAGGACGAGGAGGAGCAGCAGCACGCGTACGGTGAGCTCGACATCCCGGACGACGTCAACGTGCTGGAGGGTGTCGCCGACGGAACGCGCCGCGGCGTCGCGATCGTCGCGTCCCGCTTCAACGGCGAGATCACGAATCAGCTGCTCGAGTCGGCGCTCGAGGAGCTCGACGAGGCCGGTGTGCGCCGCGAGGCGATCACCGTGATGCCCGTGCCCGGTGCGTTCGAGCTGCCGCTGGCGGCGATGGCGCTGGCGAAGACGCGGCGCTATGCGTGCGTCGTCGCGCTGGGTTGCGTCGTGCGGGGGGAGACACCGCATTTCGACTTCATCGCCTCGGAGGCGGCCAGCGGCCTGCAGCTGGCGGCGCTCGAGACCGGCGTCCCCGTGGCGTTCGGGGTCCTGACGGTCGACGTGGTCGAGCAGGCGCAGGCCCGCATCTCCAAGGGCGCCGATGCCGTCCGCACCGCGCTCGAGATGGCGGACGCCTTCGCCCAGCTGCGCGCGTCCGCCCGGTAGCGGGGCCCCCGGAGAACGTCTTCTGGCCCAGCTGTGGGTCGATCGTCACGCTTTCGTCACAACAAGGGTCAGACCCTGGATTTCGGAACGCGTCTCGACTCGACAGCACGCCTGTGGATCGAACGTGACGGTTTCTTTACACCCAGGGTCAGACCCAGCCGTTGGAGGCGCGTCTAAAACGACCGGCTGATGCGGTCAGCTACCATGCCCGGCCGATGTCCAAGGTCTGCGCCGTTTGCGGGAAGAAGCCGGGTTTCGGTCACAACCGGAGCCATTCGATGGTGGCCACGAAGCGCCGCTTCAATCCGAACCTCCAGCGGGTTCGCGTCGTCCTGCGCGGCAAGCCGACCCGGGCCTACGTCTGCACCCGCTGCCTGAAGGGCGGCAAGGTGCAGAAGGCCATCTGAGCGGCCGGCCGACGCTCTACGAATTCGCCGGCGGCGAAGCCGCCTTTCTCGCGCTGGCGCGGGCACATCACGCGCGCTGTTTGGCCGACCCTGAGCTCAACCACCCGTTCTCACACGCCGACCAGCATCCCCAGCACGTCGAGCGCCTCGCCGCCTACTGGGCCGAGGTGATGGGCGGCCCGCCGACCTTCTCGTCGACCTGCGGCGACGAGTCCGCAGTCCTCGCGTTGCATGCCGGCAACGGGGAGATGGGCGATCTCCCTGAACGATTCTTCGACTGCTTCGTTCAGGCGCTGGACGACGCGGAGCTGCCTTCCGATCCCGACTTTCGTGCCGCGATGCGGGGCTACATGCGTTGGGCCGTTGACAACGTGATGGCGTACGCGCCGCAGGATGCCGTCGTCCCGTCCGGCTTGCCGATGCCGCGCTGGGACTGGGGCGGGCTCACCCAGTAGCTTCAGTTCCCCCAGAGCGGGCGCACCTCGATCGTCCCGAACTCGGCGATGGGATGGCCGGCCGCGATCTCGACCGCCTCGTCGAGGCTGCCGCACTCGATGAGGTCGAAACCGCCGATCGCCTCCTTGGTCGCGACGAACGGACCGTCGGTGACGAGCGTCTTCCCGTCGCGTCGGCGAACGGAACGAGCGCGGCGCGGCGGAGCGAGCTGGTCACCGGTGACCCAGCTGCCCCTCGCCTGGACGTCGTCCAGCCAGGGGAAGCTCTCCGCGTCCTGCGTCTCGTTCGGATCAGGCTCGGTCTGGGCGTCCATCTTCTCGGAGTCCCAGCAGACCAACAGCAGGTATTTCATGATCACTCCTTCTCGTCGCTTGTCTCCAGACGACGAACGGGTCCCGGCAAGAAGGACAGCAACTTCGCCGTTCCGAGCATGGTCTAATCCGGACGTGGAGGCGGCTCCCGCTCCTACGCTGGCCTCGCCGCTCGGCCGCATCTCGATCTCGCACGACGCCGTCGCGCACATCGTCGGCCGCGTCGCGGCGGAGGCCTACGGCGTCGTCGGCATGGCTCCGCGCAAATGGCTGCCGCGGCGCGACCGGCTGCTACACGGCATCACCGTCGGCGGGAGCGCCGAGGAGGGCGTGACGATCGAGCTCAGCGTCGTCGTGGAGTACGGCCTCAACCTCGCCGAGGTCGCCTCGACGCTCCGCAACCGCGTGCAGTACGAGGTGGAGCGCCTGACGGGCCTGCGCGTCGCGAGCGTGGAGGTGCGGATCCAGGACGTCCGCCGCTCTACCGCATGAGCGACCTCACCCGCGCCCGCGAGCTCGCCCACGCCGCGCTTGCCTCGCTCGAGCGCAGCCGCCGGCGGATCGACGACCTCAACGTGTACCCGGTCCCCGACGGCGACACCGGCACCAACATGACGATGACGGCGCGCGCGGTCGTCGAGGAGCTGGACGAAACGAACACCGACGAGCGGATCGCGCTGATCAAGGAGGTCACACGCGCCGCGCTGATGGGCGCCCGCGGCAACTCCGGCGTGATCCTCTCCCAGATCGTGCGCGGCGCGGCCGAGCCGCTCGCGCTGAACGGCACCGTCGACGCGCAGACACTTGCGCGCTGCTTCCGCTCGGCGAGCGACGCTGCCTACCGCGCCGTGCGCCAGCCCGTCGAGGGAACGATGCTGTCCGTCATCCGCGAGCTCGCCGAGGAAGCCGAGCTGCGCGTGGGCGACACGGCGACAACCACAGACCTGCTGACCGCGCTCGTCCGGCGCGGGGAGGAAGCCGTCGCGCGCACGCCGGAGCAGCTCGCCGTCCTGCGGGAGGCCGGCGTCGTCGACGCCGGCGGCGCCGGACTGCTCGAGATCGTGCGCGGCCTCGCCGCCGACGTCTCTGGCCAGCCGCTCCCCGATGCGCCGCCCGCCCAGGAGGAGCTCGGCGTCGAGGCAATCCACCAGGAGCTCTCGCGCTACCGCTACTGCACGACGTTCCTGATCGAAGGCGACGAGCTCGACGCGGAGACGATCGAAACGGAGCTCGAACAGCTCGGCGACTCGCTGCTCGTCGTCGGCGACCAGGAGGCGCTGAAGGTGCACGTCCACACCGACGAGCCCGGGCGGGCGCTCGCGATCGGGACGAACGTCGGCGTGATCGACCGGGTCGAGATCGCCAACATGCACGAGCAGACCGTGCAGCGCGAGGAGCGCCTGCTCGAGGCCGTTCCCGACGCGCCGCCCCCACAGAGCGCCGTGGTCGCCGTCGTTGCAGGCGACGGCAACCGCGCGTTGTTCGAGAGCCTCGGCGCGACCAACATCATCGAGGGCGGGCAGACGATGAATCCCTCGACGGCCGAGCTCGTCGACGCAGTCGACGATGCCCACGGCGCCGAGGTGATCCTGCTGCCGAACAACTCGAACGTGATCCTCTCGGCCGAGCAGGCCGCCGGCCTCACGGGAAAGCCGGTCACCGTCGTCGCAACGGACTCGATCCCGGCCGGCCTCGCCGCGATGGTCTCCTTCCTCCCCGAGCGCTCGGCTGCCGAGAACGCTGCCGAGATGTCGGAGGTGCTCGAAAGCGTCGTCACCGGCGAGGTGACGATCGCGTCGCGCGACGTCGAGCTGAACGGCGTGGCCGTCCGCAAAGGCCGCTGGCTCGGCCTGGCGGAAGGAAAGGCGATCGCCGTCGGGGACGAGTTCGAGGACGTCGCCGCCGAGGTCACCGAGAGCCTGCTCGCCGAGCCGCGCATGGTGCTGACGCTCCTGGCCGGCGCCGACGCGCCCGACCTCGACGGGTTGCTCGCCCGCATCCGTGAACGCCACCCGGAGCTCGAGCTCGACGTCCAGGCCGGCGGGCAGCCGCACTACCCGCTCCTCCTCTCGGCGGAATAGGCTCCCGCGCGTGGCCGAGCCGATCCGCCTCGTCCTCGTCGAGGACAACCAGGTCTTTCGCGAGGCGCTCGAGCTCCTCCTCGGCCTGCGCTCCGACATCGTCGTTGTCGCATCGGTCTCCGAGGGCTCGGCCGCGGCGGAGGTCGTCCGCGAGCACAAGCCCGACGTCGTCCTGATGGACTACCGGCTGCCCGGCATCGACGGTGTGCAGGCGACGAGGGCGGTGCGCGAGGCCGCGCCCGACGTCGCGGTGGTCTGCCTCACCGCGTCGGCCAACCTGCGCGAGGTCGACGCGCTCTACGAGGCGGGGGCCGTCGCCTGCCTCTCGAAGGACCAGGAGCTGGACGAGATCATCGAAGCGATCCGCCGCGCCGCCTAGTGGAGCTGACGGCGCAGAACACCGCGATCGTCCTCGACTCGACCGCCGACTTTCCCGAAGCACCGGAGCGCTTTTCGAACTGGCGCGTCGTGCCGCTCTACGTGCTGTTCGGCGACGAGAGCTACCGCGACTACGTCGAGCTGGCGCCGCCGGAGTTCTACGCGCGGCTGCGCACCGCCCAGGAGCTGCCGACGACGTCGCAGCCGACCCCCGGCGACTTCCTGCAGACGTACGAGGAGCTGGCGTCGTACGACCGCATCTACTCGCTGCACATCTCGTCCGTGCTCTCCGGGACGTACCAGAGCGCGACGACCGCGGCCGCCGAGCTCGGCGACAAGGTGCGCACGGTCGACTCCGAGAGCGCGTCCGCGGCGATCGCGATGCTCGGGCTCGCGATCCAGCGCCGACTCGAGCAGGGGACGACCGACGAGGACGTCGACGCGCTCGTTCGCCGCTTCCGCGAGGGGGCCGGGCTGATCTTCAGCGTCGACACGCTCGAGTTCCTCCGCCGCGGCGGCCGCATCGGCCGCGCGAGCGCATGGGCGGGAGAGCTTCTGCACGTGAAGCCGATCCTCACGATCAAGCGGGAGGTCGTCCCCCTCAAGCGCGTGCGCGGCAACCAGAAGGCGATGCAGGAGTTCGTGTCGGAGTTCACGGCGACGACGCACGACGCGCCGACGCTGAAGGTCGGCATCGCGCATGCGGACGCGCCGGAGCGCGTCACGCAGCTGCAGAAGATGGTGCGCCACGAGCGGCCGCAGGCCGACATCGAGGTCGTCACGACGCTCGGCGCCGTCGTCGGCACGCACGCGGGCCCCGGTACCGTCGGCTTCTTCTGGTTCGATGACAGGGAGTGACGGTTGGGTTCGCGGGCGAGGAGTCGCAAGGGTGGCCACGGCCACGGCTCTTCCCGCGCCCTGAGACGCTAGCCCGACCTGTCGAGACGTTGCCCGGCGTCGGGCCGGCGGTGACGAAGAAGCTCGAGCGGCTCGGCATCGCAACCGTCGGCGATCTCGTCTGGCATAAACCTTTCCGCTACGAGCAGCCGGTCTCGGAGCTGCGCATCGCCGAGCTCGGCGGCGACGAGGAGGTCGCCATCCGTGGCGAGGTCCTGTCGGTCTCGAAACGGCGGCGCGGCCGCTTGCAGATGCTGACCGCGCGCGTGTCCGACGGCAGCGCGACGATTTCCGCGACCTGGTTCAACCAGCCGTGGCTCGAACGGCAGCTGCAGCCTGGGACTGCGGTGCGGCTGCGTGGACGCCAGGGCCGCTATGGGTTCGACGTCCGGAGCTTCGACATCGGAAACGGCCAGGCGACGGCGGACTTCGCACCGGTGTATCCCGCGAGCGAGGAGATCACGGCGAAGAAGCTGCGCGAGCTCGTCGGCGCCGCGCTGCCTCGGTCGCTGGCCGACGTGCTACCGGCGGCGCTCAAGGAATCCGAGGCGCTCCCGCCGCGGGTCGACGCGCTGTGGGCGCTGCACCGGCCGCGCTCGCTCGAGGAGGCGGAGGCCGGCCGCCGCCGGCTTGCGTTCGACGAGCTGCTGTTCCTGCAAGTGGGATTGGCGCTGCAGCGTCGCGAGCGCGAGGCGGAGGTCGCGCCGGCGCTCGAGCCGCCGGGAGAGCTCGTCGCGCGGTACCGCGACGTGCTGCCGTTTCGGCTGACCGAGCACCAGGAGCGCGCGATCGCCGAGATCGACGCCGACCTTCAGCGCACCGTGCCGATGCAGCGGCTGCTGCAGGGCGACGTCGGCTCCGGCAAGACGGTCGTCGCGCTCTACGCGCTGCTGCGCGCGGTCGAGGCCGGCCGGCAGGGCGCCCTGATGGCGCCGACGGAGACTCTCGCGGAGCAACACTTCCTGACGCTCGACGAGCCGTGCCGTCAGCTCGGCGTCTCGTGTGCGCTGCTCACCGGGTCGGTCAAGCACGACCTCGGCGCGGACATCGTCGTCGGGACACATGCGCTGATTCAGGAAGGCGTGCAGCTCGACAACCTCGCGGTGGCCGTCGTCGACGAGCAGCACCGGTTCGGCGTGGAGCAGCGAAAAGCGCTGACTGAGGGCCGCTCGCCGCACGTGCTGCACATGACGGCGACGCCGATCCCGCGCACGCTCGCGTTGACCGTGTACGGCAACCTGGCCGTGTCCGAGATCTCCAAGCCGCCGGCGAACCGCAAGCCGATCATCACCGCGCACGTCACGGAGGACCGGAGCGCCGCGGCGTACAAGCGACTGCGCAAGCATCTCGATGCGGGACGGCAGGCGTACGTCGTGTGTCCGCTGATCGAGGAGTCCGAGACGAGCCAGGCCCGTGCGGCCGAGGCAGAGGCGGAGCGGCTGCGTCGCGCCGAGTTGCGCGGCTACCGCGTCGGGCTCCTGCACGGTCGCTTGCGGCCGGCCGAGCGGCGCGAGCTGATGGCCCGCTTCAAGGCGCGCGAGCTCGACGTGCTCGTCGCGACGACGGTGATCGAGGTCGGCGTCGACGTCCCGAACGCGACGATCATGATCATCCAGGAGGCCGATCGCTTCGGGCTCGCGCAGCTGCACCAGCTGCGCGGCCGCGTCGGCCGCGGCGCCGAGCAGTCGTACTGCTTATTGATCTCGCGCGCGCGCGAGGACCTGACCGAGTCCGCGGTCGCCCGGCTCGACGCGCTCGTGCGCACGACGGACGGGTTCGAGCTGGCCGAGGTCGACCTGGACATCCGCGGCGGCGGCCAGCTGCTCGGGACGCGCCAGTCCGGGCTGACCGACCTGCGTTTCGCGCATCTGCGAAAGGATCGTCCGCTCCTCGAGCGGGCGCGTGCGCTCGCCGACGAGCTCGCAGACGCACCGGGTCCTCTGCTCGACGAGGTGGCCGCCAGGTTCGAGGACCTCGAGATCGGCGCTTGATTTTCGGGCAGGCGCGTCCGATCATTCGGGCGAGGGGTCCGCTTGAGATATCTGTTCTTCGCCGTCGGGTGGCTCGTCGTGGGATCCTGGCCGTCCCCGCGGCATCGCACGCGTCTTCAGCCGTCTCGGCGACGCCTGCCGCGACGTTCTTCACGGACGGGACCGTGCTGGCGACGGCCGCTTCGCCCGACGGGATCTACGTCGGGGGCGATTTCTCCCTGATCGGCGCCGCCACCGGATCGTGGGTCGCAATCGGGCCGGACGGAAACCCGGTCGCAAATCGTCCATTCCTGGCGGGAGAGGTCAACGCAGCCGTTCCGGACGGGCGCGGCGGCTGGTTCGTCGCCGGGACGATCGCCGGCGTGGGCGCGGTCGCTCGCTCGGCCAAGGTCGTGCACCTCCGGGCGGGCGGCGAGCTCGACCGAAGTTGGCACGCATCGGTGGGGGGCGGCCTCGTCACAGCGCTGGCGCTCAGCGGCAAGACTCTCTTCCTCGGCGGCAGGTTCAAGGCGGTGGACGGCAAGCCGCGCCGAGCTCTTGCGGCCGTAAGCGTCGGTCGCGGCCGCCTCCTCGGCTGGCGGCTTCAGGGTTACCCGCGGTTCATCGAAAAGGGAAAGCCGGCGGGCGCAGGGACAATCTCGACTCTCGCCGTCTCAGGGTCCACCCTCTACGTGGGCGGGTCCTTCAGTCAGATCGGCGGCCGGCGGCGTGAGGACCTCGCAGCGATCGCAGTCCGAACCGGTCGTGCGACACCGTGGAATCCCGCCCCGAACTCTTCCGTTACGGTCATTCGGCCGAGGGGCGGCACGGTGTACGTGGGCGGCTACTTCTCCCGGATCGGCGGCGCCGCCCGGAACGGGGTTGCCGCGCTGAACGCAACGAGTGGTCGCGGTCGGTCCTTCAACGCGCACGTGCCTGCAGACACTGCGATCTACGATCTCGCCGTCGGCCCGGCTGCGGTGTACATCGCGGGCGAGTTCAGCTCGCTGGGCGGAAGGTCGCGCCACCTGCTCGCGGCTGTCGACCGACGGACCGGTGCCGTCACCCCCTGGGAGCCGAGCATCAGCGGCGACAGCGTGAGCGCGCTGGCGCTCGACGCGTCGCGGAACACGCTCCATCTCGCGGGGGAGTTCGAAGAGGTCGGCGGCCAACGCCGCGACACTCTCGCAGCGGTGGACACCCGGAGCGGGGACGTGACGGCTTGGGACCCGCGCGCGCTCGGAGACATTCGGGTCCTGTCCGCGCGTCCGGGAGGCGCCGTCCTCGCGGGCGGCGACATTGAGTTCGTCGGCGGCGTCCGTCGCCACGGACTTGCTTCCTTGACCCCGGTCGGAGGGCTGACGGACTGGAACCCCAACCTGGACGGAATCGTCCGCGCGCTCGCGTTCGACTCGAGCAAGTCACGCCTGTACGTCGGAGGCGCGTTCGCGCCGGGTGATGTGCCCGCCCAGCGGAACCTCGCGGTCGTGGACTCGGCGACGGGCGCCGTCCACGCGTTCGGCGGCGGCACGAACTCCGGCGTCTGGACGATCGCTCCTTCGCTCGACGGCTCGACGCTCTTCATCGGCGGCGCCTTCGTCATGGTCGCCGGAAAGCGGCGGGCCCGCTTGGCGGCGCTCGACCCGGCGACGGGTGCGCTGCTGCCCTGGAACTCGGGTGCGAACGACCTGGTGCGCATCGTGCTGCCGGCGAGCGATGCGTTGTACGTCGGCGGCGACTTCACGTCGGCCGGCGGTTTGTCCCGGCCCAAACTCGTCAAGCTGGATCTCGACTTGGGCGCGGCGCTGGGCTGGAACCCCGAACCGGACGACAGGGTCTGGGCGCTCGAGCAAGAACGGTGCGCTCGCTTCGCGCATCCCCGGACCGGACGCGGCTCTACCAGGCGGTGAGTTCCAGAAGGTCGGAACGGCACGGCGCGGCTACGTGGAGTTCTCGCTGCCGCAGGGCTCGCTGACGGGCTGGAGTCCACTTTCGGCCTTCGACGCCTATTCGATTACGTTCACGCCTGACGGCTCGGTGCTCGTCTTCGCCGGTGAGGGCGGCCTGGACGTCTTCGGACCTGACGGATCTCAGCCCCGTATCGGGGGCGTGGACAGACGGGAGTTTCTGGCCGCCGCAGCCGCGGCGCCGTTTGCGCTGCGGTCCGGTGGCCGTCGGCTGCTCGCCCTCGTCACCGCCGACCTCGAATCGGCGGTCGCCGTCGTCGATCCGTTCTCGGGACGGGTGATGCGACGGATCGAGACGAGGCCCGATCCGCGCAGCATCGAACGCGTGGGGGAGTTCGCGGTCGTCGCGCACACGGCGATCGGCGAGGTGACGCTGCTGCGCGGGCTCGAGATCGTGCACGTACTGCACGGCTTCGACGAGCCGCGCTACACGGCGGGCACGCCGGACGGACGGCACGCGTTCGTCACCGACTCCGGCCGCAAGGACGTGGCCGTCGTCGACGTCCTCCACGGACGCGTCGTCGCGCGGCTGCACCTCGGGGAGTGGCCGCGTCACGTCACGCTCGATTCCCGCGGCCGTACGCTGTGGGTCGCCCTCGGCACGGAAGCGCGGGCGGCCGCCGTCGTCGACGTCACACGTCCGGCCGAGCCACGCCTGCTTGGCCGGATCAAGCCGCCGTTTCTCCTGCACGACGTCGGTTTCGTGCCAGGCAAGGGTCATGTCTGGGTGACGTCCGGCGACCGCGGTGCGTTGGCGGTTTATGACGCACGGAGTGGACACGTCCTCCGCAGGCTGCCGGCGGGCTCGCCGCCGCAGCACGTCACCTTCCACGGGAGCAGGGCGTATGTCACGAGCGGCGGCGACGGGACGTTGCGGGTGCATCGCCTCAGCGATGGTCGCCTCCTGCGGACGACCGAAACCCCGGTCGGGTCGTACAACGTCCAGCAGGGCCCGGGCCGGATCCTGACGCCGTCGCTCGACCACGGCACGCTCTGCGTGTTGGACACGCAGGGCCACCTCCTGCGGCGCATGGCGGTCGCACGCTCGTCGCACGACGCCTGCTTCGTTTGAACTTACGCTTAGGCGGTGACCGCGGCCCTGCTGAGCGCACTCCTCGTCGCGAGCCCGCACGGCTGGACGCTGCAGCACGCCCGCCACGTCCTCACGAGCAAGACCTACGCCGTCACGGACACCACTCAAGCAGACCTGCCGCGCTATGAGCTGAGATTCTCCGCGCGCTGGCTCCGGCGCGGCTTCGTCTACGACGGAGACGCCTACGACACGCTCACGAGCGTGTCGCTGCCCGTGCACTTCACGTTCAGATCGCCCGGACGCATCGTCGGCTTCCGCGGCCCGCCGGCCGATACGAGCCAGCCGGTGTTCCCGATCCGCGCCGCGTTCTACTACGCCTGGTACCCGGAGGCGTGGTGGCGCGACCCCGTCTTCCCGTACAGCCGCTTCCACCCCTCGCTGGACTACTACAGCGCGGCCGATGCACGAGTCGTGCGCGATCACACCGACGGGCTGCGGTACGCGCACCTGGACGCCGGCATCTACTCGTGGTGGGGCGCCGACGGCTACCCGCCGACCGACCTCCGCTTCTGGCGCTACCTGGCGGCGGCGCGCGCGACGCCGTTCCGTTGGGCGGTCTACTACGAGCGGGAAGGCTACGCCGACCCGAGCGTGGAGAGGATCCGCGCGGACCTGGAGTACATCCGCGAAACCTACGCGGCGAAGCCCGCGTACCTGAAGGTCGACGGCCGCTTCGTCGTCTACGTGTACGGCGACGCGGGCGACGGCTGTGCGACCGCCGCGCGCTGGCGAGCCGCGAACACGGTCGGGGCCGACATCGTGTTGAAGGCGTTCGCCGGCTTCCGCGACTGCGCTGCCCAGCCCGATGCCTGGCACCAGTACAGCGCCGCTTTGGCCGAGTACGACCTGCTGCCGGACTCCTTCATGATCGCGCCGGGCTTCGAGGAGCGGAGCGAGGCGGCGCCGCGGCTGCAGCGCGACGTCGCACGCTGGCGCGCCGCCGTCGAGGCGATGCTCGCGTCCAACGCGCGCTGGCAGCTCGTCCTCAGCTTCAACGAATGGCCCGAGGGAACGTCCGTCGAGAGCGCGCGCGAGTGGGCGACGCCGTCGGGCTACGGCGCCTATCTCGACGTCCTGCACGAGCTCGTCCCCTGATGCGCATCATCGCCGGCGAACGGAAGGGGCACACGATCTTCGCGCCGAAGGGCCTGGAGACGCGACCGACGTCGGATCGCGTGCGGGAGAACGTCTTCAACATCGTGGCGCCGTGGGTCGAGGGCGCGCGCGTGCTCGATCTCTACGCGGGCTCGGGTGCGATGGGTCTCGAGGCGCTGTCGCGCGGAGCGACGGCGGTCGTCTTCGTCGAGGCCGACGCCGACGCGGTTAGGGCGATCGAGCGCAACCTCGACAAGCTCCGCCTCACCGGTGCACGGGTCGTGCGCACGGACGCGACCACGGGCCTCGCGCAAGAGGCGACGGCAGGCAGGAAGTACGATCTCGTGCTCGCGGACCCGCCCTATGCAATGACAGACTTCGACGCCCTCGCCCGTTATCTCCCGCGCGTCCTCGCGGACGACGGCCTGCTGGTGCTCGAGTCCTCCGCACGGACGGAGCCGGAGCTCGCCGGGCTCGCCGTCCGCACGAGCCGGAAGTACGGCTCGACGCGCGTGACGGTCTTCGAGCACGAATGATCACGGCGATCGCACCCGGCTCGTACGACCCCGTCACGAACGGCCACATCGACGTGATCGGGCGCGCCGCCGACATCTTCGACCGCGTGGTTGTTGGGGTCGTGGGCAACCCGACGCACAAGACGCCGATGTTCTCGCTCGACGAGCGCGTCGGCTTCCTCAAAGAGGCGCTGGCCGACTGCGAGAACGTGGAGGTCGACGTCTTCTCCGAGCTGGTCGTGGACTTCGCCCGCAAGTGGAAGGCCAAGGCGATCGTCAAAGGCCTGCGCGTAATCTCGGACTTCGAGTGGGAGTTCCAGATGAACCAGCTGAACAGGACGCTCGCCCCCGAGGTCGAGACGGTCTACGTGATGGCCAGCCCGAGCGTCAGCTTCGTCTCCTCGAGCGGGGTGAAGGAGATCGCGTCGTTCGGAGGAAAGGTGGACGACCTCGTGCCCGAGGGCGTAGCCAAGCGGTTTACAGAGCTTTTCCCGAGCGGCCGGCCGGGAACCCCGGAAAATCCGCAAGAATGAATCGAGAAAATGCTCCGCATTTTCTTCGAGGGAGGGTTAGTGACTTCGCTTCGCTCGCCAGACAGAACACGCAAATCGGCAAGGCCTCCGAGGCTCGGCCGATAGACTTCGGAGGCTAGATGGACGTATTGGTACTCATCGACAAGCTCGACGATCTCGTTCACAACGCCAAGGCGGTCCCGCTGACCGACCAGGTCCGGATCGACCGCGAGGAGATCTACGACATCCTCGACCAGATGCGGGCGACGATCCCGGAGGAGATCAAGCAGGCGCGCTGGATCGTGAAGGAGCGGCAGGAGATGCTCGCCGAGGCGAAGCGGGAGACCGATCGCCTCCTCGGTGAGGCGCGCGAGCAGGCGGTGCGCGAGGCCTCGCAGACGGAGATCGTCAAGATCGCCGAGCGCCAAGCGCAGGACATCGTCGACGACGCACGCCGTCAGGCCCGTGAGACGCGGCTCGAGATGGAGGACTGGGCCGACTCGATCCTCTCCACTCTCGAGGTCAACCTGGAGAAGTTCCTCACGGCCGTCAAGCGCGGCCGCGAGCGTTTGCACGAGCGCTCACAGGAGACGGTGCTGGCCGGCGCGACCGCGACAGCAACCCTCTCGTCGAACGAGCAGCCCTACAACGAGACTTAGCCGCGCGAAAGCTGCGCTTTCGCGCGGAGAGTGGGATCGGCCGCTTCGCGGCTAAACGCGCGTCGGCAAAGCCGACGCGCTCTAAGCAAGCGTTGTGCTGGGCGGATGTCACCGTCCGCGGGCGGCGGCGGCTGCGCCGTCTCCGCCCGCGTAAGTTCGCCTGCAGCTAGTGCGGCTGCGCCTGCACTAGCTTCCGGCCTTAACGTTTCTGGTGGTCGCGCGGAGCGCTTACGCAGCTACCGGTTCAACTTCGAGCTCGGCGGTGACTTCTTGGGCCGTCTCGACGAACGCGCGCGCGGCCGGTGTTCGGTAGCGGTCGCGGTGCCACGCCATGGCGATGATCCGGGGCGGCAGCTTCGGAATGTCGAGCAGCTTCGTCGTCTCGTCCTCGGGATCCATCGTCAGCCGCGGGACGAGCGCCGAGCCGACCCCTGAAGCGACGAGTGCCTGCACGGTCTGGTTGTGATCGGAACGGAAGACGAACTGCAGCGGGCGGCGGATGTTCGCCTCGAGCTGGTTGATCGTGCGGCAGTGCTTGTGGCCGATCAGGTCGAGCTCCGCGACCTCGCGGATGGTGATCGGCGTGTCGCGCTCGGCCAGCGGTGAGTCGGCCGCGACGACGAGCACGTACGGATCGCGCAGCAGCTCGACCGACTCGAACGGCCCCTCCGTCAGCGGCAGATCGGAGAAGGTCAGGTCGAGGCCGCCGCGCTCCACGAGCGCCAAGAGCTCCTCGTCGTTCGCGGACTCGGTCAGCGTGACCTTCACCTGCGGCCACGACCGCAGATACCGCCGCATCAGCTCCGGCAGGATGCGCTGCCCGACGCTCTGGAAGACGCCGACCTGCAGCGTCCCGGCCTGCCCTTCGCCGAGCGCCGTGAGATCGGCCTGGGCCGCGGCGACGCGCGCGGCGATGGCGTCGGCGTGGGTGAGGAGCAGCCGTCCCGCCTCGGTCAGCGACACGGGCTTGGGGCCGCCTGGACGCTCCACCAGCCGCTGGCCGACGATCCGCTCGAGCGCCGCGATCTGCTGGCTGACCGCGGACTGGGTGTAGCCCAGCGCGACGGCCGCCTTGCCGAAGGAGCCCTCGCGCGCGACGGCTTCCAGAGCCAAAAAGTGGCGCAATTCGACGCCCAGCCAGCGATCAGGTTCCATAATCGAACTCCATTATAACTGGATTTGCCCTAATGGGTCACGGAGCCGACAATATGAGCATGTCCTTCGTGATCATCGCTTTCATCGTCGCGGTCGGCCCGCTGGCAGTCCTGTTCGGCGTGGACTCGCGCCGCCCGTTCGACCGCCGGTCGCTCTAGCCGACCCATGACGGCCGCCTTCGCACGCCGCTCGCCGGCGGCGGTGGTCCTCGCGTTGGCGACGGTCTACCTCGTCTGGGGCTCGACCTACCTCGCCATCCGCGTCACCGACCGGACGCTGCCGCCGCTGCTGATGTCGTCGGTGCGCTTCCTCGTGGCCGGCGCAGCGCTGTATGCGTTTGCCGCGCGCGGGCGCGCCCGGTCGACCCTGCGTGAGTGGCGTGCCGCCGCGATCGCAGGTGCCGCGCTGCTGCTCGTCGGGAAGGCTTCGCGGGAGTGGCCCTGCTCGTCCGGCCCGGCGGAAGCGGCAACGTCGGCGTTGCGCTCGCCCTCGTCGCGACCACCTCGGCGTGGGCGGCCGGCTCGCTCTACGCGCGCGGCGCCCCGCTGCCGAGCAGCCCGCTCCTGTCCGCGTCGATGCAGATGCTGGCGGCGAGCGTCTTCCTGGGCATTGCCGGCTTCGTCGCGGGGGAGGCCGGCGACGTCCACGCGAGCTCGTTCTCGACGAAGCCGCTGATCGCCTTCGCGTACCTCGTGATCTTCGGCTCGCTGCTGGCCTTCTCGGCCTACGCCTGGCTGCTCAAGAACGTCCGGATCTCGGTCGTCGCGACGTACGCCTTCGTGAATCCCGTCGTGGCGGTCGCCCTCGGCACGGCGTTCCTGGACGAGACGATCGGCTGGACGACGATCGTCGCCGGAGCGGCCATCGTCACTGCCGTGGTGCTGATCGTGACGGCGAAGCAGCGCTACCCTGAAGGTGATGAGGAGCTTCAATCTGCGACAGGTCAAGCTCCGCTCGGGGGAGGAGTACCGCGACGAAGTCGAGCTCGAGCTGGAGCCTTTCGAGCTTGGCGGCGAGCGCTACCTGCCGGTGCCCGGCACGGTTCCGGCTGAGCTCGCGATCACCAAGGCGAGCACCGGCACCCTCTTCGAGCTGAAGTTCACGACCCGCCTCCACGGGCCGTGCTATCGCTGCCTCGACGACGCCGTGCTCGGCGTGCCGATCGCCGCCCGCGAGTACCAGGCGACGAACCCGGAAGGCTCCGACGAGCTGCGCACGCCCTACGTGCAGGACGACAACCTCGACCTCGCGGGGTGGTCACGTGACGCCGTCGCGCTCGCGCTCCCGGACAAGATCCTCTGCCGCGACGACTGCGCCGGCCTCTGCCCGGTGTGCGGCAAGAACCTGAACAACGAGCCACACACGCACGAGGAAGAGCGCGGCGATTCGCGCTGGTCGGCGCTGGAAGCCCTGCGCGAGAAGCTGTAGCGCTAGCGCCCGATCGAGGACATGTCCGCGTAGCGGTCGCCCGCGGCGGCGCCGGGCGGAAAGGCTTCGTCGAGCCGTTCGAGCTCGTCCTCCGTCAGCTCGAGCTCCGAGGCGGCGGCGTTCTGCTCCAGATAGGTGCGCCGCTTCGTGCCGGGAATCGGGACGACGCCGTCACCGCGCGAGAGCACCCAGGCCAGCGCCAGCTGCGCCGGGGTGCAGCCCTTCTCCTCCGCGAGCTCCCGCACGCGCTCGGCGAGCTCGCGGTTGCGCTCGAAGTTCTCACCCGACATCCGCGGGTGGCGCCGGCGGAAGTCGTCCTCCGCCAGCTCCTCGGGAGACGAGAAGCGGCCGGCGAGAAAGCCGCGGCCGAGCGGGCTGTACGCGACGAAGCCGATGCCCAGCTCCCGCACGGTCGGCAGCACCTCCGCCTCCGGGTCGCGCGTCCACAGCGACCACTCCGACTGCAGCGCCGTGATCGGATGCACTGCCTGCGCGCGGCGGATCGTCTGCGCGCCGGCCTCCGACAACCCGAGGTGGCGCACCTTGCCCGCGGCGACGAGCTCGGCCATGGCGCCAACTGTCTCCTCGATCGGCGTGTTCGCATCGACGCGGTGCTGGTAGTAGAGATCGACGTAGTCGACGTTCAGCCGTCGCAGCGAAGCGTCGATCGCCTCGCGCACGTACTGCGGGCTGCCGTCGATCGTCCGCGTCCCGTCCTCGAACCAGCGGTTGCCGAACTTCGTCGCCAGCACGACCTCCTCGCGTCGGCCGGCGATCGCCTTCCCGACGAGCTCCTCGTTCGCGCCCTGCCCGTAGACGTCGGCGGTGTCGAGGAAATCGATCCCGAGCTCGAGCGCCCGGTGGATCGTGGCGATCGACTCCTGCTCGTCGGTCGGCCCGTACCAGGCCGACATCCCCATGCAGCCGAGCCCCTGCGCCGAGACCTCGAGGTCGCCGAGCCTCCGTCTCTCCATGAAGCGAGCGTAGCTACACTGCCCCGTCCATGGCCGTCCCCAAGAAGAAAACCTCCAAGGCCCGCCGCGACAAGCGCCGCGCCCAGCACGGCATCGAGGCGCCGCGCCTGAACGTCTGTCCGCAATGCGGCAGCCCGAAGCGTCCGCACCGGGTCTGTCCGCGCTGCCACACGTACCGCGGCCGGGACGTCGAGCCGCTCCGCAGCCCGGCTCCGTAATCAAGTGATCCGCGTCGCGGTCGACGCGATGGGCGGGGATCGCGGCCCTGAAGAGATCGTCGCCGGCGCCCTCGACGCGCGTTCCGAGGACGTCGTTCCCGTCATCGTCGGCCCCGCCGATCTCGACACGCACGGTCTCGAGCTGATCGAGGCGCCTGACCTCATCGCGATGGACGAGAAGCCGACGGAGGCAGTCCGCGCGAAGCCGAACAGCTCCCTCGTCACCGCGTGCCGAGCCGTGGGGGAGGGGCAGGCCGAGGCGGTCGTCTCCGCTGGCAACACCGGGGCGATGCTGGCGGCGTGCCTGCTCGAGCTCCGGCGGGTGTCGGGCGTGCGCCGTCCCGCCATCGCCGTGACGATCCCCTCGCGCAGCGGCGCCTCCGTCCTGCTCGACTCCGGTGCGAACGCCGACGCGCGGCCCGAGGATCTGCTCCAGTTCGCGCACATGGGCGCCGTCTTCGCGGAGGAGATCCTCGACGTCCGCAACCCGGAGATCCGGCTGCTCTCGATCGGAGAGGAAGCAGAGAAGGGCAACCAGCTGACGCTCGAGGCGCACGCGCTGCTCGCGGCGAGCGACCTCAACTTCGGCGGCAACACCGAGGGGCGTGACCTGCTCCGTGGCGCCGCGGACGTCGTCGTCACAGACGGCTTCACCGGCAACGTCACGCTCAAGCTCCTCGAAGGGACGATCGCGAACCTGCTCGACGCGTTCCGCCAGGAGATCACGGCGACCACCCGCGGCAAGCTCGGCGGTCTCCTGATCCGCCCGGCAGCGCGGCGGCTCCGGAACCGGCTCGATCCCGACACGTACGGCGGCGCGTACCTGCTCGGCCTGCGCGGCCTCGCCGTGATCGCACACGGGAACTCCTCGCGACGGGCGATCGCCAACGCCGTCCGCCTCGCCGCCCGCGGGGTCGACCACGACGTCGTCGGCCGACTTGCGCAGCGACTCGGGAGCACCGTGTTAGAGTCCGCCCCCTCTACGACTCCGACCCCCACGTGAGGTGACATGGCAGCGTCGCGCGAGGAAGTCTTCGAGCGAGTAAAGGAAGTCCTGACCGAGCAACTCGGTGTCGACGAGGGCGAGATCACCGAGGAGGCCTCCTTCCAGGAGGATCTCGACGCCGACTCGCTCGATCTCGTCGAGTTGATCATGGAGCTCGAGGACCAGTTCGGGATCAAGATCTCCGACGAAGACGCCCAGAAGATTCAGACCGTCGGGCAAGCCGTCGACTACGTCTCGTCACACCAGTAACGCCCCGCGCGGGGACGTCTCCCAGCTCGCGAAGCTGATGGAAACGCTGCCCGCTGTGCGGACCGAGCACGTCTACACGCACGCGTCATGGGCGAGCGAACGGTCGGCGTCGTACGAGCGCCTGGAGTTCCTCGGCGACAGCGTGCTCGAGCTCGCGATCGCGCGCGAGTTGTACGAGCGCTATCCCGACTTCAGCGAGGGACGCCTCGCGAAGATCCGCTCACACGTTGTCTCGCGCGCGAGCTGTGCGGTCGTCGCGCGGCAGCTCGATCTCGGTGAGCGGCTCGCGGAGCACGGAGCCGACATTCCGGAGGACGAGCTGAAGCGGTTGTCGCACAACCGCAACGTGCTGGCCGCGCTCCTCGAGGCCGCGCTGGCGGCGCTCTTCCTCGAGCACGGCTTCGAGAAGGTCGAGCGGCCGATCGTGCAGGCCTTCGCGGGACGCATCGAGTACGCGATCACGAGCCACGTGGACTACAAGACGGAGCTGCAGGAGGCGCTGGCGCGGCGCGGGCAGTCGGTCAACTATGCGGTGCTCGACGTCGAGGGACCGCCGCACGACCGCCGCTTCCGCTGCGCCGCGGTGATCGACGGCGAGCAGCTCGGCGTCGGAGCCGGCGAGTCGAAGAAGGCAGCGGAGCAGGAGGCGGCTAAGGAAGCGCTGGCGCGCCTCGGCGTCGAGATCTCGGCGGCATAGACTCCCAGCATCCGGAGAAAGGAGCGGAGGTGGCCAAGCAGGTCAACTGCCCATGCGGCGAGACGGTGCGCGGGGAAAGCGACGACGAGCTCGTCACCAACGTCGAAGCGCACATCCAGGACAAGCATCCGGACATGGTCGGGACCATGTCCCGCGACCAGATCTTGGAGATGGCACAGGAAGCCGCGTAGTCCGCTACGGCGCCGTCTCGCGGCGCCGTATTGCCCAGCGCCTGTGATAGCTGCGGCTCGAGCCCTCGAACAGGCCATCCGCGGCAGTCGCTAGCCTCCCCGGCGCGTGAACCTACGCGCCATCAAGCTGCGCGGCTTCAAGTCGTTCCCCGAGCCGGTCGAGGTGCGGCTCGAGCCCGGCGTCGCCGTGGTCGTCGGGCCGAACGGCTCGGGGAAGTCCAATGTGGCCGACGCGATCGTCTGGGCGGCCGGGTCGATGGCGCCGTCGGAGCTGCGGGCGGAAAAGCCGGACGACGTCATCTTCGCCGGGGGCGGTGGCCGCGCGCCGGAGGATTTCTGCGAGGTCGAGCTGCTGTTCGACAACCCGGACGGCGAGGGGCCGCTGCCGTACTCCGAGCTCTCCGTCGCGCGCCGGCTGCATCGCGGCGGCGAGGGCCAGTACCTGCTCAACCGCACCGCCGTCCGCCGCATCGACCTCGTCGAACTGCTCGCCGACCTCGGCCTGGGCGGCGGAATGCACTCGATCATCGGACAGGGTCGCGTCGAGGAGATCCTCGGCTCGAAGCCGGAGGAGCGGCGGCAGCTGCTCGAGGAGGCGGCCGGCCTCGGCCGGTTCAAGCGACGCAAGCACCGCGCCGAGCTGAAGCTCGCGCGCGTCGCGATCCAGGTCGAGCGTGCGCGCGACGTCGAGGCGGAGGTGAAGAAGCGGTTGCGTCCGCTCGCACTGCAAGCCACGGCGGCCGAGCGCGCCGAGAAGCTCCGCGGCGAGATCGGCTCGCTGCGCGCGCGCGTGGCGGAGCTCGACCTCGCGGAGCTTCGTGAGCGGCTCGAGGACGGGGACGGGCGCCGGACCGCCGCCGTGCTTGCGCGCAAGCACGCGGACGAGCAGCTCGACTCGCTGCTCGAAGAGCGGCGTCGAGCCGAGGAGGAGTTGGCGGACGCTGCGGGGCGGCGCGAGCAGGCGACCGCGGTGCTGTACCGGCTGCGCAGCGCCCGCGACCGGTTGGAGCTCCGTCGCGAGAGCGCGGAGTCCCTGCTCGAGAGCCTGCGCGCAGAGCTCGCGCGACCGCGCCGAGTCCTCGACGCGCGCGTCCGCGCCGAGCGCGAGGCGCTGCGCGAGCAGGCGCGCGTCGCACGCGACCGGCTGCAGACGCTCGAGCGCGCACTCGCCGAGCGGGAAGGGCTCCCACCAGCGGCGCGGGCGCTCGCCGAAGAAGGCGAACGGCTCGCACTCTCGCTGCTCGACGTCTCGCCTGGAAGCGAACGGGCCGTCGCGGCAGCGCTCGGCCATCGCGCAGCCGCCATCGTTGCCGACGACGCGCGCGCCGCGCTCGCGCTCGCCGAACGTGCCCGGGCGGCCGGTCTCGGGAACGTCGTCGTGCTGACGCGCGCGCCTGCGGAGCTCGTCCGCGAATTGCCGGTCGTACCGAAGGATCAGCTGCTGCAGTCGCAGGTCCCCGCGGTCACGCCCGAAGGGTTCGGCTACGACCCGCGGCGCGGCGAGCTCTGGTTCGCCGGCGAGACCGCCGAGGCGGTCTGGCTCGAGCTCGACGCGCGCCGGCGTGCGCTGGCGGCCGAGGTCGAGGACCTCGAGGCTCGGGCGTCCTCGCCGATCCCGGAGGACGCCTACCGGGCGGCGCGCGATCCTGTGACCGTCACGCTCGCGCGGCTGACCGCCCGACTCGTCGAGACGCTCGGCGGCATCACGGACGACCGTTTCGAGGCGCCGCTCCGTGCGCGTGCGGATGCGGGAGCGACGCGAACCGGCGCGCTCGCCGAGGAGCTGCGGCGGCTCGGCGCGGCAGAGGTCGAGGCACGGCGCGCGACTGCCGAGGCGGGGGAGCGGCTCAGCGCGATCGACGTCGAGCGCGCACGGATCGAGGCGGATGTCGACGAAGCGCGGCGCCGGCTCGAGGCCGCAGGATCGGAGCCCGCGGAGGGCGATGACCGCGAGGAGCTCGCCGAGCGCGTCGAACGGCTCGAGCACCGACGCGAGTCGCTTGGTCAGGTCAACCCGCTCGCGAAGCAGGAATACGACGCCGAGAAGGAACGCCTCGTGGAGCTCTCGACGCAGCGTGCGGACCTCGAAGCGAGCCTCGAGGAGCTGGAGACGCTCCGCGACGACCTTGCGCGCACGGTCGAGGAGCGCTTCGCGGAGACCTTCGCCGCAGTCCAGGCGAACTTCGCCGAGGTGGCCGCGACTCTCTTCCCGGGCGGCGAGGGACGCCTGCGCCTGACGGAGCCGGAGGACGAGGACGAGCGGCCCGGCATCGAAGTCGAGTTGCGTCCCGCAGGCAAGAAAGTGATGCGGCTGTCGCTCCTCTCGGGCGGCGAGAAGGCGCTCGGCGCGATCTCCTTCCTGTTCGCGCTGTTCCTGGCGCGCCCGTGCCCTTTCTACCTCCTCGACGAGGTCGAGGCGGCGCTCGACGACACGAACATCGGCCGCTTCGTCGAGCTGCTCCGCCGCTACTCCGACCGCGCGCAGTTCATCGTCATCACGCACCAGAAGCGGACGATGGAGGCCGCCGACATCTTGTACGGCGTGACGATGGGCGCCGACGGCGTCTCCCAGATCGTCTCGCGCCGCCTCCCGCGCGAAGAAGCTGCCGCCGTAGCCGTCGCGTAGATCGAACCGCTGGGGTCAGACCCCAGCCGTTACGGTTTTCGGATGCCACGGTCCTGGTCACAACTGCTCGGCGAGGAGAACGCACAGCCCGAGCCGGAGGCTGACCGGGCCGGGCTCTTCTCGCGCCTGCGCGACTCGCTCTCGAAGAGCCGCCGCGCGCTCACCGCGGAGCTGGCCTCAGCCGCCTTCGACCCGGGTGACGACGCTGCGTGGGAGCGGCTCGAGGAGGCGCTCATCCGCGCCGACGTCGGCGTACGCGCGACGGCCGAGCTCGTGCAGCGGCTCGAGGCGCGGGAGGACCTGACCGACCTCAACGCAGCGCTCGCGGAGGAGCTCGCGGTGTTGCTCGGCGATCCGGGGACGCTCGACGTCCACGCCGACCCGAGCGTCGTCCTCGTCGTCGGCGTCAACGGCACCGGTAAGACGACGACGATCGGGAAGCTCGCCGAGCGGCTCCGGCAGCACGGACACTCGGTCGTCCTCGCGGCCGCCGACACTTTTCGCGCCGCCGCGGAGGAACAGCTCGAGATCTGGGCCGCACGTGCGAACGCGGAGTTCGTCGGCGGCGAGCGCGGAGCGGACCCCGCCTCGGTCGCCTACGACGCGATCGAGCGCGCGGCGCGCGACGGACGCGACGTCGTGATCGTCGACACCGCCGGACGCCTGCACACGCAGGCGAACCTGATGCAGGAGCTGGCGAAAGTACGGCGCGTGATCGAAGGCAAGCTCGCGGGCGCGCCGCACGAGACGCTGCTCGTCGTGGACGCGACGACGGGTCAGAACGGCCTGCAGCAGGCGCGCCTCTTCGGCGAGGCCGTCGGCGTCACCGGTGTCGCGCTCACCAAGCTCGACGGCAGCGCCAAGGGGGGCATCGCCGTGGCGATCGCGCACGAGCTCGGCCTCCCGGTCAAGCTAATCGGCGTGGGCGAGACGCTGGAAGATCTCAGACCCTTCGATCCAGACGATTTTGCTCGTGCGCTCGTAGCGGGTCCGTAGATCGTTAGTTAGGACGGCTCGGCGGGCAAGCCCGCCGAGCCTTTATGGCGACAGCGCAAGCGCCGTCGCAGGACCGGAGGACTTCGCGCGGGCGCTCGTCGCTGGTTAAGGTCACCCTGATGCCGTCCGCTGAGAACAGCATCGTCATCAACAGACCGCGCTCCGACGTGTTCGCCTTCGTCGCGAACCACGAGAACGACGTCAAGTGGCGGCCCGGCATCGTCGACATCGCGCGCGCGTCGGGCGAAGGCCACGGCGCCGTCTATCGGCAGGGCGTCAAGGGGCCGCTGGGCAAGCGCATCGACGCCGACTTCGAGGTGACCGCGTACCAGGAAGGCTCACTGCTCGCCTTCCGCACCCTCGGCGGGCCGGTGCAACCCGAGGGCAGCTACCGCTTCGAGGACGCGGACGGCGGCACGCGCGTCACCTTCTCGCTGAACGCGAATCTGCGTGGGCCGCAGAAGTTGATGGCGCCGATGGTGGGGAAGTCGATGCGCAATCAGGTCGGCGCGCTGGAGAACCTGAAGCGCGTGCTCGAGTCCTAGAGCGGTCGCGGCAACGTCGATTTGGGTCGACCGGTCATTTCAGACGGATCGGAGGCGAAGCCTCCGATCCTGGGATCGGCACCGCAAGCGGTGCCTAGGTTCTTTCCACTCCGAACGCGATGTTCACCGTCGTGCGGTACCGGCTGATCCGGTCGTTCTCCACCACCGCGCTCATCGAGATCACGTCGGCGCCGGTGATGCCGCGCAGCGTCTTCGCGGCTTCCTGAACCGCCGCGTCAGCTGCTTTGGCGAAGCTCTCCGGGGACGAGCCGATGATCGTGACGACCTTCGCGACGTCGGCCATGCGTGCTCCTTTCCTAGATCTCCTCCAGGGTGGCGTGGTACTTCTGGATCTGCCCGGGATTCGTGACGCGAATCGTCGCGCTGAACGTCACCTTGACGTCGTACGTTCCCCGACGGATCCTGCTCGCGCTCGCCAGCGCCCTGTCCAGCGCCTGGTCCCACCCCTCGTGGTGCGAGGCGCTGACACGCTTCGCAAGGATGCTGCGCTTGATCGTCGCCATGCCGATCCTCCTCCGGTTGGAAACCGGACGACGATACGCCTATCGGACGGAAGTTGCGAGCCGCGAGGCTGCGTACGCGGCCGCGACCACGTTCCCTTTCTGCTCGTACAGCTCGATTGCGCGCTGCGCGGCGCGAGCCGCCTCGTCGGGCTCGCCGGCCAGACGCAGGGTCTCGGCGAGATCGAGCTCGGCGTCTCCGCGGAGGTTGAGAGCGTCTGTTTGGGCGGCCAGCTCGACCGCAGCCTCGGCGAGCTCGACGGAGCCCTCGAGCTTCCCCCGGACGGCGCGCCATTCGACCTGCGCCGCGATGTTGTCCTCGGCAGCCTCCGCCTCGGCGCGCGCGACGAGCCGTTCCGCCTCTTCGAGCTCGCCGCGACGATAGAGCACGTTGGCGAGCAACGCATCCTGGTATCCCGCCGAGCCCAGCGGCTCGAGGATGTCGAGACCTTCGCGGAGCTCGCGCTCGGCAGCGTCGAGGTCGCCCGCGAGCAGCTCCAGCGGTCCGGTCAACTGTGTCAGCCCGGCAACTGCCAGCCGGAGGCCGAGCTCCCGGTAGGTGCTTCGGGCCGAGGCGGCCAGTGCTCTCGCCTCCTCGAACTCGCCGCGCATCGCCTTGAGGCCGGCGAGCGAGATCCCGACGTTGGCCGCCATCACGCGGCTGCCGCGCGCCCACTCGAGCATCTGCACGCAGCGTTCGATCGCCTCGGTCGCGTGCGCGGGGCCGTAGAGCAGGCTCGTGCACAGCGTGTCGACGATGCGCGCTTCTTCGTGGCGGTCCCCCGCACGCCGCACATGTTCGAGCGCCTTCTCCCCGGCCTGCTCGGCGGGGCCGTAACGGGATCGCACCTGATGCGCGTGCGCAACGCGACGCCACGCGCGCGCCAGACCTGCGTCGTCTCCCAGCTCCTCGAACACATCGATCGCCCGCTCCGAGACTTCCAGGAGCTCTTCGGCATCCGCCTCGCCGCCGGAGATGTTCTTCCGCGCGGCGCGCTCGATCAGCCCGGACCACTCCTGGCCGCGATCGCCGAGTGCGGACGCCGCTTCGATCAAGCCGTTCAGCAGGGATTCGGCGCGTGCGGCCTCGCCCGCCCACCACAGCGCCATGCTCAGCTCGCGCAGGAGCTCGAGCCTTGCCGGCTCTTCCTCGGTCATCAGGGCGAGCGCGCGGTCGAGCAGCGTCAGTGCCGCCGGGAGATCGTCGCGCGCGAACGCGCGCCGGCCCGCATCGCCGAGTAGCTCGGCTCCGCGGGCGGCGAGAGCGTGCGCATGCTCGTCCAGCGGCCCGAGCTGCTCGCGGTAGCGAAACGCCTGCTCGAGGTGGTAGCCGATGATCTCGTCGGCCTCTCCGGCGCGGCCGGAGCTCGTGCCGGTTACCCAGTCTGCGAAGCGCTCGTGGAGCACGGCCCGCCGCTCCTTCGCAATGCCCGCATACGCCGCGTCGCGGATCAGCGCGTGCCGGAAGCGGTATGCGTCCTCGCGCCCCGGCCGAGCGGCCAGCAGGTCCTTGCGCGCAAGACTTAGAAGACGCGCGTCGACATCCGCTTGGTCCGCGTCCGGGGCGAGCCTCCGCAACGCGGACCGGACGAAGTGCTTGCCGGCGACTGCCGCCCACTCCAGCACGGTGCGCTCCTCCGCCGGCAGCCGGTCGAGGCGTGCGGCGATCAGCGCGTGGATCGACGGCGGAATCGCATCGGTCGGCCCGCCTTCGGCGAGCATGGCGGCCATCTGCTCGAGGTAGAGCGGATTTCCTTCCGCTGCCTCGGCGATCCGCTGACGTGCGGCCGCGTCGAGCGGCCACTCCTGCGCAATCTCTTCGAGGAGCGCGTGTGACTCCTCCTCGGTCAGCGGCTCCAGCAGCACGCCGCTGCCCTGCTGCGTCAGCCAGCCGGGCCGTTCGTCGAGGAGATCCGGGCGTGCCAGACAGAGCAGCAACAGCGGCGCGTCGTGCGTCCAGCCCGCCAGGTACTCGAGCAGGTCGAGCAGCGTCGGCTCGGCCCAATGGATGTCCTCGACGACGACGACGAGGGGCCGCTCGCGTGCAACCTCCTCCAGCAGGCGGCGCACGGCCCAGAACGTCTCGCCTCCCGGTGCGGCCGACGCAGTCGGCCCGACCGCGCCGAGCACGCGCGCGGCGACAAGCTCCCCGTCCTCGGCGCCCGCCAGTGCGTCTCGCACCCCGTCGTCGCTGCCCAGCAGGCCGACGATCTCGACGAGTGGCCAGAACGTGATCCCGTCGCCGTAGGGCAGACATCGGCCGGTCAGCACGGTTGCGTCGGTGCGGACACTCGAGCAGAGCTCCGCGGCCAGACGCGACTTGCCGATCCCGGCCGGCCCGACGATCGTGAACAGACGGCACGACCGCTTTTCGACGGCCTCGTCGTACGCCGCGCGCAGCATCAGCAGCTCCGCGTCGCGCCCGATCAGCGGAGCGTCGAGGCGGCGCGCGTATGCGCTCGCACCCTCGATCACCGCGAGCACGTTCCAGGCGGCCTGGGGGTCGCTCTTGCCCTTGAGCGCCAGCTCGTCACGCGGCTCCAGGACGACTGCGTTCTCGACGAGCCGTCGCGTCGGCTCGCCGACGAGAATCTCACCGGTGCGCGCGGATTCCTCGAGCCGCTTCGCGACGTTGACTGCGTCTCCGGTGACGAGGTTCTGGCCGCCGGTCCCGTCGCCGGCCACGACCTCCCCCGTATTGACGCCGACGCGTATGCCGAGCCGAACCTCCTGGTCGCGCTCGAGCTCGTCGTTCAGCTCGGAGAGCGCCTGCCGCAGCTCCGTCGCGGCGCGCACGGCCCGCAGGGCGTCGTCCTCGTGCAGCTCCGGTATCCCGAACACCGCCATCACGGCGTCGCCGATGTACTTCTCGACCGTGCCGCCGTGCCGCTCCAGGACGGCCGACATCTGGGCGAAGAAGCGCGACATCACCCGCCGCAGCGACTCGGGATCGAGCCGCTCGCCGAGCGGTGTGTAGTTGGCCACGTCCGCGAAGAGGACGGTGACCGTACGGCGACTCACGGACATGGCCTGAGTGTAGGACTGGATCTGCGCAGCGACTAGCCGAGCGCGGTACGCACGCGCTTGAACATGCCTTTCTGACCCGGCTTCATTTCCTTGCGGATGCGTTCATCGGCATGAACGCCGACCAGAAAGACGATCGAAGATCCTTACGCACGCGAGGCGCAGCTTTCGCACGGATCTACCCGGCCGGCGGCTCAGCCGTGCCGCCGTCGACTCCACGTCGGCTGCAGAACCGATGACGGCTGCGACGTCGAGCCGGGTCGCGGCGGCCGGTAGTGAGAACCACGTCTGTCGTTGCAGCCAGTCTTCGTCGGTGAGTAGCTCTTCGAGACGGTCGAGCTCCTCCCGCAGCAACGCGAGGCGTGCGCGCGGTGTTGCGAGCGTGGCGCCGTAGCCGACGTTCTGTAGCTCCTCGGCCGCGGCCTCCAACTCGCGCGCGCGCTCCGTTCGGCCCTGAAGCTCGTTGGCGAAGGCGCAGAGCAGCAACGATCGCCCATTGCGGACGCATGGTGTGTCGCGGTTCTCGCGGACGAGGCGCTCGGTGCGCGGCTCGAGCGCGGCCACGGTGTCCCAATCGCCCGCAAGCTCTTCGACCTCCAGGATGCAGGCGATGCCGTGCAGCCGATGGTGCGTCGTCAGGTCGGCCACGTGCTCGTCGAGCTCACGGGCGAGACGGCGTGCTTCGCGGATGCGTCCGATCGCCGTGGCCGTCGGGATCGTCGACAGGTAGAGGTCGTGGATCAGGTCGGGATCGTTCAGCTCCGGCATGAAGTCGAAGCGGCGCGTCTCCAACGTGTGAGCGTCTTCGAAATCGCCTGCGCGGAACGCTGCGACCGCGCGCGCATCGAACGCGCTCGAGCGGAGCCCGGCGTCTCCGAGCTCCTCGGCGAGCCGCCCCGCGAGCTTGGACAGCTCGTCGGCGTCGTCCAAGCCCCAGAACGCTCGGCTGATCAGCGCCTTCACGTGCTGCACGCTGCCGGGGCGGACACCGGCGAGGGCGAGCTTCGTCCACTCGTCCATCTGCCGCGCTGCGGGCGCCGTCTCCACATGCCGGATCGGAGTGCGCCCTCGAAGGCGAGCTCCGCGTATGTCTCACTGCGCTGTTGCGGGTCGTCCTCGAGCTCGAGCGCCGCCTCGATCGCCGTCATGAACGAGTCTCCGTCGTAGTTGAGCGCATGCGCGCGTCCGAGCCGTCGCCAGAGGCGCGCTCGCCGCGATGGATCCGGTTCGAGCGCGACGGCGCGTTCGAGCAGGGCGATCGCGTCCTTGAGCTCGTACCGCGACATGGACGCCTCGGCGGCTCGCTCGAGCCAGGAGACTGCCTTCTCGCGGAGCGCGTCCAGCTCGGCGCCGCCCTCGGGCCAGGCGACGTCGACGTCCTCAGGGAGGACCGCCTCGGCGTAGTGATGGGCGAGCAGCGGCGCGTGCTCGTCGCGGCCTTCGCCGACCCGCTCGATCCACCGTGCGAAGTCGGCGTGCAGGCGCGCGCGACGCGCCTTCGTCAGACCGTTGTACGCAACCTCGCGCGTGAGCGCGTGCTTGAAGACATACTCGACCTCGCCTGCGAGCGACGACGTCGAGCGTCTGCGGATGAAGTCACGGCCCTCGAGCGCGCCGAGGTCCGGCTCGAGCCCGGCGACGAGCTCGTACATCGCACCTCCGGCGGAACGTCGCCCGCGACCAGGAAGTCCACGAGCGATCCGGCTGTCTCGGGCGGGAGCGGCTCGAGCAGGATCGTCTCCAAGTCGATGCGCGCGCTCCAGCCGCCCGCGAAGTCCGGCCGCGCCGTCGCCAGCAGCAGGAGCGGTCCACGCACATCACGCGCGACCCGTTCGATCAACTCGAGCAGCGGCTGCTCGGCCCAGTGCACGTCTTCGACGAGCACGACCAGCGGTCGCCGCGACGTCAGCTCGGTCAGGAAGTCGACCCATGCGGCGTGGAGGTGGTCGCGTGCCGCGAGCGGATGGAGGTCGCCGGCCACGTCGAGCCCGAGGGTCAGGCCCAGGATCTCGCGCTCGCCGAGCCGGCGGCGGACTTCTTCCGGCGGGTCGCTCTCGAGGATCCCGAGGTGCTCCTTGAGGATCTCGGCGAAGGGCCAGAAGGTGATGCCGTCGCCGTAGGCGAGGCAGCGGCCGGTCAGGCGGAGCGGCTCCGGCTCCTCGCCGCCGAGCCGCTCCCACAGCTCTCGCATCAGCCGCGTCTTGCCGACGCCGGCGTCGCCGAGGATCGTGACGAGCACCGGTTGCGAGTGCTCGACGCTGCGCCGGTAGGCGTGCCAGAGGCGCTCGAGCTCGGCGTCCCGTCCGACGAAAGCGCGCGCAAGGCCGCCGACTCCGCGGGTGCGCATGAGAGAGAGCGCGCGCACGAGCGGGCGGCAGCGTACGCCGCCGGGCTTTCCTTTCGCCTCGACCGTGCCTGCCTCGCCGAACTCGAAGGCGCCGCGTGCGGCGGCCACCGTCCGCTCGCCGACGAGGATCTCGCCCGGCTCGGCAGCCTGCTCGAGTCGCGCGGCGACGTTGACCGCGTCGCCGCTGACGAACGAGCTGCCCTCGCGAGCGGCTCCGGCGACGACCTCGCCGGTGTTGACGCCGATGCGCAGCGCGAGCCCGGCCTCCACCTTCCGCTGCATCGCGAGCGCCGTGTGCAGCGCTCGCTCGGCGTGGTCCTCGAGCGCCTCCGGCGCCCCGAAGGCCGCCATCACGGCGTCTCCTGCGAACTTCTCGATCGTGCCGCCGGCACCCTCGATCTCGGCCGCCATGGCATCGTAGAAGCGCTCCAGCCGGGCCCGGGTCCGCTCCGGATCCTGGTCGTCGGCGAGCGCGGTCGACCCTGCCAGGTCGGCGAAGAGGATGGTGGCCAGCTTGCGCTCGTCGGCGATGTGCGAAGTCTGGCCTACACTTGGCGGCCGTGTTCGACGCCCTGTCAGACCGCCTTCAGAGCGCCCTCGGCGATCTCCGGGGCCGCGGCAAGCTCGACGAGGAGGCGATCTCCCGTGCGATGCGTGAGATCCGCCTCGCGCTGCTCGAGGCCGACGTCAACTTCGAGGTCGTCAAGGACTTCGTCGCCCAGGTGCGGGAACGCGCGCTCGGCCAGGACGTCCTGAAGAGCATCACGCCCGGCCAACAGGTCGTGAAGGTCGTCCACGACGAGCTGACGGCGCTGATGGGAGCGGGCAGCTCCAAGCTCGTCTTCACGGGCCGGCCGCCGACGGTGATCCTGCTCGCGGGCCTGCAAGGCTCCGGCAAGACGACGGCCGCCGCGAAGCTCGCCCTCCTGCTGCGCAAGGAAGGACGCAAGCCCGGGCTGGTCGCCGCCGACCTGCAGCGCCCAGCCGCGATCGACCAGCTGGAGCAGCTCGGAAAGCAGATCCAGATCCCGGTCTATCGCGAGGACGGGAGCAACCCGGTGACGGTCGTGCGCAACGGCATTGCGCAGCTGGACGCGGACACGATCATCCTCGACACAGCCGGGCGGCTGCACGTCGACGAGGAGCTGATGGACGAGCTCGAGCGCGTCCGCGACGTCGCGAAGCCGGCGAACGTCCTGCTCGTGCTCGACTCGATGACGGGGCAGGAGGCCGTGAACGTCGCGCTCGCCTTCCAGGAGCGGATCGCGTTCGACGGCGTCGTGCTGACGAAGCTGGACGGCGACGCGCGCGGCGGCGCCGCGCTCTCGGTGAAGGCCGTCACCGGCCGGCCGATCAAGCTGGTCTCCGTCGGGGAGAAGCTCGACCAGCTGGAGTACTTCCATCCCGACCGAATGGCCTCGCGCATCCTCGGGATGGGCGACGTGCTGACGCTGATCGAGCGGGCCGAGCAGGCCGTCGAGGAGGACGAGCAGAAGGAGCTCGAGGCTCGCATGCTCAAGGGCCAGTTCACGTTCGACGACTTCCTGAAGAGCTACCGGATGGTGCGCCGGATGGGCTCGATCGGGGGGCTGGTGAAACTGATCCCGGGTCTCGGCAAGCAGCTCGAAGGGCTCGACGACATCGACGAGAAGCAGTTCGCGCGCGTCGAGGCGATCGTCCTCTCGATGACGCCGCAGGAACGCGCGCTCCCGAAGCTGATCGACGGCTCGCGGCGCAAGCGGATCGCGGGCGGTTCCGGCACCACGGTCGAAGAGGTGAACCGTCTCCTCGAAGGCCGCAAGGAGATGGAAAAGCTGATGAAGGACATGGGCAAGGGAGGCTTGCCGCAGCTGCCCGGAGCACCGAAGCAGCAGCAGCAGCGGAAGGCGACGAAATCCAACAAGCGCAAGAAGCGATCGAAGACACGGAGGTAGTCACTTGGCGGTTCGAATGAGGTTGACGCGCGTCGGGTCGAAGAAGAACCCGGTGTACCGCGTCGTCGTGGCCGACTCGCGCTCGCCGCGCGACGGCAAGTTCATCGAGATCGTGGGGCGGTACAACCCGCAGCACGATCCTTC
>WNGB01002332.1_pt1 | contig 32624 bp, 28 predicted proteins | sample 5400681 | NCBI WGS metagenome assembly WNGB01 (sample SAMN13153367, study PRJNA577476) | soil metagenome | isolation source: 115 cm soil or saprolite under grassland replicate 2 | place: USA:California | collected 2016-06-15
CGGCGAGTATAGCGCAGCGGTCGGCGCCAAGAAGCGCCCCGATGAGGGGTCGACCCATGGATGCTAAGAAAGTCGGACCGCTGTCCGTTCGGACTTAGCGACTCACGAGCGCTTCTTTGGCGGCTCGTCGGAGTCCCCGAAGATGATCTGCATCTTGCCGTTGCCGTTGGCCGACGAAAGCTTCACCTCGAGCGAGTTCGCCCGCACGATCGTCTTGTCTTTCACCGTACCGGAGAGCTGGGCCGCATCGGCGTCGAACTCGCCGGAAAGCTCGCCCTCCGAGTGGATGTCCCCCACCTTGACCGTGCCGTGGACCGCGCCGGTGCGGCTGACGCGCAGAGACGGCGCGGTGATCTGTCCTTCGATCTTGCCGTTGATGACGACCGGACGGTTGGAAGAAAATGCGCCTTTGAAGTGGGTGCCCTCTTCCACCAGAGTTTTCTTGTCGTCGGGCAAATCGTGACTGGTAACATTGGCCATGGAAATCCTCCTGATCTGACTACTACGCCCCGTGCGGCTGAGTACTGATGCTGGCCAAAATCGGCCCCTCGATCTCGGCCTCTCGAAGAAACGCTTCGAGGTGTTCAATCTTTCGAGCGACGGACAGCCGCTCGAGTCGCTCGATCCGATCCATTTCTCCGAGTCGAGCGAGGACCACCCTGATCTGAAGCAAGCTTTCGTTTTTGGTCCGGCGAAGCTCTCGGCGCTGCGCCTGCGCCGCGTCGGAGCCGTCGTTGGCAATTTTCTCGTACTGCTCGTTGCAACGCCGCAGGTCCGAGCAAACGCGGGCGAGCCGGTCGTGCTCGCTCCTGTTCGTTCCGGCGGCGAGAACCCGGGTCTCCACGCGGTAGCGCTGAAAGCGGTCCACCACGCGCGCGGCGATCGTTTCGTCGATTCCCGTCGTGCTAGAGAGCGAGTCGACCTTGGCGACGAACATCATATCGAGTGAGGTCAGCCCCGCCGCATAAATCCTGTCGACGTCGAGCTTGCTGATGCTCGGCACTTGCCGCAAAAGCGCATGCACGATGATCGCTTCTCTCTTGCCCCGTTCCTGCTCCAGAGAAAAAAGTTCCGGAGAAAGACGGGCGAGACTCGCGTAAGTGGAGAGAAGCGCCGTCCGCGCGTCCCCCTCGATGGCGCTGCCGGGCAGGCCGCCGCAGGCGCGCAGCGCTTCTGCGAAGCCTGCCAGGCCCGTGCACAGGTCGTCGAGTCCCATTTCTCTCGCGGCGCGAAGCAGCGACATCACGGCCGGCTCGCAAACGGCGACGAACGCCGATGTCGCCTCGCGCCACTGGAGACTGATCTCGAACTCGCGCACGGGGCGCATGTAGTTTTTGGCGATTTGCGTGAAGAGCTCGCGAACGTCGGGAGGAGCGACGGGCTCGGGAGCCATCGGTTGCGCTCTCTCCTGCGGTGCCGGCGCCATCGGTACAGGAGCGTCCGCCCGGCCCACGTCGACGATCGGAGAAACCATCGCATCGAACGCCTGCTCGACCTCGTTCAGCAGTGTCGCACTGGCATTCGCGGAAACGTCGGCCATTCGTTCGGCGGGAACGCCTGCGGCCGATCGGCTCGCCGGAACGGGATCGATCGTCGGCGCGAGGGCGAAGGGTGATCGCGCTTCCACGCTCGCCAACACCTTTCTGGGCGTGGGCGCCGCTGGCGCCGGCATCCGAGGATCGCTGGCTGGGCGCCGTGGCCGGGCCGGCGCTTTCGGCGCCGCGACGATCGGCGCGGCTCTCGGATCGCGTCGCGCCACGATGGGCGCCGCGGCCTCGGGTGCAGCGGCTCTCCTCGGTTCACCCTGGTCACCCGCGGGCGAAGCATTCGTTGCGGGCACGAACCAAGCACCAGGTAACGCGTCGGATGGGTCTTGCGGTTCCGGCATGGCCGCAGGAGCGCGTTGTGCGCCCAATGCGCTCGGTGCAGCGCCGGCGGGTCGAGGAACTGCGCGAGGGGAAAGCCCCGCACGCGAGCCTCGCGGCACGGAGCCGGGAGCATGGGGCATCACCGCGGGTTGAACAGCTGCACTCGCCAGAGCCATCGGATCGTCGCCGGGCGAACCCTTGCTCGAACTCGCCGGCACGTCCTTGCCCTCGTTCTCTTGCGCGGGCGGCGCAGCCGACGGGTCGGACGTCGGATCATCCGCACCCGGATCTTTGCTGAAGAGCTTGGAGAAGATGCTCATCGTCTTCAGAACGCAGCAGGATTTTTGAGCGGCGCCACTACTTGCCGTCGCCTTTCTTCCCGTCCTTCTTCTCTTCCTTTTTCTCGTCCTTTTCCGCTTTTCGCTCCGCGTTGCGCTCGTGCACTTCGGCGCTGCGGATCTGACCGGGCGGCACCGATTTGCCCGACTCGTTCGGAGGCGGGCTGCGCGGAGGATCATTCGTGCTGGAAACGACGCAGGCAGACACGAAAGCGATCAGGGCTACGAACGGAGCAACGTTCAGTCGCATGGGGGCCCTCCAGGGCGGCGTGCCGACAAGCACGTGGTCTCGAGATTATACTCGACGGATTTTGGAGAGTCTTGATTCGTTTCTCTGCCAAAGCGTCTCGCGCATGTCGCAGCTTGGAGCCGGATGACATCGGACGTACGGCTTTTCAGTTCCCCGACATACGTCCGACGCGCGGCGGACGATCTCGGATAGGCGCGAACGGGCCGGTTGTGTTATTGTCATTTCTTGAGGGGTCGAAAGCCGGGCAAGGGTCGTCGTGAAGTCCGCCTCCCAGCGAGGCGAAGCATTCTTCGTTCGATGTTGCCATACGCGAAAGGGGGCGAGACGTGGATCTTCGGAAAGAAGGGGCGTCACACATGAGCGCAGCGACGCGGCGTCGGTTCGGCTCGATTGCTTACGGAAAGTTGTCCTGGCTTGCGAGGCTCGGTATCGCGGGATCGATCGTCACGGCATCGCACACCAGCGCCGCGGCAACGTGGCCTAACGGCACGACGCCGCGCCTCTCCGAAATCGTCGCTATCGACGGCACTGGCGAGCCCGGGTGGCCCTACGGCGCCGAGGACCTCTTGGGAGATGGGGCGACGTTCACGCAAGCCGAACAGCAGATGGACATCCGTACGGCGTATGCGGCGACCGACACCGCGCGCTTCTATGCCCGCGTTTATTTCTCCGATCCCGCCACGGTCGGCAGCGGCGTGACGACCTACATCTTCATCGACGCCGATCGAAACTCCGCGACGGGAGGCCCCGCGTCGGCAACCGATATCAATCCGGCGCTCACCATCGATCCATCCCCCGGAGGTTATGAGTTCGTGATCGGCGTTGCGGCCACCGGCGCCGTCGTCGGAGTCTGGGAATACGGCACGAACATGTGGGCGATGGTCACCACCGCGAGCAGCATGGGCGAGGCGGGAAGCGACGCCGACCCCATCAAGATCGGGTCGTTGCAGCACGGCTACGTCCAGGGGGTCGTCAATATGAGCGCGGTCGGCTTGACGCCGGAATGCAGCGCGATCCTCTTCGTTCGCTCGGTGAGCGGCACCGGCGGGGATCTGGACGGCGGGCAGTGGGGAAGCTGCGTTCCAGCCGATACGAACGGAGACCGCGTTCCCGATGTCATCATACCGGCCGGCGGATGCACGAGTGATGCGCAGTGCCCGGGAGGCGGCACCTGCAAGAACGGCATTTGCTCGGTGCCCCCCGGCTGCTCGACCGACGCCGATTGCGCGTCCACCGAGCAGTGCACCTCCGGGCAGTGCGTCGCCCGCCCCGGCGGAAGCTGTACGACGACCGCTCAGTGCGGCGACCTCGTTTGCAACGGAACGCAATGCGTAGCCTGTCGCTCGGACTCCGAGTGCGGCACCGGACGGACCTGCTCGTCGACGGGCAGGTGCGTCGGCAATATCGTGCTCGCACCGGGTGAAAACGTGGAAGGGGGCGCCTTCAACTGCGCGCTTTCCCCCCTCGGTCCCCCCGGCTCGGCGTCCGGCCGCGCCGGCACTCGTTTCCTGGCAGCAACTCTCGCGGCAGCTCTGACTCTGTTCATTCGCAAGCGACGCACGCGCTTCGTCTGAAGCGCACCCGAGTTGAACCCCGTTCAAGGACTGTGGCTCCATGCGCCTCTCTCTCCGCTCTCTCTTCGCCGCCCTCGTCTTGCTCTGCGCGCCGCGTCTGGCGCTCGCCCAGGAAACGAACATCGACGTCGAACGATTCAAGCCGGCGGTCACCCACGATGGCTGGGTGAACGCCGAAGGTTCGGGCGTTCGCTTCACGGAGGACCCCTGGGAGCTCGCAGGATTCATCAACTACGGGTTTCATCCGCTGGTCACCGTGGACAGCGCGGGCAATCTCAATCGCACATTCGTGAGCGGACGATTGGGACTCGATCTCATGGCGTCGGTCACCATTGCCGATCCCTTCGCGATCGGTCTCGGTTTGCCGATCTACCTGCTGCAGACGGGTGACCCCGATCCCTCGTTCGCCGGCCTCGGTGACTTGCGGCTGGTGCCGAAGATTCGCTTTCTCGACGATCGCAATGGCTTCGGTCTCGGTCTCGCGCTCGAGCTGCGTGCCCCGACCCACACCGGGGACTATTCGGGCGGCACGCGCATGGTGGTGTTCGCGCCCCGTCTCGTCGCTGACCACCGTTTCACCAGCGGTCTGCGCATCGGCGCGAACGCGGGGGTGACCCTTCGCGAGAAGACGACGTTCTACAACGTCAGTGCCGGGTCGGAATTCGCCTATGCCCTCGGTCTCGGGTATCGATTCGGCGGGAACGACGGCTCGACCGAGCTCGGCGCCGAGCTTCTCGGAGGCGTCGGCCTCACCCAAACGGACAAAGAGGAGCTTCCGCTCGAGGGGTTCCCGTACCTCCGATACAACCCCAACGAAGAATGGGAGCTTCAAGGCGGCATCGGCATCGGTATCATCGCCGGCTACGGCGTTCCTCTCTTTCGGCCGTTCTTCGGCGTGCGCTACACACCGACCTCCCACGATCGTGATCACGACGGCACTCCCGACGATCGAGACAGGTGCCCCAACCAAGCCGAAGATCGCGACGGGGTTCACGACAATGACGGATGCCCCGAAGAAGACGAGGACAACGACGGCGTGCCCGATTCGGAAGACAAGTGCCCGAACAAGAAAGAGACGATCAACGGTTTCGAGGACGACGACGGATGCCCCGACGAGGGCCCGGCCAAGGTGATCGTCGAAAAAGGTCAAATCAGGATCCTCGAAAAGATCCATTTCAAGACCGGCTCGTCGGAGATCGATCCCAAATCGCACTCGATCTTGGACCAGGTCGCGCTGACGATGAAGGCCAACAAATCCATCAAGCGCGTCCGCATCGAAGGCCACACCGACGAAACTGGCGCGAGCGACCGCAACCTGCAGCTCAGCAAAGATCGGGCGAACTCCGTACGCGAGTACCTGATCAAGAAGGGCGTCAAGGGAGACCGTCTCTCGTCCGAGGGCTACGGCGAAGAGCGACCCCTCGTCCATGGCAAGGATCCCGACAGCCTCGCCAAAAACCGACGGGTCGAGTTCATCGTGGAGCAGTGACCGAGGTCGCTGGTCCTAGAGCGCCGGCAACGGAGCTGCTGCCCGATGCGGCACAGAAGGAGGTGTACGACACGTACCGGAGAGACGGCGTCGGACCGGCGATGCAGAAGTTCCTTGCCGCCGTAGACCTGCAGGGTCGTCCGCCGCCGAATGCAGCGTCAGCCCGGTCCCGAGATGCTCGAGGACATGGCGCGGATGAGCAGAAATGCCGAGCTCTTCCTCGCACATGGCGTGCGCCAGATCACCGGGTACGTTCCGGAGATCACAGCGCTTCGCGCGAGCTCGACGCGCATCATCGTGGCGGGCGCACCGCGTCGAGGGGGCAGCTCGCCCACCGGGCCGCAGTCGCGCTGGCCGAGCGGCTCGACACGAAACTCGTGGAGTTTCCCGGCGATCACGGTGGATTCAGCACGCATCCGGGCCCGTTCGCGGAGATGCTGCACAGCGTTCTTTCGGCTGCCTAGCGCTGTCGAGCGGAAATCACGTGGGGCGGCAGGAACTCCTGCCGCCCCACGGATCGGCCGGTGTTACTTGAGCTCCGCTTCCAGTGTCTTGAGCTCGGCCTTGTAGTTGGCTTTGGTGATCGACTTTTCCGCTTCCTCTTCGAAATCGGCGGCGACCGGGATGTTCTCCGGCGCGAGCGCCGCCGCGGCCGGTGCCGCTGTTGCCGGCGGCGCGGTTACCGTCGCCGCTGCCGTTGCCGATGCGGCCGACTCCGGCGTCTTCTCCTTCTCTTTCTCGCACGAGGCGCAAACGACGAGCAGCAGGGGAACGGCTAGCACGAGGAGCACGCGTTTCATTTGGCACCTCCCTTTTCATCCTTGCCAGCTGGCTTTTCTTCTTTGCTGCCTGGCGATGGAGTACCTGGCGCGCCTGCCTTGTCGGTCGTCGCCTCGAACGTGGACGTGAACTTGTCGTGACGTGCGTTCTCGGTTTCGATGAGTTTGCTAGCGCGGTCGGCAGTCGCCGTGTCCTTGCTTTCGGTTGCAACGGCTTTGACACGTTCCAGGCGAGCCAATCTTCGTGCGTGGCGCTCGAGTTCCTGCTTCATCGGCTCGCTCATGGGCTGCCCGCGCAGCACTGCCGCGATCTTGGGGCGTTCCATGTCTTGCTGCATTTTCTTTCGCTGCACGCGGTCCTTCAACTTCGCCTCGTCGCCTTCGGTCTTCTGAACGGCGGAGACGGTCGGATCGCCGGGCTTCCCCGGCAGGCCTGCCGAAGGCTTTGCTGCATTCGGATCGGGTTTAGCCCCCGGATCGGCGACTTTCTTGGCGGGTGCGGCTGCCTTGTCTTGCGCGGCGGGAGAACCCTGCGCCGCCTGCGAAAATGCAGGTGAAGCGAAGAGCAGCCCCGTGAGAGCGAGCAGCCCACCGTAGCCATACCTAGTGCGTCGGATCATGAAACCCTCCTTGGTGGAGGAACGAGTATGGCGCTGGGCCGCGCACCGTCGCAATGTGTGCAACGCCAAATCGCCAATGATTTACAATGAATTACAATCGTTCACACCCACGTGCGAGCGAGCGTTGGCGATTTTTTGCTACAGCGCCCTTAAGGAGCAAAGTGACCGGCGAGGTCAGCTGATCACGTAGTCGTGCACCTAATTCTTGAGCACCTCACCCCCGGGGGGTGAGGGGGTGAGGTGCTTGAGAGTGTTCCCCAGAACGATCTCTAACAAGCGAGTCACTCATCACACACACGAGAACGCCGCCGACCTCATCGGGGGCGCTCGCCCTGTTGCGCACCGCGTAACACCGTCGCGTGCAACGTGGTCATCGACGTGACCAGCCTGCGCGAACACGAGAGAAACCCTGGAATAATCGAGCAGGATTGCGTCGGACGATTGACAATAATGAGCGAATGTGGGACCTGTAATCCAATGGCTACACCTGAAGGTGAGCGTCTTCCTTACGACGAGGACGAGCAGACTCGCCATGCCGCCGGGCGAGTCGGTCGCCTCATTCGTGACCGCTGGCACCTCGACGAATTGCTCGGGATCGGAGGCATGGCCGCGGTCTACGCGGCGACGCATCGCAACGGCAAGCGAGTCGCCATCAAGATGATGCATCCCGAGCTGTCGCACCATGCCGACGCACGCCGCCGCTTCATCGACGAAGGCTACCTTGCCAATCGCGTGGCCCACACCGGCGTGGTCTCGATCATCGACGATGAGATTGCCGAAGATGGGTCGGCGTTTCTCGTCATGGATCTTCTCGAGGGCGAGACTCTCGACATTCGAATCACCCGGAACGAACGGCTCGAAGCACTCGAGTTTCTCGGGTTGATGGACGACCTGCTCGACGTGCTCGCCGCCGCGCACGCCAAGGGCATCGTTCACCGCGACATCAAGCCGAACAATATTTTCGTGACGCGCACCGGGCAGGTCAAGCTTCTCGATTTTGGAATCGCCCGCCTCGCCGATGCGTCGCGCCCGAACACGACGGGATCCGGATCGACGGTCGGCACGCCTGCATTCATGGCACCGGAGCAAGCTCGCGGACGTTCCGATGAGCTCGACGGCCGCACCGATATCTGGGCGGTCGGAGCGACGATGTTCGTCGCTTTGACGGGGCGTTCGGTCCACGAAGCCGACACGAACAACGAGCAGCTCCTGGCAGCCATGACCCAGCCGGCACCTTCGATCGGAAGTGTGTTACCGGGTCTTCCCAAGGCGCTCGTCGATTTGATCGATCGCGCCCTCGCCTTCGAGAAGGACGCCCGATGGTCCGACGCTCGCGCGATGCAGTGCGCGCTGCGCGAGGTGCACGCGAATCTCATCGAGCAGCAGGCGGGATCGCGGCTTTCGCGTGACTCGCTGGTGTCGCTCGAAGAACTGACACCGCCGATCGCGAGCCATGCTCCGGTGACGCTGACGACCGGTCGCGCGCTCGCACTGTCCCAGAGCGGCTCACTGAGATCGTTCCATCCGAAAAAGCAGCGCCATCGGACGCTCGCGCTCGGCACAGGCTTGCTCGTGCTCGCCAGCGTGCTGTGGCTCGGAAGCAAGCACCGCGACGCTCTGCGAAAGGTGGCCGCGGCAGCTTCCGGCCCGATGGCCGCGGAGACCGCAGCCGTTTCGCCGCTGGCGACGATCGAGTCGAACTCCGAAGCACCCCCGAGTGCCCCGGCGCCGCTCGCCACGGTTGCCCCCTCGCCTGTCGAACACGAGTTTTCCGACGGCAAACAGTCGGCTTCCACCATGCACGATGAGAGCATGCGCGGGCCGAAGTCTCCGCACGCGCTGCCCAAAGTCTCCGCGCGCCCCGGCGCCAACAAGGTCACCACCGTGTCGGTGCCGCCGGCGGCACCACCCCTACCTCCGCCGGCGTCCTCACCACCTCCGGACCCGCTGGAGCGCCGCCGGTAACGCTATCGCGGTCCCCAACCCGCTCGGAGAGCGATGGTGGACATCTCCGGATACGAGCGCACGGCCAAGCGCACCACGGGAGGAGCCGCATAGCCAATCGTGCTCCACGCTTCGTGGATCAACTCGATCGCACGTCCGGAGACCGGTGGCATGATCACGGTCGCCGCCAATCGGTTTCGATCGACGAGCGCCATGCCGTGTCCGGGATTTCCGTCGACGCCGGTGACCGGCATGCGCGTTACATCGATTCGGCCGAAGCGTCCCACTGCGCCGGCAAGGGCCCGGAGCGCACCTGCGGCCATGGCGTCGTTCTGACACCCAATCAACTGCAGCTGAGCCGCGACGCTCGAGCTGCGTAGCCAACTCGACACGACTTTCTCGCCGCTCTCCTCGGTCCAATCGCCGTGGACGACTTGATATTTGACCGCCGTGTGGTCGATGATCTCGCGCATGCCCGCGAAGCGGCCGGCCGCCGCCGCCGATCGCAGAGGCCCCTGCACGTAGAGCATCATTCCCTTGCCGTGCAGAAGCGTTTCGAACTGCCGGCCTTGAATGCGTCCGATGTCTCGCTGATCGGCGGTCACGCTGGTGAGCAGCAACCGGGGGAACTCGATGCGCAAGTCCTCCATGTACGAGGCGGTGCTGTGCAGCAGAATCCATCCAATGTCTTCGAGCGCCGCGTGACGAGCGACTGCCTCCAGGGGGCCATCACTGACTGGTTCGGCGATGACAATCGACCCCGCCGCGTGTTCGTGGACGAAGGCGTAGACCTGCTGCGCCTGGATTTGGGCGTCGCTCTCGCAAAAGAAGACCTCCAGAGGAACACGTAGGCGATGCGCCGTCGCCACGGCTTCGGTTTCTTGGAGACGCTGGTAATCGTTCTCACGCGTCAGCAGGAAGAGCGCAATCGTCCGATCCTTCATTCCCTCTTGCTACAAAGTAGCACTCGGCGAAAGGGACACGGCGAAAGATGTTACAATCGCCGAAGAAAATCGACCATGAGGGCGTTGACCTCGTCCGGCCTCTCGTGGTGAACCCAGTGGCTCACGCCCGACAGGTATTCAACCGTGGCATTGGGAACGAGGCGGGGATCGGGTTGGGCGAGGACGCGCCCGAGGTAGCGATCGCCGTCGCCCCACACGACCAACACCGGACGTTCGATCTTGCGCGAGATCGAACGAAGGCGCCCGCTACCTTTTCGCCGAAACATGGCGCGATAGTAATTGATCATCGAGGTCAGCGCGCCGGGCTGGTCGAACGCCGCGGCGTATCGTTCGCGATCGCGCTCGTCGAATGTGCCGGGGCGCTTTGGATCCCTGCGGAACGGATACATCAGCATCGCGAAGCGGCGTTTTCGCGCGAGGGCTTCCGGCAGCCACGGAAGCTGGAAGAAGAACATGTACCAGCTCTTTCGAAGCTGACGCAGATGTCGAAGCTCTCGCAAGAAGCTCGCCGGGTGTGGTCCGTTCAAAACGACCAGACGATCGAGCAGCTCGGGGCGGCGCATGGCGAAAGCCCACGCGACGACGGCGCCCCAATCGTGCCCGACCAGGTGCGCTCGCTTGGCACCGCACGCGCGAATCAGCCCCGCAACGTCGTTGACCAGGGGACGCATGCGATAGGCGTCGACGCCACGGGGCTTGTCGGACAAGTTGTACCCACGCAAGTCTGGCGCGACGACGCGAAAACCGGCATTGACCAAGGCAGGGATCTGGCGTCGCCACCCGTACCAGAACTCGGGGAACCCGTGCAGAAGGAGCACGAGGGGCCCGCTTCCTGCCTCGACGTAGTGCAGGCGCACCGATTCGAGCTGCGCGTAACCGTGGTGTACGACGGTGCCTTCGAGCTGCGTCACGAGGTCACTCGTCATGCCGGCGAGACCCTACACGAGAACGCAGGTCACCCGACGTTGGGTTGGTTGTTTCTCGGGCTTGAGTCCCTGCGGCCGCACAATCCAGGTTGACCACATTTTTCGAGCAGAAAACCGGCTCTACCCGAAAGACGTCTGTCGGCGTAAGCTGCGCCGGCCTTTCCGCCAAGGAGGCGCTCATGATCGTTCGGCTGTCTTGCCGGTCCTTGCTTTCGAACCACTGGAACCTCGCGCTGCTCTCCTGCCTGATGGCTGCCGCTTGCGGCGAAGCGCGATACGACATCGATGCCCAGGGCATTCGCGGTACGCTGCGCATGCGCATTGCGACCTATCCCGACCAACACTCGGAAACGTTCTACCGGTTGGTCGCCAACAACGACGAGACCTTGGAGCTGGCGTTCGCGAAGAACCCGCCCCGGGTTGCACCCGGCACAGAAATCGTGGTGCGTGGTGCTCGCGAAGGCAGCCGGCTGCGAGTCGACGAGTTCGACGTCGTTTCGAGCGAAATCGGCGAGCAGGCGCTGGCGCTCGACGCCACACCGGACAAGCGATCGCTGAAATTGGCGATGCTCGTCGTGGACGGCAGCTACTCGACGACACGAGCGCGGCAGCGCCTGTTCCAAGCCGTCGATTCACCGGCTGCGTTTTACAAAGACAACTCCTATGGGGACTGGACCATCGAGGGAGACGTTTTCGGACCCTATAACATCAACATTCCGGGGTGCGCCGACTCGCAAGTCAACACGATTGCTTCCAACGCCAAAGCGGCCGCGCAGGCCGCCGGTGTCGACCTCGGTCAATACGACAATCTGATGTACTACTTGCCGGCCAGCGCGGGATGCGCGTGGCTCGGGCTCGCCGAAGTGGGGACGAACCCGGTGGCAGGGTTCCGCAACGGCAAGGACACCTGGTATCGCGGCGATGGCTGCGTGGTGCTCGTGCAGGAGCTGGCCCACAACTTGGGCCTTTTGCATTCGCACACCTGCACGGCGCCGCCGTATGCGAGCACCGACTACGGCAATGCTCAATGCTCGGGTTTTCGTGAGTATGGCGACGCATACACGCCGATGGGCGCCGGCTGCGGCCATTTCAACGCCATGGAGTCGGGAAGCTTGGCGCTCATCTCCGGATGCAACACCGTCGCGGTCACCAGCAGCGGCAGCTTCGAGATCGGTCCCATCGAGACACGCTGCACGGGCCCTCAGGTTCTGCGTGTTCGCGGCGCAGCGAACGTCAACCAAGGCCCTCAATATATTCACGCCGAGTACCGAAAAGGCAAAGGGACCTTGGCTTCCGATACCAAGTCTCTTGCCGGCGTGTATTTGCATGCCTCAGCCGTCTACGGCGGCAATCTCACCGATACCGTGGATCCCGACAACCGATATGCCGTCGATCCGTTTCTGATTCACGCGCCGCTCAGCGCCGGCCAAGAGTGGACGGAGCCTTCCAGCGGAGTCACCTTTCGCGTCGTGTCTATGGGCGGCACCGCCACGGTCCAACTCACGTTTGCGGGGGGCGGCACCGGCGCGCCGAAGTGCGCCGACGGCAGCACGCCGCCGTCGGCTCCCACCTGCAGCGGTGGTCCGGTAACCGGAAACGATGGCGGCGTCGCGGACAGTGGGCGCGTGGATGCCGCTCGTGTCGATAGCGGCCGCGATGCTGGGGGCAGCGCGGGTGCAGGCACCTCCGACGGCGGCGATCCTGGTGCGGGCGGCACGTCGATCGAAGCGGGCAGCAATGGTGCCGGTGGAACGACTGGCGGTGGCGGCAGCAGCGTAGGAACGGCGGGCGCAACGCTCGCCGGTGCGGGCGGCAAGTCCACCGCGAACGACAGCGCTGGGTCGGCGGGTCAGGAGTCGGGCTGCGGATGCCGGATGCCGGGTGCGGCGCCCCAACCTCGGACGCATGCCCTGCTTCTCGCCATCGGTGGGCTCATTTTTGTTACTCGGCGCGGCCTTCGGCCCGCCTGCGTCTTTGTGACTCGGCGCGGCCTTCGGCCCGCCTGCGTCTTTGTGACTCGGCGCGGCCTTCGGCCCGCCTGCGTTGCCCGTTCACGCCGGCGACGAACAGCCGCAGCATAAAGTAGCGGCGTGAACGTTCTCGGCGACTCGGCCACCGGCGGAGAACGCACGGTCGGGTTTTCGAAGGAAAAGCTTCGTCGCGAACATTAGGGCCTGTAAGGGGTAAAAATACATGAACCGCGCTGTGATTCGCCACGTTATCTCTTTGGTTTTTTTGACGAATGGCCTGTTTTCTCTCGCATGCTCTTCGGACGGTGACACCCGACCGCGCGACCAAACCGGATCCGGGGGTGCCGGCATCGGCACGACGACCGGAGGCATCGGCGGCAGCGGCATCATCGGCTCAGGGGGAAGCGGCAACATGACCGGGGGTGATACTCCCGCTACCTGCGCCGAAGCGGCGCAGGCCCGTACCTATATTGGCTGCGATTTCTGGCCGACCGAGACCTACAACCCTGCCTACGTCGACTTCAAATTCGCCGCGGTCATCGCCAATGCGGGATCGGTCGACGCGGAGGTCACCATCGAACGGGCGGGCATGATGGTCGCCACCGCCACGGTTCCGGCGGCGGGACTCAAAGCGGTGACCTTGCCGTGGGTGATGGAGCTCAAGGGTAACGAGTTTGCTCGGACCATCGGGAACGAGGGCGCCCGAAGGAAAACCTCGGTACTGGTGAAGGGAGGTGCTTTTCACCTGACGAGCAGCGTTCCGGTAACCGTCTGGCAATTCAATCCACTCGATTACCAGCAACCCGTTCAGAACTGTCCCGGGCTTCCGGCGACCTCGACGGCGTGCTTGTCGGTGAGCAACGATGCATCGCTGCTTTTGCCAAGCACGGCGATGACCGGAAATTATCGTTTGTTCGGACGCTCGGCGCGCAACGAGGGAGGGGGCGAGACCTGGGGAAGCTCGCAGGGCGGTTTTGCCGTCACCGCCACCCAGAACGACACGACCGTGAACATTCAGCTGGCGCCAGCCACGATGACACGCCCCGTCGAGGTGGGGGTGGGTGCCAAGATCGGCCCGGCTCAATTGTCGGCCGGGCCCGGCATCACCGCCGCGGGACCCGGCATGACGATCATGTACACGCTGCAGGCGGGCGACGTCATGCAGCTCATCGGGGAATGGGGAAAGTTCGAGCCCGAACCGCACGGGGACCTGAGCGGCAGCATCCTCAAAGCGACCAAGCCCGTTCAGGTCATCGCGATGAACGCGGTGCTGAATGGTGTTCCCACGGCGACCGACGGCAACCCCGATCACATCGAAGAGACGGTCCTTCCGGCAGAGGTCATCGGCAAAAGCTACATCGTGACGCCGCCCACCGGCCCGCACAAGCAAGTGCCGGGGCACATGGTCCGTTTCTTCGGCAACGTGGCCGGCGCGACGCTCACCTATCCCGACGGAGCACCCGCCGACGCACCAACGAGGCTCGAGCCCGGCGATGTCTTCGAGATCGGTCCGGTCAAGACGCCGTTCGTCGTCAATTCCGACCAACCGTTTGCGGTCGCATCGATCATGCTCGGCGGCACGGTGCAGGATCCGATTGGGAAAATTTTGGGCGATCCCTCGATCACGCTGTATGTGACGCCCGAGCAATTCCGAAAGCAGTACACGTTCCTTGCTCCGACAAACTACTTGGAGAACTATGCCGACGTTCTTCTGCCCCAAGGTGCGACCGGGACAGTGGACGGCAAGCCGCTAGCGGCTACGCCGGAACCGATCGGCACGAGTGGCTGGTCGCTCGTGCGCGAGCCGCTGCAAGCCGGGGCGAACAACGGCGCCCACGTGCTCGAAGCGACGGCACCCGCTGGTCTGCAGGTCCTCGGGTTCGGGCAAGCCACGGGCTACTGCTACCCGGGAGGTTTGAACCTGAAGCTCATCAGCGTTCCGCCCGACATCAAGTGACGAGTGCCGCCTGATGCACACGACGGCAGAGACGTAAGCGATCGCCAACATCGGTCGGAGGGCCGAGCTCGACCGATCGACGATCGCAACATCGCGGACATCCGCCGTTGTCTAGTACACAACACCCGTCTTTCCGGGCGTCTGCGACGCCCAGCCGGGTGGTCACATCTTCGACCTCCGGTTGACACCCAGGATGTGAAGGTGCACAGGTGCCAGGTCGGCGATTCGAATAACAGCGTCTGCTACACTTCGGAAATCGGGGAGGTAGGGATGACGGGCACTGCGACCGTCTTACTCATCGATGACGAGGAGGGAATCCGCCGGGCTTTCGGGCGCGTGCTTCGGACGGCCGGGTTCAAGGTTCTTTTCGCGGAAGATGGAGCGAGCGGCCTCGCCACGCTGCAGGAGTCGGCGCCCGATGCCGTACTCGTCGACCTGAACATGCCCGGCATCGGTGGGCTGGAAGTGTTGACCCGGGCGACTCAAGCCTCCCCCGATACGCCGGTCATCGTGATCTCGGGTTCGGGCGCGATCGATGACGTCGTTCAAGCGCTGCGGCGCGGTGCGTGGGATTACGTTACCAAGCCGGTCGACGATTCGCACCTGCTCGTGCAAGCCGTTCGTCGGGCGCTCGAGCGGTCTTCGCTGTTGCGTGAAAACCGTGAACAGCGCGCGCGCCTCGAGAACTTGAACACGCAGCTGACCGAAGCGGTCGACGAGCTTCGTATGGATCAAGAGGCTGGACGTCGGGTTCAGTTCCAGCTGCTCCCTGCCGACGGGCTTTGCGTCGGCGAATACGAGTTTACGCGGCGCCTTTTTCCTTCGCAGTACTTGAGCGGTGACTTCGTCGATTACTTCCCGGTCGGGCAACATCACGTCGCGATGTACTTGGCGGACGTGTCGGGTCATGGCGCCGCGTCTGCCTTCGTGACCGCCATGTTGACGGCGCTGATCAGCCGCTACCGCGCAGCCATGACCCGCGGAGAGAGCGATCTCATCCTCTATCCGGAGCGGATTTTGGAAACGCTGAATCGCGATCTCGGGCTGCGCAAGCTGCACAAGCACGTGACGATGTTCTATGGCGTCATCGACCTGCGTTCGCACCAACTGAGCTTCAGCAGTGCGGGCCAGTACCCGTTTCCTCTCTTCGACGATGGAGAGCAGGCGCACGCGCTCGAATGCTCGGGGCGTCCGCTGGGGCTCTTCGTCGACGCGCGATTCTCGCGCCGCGAAGTATCGCTCGCCTCGACGCGTCGCGTCCTCCTTCTTTCCGACGGGATCCTGGAGCTGCTCCCGGAGACACCCGGCCAAGAAAAGCTCGAACGGCTCCTCGCCACCATGCGCGAGGGCAGAACCATGGACGAATTGGTGCAGGGCTTCGGCCTCGATCCCACGGCCCATCGCCGCGACGACGCGACCCTCCTTCTCGTCGAAAGGAGGAACAGCCATGCGTGAAGGTCACGTCTTTTATGCGGACCACGACCACGTTCACGTGCTGCGTTACGTCGGCGACATCCGCTTCCCGCTGGCACCGTCGGTCAGCAGCTTCGTCGATTCGCTGTTCGAACACCTGAACGGCGACGACCTGGTCCTCGATCTATCCGACGCCGATGCGATCGACAGCACCAACCTCGGCGAGATCGCGCGCATGGCGGAGCTCCTCTGGGACCATAGCCACAAGCGCGCGGCGATCATCTCCACCCGCGCAGAGATCAACCGGGTGCTCTACAGCATGGCTTTCCACGAGATCTTCGATATTTGCACGCAATCGCGCGGACCCACGGAGGGGCTGCCGATACCGAAGGTTTCCGCCTCCCAGGAGTTGTCACTTCGCGTCATCCTGGAAGCGCACCGCCGGCTCATGGAAATGAGCGAGAACAATCGACGGCAGTTCTGCGAGGTGGTCGAGCTGATGGAACGCGACGTCGGTCGATCTCCGCAGCCGCGCCATCATTAGGCACAATGACAGTAGATCTTTGCGGTGACGGCGCGACGCTTTCCTGGCGTCCCATAAAATAACATCGTCGTCGATTCGTGGTCCGTGGCCTGACCAGACGGCCGGAGCCATTCGCCTCGTTTCGGCGATGAAATTCGATCTTTTGTCAATCGACCTAGTGGTCGTCGGCCATTGGCTGAGGTAAGGCCACTTAGGGGATCGCACCCCCCTTCGCTGAACTTGGAAGTTTCCAGCCGCGAGGAGAGCGCAGCTGGATCGGTAGAGAACTATCTCAGACGAAGAGAGGAGCTCGAAACATGCAGACTCGCGCAATCGGCGTGATGCTGAGCATGGGGGGACTATTCCTGTTGGGTTGCGGCGCGCATCCCGGCGAGGGCTACGACGGGGAAGAGACCGCGCAAGATCTGTCGGGGACCGTCACGTTGAAAGAAATTGCGTCGAGCAAATGCGCGGATGTCAGTGGCGGCAGTTTGACCAACGGTACCAACGTCATCCAGTGGACTTGCAGCGGACACACCAATCAGCAGTGGGCACTCAAGAGCGTGGGGACGAACGTCTTCAATCTCGTCAACGTCAACAGCGGCAAGTGCATGGACGTATCCGGCGCCAGCACGTCGTCGGGGGCGAAGGTCATTCAGTGGTCGTGCAACGGCGGAAACAACCAGAAGTGGCTGGCGACCAGCGCGGGCAGCGGCCGGTTTCAATTCAAGGCCATGCACAGTGGGCAGTGTCTTGACGTCACCGGCAACAGTCTGCTGAACGGCGCCCTCTACGAGCAGTGGCCTTGCAAGACCCTCGGAACCGGCAATCAGACGTTCCAGGTCACCAACGTCACTTCGGGAGGAGGCACCGAGCCGACCGCGACGCAGTTGCTGTCCAAGATCTCGAGCTGTTCGAGAGTGGTCTCCGGCCACGCGTATGCGAAAGACGACGGAGGCACGAGGAACATCAACATTTGCGGGCTCAACGGCGCGATCTTCTGGAAGGCGGACATGGACATCGACTGCGATGGCCGCGCAGCCGGGGGATGCCCGGGCGATGATCCGACGTATCTACCGGACACCGCGTTCCACAATCTGAACGACCAACCTCTCGCCGCCGCCATCACCCCGTACGTGGTCATCCCGAATGACTTCAAGATCTCGGGGCTCGACACGACGAACGGCGGCAACGTGACGGCCGTGATTTTCAATGGTCTCGTGCAATATGCGGTGTTCGGCGATACCGGCCCCAACGATATCATCGGAGAAGCCTCTTTCGCGACCGCCCAGAAGCTCGGGATCAATCCGGATCCGGCCAACGGCGGCGTCGATAGCGGCGTCGCGTACATCACGTTCATCGGCAGTGGTACGCGGCCGAGCAACATCGAAGACCAAACCGCAACGAAGAATCTCGGGATCAAGCTTGCGAACGCATTGCTGAACAACAATTGACGTGGCGCAGTGCCCCGCAGGGGGCCGAAGGCCAGCGCCGAGTAACATGATGCTCGCGTCGCCATTTCCGGCGAACGAGCGCGTCAACGAATTCGGCGCGCCTGAGATCGCCGGCGCGGATGCTTCTCGGCGGAACACCGGCCGCCCGATGAGGGTCCAGCGGGAACCGAAGTCGGAGCACAACGAATTCGCTGCTCACGCGAATGCATCAGTGATTGTGCCAGGGAGGCACAACGGAGACCTGGTATTGCGCTTGCTCTCCCCTCGTAGGTCGACCTGAGGATCGACCAGGGAGAGTTGCCATGAAGAAATACGTCGCAATCACCATGGGCGCATCACTGGCGTCCGTTCTGTGCGTTTCTGCTGCGAACGCGCAGACCGTCGTGACGACGCCGCCGCCGCAACCGGCGCCCCAACAACAGACAGTCGTCGCGACGCCGCCGCCGCCGCAACAAACGGTCGTCGCTACACCGGCGCGGGAGACGGTCGCCACGACTGGCGGCCCCAACGCGGCGCTTCTGACGAGCGGTCTATTCGCGTTCGGCGTCCCCTATTTGGCGTCGGTCGTCGTCGCAGCCGAGAGCAGCAATTCAGCGGACAAGAATCTCTACGTCCCCGTAGCGGGTCCCTGGATGGACTTCGCGCAACGAGGCGACTGCGGAGCCGCGGGACAGCGGTCCTGCGACAACGAGACGGCGAACAAAGTTTTGCTCGGCGTGGACGGCGTGCTGCAGGGAATCGGCGCGATCGAGATCGTGGGCGCGTTCCTCATGCCCGAGACGACGCGCGCGGCGACGATAGCCCGTGAGCCGCGCGTCAAGGTGGGCCCGGCACACGTCGGCCGCACCGGTTACGGAATGGCCGCGGTTGGCAGCTTCTGATCGACCATCAAGGTGAATTCATCGCACAGCCGAAAGCGACCTCGAAGCGGTTGCCTGTGCCTTTGACGAGGGGACTGCAGGACGCAGGGCAAAGCAGGATCCTCGTAGGCGGCGGATCGGCCGGCGGAACGGCGTTGTCGAAAAACCACCCCGGGCCGCCGGCGCACGCCTCAGCGTCGAGAACTTGCTGCAGTGTCGTCTCCTCCCCGGTCGCGGCGATCTTCGTCGAGACGCGGGTCACATCGATCCTCGGTCCACCGTCGCTGCGCGACGGAAGCCCGAACTCGCAGGTGAGCGCGCTCGTTCGGATCGATTCGAGTGCCGCCAGCAGCGACGCTTCTCCGCTCGACTCGACCAAATAAGCCTGCGATGTTCCTCCCGATCGCGCGATCGCGTTCAGGTTCACGAGATTGGGACCGACGCCGAGAACGTACGTCTTGATCGGCGGCGTTCCGCTGGCGGCTCCGGCGGCTACGGCGGCTGTTGCATCGATGGTGCTGCCGCAGCTTCGCGGGTTACCGTCGGTGACGATGACGACCGCGAGCGTGTGATCGGCATGCGCCAGTTGCTGGCTTCGTACGTAGACGTGAGCGCCGTCGAGCGCCTGAGTCGTCGGCGTGCCCGGCGCCGGGTCCTGGAGCGCAATGGCTTTGAGGATGCTCGGAGCAACACCCGGTAGCGCGCCGATCGCTACCACGGGAAAAGCATAGTCGGCGCCCGTGCAATAGTTCGCACCGTCCGGCCTGAGCCTGGGAAAAAATTCAATGCCGGCTCCGAGTCCCGCACTCATGGGCGAGTTGACGAACGAAGCCATCGCCGCCGACACCGCTTCCCAACGGGTCGTCGTCGAACCGGGATCCTTCGTCTGCATGGATAACGATCGATCCATCGCAAAAAACAGATCGATCGTGATCTGTCCCATATCCCGTGCGTCGCGCCTACAGGCCTCCAGCTCGGCATCTCGACCAGCCTCTGCGTCGAGGCTCGCGTCGGGAACGACCAGGATATCTTCGATCGGATCGGCGTCGAGAGGCGTTCGGCTGCCGCACGAGCCCAGAAGAAATGTCGCCAGCCCGAGCGGCAGAAGGCGAGCGGTTGTGCGCGTCGACATTGGACTCCCCTGGGGCGCTGCGGTGCCCCTCGAGCTCGGGCTTCGGACATTCACCTTGACCGCGGGCCCCGCCGGGGTCAATCGGTAAGATACTCTCGCACGCGTCGCCGTGGTGGTTTGACTCGCGTTGCAACGCGCGGTAGTTGCTCTGGCGGGTGCTGGGCTGTCATTTTCCGTCCTTTTCCAAGGCGCTCGTGTGGGCCTCGGCGCTCGTCTGCTCGGTGGTCTCGAGCTGCTCGAAGGACGACGTTGGCGACCTTTGCGCATCGATCGAAGGCGGAGGCGACGGGCTTCACTTGACGAAGTGTCCGCGCGGGTCGGTCACGCTCACGCAGATCACGTACGACGCCGCGGGGAGCAAGGACTCGTACGCTTTCGTCGCTACCTGTGGCACCCGCTCGGCGCGCGGAACGTGGAGCCACGCGGCAGGTCTGTCGTGCATCGACGGCGGCTATCCTTGCGACGGAGGCGCTTGCACACCGACCTCCGACGTCGACTGCGAGATATTGGCGAACTGCGCGAAGCTCGGGGAATGCGGGTACGTCGACGGAAAGTGCGTGCTCACCGACAAAGGGTGCTCGCTCAGCGAAATTCCGTGCGGCTTGCAGGGTGCATGTCACCTCGGAGCGGACGGAACGTGCACGGTGATGTCGGATGCCGATTGCCAAATGCCTTTCGGCACTTGTCCAGATTGCGCCTTCAAGGGGCCCTGCATCACAAGCGGCAATTGTTACGAAGAGAACGGCGTCTGCGTCGCGCGGGAGGACGGCGATTGTAAAAACGCGCAGCAATGTGCATTTGCCGGCAAATGCACATTGAAAGACGGTGCCTGCATTGCGCTAACCAATACCGATTGCGCGGGCTCTGAAATATGTCGAACGGCAGGACAGTGCACCGCGGTCGACGGCTCGTGCGCGGTCCCGTAGGCGATTAGCATGGTCCAGCCCTGAGCCAACGATGACCTGACGGCGTTGCGCAACGAGGCGCTACGTCGCATGGACGAGCCCCCCCATGAAGGGTCACCGCGGTCGAAAATTGGACCAGGAATCGTCAAGTGCCGACGACATCGCCCCGCCTTCGTTTTTTCGCTCGCCGAAGGAGGCGCCGAGTACCCCCCATGTGCTTGAAGTGACTTACACCTGCCTACGGGCGATCAGAGGGCGGGCGGCGCGAGGGCCCAACGATGCGTGCACGAGCCAGTACACACAACCCGGGATGACCCACAGGCCCGCCGCCATCATTACCCAGTCGTAGTTACCGCAACGCTCGACGGTCTTTCCGATGATGGGGCTCACCACGATGTAGACCAAGCTTTGTGTGAGCGTGGTCAGCCCGGTGGCAATGGGGATCGTTCCGGCGCGTGAGTGGGTCAAGATGTCGGTGGTCGCCAGCGTGTACAGGCCACCGGAACCCATCATGGCGACGCTGGCAATCAACACGCACGTTCGCGGTTCGTGCGCGAGCGGAACCGCCGCGATCAGCATGGCGAGCAGCGCTGCCACCGTGAGAAGCAGGCGTGGTGGTCGCGTTCTGGCACGTGTTCGGGCCGAGCGGGCCCGCAACTCTCCGAACAAGAGCGAGCTCGAACCGAAGAGCAGGGCCGGAAGCCAGAGGTAACGACCCACCTCCCCTTGCACCAGACCGTGATCGCGCGCGAGGTACTTCGCTCCCCAGATGAGCATGATCGTGGTGACCGGCGCGGCCGCGGCCACGACGAGAATGCCGCGCAGCGCGGCTGGATTGGCCAGTACCTGGGCGAAGGTCGAACGCAAGGTGTCTTGCGACGAGCGCTTCGTGCTGCGATCGGCGAGAGGCGGAGGTCGGAGCGAATCGAGCGTGGAACGAACCTGACCGCCGAAAGCCGTCGCCACCCAGAACGGGACCCAGACGATGCCAATCATTCCTACCCAAGCGAACGCGTCGCTCCACCCGCAAAGGGACGCCAGCCCCACCGAGATGGGCGGGCAAAGGGCGGACCCCAGCGAGTTTCCCATGTAGAGCATGCCGATTCCCCGCGCCCGATCCTTGAAAGGCAGCACGAAATGCACGGTTTGCGCAGCACAGGCGAACGCCGGGGCCACGGCCAGCCCGAGAGCGACACGCAGGACGAGAAGAGCCCAAAAGCTCGTCACCGACCCATGCAGACCAGTGACGAGGGAGGTCGCAGCGAGGGTGACCGCAAGTCCCCAACGCGGGCCGATGCGCTGAATGAGCCGCGCGGCTGGCAACGAACCGAGCAAATAAGCGCCAGCGAACGCCGTCGAAAGCCATCCGTAGGCAAACTCCGAGATTCCGATCGATCCAGTCACACTGACCGCAAGAGCGGCGAGAGCTTGGCGATCGATCAGGGTGACCGAAAGCGCCAGCATGGCGAGACACGTGAGCGTCCAGGCCCGGACACGCGAGACGCCGAGAGCACGCACATCGGACTCGGCCTCGAGGCCGAGTCGCTCGTCGAGAGCGCGGCTCGTCGCGTCAGGCATGGCGATTGGATCCCGTGCACCAACCGTTGTCACTGCGCATCGACGACACTCTCATGGCCTTGTCCTCGAACCATTGCATCCCACTTCCACCTGCACCCATGTCGCGGCATGATGGCCCCAGTGCTGCGTTGACGAGCCTCTCTCGACTCGCATTCCGTTCATCAACTTATGCTAACGGCTATCGCCAATCGGTCGGACGTTGGGCCTTTCGACGCACTCTCATCGGGCCAACGCGACGTAATTTAAGGACGGGGATTTCTATCACTGAAGTTGCCGGGAGTTGTGCGTGCCAGACGTTGTTCCCGAGATTGGGGGCGGTATGACGACGGAGGATCGCGTCCGAGAAGGCGACTCGCTCGGAAGATACGAGCTTTTGTCCTGCGTGGGCCGCGGGGGCATGGCGACCGTTTGGGCGGCGCGCCATCACGGGGCTCACGGCTTTTCGAAGATCGTCGCCCTGAAGACGATGCTTCCCGCTCTTTCGGACGATCCCGATTTCCAGCGCATGTTTCTGGTGGAGGCGCGCGTCGCCGCGCGCATCCGGCACCCCAACGTCGTCGAGACGCTCGATCTCGGAGAGGAAGACGGGCTTCTCTACATCGTCATGGAATGGATCGATGGCGAGACGCTCAGCGCCATCATGAAGCGCGCCTTTCTGCAGGGAGGAGTATCCCTCGCGGTTGGGCTGAAGCTCATCGTGGACGCTTGCGCTGGCGCGCACGCCGCTCATGAGCTTTGCGACGACGACAACCGGCCGGTGGGCGTCGTCCATCGCGACGTCAGCCCGCCGAACATTCTCGTTTCTTATAGCGGGGGCGTGAAGCTGGCCGACTTCGGTGTAGCGAAGACGATCGACATCAACAACACCTGCACCCTGGCGGGTCAGGTCAAGGGCAAGCTTCGCTACATGGCACCGGAGCAGCTTCTCTCGGCGCCGATCGATCGTCGGACCGACATCTTCGCTCTGGGAATCAGCCTGTACCAGCTCACCACCGGGCGGCACCCTTGGGGGGGCGAGACGGCCACCGAGACGATGCACAAGATCCTGTCCGAAGCGCCCGTTTCGCCGGGAAGCTTCGCCGACAGCTACCCCGCGGAACTCGAGCGGATCGTACTCAAGTCGCTCGCTCGCAATCCCGCCGAGCGGTTTCAAACCGCCGCGGAAATGGCGCTCGACATCGAGAACTTCGCCCGGTCTTTCGGAACGGTGGCCACGAATCGCGAAGTGGCTGAGTACGTAAGCTCGTTGCTCGGTCCACACGGCGTGACCAGGCGCGACGCACTACGGCTCGCCATTCGTCAGGCCGACGCCCGCAACGTGCGCGACACCGCGAAAGAGGTTCGGCTCCCCGAGCATTTGCAGCAAGCGCGATCGGCGGTCGAAGCGAATGAAGAAGGGGTGCCGGCAGAAGCAGCGAGCCACGCCGCCGAGATCGTCAGCGTGCATCCATGGACTTCGAATCAGGGCCTGCCGGCCTTGTCTCACGACGGCGGCAGTGTGGTGATGCCCCATTCTGTTTCCATCAGCATCGCCGAGTTCGTATCGTCGTCACGGACGAAAGGCTCGAAGCGTGCCCTACTCATCAGTGCACTCATCGTCGCCGTCATGATCGCGTATACGATCGGCGTGCAACGTGGGCCGGCGGCGGATGTCGCCATAGCTGCCGCGCCGTCGAAACCCATTCCCGCGCTGGAAGAAGCATCGCCAAGCGAGACGCCGAGCGAAGCCAAAGTGGACCACGAGTGTGCCGCCGCGTCGGCAGAGGCACAGCCTCTTCACGCCTACTCCTCTTCGACCATGACGACGCGCCAACTCTACGGTCGACCGATCCCCGGCGGTCAGGTCAGGCGGCCGAAGGGTTTCGTGGTCCCCCCCGCTGCAACCGCCGCGGCGGCCCATAACCAGGAACCAGACGTCGGATTCTGATCCCGAACTCCACCGGATTCATCCGAGCTTCCGCCACAACATGGCAAGCCAGGGCTGCTCGTATCGCGGGAGCCCGGCGGGCCGATAATAGTGGTCGATTTCGGCGAAGCCTGCCGTCGAGATGAGCTGGCGCCATCGATTGATCTCGAAGTAGCAGCCATAGCGATCTCCCGACCAGCCCTCTTCGTCGATCCCTCGCGGATTCGAGCAAAAGAGGACGCCGCGCGGCTTCAGCGCGTCCCGCAGCTCGCCGAGAACGCGTGGGAGAGCGTCGCTCGGTACGTGAAAGAGCGAAGCGTTGGCGAAAATACCGTCGAACTCGGCGCCGGGCAGTGCGAGCTCGAGGAAATCCTGCTCCCAAACGTCGGCCCCGCTGTATTCCCGTGCCATCTTCACGAAGGATGCGCACCCGTCCAACCCGACGGCATCATGTCTACGCCGGCGAAATTCCGCCAGATCGCGGCCCGGGCCGCATCCAAAATCGAGAATGCGAAACGGTCCGGAGCCTTCGATCGCTGAGAGAAGCGCGTCGACGTTCTGGGTGACGGAATGGCAGCGAGTTCCCCGCCAAAACTCGTTGGCATTGCCTTCGTAATACTGCAGCGTTCGCCGGCTCGTTTCCGCAGCCATGCGCGAGCATAGCTCATACGCCGGTCAGCGCTCGAGACCTAGCGCCGTCGGGTGTTTCGGTTGGTAGAGGTGGAGGTTCCCTCCCCCCGGAACAACGAGCGTCGTCAGCGATCCCCATTCCTGCTCACGGACGGGCCCGGTGAACTCGACGCCTTTCTTTTTCAGGTCGTCGATCGTCTTGTGAAGGTCGTCGCACAGCAAATAAATCTCGTGCTTGCCGCCCGCCTCGTCGGTCGGGTGAACGCCGAGCTCCGCCGGTGGCAGTGCGAAGATGGGCCAACCTCCGCCGGCATCCACCGATGATAATCCCAGCGTCTCGGCGAAAAACTTCCGAGTCGCCTCCGCGTCGTTCGCATACATGATGGCGTGAATTCCCGTAATCATGGCTCGCCCTCCAGAACTGCGCGCGTCACGGTAACCGGACGCGCCACCTTTCACAAGGCGGTCAGCTCGAGAACACCGCCGTTCTACGGACAAGCAATGGGAATGCCGACGCAGGTACAAAACGAATTGTCGGCGAAAGGAGTGACCGTGCTCGCCATCCTCTGTCGCAGCGCTCTCCGGCGTCCTCGACGCCTGCTGATCCAAACGCCTCGTCCGAACCGGACGAAGATCGGCTAGTGCATCGTTTCGATCGAAACGATGCACTAGAAAATTCGCGGAGCGAATTTTGGGTCTGGGCGAAGCCCAGCAAAAACAGTCTAGTGCCGCGATGCGCGGCGCAGCCGCGTGTGCGAAGCACCCATCATCTCGATGGAATCGCGGCACTAGAGCCGCAGCGGGTGCTTTTTTCGATGGAATTCCGACCGGTGGCCATGAGCAACTGGACGGATGAAACAGCTTTTGCCCCATTTGGCAGCTTCCCTGGTCGCGATCGCCGGCTGCGGGGACGTGGCGGCAGGCGGGGGCGACCCAGCCGGCGGCGCATCGGGAATCGGCGGGGCAATGGCTGCCACGGCGAGCGGTAGCGGAGCGGCTGGATCGGGTGACACCGCCAGCACATCGGGCGTGGGCGGCAGCGTTTCGGCAGGCGGCAGCGGAGGGGGCGGCGCATCGGGGACGGGGGGCACCGGAGGCGGAACACCCTCTGATTCGGTGTTCCGCGTCGATGGCGTGGCGACCTGGCGCGCCAACGCCAAGGCAGCTTACACGATCATTCACGATGATCTCTGCGACCCGAGCACCTTCGGATCCTTCGATCACGCCGATCCCGCGCTCGTGGCGCGGGGACTGCACGCCGGATTCGGCGCCAATCCGAACACCTGCAACACGGCAAACAAGTGGCCGGCCGTGAAGACGCTCGTGAGCCATGGGCACGATGTCTTCAATCACTCCTGGGATCACGCGTGCATCGGCGATGCGACCGCGTGTGGGGGCAACAGGTACTCGGCCAATCTCGCCCTCGAGATCGACCAAGCCGGTCAACTCATTCAAACCCAGACCGGCATCGCGCCTCAATTCTTCATTTTCCCCTACGATGTCTGCGGCACGACCGCGATCGCGCATCTGCAGCAGGGTGGTTACCTGGGCGCACGCTGCGGTGCTCATGGCGTCAACCCCAGCGGTTTTACGAATGGCTTTACCGTCCAATTCGATGTTTGGGGGCCGAACTTTTCGATCTACGTGGCGGCGGGACCCTGTCAGGGCAAGACCAAGCCGGATTCAGCTTCCAGGCCGAGCCGCGATCTTCCGCTCGACTGCCGCATGTACGTCCTCAACCATTTCGTCGATGAGGCCATCGCGAAGGGGGGTTGGGCCAACCGCGAAATGCACGGGTTCGAAGACAACGCGGGAGCCTGGGAACCGATTTCGGTCTCCGATTACACGGCGCATCTCGATTACGTCAAGTCGAAGATCGATGCAGGAGATCTGTGGATGGAGGGTCCGACCCCGGTCGTGAAGTATCGCTTCGCGCGGGAGAAGTGCACCCTGCCCACGCTGAGCGCGGGCAATACGCTGAAGTTCGCCACTCCTTCCGCCGAATGCTCCAAGTACGCCACCACCTTGAGCTTTCTCGTATCGACGACCGATGGCTCTGATCCGGCGATGCTGAGCATCCGCCAAGGAATGACGACGTCGTCCGCCAAGCGACTGTCGGCCGGCCACTACGTCGTTGACGCCGATCCCTCGCAAGGCGACGCTGTCTTGTTGAATTGATCCGCGTCGCTCGGCCCTCCGAATCAGATCAAGTTGGCAACGAACTGAACGAGCTCGAGTTGGTCGATGAGCTCGGCTCGGTGGCTCACTTCCACGTGCTCGAGCAGCGGCGAGACGAGCGAGACGTGCTCGTGCTGACCGAGCTCTCGGTCGGCCCACTCGGTCTCGCTGGCGGGGATCACGCTATCGGCCGCGCCATGAAGCAGATAGACGGGGCAAGCGATCCGCTCCAGGCTGCCGCGCGGCGAAAGCTCTGCCAGCTCCGGAACTCGCTCCGCGAGCACCGCCTCGAACACGGGGCGAAGCTCGTACAAGTGATGCGATTCCAAGAGCGCAAACAGATGCTCGGCCTCCGGCGACTCGCGCCGAACGACGAGTGCCCTGGCGCGATCGCGCTGGTCGTGCAGCCACGCCTGCAGCACTTCTCGCATCAGCTCGCGATCGGCTTCCGGTACGAAGCGCGACAGATTGCCGTAAAGCAACACGAGCAGTCCGTATTCGTGAGCTTGCTTCTCCAGCACGCCATTGGGCGTCTCGACGCGATTCTCAGCAAAAAAGCGCAAGACGCGCGTCAGATCGTGATGCCCTCCTATGCTCGCCACCCAGGATAGATTGCCGCCGACCGCCGGCTCACTCGCCGCCAACAACGACAGGCCGCCGGCGAAACTGAATGCGAGTAGGCCGACGTGCGGTTCGCTCAGCAGATCGGTTCGCGCCGCGAGATACTTGACGCTATCGGCGATCTCGCGCGTGCTGCGAGGGGTGATGCGATAGTCGGCCAGATCGCGAAGCTCCGGAGTGAGGACCGTGATGCCCGCCTGCGCGAGCGCGTTGGCGAACGCGACCAAACGCTTCTCATCCATGCCCTGGTAATGGACGCCGTGAGCCACGACGATACCCGGCGTTCGCTCGGCGGCCGGTGGCCGGTACAAACGACCGCGAATGGCACCGAGCTCGGAGGGTATCAGCAGAGTTTCGGTGACCGGCGATGCCTCGGCGTCGCGGCTCGCCGGCTCCGACGTGGAGCTCGTATCGAGTCGTGTCAGGAGCCGTTCGGCTCTCCAGAACCGACCGCCGAAGCGCAAGGCAACGGCAAGCCCCAAGAGAGCCACAATGCTCCAGAGGATGCGCGCTCCAACTTGCACCCACCCATACTAGCCGCAACTCCCGCGGGGCGACGGTTTTCGGCACATCGGATTACAAGAGAGTACAAGTTCTTATCGCTTATCGATCATCGGCGCGGGCAAGCGACCGCGGCCGAATACCCAAGCTGCGATGAAGGCGTCGACCAGGGTAGACCCGCGAGGTACGGCCTTGGGTGGCGTAAAGAGATCCACAACCGGTCTCGCTCATGACCAACGGGCTGCGAGATCCGCGCAGCGCCGCCGGGACTTTGGTAAAAGCCGGCCGGTCCAGGCTCGCAGGATTTCACGCCGCATCGGCTGCGGTGTCTAATGGTCGTGGTGAGCGACGAGGGCTTCCAATACCTGGTGGTTGAGCATCATGGCGAAATCTATCGCTATCTGGTGCGCATCACCGGTCGTAGCACCGACGCCGACGACCTCAGCCAGGAGACGTTCCTGCGGGCGTTTCGGGCCTACGCGTCGGGCAAGCTCTGCGGCGATGCGCGAGCCTGGCTGTTTGCGATCGCGACGAACTTGATGCGCAATCACTTTCGCTCTCAGAAGCGGCGCCAACGCGCCCACGACGCGATGATGATGCGCGATGTTGCAACCGAGCCCGACGGCGCCTCGGGCCGCGAAGTCGGCGAAATCATCGAAGAGGTCGTCGCCGAGCTGCCCCTCAAGCAACGTGCCGCATTTCTCCAACGCAAGGTGCACGGCTTCGAATACGACACGATTGCCAAGAATCTCGGCTGCTCGCCGGACAGCGCGCGCGCCAACGTCTTCCAAGCAACGAAGAAAATCCGTCGGGCGCTGGACGGCAGCGCGAAGCGCGTCGACGGGAAGTCGTCGCACGCAAAGGAGGGGCCGTGAAGCCACTCGACTGTGCTCGGATCGAAACTGATCTTGCGGCCGTAGCGGCCGATGAAGGGAATGCCGCAGCTCAGCGTCGCGTGAGCGCTCACATCGAGCACTGCGAAGCGTGCCGCGCCATGCTCGACGACTATCGAAACGTCGAGTCCGAGTTGGCTGCGTTGCGCGAGCGGCGGGTCGACCCCGGACACCTCGGTCAAGCGCGCGAGCGTCTCGAGGCTGGACTCGCCGACTTGCGACGGCGCATCGTGCGCTATGCCATCTTTGCTTCGCCGCTCGGAAACGTTCTGGTGGCGCGTACCGAAATGGGCGTCGTGCTCGTCGAATACCTGCGCGGGCATGCGGCTCGATGGCCGGCGATGCTCGAGGCCGAGGGGCTCGAACCGATCGAGGATGAAGCCGAGCTGTCTTCGCTGCACCGCGATTTCGGCAATTACCTGGCGGGCCGATCGCGGCAGCTCGATTGGCCGGTCGATTGGCGCCTCGTGCGCAGCGACTTCCAGCGCGAGGTACTGAAGGCGACGGCAGCGATCCCCTACGGCGCCGTCGTCTCTTACAAGCGAGTCGCGCGCGAAATCGGCCAGCCGAAGGCCGTGCGAGCCGTTGCCCAGGCACTCCGCCACAACCCGGTGGCGATCGCGATTCCTTGCCATCGTGTGATCGGCAGCGAGGGCACGCTGGTCGGATACGCGGGGGGCAAGACCGACCTCAAGGAGAAGCTCTTGTCGGTGGAGGGTGTACCGGTCGAACGCGCGCGGGGAGACTATCGGGTGGCCCGAGATTCCATGTACGTGCTGGTGCCGGGCGATACCGAATATTGCCTGCCGAGCTGCCCGTCAGCGGAAACCTTGCGTTCCGGATGGCCTACCCTGTTCGGCTCGCGCGAACGGGCCGAGTCCGCCGGCTATCGACCGTGCACGACGTGCCGACCCGACCTTCATCCGCTGGTCCCGCGGAGAATGCCATGAAGACCCGGCTCGCCCGCCTGGGGTGGTGCGCCGTCTTGCTCGTTGCTGCGTGTGGCAGCGGACGGCCGCGCGTCGAGTCATCCTACGGAGCTTCGGCGGTTACCTGCTCGGTGGAGGATCGAAGGATCGTGGTTCCGGCCGGCGATCTCGAGACGAGCGCGTCGGCGGTCGTGTTGGTCGTCGCCGACTTGGACAACGGCCGCACCCGCTATGGAGCGGGCGTGGTGGTGGACCAAACCGGTGGCGTGGTGACCAGCTGGCATCTTCTTTCCGGTGCACGGGCCATTCACGTGATGTTTTATCGCCGAGGACGCCCGAGCTACACGCCCATGGATGGGGGGCTCGGCCGTTTCCTCGCAGAGAACCGGGTAGCGCTGATGGACGCCGTCATGCTACGCGCCGATTCCAATCTCGACATCGCGTTGATTCGTGCGCACGCCGACACCTCGCGCATTCCGAAGCTCCCACTCGCAGNNNNCCGCCGCACGTCGGCGAGCGCGTGTTCGCCCTCGGTCATCCCAACGAGTCGGTCTGGTCACTCACTGCCGGCGTCATATCGTCGGTGCGCAGCGGTTTGATTCAGCACGATGCCGCGATCGGGACCGGCAGCTCGGGTGGACCGCTGCTCGATGAGCGAGGACGAGTCGTCGGCATCAATACCGCCAAGCTCTTCGAACCCGCGGAAGGCATCGGCTATGCGCGTCCGATAGCGATGTTGCGTCGCTTCTCGAAAGACGGTGAGTGAGAAAACGACGAACGCGGGCGCGTGGTATTGACATGAGATGACGGCCCTCGCGGGGATTCGCATTCTCGATCTCTCCCGTTTGCTGCCGGGCCCGCTCGCCACGCTCGTGCTGGCCGATCTCGGCGCGCAGGTCGACAAGATCGAGGATCCGCAACTGGGCGACTACGCGCGCGGCATGCCGCCCCTCGTCGCCGGGCAGGGCGCGGCCTTTCATGCGCTCAATCGGGGCAAGCGGAGTGCCACCCTCGATCTCAAACGCCCCGAAGGGGTGCGCGTTTTCGAACGACTGGTTTTGCATTACGACGTCGTCTTCGAGCAGTTTCGCCCCGGCGTGCTCGATCGTCTCGGCATCGGGCACGCTCGAATGCTCGAGCTCAACCCGAAGGTCATCGTCGCGGCGCTCACCGGCTACGGACAGTCGGGCCCCCTGCGCGATCGCGCGGGCCACGACCTCGATTATCTCGCGCGCGCGGGGCTGCTCGGGCTACAAGGCCCGGCCGGCGACAAACCGCAGATCCCTGCTTTTCAGCTGGCCGATGTCTCCGGTGCGCTCTTCAGCGTCATCGCCATCTTGGGCGCGCTCCTCGAGCGAGCGCAGACCGAAAAGGGCAAGATTCTCGATGTGGCGATGCTCGATTCGGTCGTCCCCTTCGCGACCATCACCCTGAGCAAGCTTTTCGGTGGGGAGCTCCCCAGCCGTGGCGCCGAGCTGCTCACGGGTGGCGTGGCGGCTTACGACACCTATCTCACCAGCGATGGCCAAGCGATGGCGCTCGGAGCGCTCGAGCCGAAGTTTCTGATGAGGTTCTGCGCGGCGGCCGGCGTCGAAGGGGGGGAAACTGCTTTGATTCCGGGCTCGCATCAGGATCGCCTCAAGCGAACTTTTGCCGAGGTCTTCGCGTCCAAAACCCGCGCCGAGTGGGAAGCGTTCGGCAGCGAGCACGATTGCTGCCTCGAGCCGGTCCTGCACCCCGGCGAGCTCCTGGCCGACCCCCAAGTCCGCGCCCGGGGCCTGTTCTTCACGGGTGACGTCAAGGGAACTGCCGTGAGCTATTACCGAACCCCGGTGACGCCGCGCGACCGATGTCCGGTGCCCGCGCCCACTCACGGACAGCATACGGACCAGATTCTCCGGGAAGCCAAATTCGACGAGACAGAAATTCTTCAGCTTCGCAAGAATGGCGTGATCGAATAAAGGCGGCTACGACAAACGAGGGCTGGCTCAGTGAACTCCGCGAGCCGCTTACCCCGGCTCGAGTCTCCATATATGGAGCGCACCGGCTTTCGTTTCACCCGGAGGTCAACCGGTTGATTCGCAGGCAGGAGCGATGATAGACTATACTTGGCTGGAGTCGAGTCCGCCCGTTCGGGCGGGGGAGTGGTGACGATGCGAATGCGGTCACGTCCAGTACCATCACGACGCCGGCTTCTCGGCCCGTGGGGGATTCCGGTCGTCCTCGCCCTGCTGAGCGGATGTACAGCCAAAATCGGCGAGCCGCCCGATATCGAATTGGGCGCGGGAGGCGCGACGGGTACCGGTGCCGGCACGTCGACGGGTGGGGGTACCACGCCGACGTTGTGCACGGACGGGGTGGTACGACCAGGGCCTGCACCGCTGCGGCGCGTGACCCGTTTCGAGTACAACAACAGTGTCC
>WNGB01004817.1_pt1 | contig 32618 bp, 27 predicted proteins | sample 5400681 | NCBI WGS metagenome assembly WNGB01 (sample SAMN13153367, study PRJNA577476) | soil metagenome | isolation source: 115 cm soil or saprolite under grassland replicate 2 | place: USA:California | collected 2016-06-15
ACCGCTACGGCACCGACGCGCTGCGGTTCGCGCTCATCCGCGGCGCCAACCCGGGCAGCGACGTGCCGCTGGCCACCGAGTGGGTCGAGGGCGCCCGCAACTTCGCCAACAAGCTGTGGAACCTCGGCCGCTTCGTGCTTTCCTCGATCCCCGAGGGCACCCGGCCTGACGGCCTCCGCCCAGGCGAGCCGGCGCTCGCCGACCGCTGGCTGCTGTCGCGCCTGGAGCGCACGCGGGCGGCGGTGACCGCGGCCTACGACGCCTACGACCCGGCCGAGGCGGCGCGGCTGCTGCACGCGTTCGCCTGGAGCGAATTGGCCGACTGGGCGGTGGAGCTGGCCAAGCCGCGGCTCGCGGCCGGCGGCGAGGACGCCCGCCATGCCGGCGCGGTGCTCGCCTACGCGCTCGACGTGACCATGCGGCTGCTCCACCCGGTGATGCCGTTCGTGACCGAGGAGCTGGGGCGGGCGCTGCGGGTGGTGGACACGATCACGCTCGGCCCCTGGCCGGCGGAGCGGCCCGAGGACCTCGACGAGGCCGCCGAGGCGGACATGGCCGACCTTCAGGAGGTCATCGCCGCGGTGCGCCGCTTCCGCGCCGAGCACGGCGTGCCGCCGTCCCGCCGGCCGCGCCTGACGATCGTCCCGGCCGGCGACCACCAGGCCGAGCTGCTCCGCGCCGAGGGCGACAGCGTCCGCCGGCTCGCCCGCCTGGAGTCGGTCGAGGTCGGGGCTCCGCCCACCGACGACGGTGCCACCGCCAAGCTGCCCGCCGCCGGCGCCGAGCTGCACCTGCCGCTGGCGGGCATGCTCGACCCGGACGATGAGCTGGCGCGGCTGGAGCGGGAGCGCGAGGAGCTGGACGCCGAGGCCCGCAGGGCCGAGGGCAAGCTGGACAACGCCGACTTCGTGACCAAGGCTCCCGCCGCGGTCGTCGAGAGGGCCCGCGCGCGCCTGGCCGAAGTCGAGGCCGCCCGGGCGAAGGTAATCCAGAGGATCCAGGAGGTCACGGCGACAACGGGAGGATAGGGCCATGCGACGCCCCCAGGTCCCTTCCAAGCCCACCCTCGACGGCCTGGAGGCGAAGTGGCAGGCCCGCTGGGAGGCTGCTGGGACGTACCGGTTCGACCCGACGCGCCCACGCGAGGCCGTCTTCTCGATCGACACGCCGCCGCTGACCGCCAGCGGCACGCTGCACGTCGGTCACGTGTTCTCCTACACCCACACCGACCTGGTGGCCCGATACCAGCGGATGCGCGGCGGGAGCGTGTTCTACCCGGTGGGGTGGGACGACAACGGCCTGCCCACCGAGCGCCGGGTCGAGAACCTCTTCGGCGTCCGCTGCGACCCGTCGCTGCCCTACGACCCGGACCTCCACCCGCCCGGCGAGGGGAGCGGTGCCCGTGGCCAGGGGGGCGGCGCCGACAGCGGGCGGGGTGGCGCCAAGGTGCCCGTGTCGCGGCGCAACTTCCTCGAGCTGTGCGCGCGGCAGTCCGCCGAGGACGAGCGCCGCTACGAGGGGGCCTGGCGCCGGCTGGCCCTGTCGGTGGACTGGTCGCGGCGGTACAACACCGTCGGCGAGCGCGCCAGGCTGGTGTCGCAGCGCAGCTTCCTGCACCTCATCGAGGTGGGCGAGGCCTACCAGGCGGAGGCGCCGACTCTCTGGGACGTGAGCTTCCGCACCGCGGTGGCCCAGGCCGAGCTGGAGGACCGCGAGTTGGCCGGAGCCGCGTACCGGATCCGCTTCGCGCTCCCGGCGGAGGAGGGGAAGCCGGGGCGCCGGCCGAGCGACCCAGGAGCCGGCGACCGGCCGGAAAGCCCGGGCGGCCCTGGAGCCGGCGGTGTGGTGGTGGAGACCACCCGGCCGGAGCTGCTGCCGGCCTGTGTTGCGCTGGTGGCCCACCCCGACGACGAACGCTATCGGGGGCTGGTCGGCCGGGTCGCGCGGACGCCGCTGCTGGGCGTGGAGGTGCCGGTGCTCGCCCACCACCTCGCGAGGCCGGACAAGGGCACCGGGATGGCCATGATCTGCACCTTCGGCGACACCACGGACGTGACCTGGTGGCGCGAGCTGGGACTGCCGGTCCGCTCGATCGTGACCCGCGACGGCCGCATCCGGGGCGAGCCGCCCGAGGGCGTGCCGGCCGGCGACGCCTGGAAGCAGCTCGCCGGCCTGGATGTGGCCGAGGCCAGGCGCCGGATCGTCGAGCTGCTGGCCGACAGCGGCGAGCTGGTCGAGCCGCCCCGACCGATCAGCCACCAGGTGAGCTTCTACGAGAAGGGCGAACGGCCGCTGGAGATCGTCACCAGCCGTCAGTGGTTCATCCGGCTGCTCGCCCACCGCGAGCGGCTGCGCGCAAGGGGACGGGAGCTGGCCTGGCACCCGCCGTTCATGCGGCGCCGCTACGAGGACTGGGTCGAGGGCCTGACCGGCGACTGGCTGGTCAGCCGGCAGCGCTTCTTCGGCGTGCCGGTCCCGCTGTGGTACCCGATCGGCCCCGACGGCACGGCGGACCACGGCCATCCGATCGTGCCGAGCGCCGCCCGCCTGCCGGTCGACCCGGCCGTCGACGTGCCCGAGGGCTTCAGCCCGGAGGACCGTGACCGTCCCGGTGGCTTCGCCGCCGACCCTGACGTGCTGGACACCTGGGCGACCTCGTCGCTGACGCCGCTGATCGTCGGCGGCTCTGGCGAGGACCCCGAGCTGTTCGAGCGGGTGTTCCCGATGGACCTGCGGCCCCAGGGCCAGGAGATCATCCGCACCTGGCTGTTCTACTCGGTGGTGCGCGGCGAGCTGGAGCTGGGCGTGCTGCCGTGGTCGCACGCGGCCATCTCGGGGTGGGTCGTGGGCGCCGACCGCGCCAAGCTGTCGAAGTCACGCGGCAACGCGGTGTCGCCGACCCAGGCGATGGATCGCTACGGCGCCGACGCGCTGCGCTACTGGGCCGCCGGGGGCCGGCTCGGCTCCGACACGGTCTTCGACCAGGACCAGGTCCGGGTGGGCCGGCGACTGGCGATCAAGGTCCTGAACGCGAGCCGCTTCGTCCTCGGCAGGCTGGAGGCCGGCGCAGGGCCCGCCGGGGCCGGGGCTGGGGCCGGGGCCGCTGGGGCCGGGGCCGCCGGGGCCGGGGGGCCGGGCGCCCCGCCCCGGGCGAGCGCGCCGACCGAGCCGCTGGACCGGGCGATGCTGGCGGCCCTGGACCAGGTGGTGGCGGAGGTCACCGCCTCGCTGGACGGCTACGACCACACCAGGGCGCTGGAACGGGCCGAGGCCTTCTTCTGGCGGTTCTGCGACGACTACCTGGAGCTGGTCAAGGACCGCGCCTACGGGTCGCGTGGCGAGGCGGCCCGCGCCTCGGCGTCGGCCGCGCTGGCGACCGCGCTGGACGTGCTGCTGCGGCTGCTCGCGCCGTTCCTGCCATACGTGACAGAGGAGGTCTGGTCCTGGTGGCGGGACGGCTCCATCCACCTGGCGCCCTGGCCGGGCCGGCTGGAGGCGGCGGGGCGCGGCGACCCGCTGGTGCTGGAGGTCAGCGCCCAAGCGCTGGCCGCGGTGCGTCGCGCCAAGACGCAGGCCAAGCGGTCCATGCGAGCCCCGGTGGCGTGCGTGCGGGTGGTCGACGCCCCTGACCGGGCCGAGGCGCTGCGCTACGCGGCGGACGACCTGCGCTCCGCCGGTGCGATCGCCGAGCTGGCGATCGAGGCCGGCGACACCCCGGCCGTCGCGGTCGAACTGGAGCCCGCCGGCTGAGGTCCCGGGCCGGTCGCCGCCACTACAATCGGCGGCGACCGGCCCGCCAGTTCCCGGAGAGCAAGCGATGGAGTACCGCCAGGCAGTCCGAGCGCTCTACGCGCGCGTGCCGACCCGCATGGGCCCGACGCTTGAGCGCATCCAGCACCTGGTCGACCTGCTCGACCACCCGGAGCGGACCGCGCCCGCCATCCACCTCACCGGGACCAACGGCAAGACCACCAGCGCCCGCATGGCCACCATGCTGCTCACCTCCTTCGGCGTGGGCTCCGGCCGCTTCACCAGCCCGCACGTGCAGGACGTGCGCGAGCGGATCGCGCTGGCGACCCGGGTCATCTCCCAGGAGGAGTTCGCCGAGACCTGGACCTACCTGGAGCCGTTCCTGGAGCAGGTCGACCGGGCCCACGACCAGCCGGTCACCTTCTACGAGGCGCTGACGGCCATGGCGTTCGCGTGGTTCGCCGAGCTGCCGGTGGACGCCCAGGTCGTCGAGGTCGGCATGGGCGGCTCCTGGGACTCGACCAACGTGGTCGACGGCCAGGTCGCGGTGATCAACCGGGTCGGGCTCGACCATCCGGAGCTGGGCGACACGCCCGCCCAGGTGGCCACCGAGAAGGCCGGCATCATCAAGCCCGGCGCGACCGTGGTGAGCCAGGAACAGGACCCGGACGTGCTGGCCGTGATCACCGACCGGGTGCGCGAGCGGGACGCCCGCCTGCTGCTGGCCGGCCGCGACTTCGCCGTGGAGCGGCGCCGCCTGGCATATGGCGGCCAGCTTCTGGACCTGCGGACGCCGGCAGGCGGGATCCAGGACGTGCTGCTGCCGTTGCACGGCCGCCACCAGGCCGAGAACGCGGCCAGCTCGCTGGCGGCGGTGGAGGCCTTTCTCGGTGGCAGGCCGCTGGACGATGCCACGGTGCGGCAGGGGTTCGCCACGGTGACCTCGCCGGGCCGGCTGGAGGTAGTGCGCCGAGACCCGCTGGTGCTACTTGACGGCGCCCACAACCCCGACGGCGCCAGGGCGCTGGCCGCCTCGCTGCTGGAGGAGTTCGTGGTCGACCGGCGCACCGTGGTGGTCGCCTGCCTGGCCGACAAGGACGTCCGCGGCATCCTGCGCGGGCTCGCACCCGCCATCGGCCGGCTGATCGTGACCGCAAACGCGAGCCCTCGCTCCGCCAGCCCGGAGCAGCTCAGCAAGGAGGCGGAGGCGGTCGGCCTGGTCGCCGAGGTCGAGCGCGACGTCCCGACCGCGGTGCGCCGCGCGATCGACGAGGCCGGCGAGTCCGAGGCCGTGGTGGTCACGGGTTCCATCTACACCGTCGGGGAGGCCCGCGAGCTGCTCATGGGCCCCGGCCCCGCCTGAGGCACCGAGTCCAAATCGAGTCCAAATTGCGCGGGCCGGACTGAGCCCCTTAGCGTTGCGCGGCCGGTATGATCGGCCCCGTACGTCGAACTGATGCCTGAGCTCTCCTTGGAGGTCGTCGGTGGCCGTCGAACGCACCCTGGTCCTGTGCAAACCTGACGCGGTCGAGCGCGCCTTGGTCGGCGAGATCGTCGACCGGCTCGAGCGCAAGGGCCTCCGGCTGGTCGCGATGGACCTGCGCGTGCTCGACGAGGCGGTCGCCAAAGCCCACTACGCCGAGCACGAGGGCAAGCCGTTCTTCGGCGAGCTGGTCTCGTTCATCACCAGCGGCCCGCTGGTGGCCATCTGCGTGGAGGGCCTCGACGCGGTCGCCGCCGTGCGGGCGCTGATGGGGCCGACCAACCCCGTGCAGGCGCCACCAGGGTCCATCCGCGGCGATTACGGCCTCGACATCGGCCGTAATTTGGTGCACGGATCCGACTCGGCCGCTTCGGCCTCTCGCGAGATCGAGCTGTTCTTCCCCGAGCTCTCGGGGTGATCCCGCAGCCGCGGTGCATGGCCTAACCGCCGTCCCCTGTTGCTGGTGAACGTCGACAATCGCTCGAAGGGGGTGGTCACCTTGCAGAACGCCTTCCGCTTTCTCGGCCGCGACATGGCGGTCGACTTGGGGACGGCCAACACGCTCGCGTACGTTCGCGGTCGGGGCGTGGTGCTCAACGAGCCCTCGGTCGTGGCGATCAACACCAAGACCAACCAGGTCCTGGCAGTCGGCGCCGAGGCCAAGGCGATGATCGGCCGCACGCCGAGCCACATCCAGGCGATCCGGCCCCTGAAGGACGGGGTCATCGCCGACGCCGACACCACCGAGAAGATGCTGCGCTACTTCGTCCAGAAGGTGCACCGCCGCCAGTTCGTGGCAAAGCCGCGGGTGGTGGTGTGCGTGCCCTCCGGCATCACCGGCGTCGAGCGCCGCGCGGTGTTCGGCGCCACCATCCGGGCCGGCGCCCGCTCCGCGTTCATCATCGAGGAGCCGATGGCCGCCGCCATCGGCGTCGGCCTGCCGGTGCACGAGCCCACCGGCAACATGGTGGTCGACATCGGTGGCGGCACCACCGAGGTGGCGGTGGTCGCGCTGGGTGGCATCGTCACCAGCCAGTCGATCCGAATCGCCGGCGACGAGCTGGACGAGGCCATCATCAGCTACGTCAAGAAGGAGTACTCGCTGCTGCTCGGCGACCGCACCGCTGAGGAGCTGAAGATCAGCCTCGGCTCGGCCTTCCCGCTGGCGGACGAGCCCACCGCCGAGGTGCGCGGCCGCGATCTGGTCAGCGGCCTGCCCAAGACCATTACCGTGGGCGCGGAGGAGATCCGCAAGGCGATCGAGGAGCCGGTCAACGCGATCGTCGACGCCGTCAAGAACACGCTCGACATCACCCCGCCGGAGCTGGCCGCGGACGTGATGGACAAGGGCATCGTCCTCACCGGCGGGGGCGCGCTGCTGCGCGGCCTGGACGAGCGGCTCAAGCACGAGACGAGCATGCCGATCCACGTCGCGGACGAGCCGCTTCACTCGGTCGTCATCGGGTCAGGCAAGTGCATCGAGGAATTCGAGGCTTTGAAACGGGTTCTCATCTCGTCCCAGTCCAACAGCTACTGAGAGTCGGGGGCTGCCATGTACGACCGTCCCCGCCGGCATGGCCGTGCGGTGCTGGCCGTGCTCCTCGTCGCGGCGGTGGTGGTCATCACCCTCGACTTCCGCGAGGGGCGGCACGGCCCCGTGGGACGGCTCCAGGACGCCGCGGTGGCGGTGTTCGGGCCGGTGCAACGCGCCACCGGCAACGTGCTGCGTCCGGTCGGCGACTTCTTCGGCGGCGTCGCCCAGCTCGGCAGGCTCCGCAGCGAGAACCGGCACCTCAAGGACGAGGTCAGCGGCCTGCGCGCCCAGGAGCGCACCTACCAGGACGTGCTCAAGGAGAACGAGCGCCTGCGCGGCGCCATGGGCATGGCCAAGCGCTGCGGCTGCCGCACCGTGGGCGCCTCGGTGGTCGCAACCTCTGCCTCCAACTTCCAGTGGGCGGTCACCATCGACGCGGGCGCCCAGCAAGGGATCGCCGCCGACATGGCGGTGATCGACGCCAGCGGCCTGGTCGGGCGCGTCAGCAAGGTCACCGCCGACTACTCGACCGTCCTGCTGATCAGCGATCCCTCCAGCGGGGTTGCGGCCAGCGTCGCCCGTGACAAGGCCCCGGGGATCCTGCGCGGCCAGGGCGAGCGGGACCTGCTCTTCGAGCCGGTGCGCGCCGGCATCGACGTGCGCCCTGGCGACTCGGTGGTCACCCAGGGCTACCAGGGTGGCGTCTTCCCGGCCGGCATCCCGGTCGGCGGGGTCGCCTCGGTGGACCGCGCCAGTGCCCAGAGCCTGGTGGCCAAGGTCGCGGTGCAGCCCTACGCCGACCTGGCCGCGCTCGACGTGGTCGCGGTGGTGGTCGCCAAGCCCTCGCCACCGGCCACCCGGCCCACCAGCGGCGGGAGCTGAGCCATGCGACGCACCCTGCTGCTCGGCGCGATCATCGCCGTCAGCCTGGTGCTCGAGTCGACCGTGCTCGCGCACCTGCGGGTCGGCGGCGTCCATCCCGACGTGCTCGTGATCGCGGTGATCGCGGTGGCCATGGTGGACGGGCCGGTGACGGCCGCCGTCTTCGGGTTCGCCGCCGGCCTGGTCTCCGACCTGCTGTTCGCCAACCAGGTCGGCGTCTCCGCGCTGGTCTACACGGTGATCGGCTTCGGCATGGGCGTCGGGCGCGTCTACGTGACCAGTTCGAGCACGCTGCTGCACCTGCTGCTGGCCGGGGCCGCCAGCTTCGTGTCGGTGTGGCTCGCGGGCCTGGTCCTGCGCGTCTTCGACCTGTTCTCGTGGAGCTATCTGGTGAACACCGCGCCGCTGGTCGGACTCTACAACCTGCTGCTCACCCCACTCGTCTATCCGCCGGTCCGCGCGCTGCTCGAGCGCCTGCAGCCGGCGCCGACCGTTCGCTGGTAGGCCCGCCATGCACCCACAGTCGCCCCATCGCCCACGCATCGCCGTGCTGTCCGTCGTCGTGGCCGTGCTGCTGCTGGCGCTGCTGTCACGGTTGTGGTTCCTTCAGGTGCTGGCCTCGGAGCGCTACGGCAACCTCGCGGAGGCCAATCAGGTCCGCCAGGTGGTGGTGGAGGCGCCGCGTGGGCGTATCCTGGACCGGCAGGGCCGCGTGCTGGTGCAGAACCGCGCGGCCTGGGCGATCACCGTGAAGACCACCGAGCTGGGCGACAAGCGGCAGCGCGACACCGTGCTCGGCCGCCTCTCGAGCCTGCTCGGGGTCTCCAGGGCCAAGATCGACGAGCGCCTGCGCGACTACAACGGCTCGCCGCTCCGCGGCGTCCCAGTGGCGGAGGACGTGCCCGTTCACACGCTGTTCTACCTGTCCGAGCATGGCGACGACTTCCCCGGCGTGGAGCCCGAGGTGGTCGCGCTGCGCCAGTATCCGCACGGGACGCTTGCCGCTCACGTGCTCGGCTATGTCGGGGAGGTCTCCAGCGACGAGCTGAAGTCCGCGAAGTTCCGTGGCCTCCAACAGGGCGACACGGTCGGCAAGGCGGGCGTCGAGGTGAGCTACGACCGCTACCTGCGCGGCCGGGACGGGGTCGAGGACTTCGAGGTCAACGCCTCCGGGCGGGTGATCCGCTCGCTGGGCGGGCGCGAGCCGGTGCCAGGCATGGACCTGCAGCTCTCCATCGACCTCGACGTCCAGAAGCAGGCGGAGGCGTCCCTGAGGGACGGCATGAAGCTGGCAAGGGGCCTGGCCGACCGCTCCCGTGGCGGCCACTACCCTGCGCCGGCCGCCGCGGCGGTGGTGCTCGACCCCAACGACGGCTCCCTGATCGCGCTGGCCAGCCTGCCCGTGTACGACCCGCGCAAGTTCGTCGGCGGCATCTCGCGCAGGGACTTCGCCGCCTACAGCGAGAACCCTTCCAACCCGCTGCTCAACCGAGCGGTCCAGGCCGCCTATCCGCCCGGCTCGACGTGGAAGCCGGTGACCGCGCTGGCGGCGCTGCAACGCAACCTCGTCACCCCGTCCACGACCTTCCACTGCCCGGGGTCGTACAAGTTCGGCAACTCCGTGAAGCACGACTGGACGAAGAGCGGGCATGGCACCGTCAACCTCACCAGGAGCCTGGAGCAGTCCTGCGACGTCTACTACTACACGCTGGGCGCGACCTTCGCGCGCGCGGAGGCCTCCCAGGAGGCGGCGGGGCGGAAGGCCGAGGAGCAGATGCAGGCGGTCGCCCGCAGCCTCGGGTTCGGGGGCCCGCCACAGCTCGACCTGCCGTTCGCCACCGACGGCACGGTGCCCACCCGGGAATGGCGCAAGCGCTTCTGGGAGCAGAACAAGGCGCTCTACTGCAAGGGGACCAGCGCCCTCTACAAGGAACTGTGCCGTGAGGGCTGGCGCTGGCAGGGCGGTGAGGACCTGAACATCGCCATCGGCCAGGGCGCCCTGCTGGTGTCGCCGCTGCAGCTGGCGATCGGCTACGCGGCGATCGCCAACGGCGGGACGGTCTACCAGCCGCACGTGGCGCGGGCGGTGACCAACCCGGCGAGCGGCAAGCCGGTGCGCATGATCCAGCCGAAGGTGTCGCGGGCGGCCCGCATCCCGGCTGGCGACTTCGCCGCCGTGGCGCAGGGCCTGGCCACGGTGCCATCCAGCGGCACCGCCGCCGGCGCCTTCTCGGGCTTCCCGCTCGACCGCTTCGCGGTCGCCGGCAAGACGGGTACCGCCGACCTCCCGCCCAAGGCGCCGTTTGCATGGTTCGCCTCTTTTGCTCCGGTGGAGAAGCCTCGATACGTTGTGGTCGCCATGGTCGAGCAGGGCGGCCATGGTGGGCAGTCGGCCGCCCCGGTTGCCCGCGGGCTCTACGAGAAGCTGTTCGGCTTGCCGATACAACCCATCGTGGCGGGCAACGACCGGAGTGGCTGACCCTGCCGAAGCAACAGGATCGACCGGAGAGAGCGGATCGGATGCAGGAGAGCTGGGGGTCGTGGAACGACCGGGTCTCGCGGCTCGGCTGGGAGGGCGCGAGCCAGCGCCAGATGGCATGGCGCGCGCCCTGGCGGCACTACGACCCGGTCACCACCCTGGCGGCCTGCGCGCTGGCGGTCTTCGGGCTGGCGGCGATCTACTCGGCCACCTTCGCCAGTCTCCGGCTCCAGGGGCTGCCGGGCGGCATGTTCATGCGCCGCCAGCTGATCAGCCTGGTGGTCGGCCTGGTGGTGATGGCGGCGGTCACCTTCGTCGACTACCGGCGGCTGGTGGCGTGGGCCCCGGTCGCCTACGGGGTGATGGTGCTGGGCCTGGCCGCTGTTCTCACCCCGCTCGGCTCGCAGTCCAACGGCGCCCAGTCCTGGTTCAGCCTCGGTCCCTACCAGCTACAGCCGTCGGAGTTCGCCAAGATCGCGCTGATCCTCACGCTGGCCGCCATCCTCGGTGGCCGCGGCGACCGCCCGGCGCGGCCGGGGCCCAAGCGGATCGCCCTGGCGATCGGCGCGCTCGGTCTGGTGGCCGGCGAGATCCTGCTGCAACCGGACTTCGGCACGATGATGGTGTTCGTGGCGATCCTGTTCGGGATCCTGCTCATCAGCGGCGTCCGCTTCCGTTGGCTGCTGGTGCTGGTGCTCATCGGCAGCATCGGCGTGGTCGGCATGTTCAAGCTGAACGTGCTGAAGGAGTACCAGAAGGAGCGGCTCACTGCGTTCGTGAACCCGAGCCTCGACCAGAGCGGCCGCGGCTTCACCTACAACTACCGCCAGTCGCTGATCGCCGTTGGGTCGGGCGGGGTGACCGGCAAGGGCTACCTGCGCGGCACCCAGACGAACCTCCAGTACGTGCCGGAGCAGCGCACCGACTTCATCTTCACGGTGGTGGGGGAGGAGCTCGGCTTCGTCGGCTCGTTGCTGCTGCTGGCCCTGCTCGGCCTGCTGGTGTGGCGAGGCCTGCGCATCGCCGCCATGGCCAGGGATCCCGCCGGGGCGCTGATCGCCGCCGGCGGGGTCACCATGCTGGTGTTCCAGACCTTCATCAATGTCGGCATGACGATCGGCATCATGCCGATCACCGGCATCCCGCTGCCGTTCGTCTCCTACGGCGGCTCGTCGCTGATCGCCAGCTTCATGGCGATCGGGCTGCTGGAGAACGTCCACATGCGCCGCTTCTCGCGGACCTGATGGGGGCCGTGGCGTGGCGTCCCGACCGCCGGGGCCGATGACAGGCTGCGACCAGTTCGCGCCGCGATGCGCACGTCTTTGCCCGGCAGGGACTCATCTGGCAGACTAGGCAGTAGTCTTGCGCCATGCCGAACCTGTGGTACGGCCCGACGATGTGCTCGTTGCTTTCGCGCTGAACTCTCGCGCGGCTCGCCACGCCTGGGGAGCTGACCGTTGAGCAACGTGCAAGAGTGCGAGCAGACGAGGCGTTGCGTTCGCGGCCGTCACCAGAGGCGACGGGCGGCTCCCGCAGGCGCGCGTGACATGGTCGCGCCAAGTCCCGCGGGTCCGGATGGCATGGCGGCGCCGCCTGACCGGGCGGAAGACCCGAGTGCCTCCGCACGACGGCGGCGAGGGTCGAGCCTGGCTCAGCCGGGATCGTATTCGATCCCGTGCGCGCAGAGGTTTCGGCCGCCCCCGTCGGCGGCCGCCTGAACTTTGTGAGGAGCATTGATGGCTTCCAGGGAGGAGCCCCAGGTCGACGAAACCCGGGGCCTACCTGACGTACCCGCCCCGCAGGAGACTCTGTTCGAGGAGGACCCAACACCGCCAGACACGGCCGAGGCGCCCGCGGCGCCCGAGCGCAACGGCGACGCATCGAGCCCGACCACGCAGTCCGTCGACATCGTCTCGCCCGCGCGGCCGCGGGGGATGGCCTCGTTCCCGGGCGGTCCGCCCCCGGTGACCACGCCGCCTCCGACTGTGCCGCTGTTCACGCAGGCCGAGCCCCCCTCGGCGACTCCGAGCTTCCGCGTGACCACCGTCGAGAGCACGGCCGCATTCCGTCCCGCCGGCCCGCCGCCCCCGGCGCCGGCCCTCACCCAGACCCCGCCCGCGCTCGCCTCGCCGCCGAGCCGGAGGCCGAGGTCGAGGAGGCTGAGGTCGAGGAGGCTGAGGTCGAGGAGGCTGAGGTCCAGGTCGCGGCTCTGGGGGAGCGCGATACCGCGGAGGCCGAGGCTCCGGTGGAGGCGGAGACGCCCGCCGAGGTGGAGACGCCCGCCGTCGAGGTGGAGCAGCCCGTCGAGGTGGAGCAGCCCGTCGAGGTGGAGCAGCCCGTCGAGGTGGAGCAGCCCGTCGAGGTGGAGACGCCCGCGGTGATGGAGGCGCCCGTCGAGGTGGAGCCGCCCGCCACCGCCGAGCCCGCGGGCGCCGCGGTCGAGGCCGAGGTCGAGACCCCGCCGGCCAAGCCGGCCAGGCGGACCAGGAGCGGCAGGGCGGCCAAGGCCAGGCAGCGCGCCGAGGCCACGACCGCCGAGCCGACGGCGACCGGTGCGGCGGGTCCAGCGGCGGCCGCCGCCGAAGAGCCGGTGGTGGAGACCGCGGCGCAGGTAGCAGCGACGGCGCAGGCGGCGACGGCGCAGGCGCCGGCCACGGCGCCCGAGAGCGCCGAGGCCGAGGCGGAGGCGGGGGAGCCCTCGCGCGATGAGGCCGTCCGGCCGGCGACCCGGTCCCGCCGGCGCCGGGGCCGATCCGCCCGCGCGACCGCCCAAGCTGACGGCGAGACCGCGGAGGGGCAGGCCGCGACCCCACCCGCTGCCGCCGGGCCGGAGCCCGTGCCCGCCGCCGGGCCGGAAGCCGCCGAGGAGCCGACCAGGACCGTGGCCTCCAGCGACGGCGGCCAGGGCGCCGACACCGCCCCGGTTGCCACCGAGACGGCCGAGATCCAGGCGGAGGGGGAGGAGGGCGCCTCCGACGCCGAGGGCGGCTCTGCGCGCACCCGCGCCCGCCGCCGCCGTCGGGCCGCGGCCAAGGCCAGGCTCAAGGGCGGCCAGACCGTCGAGGCCGCGGACACGGCCGAGGGCGGCGACACCAGCGGGCCCGCCAGCGCCCAGCCGGCCGGCACCAGGCCCGCGCCCGCCAGGACCGAGCGCCCCGCCGCGGAGCGGCAGCAGGGCGCGGTGGTCCGCGGGCCGGGCCGTCAGCGCGGCGGGGCCAGCGCGGCCACCGGTGCCTCGCCCGCTCCGGCTGCCAGCGCCGCGCCCGCTCCGGCTGCCAGCGCCGCGCCCGCTCCGGCCACCGGTGCCGCGCCCGCCCCGGCCGCCACCGCCGGCGCGGACGAGGCGACGCCGGCCAAGAGCAGAGGCCGGGGCCGGCGTCGCGTCGCCTCCCGTCCCCAGGGCGAGGCGGCCGCCGCCCCCGCTGTCGCCGAGCCCACGCCCGCGCGCACCGCCGCGCCGGTCGAGCGCTCCACCAGGCTGGAGGCCTCGAGGGCTCGCGGCGCACGGCAGGGGCAGGCGGCCGACCGTGGCCGCCGGCGCCGCCGCGGCGGGCTCACCGAGGACCAGAAGCGCGTGCTGCGCGAGGGCCCGGAGCGCAAGATGCTGGTCACCGAGGGCGCCGAGCGGACCCAGATCGGCGTCATCGAGGGCCGCACCCTGGTCGAGCACTACGTCACCCGCAAGACCGGCCGCTCGATGGTCGGCAACATCTACCTCGGCCGGGTCCAGAACGTCCTGCCCGGCATGGAGGCCGCCTTCGTCGACATCGGCAAGGGCCGCAACGCGGTGCTGTACGCCGGCGAGGTCAACTACAACGAGGAGGACCTCGACGGCGAGGCTCCCCGCATCGAGAAGGCGCTCAAGCCTGGGCAGGCGATCCTGGTCCAGGTCACCAAGGACCCGATCGGCGCCAAGGGAGCCCGGCTCACCACCCAGGTGTCGCTGGCCGGCCGCTACCTGGTGCTCCAGCCCGAGGACTCGACCTTCGGGATCTCGCGGCGCCTGCCGGAGGCCGAGCGGGCCCGGCTGCGCGAGATCCTCAAGGAGGTCCGTCCCAAGGGCCTCGGCCTGATCGTGCGGACCGCCGCCGAGGGCGCGAGCGCCGACGACCTGCGCGCCGACCTGACCCGCCTCCAGGCGCGCTGGGAGACGATCGAGCGCAAGGCCAAGAAGGCCTCGCCGCCGGCCGTGATCTACCAGGAGCCCGAGCTCGTCGTGCGGGTGATCCGTGACATCTTCTCGCCCGACTTCATCGAGCTGGTGGTCGACGCCCCGGGCCTGTACGAGCGGGTCAAGACCTACCTCGAGGAGGTCGCGCCCGACCTGCTGCCCAAGGTCAAGGCGCACGACGGCAGGCTGGCGCTGTTCGAGCAGTACCGCGTCACCGAGCAGATCCACAAGGCCCTGGAGCGCAAGGTCTGGCTGCCGTCCGGCGGGTCGCTGGTGATCGACCAGACCGAGGCGATGACCGTGGTCGACGTCAACACCGGCAAGTACGTCGGCAAGTCCAACCTCGAGGAGACGGTGGTCGCCACCAACCTGGAGGCCGCCGAGGAGATCGTCCGCCAGCTCCGACTCCGCGACATCGGCGGGATCATCATCATCGACTTCATCGACATGCTGTTCGAGAAGAACCAGCAGGCGGTGGTCGAGCGGCTGCGCTCCGCCCTGGCCAGGGACAAGACCAAGAGCCAGGTGATGGAGGTCTCCTCGCTGGGGCTGGTGCAGATGACCCGCAAGCGGGTCTCGGGCGGGCTGCTGGACAGCTTCTCGGAGACCTGCCCGGCCTGCGAGGGCCGCGGGGTGGTGATCACCCACGAGGTCTAGAGTTGACGCTCTTCCGTTCGGGCACCTACCCTGTTCGTTCGGTGCGCCGTGGCAGCGGTGAGTTCCCCGCTGGCGGCTCCCCGAAGTCTCCAGAAGCGAAAGGACCACACTACGGTGTACGCCGTCATCCGCACTGGCGGGAAGCAGTACAAGGTAACCCCCGGGGACGTCATCGACGTCGAGCGGCTCGCCGGGGACGACGGCGCCAGCCTCGAGTTCAAGCCGCTGCTCGTGGTCGAGGAGGGGGGCAAGGTCACCAGCGCGGCCGCCGACCTCGAGAAGGCCACCGTGACCGCCACCGTGGTCGCCCAGCACCGTGGCAAGAAGGTGCTGGTCTACACCTACAAGAACAAGTCCGGTCAGCAGCGCCACCAGGGCCACCGTCAGTCCCTGACCAGGCTCAAGGTCGAGGGCATCGAGCTTGCCGCCAAGCGCCGCGCCACCCGGAAGCAGGCCACAGAGCAAGAGCAGGAGAGCTGATCCGAGATGGCCCACAAGAAAGGCGCCTCCTCCAGCCGCAACGGCCGTGACTCCGCGGCCAAGCGCCTGGGCGTGAAGCGGTTCGGCGGCCAGGTCGTCACCGCCGGCACGATCCTGGTGCGCCAGCGGGGGACGCGCATACACCCTGGCGCCGGAGTCGGCCGCGGCGGCGACGATACGCTGTTCGCCAAGGTCGCGGGCCGCGTGGTCTACCACCAGGTCCGCGGCCGCAAGCTGGCCAGGATCGACCAGGCCGAATAGCGGGAGCGTCGACCGCGGGCGTTCGTCCGCCGCGGTCGTCTGTCCATGTGGAGGGAGCTCGCCGACCCCGCTGCCCTCCAGAGCGCCCGTGCCGTGGTCGCCGGGAAAGGATCAGGCTCGGGTGTTTGTCGACGAAACCACCATCGAGGTAACCGGTGGCCGCGGAGGCGACGGCGTCACCGCGTTCCACCGTGAGAAGTACCGGCCCCGCGGCGGGCCGGACGGTGGCGACGGCGGCCGCGGCGGAGATGTGGTGCTGGTGGCCGACCCGAGCGTCGCCACACTGGTCGAGTACCGCTTCCACCCGCACCAGCGCGCCGGCAAGGGGACCCACGGCCAGGGCAGCAACCGCAAGGGCTCCGACGGCGGCGACCGCGTCCTACCGGTGCCGGTCGGCACCATGGTCCGCGACGAGCAAGGCCCCCCGCTGGCCGACCTCGCCACGCCCGGGGCGCGCTTCGTGGCCGCCAGGGGCGGCCGCGGCGGCCGCGGCAACGCCTCGCTGTCGGCCGGCAGGCGCGTCGCCCATTTTCACGAGCGCGGCGAGCCCGGTCAGCAGCGTCGCCTCCGGCTCGAGCTACGGCTGCTGGCCGATGTCGGCCTGGTCGGCTTCCCCAACGCCGGCAAGTCGAGCATCGTGGCACGCGCCTCCGCCGCCCGCCCGAAGATCGCCGACTATCCCTTCACCACCCTGGAGCCGGTCCTCGGGGTGGTGCGTGTCGACGGCCGGGACTTCGTGCTCGCCGACGTCCCCGGCCTGATCCCCGGGGCCGCGCAGGGCAAGGGCCTCGGCCACCGCTTCCTACGTCACCTTTCCCGCTCCGCGGTGCTGGTGCACGTGATCGACCTCGCGCCCATGGAGCCGGGTCGCGACCCCGAGCACGACCTGGCGGCACTGGAGGCCGAGCTGGCGGCCTATGACCCCGACCTGGCCACCCGGCCCGCGCTGGTGGCGGCCAACAAGGTCGACCTACCGGAGGGGCGGGCGCGCCTGCCCGAGGCCGAGGAGGCCGCCGCCCGTCGTGACCGGCCGTTCTTCGCGATCTCCGCCGCCACCGGCGAGGGCATGGCGGCCTTCCTGTACGCCGTTGGCGCGGCGGTCGCCGAGGCGCGGTCTGGCGCGCCCCCGCCGCCGGCCGGCCCGCTCGTGGCCGAAGCCGAGACGCCGATCCGGGTGGTCCGGGAGGAAGCCGGCTTTCGGTTGCTCGGCGACCGCCCGGAGCGCTGGGTGGCCATGACCGACCTGGACAACCCCGAGGCGGTCGCGCACCTGCAGCGACGCATGCGCCGGGCCGGCGTCGACGAGTTGCTGGTCGCGGCCGGGGCGCGACCGGGCGACGAGGTGCTGATCGGCGGGACGGCCTTCGAGTATCAACCGGACCCATCCGCCGGGTTCCGTGAGCGGGACCGACCCCACCGCCCCGCGCGCTAGTCCGTGGCCGCGCGCCCAGCGGCGTGAGCAGCCCCGAGGATCCGCCGCGGCTGCCATGCATGTTCTGGATGCGGGGTTTGCGTCGACGAGGTGGGCACCTGAGTGTAGGGTGAGCAGCAGCGTCGGGCTGAGCGGCCAAGCTGGGAGGTCGCCATGCCGAGGCCCCACCGAACCGCTCTGCAGGTGCTGGCCGCCAACGGGCGGGTCTGGGCGGTTCCGGCCGGACGGGTCGGGCCTGGGCGACCGCTCGGCGCGGCCGCGATCGTCCTGCCCGCGCTGGCCGATGACCGTGTCTGGCTGGTCGATGCCCGCTACGGAGCATCCGGGCGGCAGCGCTATGTGCTCGTCGAGGTCGGCCTCGTGGATGGGCGCGTCCATACCCGATGGACCCTCCCGTACCAGGCCGCCCCGGTCGCGGTCCTGCCCTCCGGGCTGCTTGCCCGGGGCCTGGAGGACGACCTGGAGGTCGTCGAGCCGGGCAGCGGCCGGGTTCGGGCCCTGCTCGCCCGGACAGGGAGCTTCGTGGATGCCCGCGGCGGCCGCGTCGCCTTGCTGGCCGGCCGCGACCTGCACGTGCGCGACCTGGCGAGCGGAGCCGAGACGATCGTGCCGCCACCTCCGGGTAGCCCGGGCTGGTACACGCAGGGGGGCGTGCCCGGGCCGTCGCCTGACTGCTGCTACGGGCTGGGCGCGTTCGCTCCGGACGGCCGCAGGCTGGCCATCTACGCCCGCCTGGCCGAACCGGGCGCCCCCGGCCTGGCCGTCGTCGACCTGGACCGGGGCCGCGCCGCGCTGCTTCGCGGATCCGAGGGCGCAACCCCGACCGGGTGCCGGCCCTGCCTCGCCTGGGCCTCGAACGGCTGGCTGTACTTCTTCGCGGCCGGCCCCGCGATCACGTCGATTGGCGTCTGGCGGCCGGGCGACGGGCTTGCCGGCCTGCTCGGGCTGGACGTCGATCGGGCCGTTGAGAGCGTGCCGAGCTCCGTGGCCGCGAACTAGCGAGGCCGACGCGACACCGGCGTGGCTGCCGTGTCGGACCGGGTCTCGCCATGGACGCAGTCGAGTTCACAACTGCCCGCCAATCTGCAATTCTGTGCAAAGCAGGGGCGTTTCAGGAAAGCCCGGTATGGGGAGGGGACGGGGGGCGAATGTTTGCCTGACGCGCTCGGCGTTTTGGGTAGATTGCCAAGGATGGCGGTCGGCCAGGTGGGGCGGATATCAGGAGGTAGGCATGCCACGCAGACCAATCAAGTTCGTGTTAATCAGCGCGATCGTCGCGCTCGCGCTGACCGCGTGCGGCGGCCCCTCGGGGTCGTCGGGTGGTGGCGGTGGTGGCGGGGCTCAAGGGACCGGGCCGATCACCTTCGTGGCCGGCAAGGACACGAGCGGCAAGTATCCGGCGGTCATCAAGAAGTGGAACACCGCTCATCCCAACGAGAAGGTCTCGCTGATCGAGCTGCCCACGGCTGCGGACGCGCAGCGCTCGCAATTCGTCACGAACCTCCAGGCGAAGAGCGACCGCTACGACGTCCTGGGCATCGACGTCGTCTGGACGGCGGAGTTCGCCAAGTCGAAGTGGCTGCTGGAACTCGACAAGAGCCAGTTCCCGTTGGACCAGATGCTCAAGCCGGCCGTCGACACCGGGATGTTCGACGGGAAGCTTTGGGCGGTTCCCTACGACACCAACGGTGGCCTGCTCTTCTACCGCAAGGACCTCCTCGACAAGGCCGGCAAGCAGGCACCAAAGACGTTCGACGAGCTCAAGGCTGACTGTTCGATCGCCAAGCAGAACGGGATTGACTGCTATGCGGGCCAGTTCAAGAAGTACGAGGGCCTGACCGTGAACTTCGCCGAGGCCGTGCAAGCGGCCGGCGGCGAGATCATGACCGACAACGGCACCAAGGTCGCGCTCGGCGCTCCGGCGGTCAAGGGGCTGAGCTTCCTGGCGGACGGCTTCAAGCAGGGCTACATCGCCAAGCCGGCCATCACCTACCAGGAGGAGGAGAGCCGCACCGCCTTCATGTCGGGCAAGCTGATGTTCCTGCGCAACTGGCCATACGTCTACGGGCTGGCCAGCCAGTCGGACCCGGCGAACAAGGTCAAGGGCAAGTTCGGCGTCGCGCCGCTGCCCGGCTTCACCGGCGCCGGCTCGAGCTCGCTGGGCGGCCTGAACCTCGCCGTCAGCGCCTTCTCCAAGAAGCAGAAGACCGCGGTCGAGTTCACCAAGTTCGCCACCAACCAGGAGAACGCCAAGGAGATGGTCGGCCTGACCGGGAACGCGCCGGCCTGGACCGCCCTCTACAACGACCCCGACCTGGTCAAGAAGTTCCCCCACCTGCCCATCCTGCTTCAGGGCCTCCAGTCGGCGAAGCCACGGCCCATCACCCCCTACTACCAGGAGGTGACCACGGCCGTCGAGGACAACGCCTACGCGGCGCTGCAGGGCCAGAAGACGCCCGATCAGGCAATCACTGACATGACCACCAAGCTCAACGAGATTGCCCAACAAGGTGGCTGATGGAATAGGAGACGACCGTGGCGACTGAGACGGTCCGTCGTCCGGCCAGGGTCCGTCGGGGGGGCCCTGTCCGGACGTCGGAGGGGAGGCGGGCCGAGGCTCGACTGGCGTTCCGGCTACTGATCCCCGCGGGGATCGTCCTGCTGGTGATCATCGCCTATCCGGTGGTGCGGGCCATCTGGCTGTCGTTGTACAACGACAACCGCTTCGGAACGTCGCACTTCATTGGCCTGAGGAACTACACCCGCGCCTTCACCGGTACGGGCTCCGACGACTTCTGGTCAGCGTTCTCGTTCACCACGCTGCTGACGCTCGTGACGATGGTCTTCGAGCTCGTGATCGGCTTCGGCATGGCGCTGATCATGAACAAGGCCTTCCGCGGTCGGGGCCTGATCCGCGCCAGCGTCCTGGTGCCCTGGGCGATCCCGACGGCGGTGTCGGCGCAGCTCTGGCTGTGGAACTTCAATCCGAACGGCGTCATCAACCAGGTGTTCCACACGAGCTTCATCTGGACCGGGAGCCACTGGCCCTCGTTCTGGGCGATCGTCATCGCCGATGTCTGGAAGACGGCCCCGTTCATCGCGCTGCTGGTGCTGGCGGGGCTGCAGATCATCCCCAACGAGATCTATGAGGCGGCCAAGGTCGACGGGGCGACGGCGCTGCAGAGCTTCCGGCGCATCACGCTGCCGCTGGTGAAGAGCGCCGTCATCGTCGCGGTGCTCTTCCGCATGCTGGACGTGCTTCGGATCTTCGACCTGCCGTTCATCATGACGAACGGGGCCAACGGGACGGAGACTCTGTCGACCATCGCCTACAAAGAGTCCATCCAGCAAATCCACCCCTCGTACGGGTCGACGCTCTCGACCATCACGTTCTTCTACATCATCGTCGCGGCCTTCGTCGTCAACCTGATCGCCAGGGCGGACGTCGTGAAGTCGGCAGGCGGGGGGGTGAAGTGATGGCCGTCACAACCGCGCCAGCACGCCCGGCGGTCCGCGCGCGACCGGCATCGCGGGTCTCGGGGTTCATGCGCCAGCGCGGGTTGCTCATGATCGGGGTCGCGTTCATCGCCGTCTACTGCCTGGCGCCGTTCTACTGGATGATCGTGTCCAGCCTGAAGTCGAACCCGCTACTGGACCAGGCGCTGTACCCGAAGCACCCGACGCTCCTCAACTTCCGAGAGGTCTTCTCCGGCGAGAACAACTTCCAGTACGCGCTGCGCAACAGCGTGATCATCGCCGGCCTGACCACCATCGTGGCGCTGCTCATTGGCGTGTTCGCGTCCTACGCGCTGGCCCGGCTGCAGTTCCGGGGCAAGAAACTGGTCCTCGGGGCGGTCCTGGCCACCGCGATGTTCCCGCTCATCGCCCTGCTGACGCCGCTGTTCCAGTTGTTCACCGACCTCCACCTGATCGACACCTACCCGCCGATGATCGTCTCCGACATCAGCTTCACCCTGCCGCTCGCCATCTACGTGCTCACGACCTTCTTCTCGGAGATGCCGTGGGAGCTGGAGATGGCGGCCAAGGTGGACGGAGCGACACCAGGGCAGGCCTTCCGCAAGGTGATCATCCCGCTGGCTGCGCCTGGCGTGTTCACCAGCGCCATCATCGTGTTCATCGCCGCGTGGAACGAGTTCCTGATCGCCTACACCATGACCTCGACGCTCAAGGCCCAGCCGGTGACCGTGGCGATCGCGAAGTTCACCGGGGTGAGCCGGTTCGAACAGCCATTTGGGACGATCATGGCGGCTGGCGTGCTCGTCACGATCCCGCTCGTGCTCATGGTGCTGTTCTTCCAGCGCCGGATCGTTGCCGGCCTGACCGCCGGAGGCGTGAAGGGATAGAGCAGAGAAAGCAGTGCCGGCCTGGTATGGGGCCAGGCCGGCACTGCTTCGTCCTGGGCGGGCCACGCACAGTGCGTTTCGCCCTGCGTTCCGCCGGGATCCCCTGGCCGGAGGCATCCTCCGGAGCCTTGGCGGCGGCCGCTTGGGCCTCGGATTCCGGTTTCTAGGGTGCCTCGGGCGCCGGGGTCCCTCGGGGCGGGGTCAGCGGTCCCTGCCCCTCCGGCTGCGACAGCATGGGCGTCATGCTGGCCAGGTAGGCCGCGACCGCGGAGTAGTCCTGGTCCGCCAGGCCCTGGCCCTTGGCGCCCGCGAACAGGTCGGCGACCCGCTCGGTGCTCGGCAGGGCGGAGCGGGCGGCCCGGGCCGCGTCCAGCGCCAGCCGCAGATCCTTGTGCATCAGGGCGAGCCGAAAGCCGGGGTCGTCGAAGTCACCCGCGAGCAGCCGGGAGCGCTTGCTCCGCACCGTCTGGGTCGCCACCGAGGCATTCTCGAGCACGCCGAGCGCGACCGCCGGGTCCAGCCCCAGCACCCGGCCCAGAGTGAACCCCTCGGCGACCGCCGTCATCACGCCGCCGAGCACCAGGTTGACCATCAGCTTGGCGGCCTGCCCGGAGCCGACCGGTCCCACGTGGAAGGTGCGGTCCGGATCGCCGAGGACTCCCAGCAGGGGCCGCGCCCGCTCGACCGCCTCGGTTTCGCCGCCGATCATGATCGCCAGCCGTCCCTCCGCCGCCGGCACCGTCGAGCCCGCGACCGGAGCGTCCACGAAGGCGACGTCCCGTGGCTCCAGCGCCTTGGCGATCCTGCGGGCGGGCGCGGGGCCGGTCGTCGACATGTCGACGTGGAGACTTCCGCTCGGCAGTCCCTCCGCCAGCCCATCGCGCCCGAGCGCGACCTCTTCGAGCGCACCGCCGTCGGCCAGCATGGTCACCGCGATCTCCGCCTTGGCGGCGGCCGCCGCCGGCGAATCGGCCACGGTCGCGCGGTTGGCGAGCGCCTCCGCGTGCCCGCGTGTCCGCGACCAGACCGTCAGCTCGTGACCGGCGGCCACCAGGCGTCCCGCCATCGGGACGCCCATCCGCCCCATACCCAGAAACGCGATTCGGGTCATCAGTTGGGGCTTGGAGAGCCGTGGCGTGCGGAAATTGCCTGGCCGCTGTCCGGGTCGAAGTAGTGCAGGGCGTGGTGGTCGACGGCGAGCTCGATGGTGCGCCCCGCGCGGGCCTGGGTCTTCGGGCTGACCCGGGCCGTCCACAGGCTCTGGCCCTCCTCGGCGGTCAGCGCCTCGGTCTCGTCCGCCTCCTGCGCCTGCTTGTCGAACTTCGCCAGCATCACGTCGTGCTGCACCGGCCGAGCGTTGACCGGGAAGATCACGTTGACCTCGCTGCCCAGCTCCTCGGCGATCGCGACCTCCACCTTGATCACCGGGCGCCTCTGCTCCTGCAGCAAGGCCGCGTCCTCGAAGTCCGAGGGGCGCACGCCCACGATTACGTTGCGGCCGATGTAGCTCTCCAGGCCAGGCGTCTGCTCCAGGACCTCCGCCGGGATCGGCAGCTTGTAGTCGGCGAACACGATCGCGGCCCCGTCGTCGCGGACCAGCTTGGCCTCGACCAGGTTCATCGACGGCGAGCCGATGAAGGTCGCCACGAACAGGTTGGCCGGGCGTTCGAACAGCGCCTGCGGCGAGTCGACCTGTTGGAGCTGCCCGTCCTTGAGCACCGCCACGCGCGTCCCGAGGGTCATCGCCTCGATCTGGTCGTGGGTCACGTAGATCGTGGTGACGCCGAGACGGTCGTGGAGCTGCGCAAGGTTGGCCCGCATGCTGACCCGCAGCTTCGCGTCCAGGTTCGACAGCGGCTCGTCCATCAGGAATGCCTGCGGCTCGCGGACGATCGCGCGGCCCATCGCCACCCGCTGGCGCTGGCCGCCCGACAGCGCGGCGGGCTTGCGCTTCAGGTAGGGCTCCAGGCCTAGCATCTTGGCGACGTCGCCGACCCGACGCTGCTGCTCCTGCTTGGGAGTCTTGCGAAGCTGGAGACCGAAGGCGAGGTTCTCCTCCACGGTCATGTGCGGGTACAGCGCGTAGTTCTGGAACACCATCGCGATGTCCCGGTCCTTGGGCGGCAGGTCGTTGACGACCCGCTCGCCAATGCTGATGGTCCCCGAGGTGATGTCCTCCAGCCCGGCGATCATCCGCAGCGCGGTCGACTTGCCACATCCCGACGGGCCGACGAAGACCGTGAAGTCCCCGTCGGGGATGTCGAGCGACAGCGAGTCGACCGCCCTGGTGTTGCCCCCGTACACCTTGGTCACGTCATCGAGCACGATCTGTGCCATGTCGCTCCCCTCCCACCGGACCGTGCCGGCATCCACCCGCAAACCCGGAATCATCAACCCATCCTGGGGACGCTAGCGTAGCCGCCCGAGAGGGCATCCTTCCAGCCGCAATAGGCATCCAAAAGCCGTGGCCGCATACCTCGCGAGCATCCGATGCGGGACTGATCAGCTTTGCCCGGGCTTGATCTGGTTTGCGCCGGCCGGATCGGGCGATCGCGCGGTCATGGCGCCACTGGTCGCTACACTGCAAGCTCATGACCAGGCAGCGACGGATCGGCCTCATGGGCGGCACCTTCGACCCCATCCACCATGGTCACCTGGTGGCCGCCGAAGAGGCCCGCTGGCAGTTCCAGCTCGACCAGGTGCTGTTCGTCCCCACGGGCCAGCCCTGGCAGAAGCCTGTCGGGGTGAGCCCCGCCGAGGACCGCTACGAGATGACGGCGATCGCCACCGCCTCCAATCCGGCGTTCTCCGTCAGCCGAGTCGAGATCGACCAACCCGGACCGACCTACACGGTCGACACCCTGCGGCGGCTCCGCTCCGAACTGGGTGACCAGACGCGGCTGTACTTCATCACCGGCGCCGACGCCGTGCTGCACATCCTCACCTGGAAGGACCGTGAGGAAGTGCTCGCGCTGGCCGAGTTCATCGCCGCCACCCGGCCCGGCTACGACCTGACCAGGCTGGCCGAGCGGCTGCCCGGTTCCAGCGAGCGCCTGCACCTTCTGGAGATCCCCATGCTGGCGATCTCGTCGACCGAGCTCCGCGCGCGAGTGGCCCGTGGCGCGCCCATCCAGTACCTGGTCCCCGACGGCGTCGTCCGCTACGTGGCGGAGCACGGCCTGTACCGGCCGGAACCGGCCGTCACGAGCGATCGGAGGATCAGCCACGACGCCGGACCATGAGCGCGGCCAGCTCAGCCGGCCCGCCGCGGCCGATGGTCGCATCGCTGCACACCAGCAGTTGGCTCGCTACCGTGCAAGTGGCAAACTCTGCCAGGTCGGTCGCTTCAGTTTGGCGGCCGCTGGCGGCAATCCCGTTGTGAAGGAGCTGACTCTCTGCACAGCACCCTTGACCTGGCCCTGACCGCTGCGGCGGCGGCCTCCGACAAGCAGGCTCGCGACGTGGTCGTCCTGGACGTCTCCGAGCCGCTGGTCATCTGCGACTACTTCGTCATCTGCTCCGGCTCCAATGATCGCCAGGTTCGCGCGATCGCCGAGGAGGTCGAGCGCGCCTGCCGCGAGGAGGGCGCGCGACCTTTGCGGCGCGAGGGCGAGCGCGAGGCCCACTGGATCCTGCTGGACTTCATCGACGTCGTCGTGCACGTCTTCCATCAGGAGGAGCGCGAGTACTACGACCTCGAGCGGCTCTGGCGCGACGCTCCGGTGGTGGCCCGCAGCAACGAGCTCGGCAGCTTGGTCACAGCCTGACGGCGCAGAGGTTACGCTCCGCGCGGCGCCGTTTGCGCGGGGCATGCACAGGGCACATCTTCCCCGTCCGAGCAAGACAGGCGAGGGGGGGTGAAGGAGCTGAGCCTTCGTGCGTCGCATCAGCCTGCTCGCCCTGATCTACATCCTCATCGGGATCTACGTCGCCTGGACGCATCACTACATCACCGTGAACGTCCTGAAGATCGTCCTCCAGGCGCTGCTGGCCATCTTCCTGTGGTTCCTGATCCTCCTCGGGGTTGACCTGCACGTCCGCTGAGCCATGGCGTCCCCGACCCCCCGTCCCCCGCCCCGCCCCTTTGCGCCATCCGCCCCCGCTCGCTATATTCAGCGAGCCCCAAGGGGCCCGGGGGCTGTAGCTCAGTTGGCAGAGCGCTTGCATGGCATGCAAGAAGTCAGGGGTTCGAATCCCCTCAGCTCCACTCTTCCCGGCGCGGCGTTTCCGCAGCTCAGCGGTAGTAGATTCCTTACAGTCGGCTGCCACGCTGTCTGACTGCCAAGAGCCGGTTGTCAGCAAATCCCCGCTGAGGAAGAGGTATGCGTCCGCCGGACGCGCGCCCTTTCTCGCAGCCTCGCCGCCCGTGGCCGAAACATCGTCGCCCTGCTGCGCTCTTCCCTCACACGAGGCGGTCGAGGCGCCAGGTGTCGGCTGCTCTGCGGGGCTGGAAGGAGCCGACCATAGGCCAGAGCGCCAGGGGCCGGCAGGGGTCGAGCCTGTGCTCGACGCCCGAACTTCGGCCGTCCACATCCGCGTTCTGCGCGGCAGCTGCCGGGACTTCGGCCTGTCGCGTGCAACGGCCGCCCTCGCCGGACCCGGTGGGAGCCACAGATCCCCTGGGAGGCACAGGAAGGGCCAGGCGTGCAGCCCGGCCCTTCCTGTGGTGCGAGGAACTCAGCGCAGGCTACGTTCGCCGCAGGTCGATGAGCTGACGCACGTCGGGCGTGTCACACGCGATCGCGTCGCACGCAGACCCAGTGACAAACACCTCCGCTCGGCCCTTTCCGAAGGGTCCGTTGTCGCCGACGATCGTCGCGCTCCAGCTGTCCGGGGTGGTCCGGCAGAGCAGGTTGGAGAGATCCCGGCTCCCCGTGATCACCAGCCGCTTGCTGACCCGCTGTCGAAGAACGACGTGCAGGCTGACGCCCCCGATCCCTTGGTTGCAGGCGAGCGTGCCGGTGACCGTGGCGACCCCCTGCCGGTCCACCGTCCCGGTAGAGTCAATGCCCACGGTCGCGACGATGGCAGGGCGGAGGGTCAGCTGCAGCAGACCACCTTGGCCGAAGAATCCGCCCGACATCATGAAGAAGTAGGTCCTCCCGGCGGTGGCGTCAAACCTCACCCCCGGACTCATGACCTCGCTGTCGTTTACACAGGCGATTGTCGTGAGGCCGCTGCCCAAGTCCGTCAGGACCGACAATGAGCTGGAGTAGTTGGTGCCTCGCTTGTCCACGTTGAGGGGCTGGCTTTGGGTGGCGGTGAACGAGAACCAGACCGTATGACTCGGGAAGCGCGCGCAGTCGGTGGGGTCGGTGGCCGCCGCGGTCGCCAGGCTCGTGTCCTGGGTGATCGTGGTGTTGAGCGTCAGGGGGGTGGCACCGCTGATCTCGTCGTTTGGCGGTGGCCCCTCGGTCACGTTGAACACCAGGGTCCCTCCAGGGCCCCCGGAGGCGCTTGCGATCATGAAGAAGTAGGTCGTGCCGGCGGCGGCGTTGAAGGTGACCTGGGCCGGGGAGGACGCGCATGCGACCTGGCTGAGCGCACCCCGCGGGCCGGTGTACACCCCTAGTGTCGTGGCGTAGTCACTGCCAGCCGTGTCGGCCTTGACAGGCAGGTCTCGGGTGGGGGTGAAGGAATACCACACCGAATGGCCGTTGCCATTGCAGGACGGGTCATCAGGGGCTGTCGTGGCATCGGCGGTGGTAATGCTGTCGGTGAACGGCACCCCACCGACCACTGTGGGGTTGTCGAAGTCGTCGTTGGCGGGTGGCGGGTTCACTCTGAATACCAGGGTCCCTCCAGGATTCCCGCAGCAGGCGCTTGCGATCATGAAGAAGTAAGTCGTGTTGGCAGTGGCGTTGAAGGTGACCTGGGCTGGGAAGGACTGGCATTCAACCTGGCTGAGCGCACCCCGCGAACCGGTGTACACCCCCAAGGTCGTGGCGTAGTCACTGCCGGATGTATCGGCTCTGATGGTTACATCCTGGGTGGGGGTGAAGGAGTACCAAACCGTGTGCTCGAAGCCGTTACAGAACGGATCGTCACCGGCTGTGGTCGCATCGACGGTGCTGATGCTGTCGGTAAATGGCAACGCACTGATCACCGTGGGGTTGTCGAAATCATCGTTCGCGGGTTGCGCGAGAGCCGGCGACACGTTCAGCAGCGCTATCAGCAGTCCCGCTACACTGACAATAACCAACCTCGTCGTCCACAGTCGTCGCATCTGAGCCTCCTCACCTTGAGGACCTCCGGGCGATGCCCAAGGGAGATCGCCGATCCGGGGGACTACGAGCAGTCACCATGGTCTTCATGCCCTTCCCTCAGCGTGGCCGGCGTCGTCACGTGCACGACCGCTGGACAGAGCCGGCCCATGTTGCATCGGAGTGCGGCGCCAATCTGGAACCGGCAAACCGATTGTCCGGGCCGCGTGGTCAGTGAGCTTGCGCTTCAATCACCGCGGCTTTCGCCTCGGCGTCATCGAGCAGGTTGCCGCCGTTCCCTTGAGCCGCAAAGCCGCAGTCCGTCGCTCGCTGCTGCGTTCGCTCCTCGGGCGAGCCAGCCAGGACCGCGCCACTCGCGTCGCTGACGTTCGCGGCCGTGGCAAAGCATTGCGCTCCCTTGTCATAGGTCCGGCAGGCCTTCTTGACGACCACGTAAACCGGCTGAAGACGATCACCGGAGGGTCCGATTCGACGCAGCTCCCGACTGCAGGCGCCCAGTGCGTTCCCAAGCTCGACCATCTTCGCGCGGGTCATGTTGATGCTGCTCGCCGTGAAGGGCTTGTCGATCCTCTTGTGCAGCTGTCTGATCGCCTTGAGCCAGGCGACCTCTCTAGCAGTCATGGGTGGGACCGTCGTGGTAGGCGCCACGGTCGTAGCGACTGTTGTGGTGGTGGGCTGAGACGCGGAGGTCGACGTGGCCGCCTTGCCGCTGCACCCACTGACGAGCAAGACGAGCAGAACTGAGATGGCCACGCGGGCAGCGGAGCGAGTGGTGTTGGCTGGCATGCGGAAAGCCCCCTCCAGCGCTGCAACGCGGCGAGGTCGCGTGCCAGGCGCGACTTGATTTGAACTCGGCGAGCTGGCGTTGAGCCAGGCAGGGGGACGGGCCGCAAGCAGCAGCGACCTCCTTGAACGACGCGCCCTGCCCGGCCAGGTGGGCAGCGGCTCCCTCGCGTCGCGGTCCGCAATCCGCGTGGAACGCTACACCTTGCCTTGCCGGGGAGAAAGAGGCAAACGTGGACGTTGTCACAGTGTTGTCGCAGAACTCGCGGTGCCTGCGCTGTTTCTGCAGTGGCGAGTTGTCAGCAGGGTGTCAGCAATAGGACCTTGCGAGCCCACGCAAGGCAGCACGGCAAGGCCCTTGACCTGCCTGCCGACCTGGTGCGACGTGGTGTCAGGGGAGGCGCCATACGGTCCTGTTCACCGGTGTAACAGGGATGGCATGCAAGAAGTCAGGGGTTCGAATCCCCTCAGCTCCACCGCGAAACCCCAGGTCAGACGATACGGCGCTGGTCCGAGGATGTCGCGCGTCGTGGCTTGTTGTCAGCAAGTCGCTCCGCCGCGGCTAGCCGCGATGCCCTTGGGTTAGGGTGATTTCCGGTTTGGTAGTGCTCGGCGTCCAGAGGTAATCACGCTCGGATGCCACGCGCCGGCCAGACCACGCCTTGGCCATCACTGGGGCGACGGCGGCTCGGGCGGCACTGCGTCCGGGTTGGGTGGCGCTGGTTTGGGTGGCTTCGGCTCCTGCAGGGTCTGGCATGGCCACCAGTCTCGTCGCTTGCACCTCCTACCCTGGCCGGAACCTCCCGACTGCCGGCTTGCTCGTCTGATTCCCCATGGAGGAAGGTCAGGCGAGGCCTCCCCCCAGGATTGCAGGAGCCGGTGAACCGAAGCGCCGTGAAGGGGGCCGTCAGGTGAGCCTGGCCCTGGGCCCGCACCACCTCCCCTGGTCGCAGCCGAGCCTGGAAGGAAGGACCCTCGCCGACCAGCGCGTCGCCACTGCTGCGCACGTAGTGGCGAACCACACAGGTTCCCTTCCCGGCCTTCTCGCCAACGTTGCGCAGCTCGACCGCAAAGCAGGCCAGCTGCGGGTCGGCAGCGGTCGGGCAGGGCCGGCTGTCGACGCGCCGCAGCCCACCCGGCCCAGCCGCCGTCCGCCACGCGAACGACCGCCGCACCGCACAACAGGCTCCACTTGTTCGCCCCTGCATCCGCACCAACGGTTCGGCCTGTGGCAGCGCATCCAGCCCCTGCTGCCACCGCCACCCTCCCACGCTCGCGGCGGCGCACCCCGCAGCGTGCCCGACCGGGCCTGCATGGCCGCGATCGTGTTCATGGGCCGCACCTCCACCCCGTGGGCGCTGCTGCCAGTCGGCGAGTTCGGCTGCGGCAGCGTGACGAGCTGTTGGCGGCGGTTTGCCGAGTGGGCCCGGCTGTCTGGCTGGATCTTCCGCCTGCCATGGCAGGACCGACCCCCCGGGGCTGGCCGCGGGGTCATGTGATGCGAACCGGACCGGCCTGGAGTGGATCAGGGCGCAGCCGCTCCCTAATGGCGTGCGATGGCCTGCCTGACCGCGGCCGTGAACTTGTCCGGTACAACGACGCCGCCGGCCAGAAAGCCAGTCTTGGCGTTGAACTCCCTGCTGGTGGCCGTCCCGTCCTTCAGGTGGAAGCTCACCACATACGTCTCGTCGTCCTGCGGGCCGCGGCGCGGGTCCTGCTCCACGAAAGGGGCGCGCAGGACGAGCCGCACGAGTTGAGCCACCTGTTGGCGATCGTGGATCGAGCCCAGCAGACGGCGCTGGTTGAGGGAGGTATAGACCCCGATGCGGCGCACCCTGCCCTCGATGCCGCCCAGCAGGTCGGCCCCGACCTGGGCCGTGGGCGAGAACCACGGCTCGTAGAGGGCGAGCCGTCCGTTGTCGCGGGCAGCCAGCCGGAAGCTGGTCGGATACCCGTTGACGGTATAGATCGGCGTCCCGACCTTGAGGAAGGTGGCCTCGAGGTTGCGGAAGGGGGTACCCGACTCCACGGGCTCGTTGGCCCGGTTGGCCACCACCCGGCCGACGACGCGGCCCAGGTCGGCCGCGCCGAGCGGGCGGACACCCTTGGGATGGCTCGTCACGGTCGTCCACTGCGCGTAGAAGACACCGTCGAACTGGAGCCCATCGACACTGGCCCCGCCGGCGCCCTCAACTGTCCGGCCGGATCGCTGGCATCCAGCAAGCGCAAGACAGGCGATGATCAGGAATCCGGCTAAGCGCCGCATCTTCTCCCTCATCTTCTTCCTGATGGCCGATTGTGTCCCACGAGGAGTTGGACGTCCGGAACCCGCCGTTCGTTTCCGAGGCGAACGGCGGGCTCCGGTGAGCTTCGGGGTGGGTTCAGCTGCCGCTCCCCGGATAGCGCTGGGGCTTCACGTCACCTGCCTTGACCGCATCCTTAGCCTGCTCGATGAGCTGGTTCAGGTCGGCCATCGTCAGGGCCTCGAGCTTACGGACGAGCGGGTCGGTTCGATTCGAGTCCCGCACCTCCGCGCCGTCAGCCAGGTAGACCCCCTGGGTGTTGACCATGCCGTAGCGGCCGTCGTGCTCGAAGTCGTACAGGAAGAAGATTCCTTGGTCTCCGACGCCAACGGGGAGCCCGTCAGCAAGTCGGAGTTCGGTCTCGGCCTCTCCGTCAATCTGTCGCCAACCAGCCATCTCGACCTGTGCGTGGGAGTCGGTCGGCTGCCCGGCCAGCGTCTCCTGGACCTGGATGTCGAGCAGCTTGCGGGTGTAGGCAACCTCCTGCTCGTCGATGACCTTTCCCCGTGAGCTGGCAACCACGCTCCCGCGGACGACCGCGGTCGAGGTGGCCACCATCGAGGGCAGGTCCTCGAAATGGAAGGCCTCGGAGCCCTCCAGGATCACTACCTTGCGCTGGGTGTGGACGTGCCCGGTCCGGGTCCCGGCCACGGCGTTCGCGGCGAGCAGCAGGGCGATCGCCGCCAGGAATACACCAATCGCGGCGCCCCTGCGGTTTTGCAGCACGCTTATCATGGCTGCCTCCTCGCCGCTCAGTACAACCCGTTGATGTGGGCGACGTTGTGCGTGCCCACATACGGGTCGGTGCTGGGGACCGGGTTGTACATGCACCGCACGGTCGACTGGCTGAGCGTCCCCTGGTGCCGAAGCCCCACGGAGTGCCCGGTCTCGTGACAGGCAAGCGCCCACTCGTAGGTAGTGTTGGCCAAGTCGTTGTTCTTGTAGCGGATGTGGCCGTGATCGCACCTTGTCCTGCTGAGGCTGACCCAGTAGACGCAGTCGTGATAGCCGATGTAGCCGGGATCGGGCATCGCGCCGATTGCGTACTGGTTGTTGAGATCGGTGCGGTGGCCGTCGGAATACTTGAGGATGTTCAGATCGGTGGCGAGGGCATAGAGAACTGGCGGGCCGACCACGTCGACGACTGTCGCGAGGTCGCGGTCATGGCCTACCGGGGCGGCGCCACCGTGGTCTGGTCGCATCGTCGCTGCCGCAGTGCCGCGAGGTCGCCTGTGCTCGGGTCGCCTTCGGCACGCTGGTGCCGCGGTGCATGTCAACTTCTGCCACTGGGCGACAGCGTCGCGGAACCACCTACCCGGGCTGCCCGCGATGTCGGTCGACGCCATCCTCTGGGGTTCGTACCCTGAGCCGTCGGCCTGCCTCCGGCGGACCGGGGATCGAAAAGGAGGACAGCTTGAGCGTTCCGGCGTTTCCCATGCCAGTCAATCCGGCGCTGCTCCGGCACGCCCAGCAGCGCGCGGACAACGTCCAGAACCGCATCGCCGACGCGATCACCCGGTTCGCCGGCTCGATGCAGTTCGTCTACCTCCACGTCATCTGGTTCGCCGCATGGATCGGCTTCCGGGTCGAGCACTACCCCTTCGGGCTGCTGACGATGATCGTGTCGCTGGAGGCGATCTTCCTGTCGACCTTCGTGATGATCAGCCAGAACCGCGCCGACGAGAAGCGTCAGGTCCTGGCCGACCACCAGTGGCAGACGGTCCAGGAGGAGGAGCACCAGAACGAGGAGCTGCTGCACATCTCCAACCAGATCCTGGAGCTCACCCAGGCCATCCACGCGCTGGCCTCGGCGCG
>WNGB01002104.1_pt1 | contig 32613 bp, 21 predicted proteins | sample 5400681 | NCBI WGS metagenome assembly WNGB01 (sample SAMN13153367, study PRJNA577476) | soil metagenome | isolation source: 115 cm soil or saprolite under grassland replicate 2 | place: USA:California | collected 2016-06-15
GTTCTGGGTGCAACGCCTCGGCACACCCAGATGCCAAGCTGCGATCAGAGGCGACAACTTTTCCACTGGTTCTGCGGGAGGCGTGCTGCCGACCGGTGTATTGGGTATGATCGAAGCCGGTTCAGCGGGTGTCGGTGTGTTCGGCACCGCCACCGGAACACCCAATTTATTCTTTGGTGAGACCGGAGTTATGGGCGTGACCAACTCCTTCGGAGTCGTCGGCAGATCGCTAACCGGTGTGATAGTGGATGAGCAGGGCAACTTTATATCCGGCACAGGCGTGGTCGGCCTATGCAACGATGGTGTTGGCGTTCACGGAGTCGCTACCACCGGTTTCGGGATCATTGGTCAGAGCGTTGGAAAAGCCGGCGTCACCGGAAAGTCGATAACCGGTGTCGGTATAGAGGCGCGGTCCGACCAATCACATGGGTTGCAGGCGACTGCGCAGAGTGGGGTTGGGGTGTTGAGCGAATCCGTGGGCAACTTCGGTGTCCTAGGCAGATCGCGCGACGCGATAGGCGTGGAGGGCTTCAGCCAGCAGGGTCTTGCTGGTGTGCGTGGTCGATCCATTACCAACATTGGTGTTATCGGCGAGTCAGACCAAGCGATAGGTGTAATTGGCGTTTCGCCGATGAACGCGGTCCAGGGCTGGTCAACAGGGTCTGGCGGCGCGTCCATTGGCGTAACAGGTTTTTCCAACGGCGGGGCCGGCGTTCAAGGCGACTCGAACACGGGGTTCGGCGTCTGTGGCCGCTCGCCAGGCGGATGGGCTGGATACTTTGTAGGCAACGTCATGGTGAGTGGTGCACTCTACGTAACTGGTGGCCCAAAGTCAGCAGCCGTTAAACATCCCGACGGAACTCACCGTTCGCTTTTCTGTCTCGAAAGTCCCGAAAGCTATTTCGAAGACTTCGGCGAAGTAACACTGACCGGGGCGTCGGTTGTAGTCAAACTCGACAAAGACTTCGCAGCGCTCGTCAAGCGTAACAAGTATCAGGTCTTCCTGACCAGTTACGGCCCAGAAGCACTTTACGTGCGCAAGCGCAGCTCCGAGGAGTTCGAGATTGCCCGGGTCGAGCGCGGCGCGGGCGGCAAGCCACGCAAGTTGCGTGTGGGATATCGTATCGTCGCGCGCCGCGCGGACCTGAAGCCCGCGCGCCTGCCGAAGATCAAAATGCCTGCGCAAGAGACCGAGGTGAACAAGCCTGATCTCACCAGTAGCAAAGCACTTCGCAAGCGCGCTGATAGACTTACACCGTTGGCCAAGCTCGATCAGCTGCCCGAAACGCCTAAGATCCCCTCGCCCAACCTCAAGGCTATAGCCGAGGCAAAGCCTGTCGAGGTGAATAGAAAGCGCTCCAATGTATCGAATGTCTGATGCTACTTGAGGAGCCAAAACATTCGAATGCCGCGAAACATGGTGCCAAGCTAACTTTTCCGACAGAGCCTGCAAAGGTTAGCTTAGCACCAACGGTAGACGCGGATTGTCATACTTCAAGTTCCCAGAAAAGTGTATGAACGTCGAGCGCACAAGACGTATTTTCTAGGAGGTTACAATGCTAAATGTGCTAGATGTGTTACTGGATTTCAATGCTTGGAATATGTGGAGCAGGCGAGAGAGATGGTAAAATAAAATCAAGCGCGAAGCTGAGAACATCCAAAACGATGGTCTAAATAAGGGCGGCTTTGTTTTGGTAAAAATCTTACTCTTTTCTCAACATGGGAAAAGCCCTAACGTATGGGGGAAATTCCTCATTTCCTAGGCTAATAGCGGGGTATATATTATTTATAGGAATGCCTCTGTAAAAGAGGTGTTTCCAGAAGACAAAAAGGACGAAAAATGACACTATTTAGAGATAGGAGGGATGCGGGCAGAAAACTAGCCCAAAAATTATCGCCCTATGGAGGGCGCCCAGACGTCATCGTATTAGCACTTCCACGTGGTGGAGTGCCAGTCGCTTATGAAGTTGCGCTCGCCTTAAGAGCTCCATTGGATATATTTCTCGTTAGAAAACTAGGCTTCCCTGGCCATGAAGAACTGGCTCTTGGCGCGATCGCTTCGGGTGGAGTACAGGTGTTAAATGAAGATATCGTGCAGTCATTCCGCATCCCAAAGGATATGATCGATGCCATTGCACGCCGAGAGTTACAAGAGCTGGAGCGCCGTGAGCGCGCTTACCGGGGAGACCGTCCTGCGCCTGAAGTCCGAGAGCGGACGGTTATTCTAATTGACGATGGCTTGGCCACAGGAGCGAGCATGCGCGCTGCAGTAGCGGGATTACGTGCGCAGGGACCCGCTCGGATTATTGTTGCTGTACCTACTGCTGCACCTGAAGTCTGTAAGGCATTTGAATCTGAAGTAGATGAGATCGTTTGCGCCACGACCCCCGAGCCGTTTTATGGCGTTGGCCGCTGGTATGAGGATTTCTCGCAAACAACTGATGAAGAGGTGCGTGCATTCCTGGATAAGGCAGCCGAAGCAGTGCAACATGCCTAAGCAAGATTTGTACGATTGAGATGGTTATGAATAAAACAAATACAGAAAATCGTTACGTTCAAATATTAAGTACTGGTGTTCGTCTGGAGGGAATTGTGAGCATCCCGGAAGAGGCAAAAGGTATTGTGCTTTTTGTACATGGGAGTGGTAGTAGCCGCCATAGCCCTCGAAACCAGTATGTTGCTCAGACACTGCAGGAAGGTGGATTGGCTACCCTTCTCTTTGATCTATTGACCGCGGAAGAAGAACAGATCGATCAGCGAACACGCCACTTACGGTTTGACATTAACCTACTCGCTCGGCGAACCGCTGGTGCACTGGAGTGGCTTGATCTCCAGCCCTATGCGCAGGAGTTCAAGCGAGGTCTATTTGGTTCAAGCACCGGGGCGGCGGCAGCTTTGATCGCCGCGGCTGAACTTCCAGAGAAAGTAGCCGCAGTCGTTTCGAGGGGCGGCCGACCTGATCTGGCCGGTGAAGCTCTGCCGAAGGTTGAAGCTCCCACTCTGATGATTGTTGGCGCTTATGATGAAGTGGTGATTGATTTAAATGAGAAGGCGCTCGCACAAATGCGACCAGGAGCGGAAAAGAAATTGGTGATTGTGCCTGGAGCAACTCACCTGTTTGAAGAGCCTGGTACGCTCGAATTTGCAGCGCGGCTTGCACGCGATTGGTTCCACCAACATCTAAGCCGGGTAAGCGTTGGCTAAGTTATATATGCGGAGAGATATGTTACGAGATCGATCGCGAACAGAAGAAAGCGCGGTAGAAACCTTATCAGAGGAAGTCCGTCAATTTGCCTACCCACTGCAAACTGCTGAGGGACTTAATCCTCTGATAGAGAGGCTGGGGGATGTTCGGTTTGTCCTACTTGGCGAAGCATCTCATGGAACATCAGAATACTATCAATGGCGCGCTCGACTTAGCGCGCGTTTGATTTCTGAAAAGGGTTTTTCCTTTGTCGCTGTCGAGGGAGATTGGCCCGACTGTTATCGCGTCAACCGTTATATTAAAGATTATCCGCAGGCCGGGAAAAACGCGAGAGATGTTTTGCATGCATTCAAACGTTGGCCTACCTGGATGTGGGCAAACTGGGAAATTGTGGCATTTGCAGAGTGGCTGCACAATTACAACAAAAACAAATCAAACAAAGCCGGTTTCTATGGCCTGGATGTTTACAGCTTATGGGAGTCGATGGAATCGATCCTGAGTTATTTAGAGAAGCGCGATCCACAAGCTGCTGAAACCGCTAGGCAGGCATATCAATGTTTCGAACCATATGGAGAGGATGTGCAATCCTATGCTTGGAGTACCAGGCTGGTTCCTGAAAATTGTGAAGATGAAGTAATTAAACTGCTCTTAGAAATGCAGCAGCGGATGAACCGTTATGATGGTGATCCCGAAGCAGGCTTTAACGCGGAACAGAATGCGCTGGTCATTAAGAATGCGGAACGCTATTATCGCGCCATGGTTCGCAGCGATTCCGGATCTTGGAATGTGCGCGATGAGCACATGATGGAAACGCTTAACCGGCTAATGGATTTTCACGGACCACAGGCGAAAGGGATTGTATGGGCACACAACACACATATAGGCGATGCCCGCTATACGGATATGACCCGTGCTGGAATGCTCAACATAGGTCAACTCGTTCGAGAGCAGCACCTCAGTGAAGGCGTAGTTCTTACAGGGTTTGGTTCACATCATGGTAGCGTTATTGCGGGAAAGTCCTGGGGTGCACCTATGGAGCGGATGAAAGTCCCTGAGGCGCGTCCAGGCAGTTGGGAGGATGTCCTACACCAAATTGGAGATGATCAACTTCTTCTGTTCGATAAAGATATCATTTCTGATAAAATTCAGAAGGTGCGTGGCCACCGGGCGATTGGTGTTGTCTACCAGCCGGAATTTGAAAGCTATGGCAATTACGTTCCGACAATTCTTCCAGGACGTTACGATGCCTTTATATATATGGACGAAACACAGGCTTTACATCCTTTGCATATTGAGCCCGAAGGAACTACCCCTCCTGATACATATCCTTGGGGATTTTAGGCTAGCAATAATTCAGTACTCTAAGCTCTCAACCCAATGGGAATGAAATAAAGAATCGCTCGGCAATCCAATTGCCGAGCGATTCTTTATTATTCGTTGACTTTTTTTCTAGCACTTCTATCCGGATATATGGGAGGTGCGAGCAATTGTGCGAGTTGCCTTGCGCCATCGTTATCGGTAACTGCCAAGACCTCATCGCCCTGTTCAAGAGTAGTATTGCCGCGGGGTAGGTTGATCTGGCCATTACGAATGATCGCCGCGATGACACATTGATCAGGCAAACCAAGATCTTTAAGAGCAACGCCAATTGCCTTTGCTCCCGGCGGTACTTTTTCCTCGACCAGTGAGTAGCGGCCGCGGCGAAGCTTAAGCAGGGTCATCATATCGCCCATAGACATTTCTTCCTCAATCAGGTGGGCCATCACGTCTGCCTGTGTGATCTTTTCATCCACGTGGAATTTATCGTCGAACAACCAGGCATTTCGCGGGTTGTTGACGCGGGCGATTGTACGTCTCACACTGAACTGGGTGCGCGCCAGGTAACACAATACAAGGTTGGAGGCGTCATCATTGGTACAGGCAACAAGAACGTTTGCGCGGTCCAGCCCTGCCTGTTTCAACACATTCGGATCAGTTGCCAAGCCTTCGTAAATTACCTCTGTTGGAATTTCATGGTGAAGGTGCGTGAGGAGTTCGCGCCTATTTTCGATCAGGCGGACTTCATACTTCTGGTTAATCAACTGAATGGCCAGTTGCGCGCCAGTCCTTCCACCACCAGCTATTAAAACAAACATCTTATGCCTCCACTCCTGATTGCAATTCCGACCGCAGAATTGTCACACCCTCTAATGTCGCGCCAACGGTCAAAATATCGCCATTTTGTAATTTTGCATCTGGGGAAGTCAATTCTGCGCGACCAGCCCGCGTCAGTGCGACAGAAACACATGCATCACACTTACTCATTAGTTCCGAGATTGTGCGGCCCTCCCATGAAGGTGGAATAAGCATTTCATACATCTCCACCTCGCCATTCCCTGCAGAGAATACGGCGCGAAAAGATGGATCAATTAATAATTCCTGAACGCGTTCCGCACCCCAAGCCGTGGAACTGACGATTTGCAGGCCAAAGGCTTCGAGCATCTCACGCAAGGCAGGGTCATAATTGCGGACGATGATCTGCTTTACTTTCGGGTAATGCGTGCGGACTGCATGGCCGACAACCGCGTTCAGCGAATCCGAGTTCGTAACAATGGCAATACCATCCGCTTTTTCGATGCCTGCGCGTTCTAATGTGTCAGCGGCGAGAGCATCTCCTTCCGTAGTGCGTCCGCGAAAGTCCGGATGGAGGCGGTTGAAGGATTTCGGGTCACTATCCATAACCACCACATGATGTCCATTTTTAAAGAGACGGTAGGATAACTCTGCACCGACCCGTCCGCATCCGACGACAACAAAATTCATAGGATAAACTCCTTATATCGGAATAAGTTTTTGTACCGGCATCACTTCGAATTCCGTTCGTGCACGTGATAAGGTACGTTAGTGATGACAATACCCTGCTGGTTTTTTAACTGGCTTCGCAAAAGTTCAGCTGTATTGGTATGTAATGGGCTGCTCAGGCGGTTATTCGAAACAAACTCCGGCACAACAATGGTAATTGTCTCGCCAGGCTGGCGTTGATCAGCAATATCGGCAATATATTCAAGCAAAGGTTCGAGGAAGAGACGATAAGGCGAATCTACCATCACCATGCGAATACCTTCTCCCCACCTTTCCCATTTTTTGCGTACTTTCTCGGCCTCTGCCGGATCAATTGAGACATGCACAGCGGTCACATCATCGGATAACAAGCGGGCATAACGCAATGCAGCAAGACTGCCCTGGTGCACACCACTCACAGGCATAATGACACGGTGACGAATTCTCTGAGGCGGGATTGCACCAATATTTTCCAGAGAGAGTTTTTTAGCAAGATTTTTATAATGCAGATGAATGGACCAAAAGACTGCCACGAGGATTGGAATAAGGAACAGCACCACATACGCGCCATCGCGGAATTTGGTCACTGCGAAAACTATCATCACAATGGCTGTACAGAACGAGCCAAACCCGTTGATGATCATCTTTAAACGCCAGTCACGTTGATTGTGCAATGTCGATCCGCGTTCCACCACTTCTTGGCCGGGCTTGAGTTTTCCGATCTTCCACCAGCGGTGTGCCATTCCTGCCTGCGAAAGCGTGAATGATAAAAACACACCAATGGCATAAAGTGGAATGAGCCGCGTGACGCTGGCTCGGAAAATAATGAGAAGCACCGATGCAATAACTGCCAGTGTGGCAATGCCGCGCGAGTAGACCAGGCGGCTGCCGCGATAAGTAAGTTGGCGCGGCAGGAAGCCATCTTTTGCAGCCAGCGCACTTAAGCGTGGGAAATCTGCAAAGGCGGTGTTGGCGGCCATGATCAAAATAACGGTCGTCGCGCCGATTAGCAGTAGATACGAGATGCCACGTCCTTCAAAAATGGTGCGCGCAAATTGCGAAATGACTGTTTCGCCTTCAGAGGGTATAGCTCCAATTTCCTTTGCTAGGTAAGAAATGCCAAGAAACAAGGAGCCGAGGATCGATGCCATCCAGATCAAGGTGATACCAGCATTTTTACTACGCGGTTCTTTAAATGCCGTGATACCATTTGAAATGGCTTCTACACCGGTCAATGCAGTCGTTCCACTGGCGAATGCGTGCAGGATCAAAAAAGGTGTGATCCGTGCGACGGTCTCGAATGCCTCCATCTCGGGTGGGCTAGGAACCGTACCAAGTGTATGGCTGATCAATAACTTAAAAAAGCCGTAGCCTACTGTAAAGTACATCATCACGACGAAAAAATATGTTGGAATGGCAAAGGCTGTCCCTGACTCTTTTACACCACGCAAGTTGATCAGCATAATGAACATGATGAAAGCAACGGAGATCACCACTCGAAAGTTGTACAGATCAGGGAAAGCGGATGTAATTTGTGCCACGCCTGAGGCAATAGATACCGATACGGTGAGTATATAATCTGTTAAAAGGGAGGCCGCGGCCACAAGCGCAGGGAGTTCGCCGAGGTTATCGCGTGCCACAATATAAGCGCCGCCACCATCCGGGTACGCGTGGATTGTTTGTTCATAAGAAATTGTAACAATTGCCAGTAGTATGACGATTGCCATCGAAATCGGAACTACATAACCGAAGGCAATTGTCCCAACTGCGGTTAGGATAACGAGGATTTCCTGTGTAGCGTATGCTGTGGAAGATAGCGCATCGGAAGCGAAAACCGCAAGCCCGACCAGTTTTCCAATGGTCTGATGTGGAGCATCAGCAGTGGATAAAGGCCTTCCAATTAGCCAGGAACGCCATGTGCGGCGAGGCTTGTGTTCAGTTGAACGCTCGATGATGGAAGTTTGAGAATCGTCTTCAGAATTAATCATTAGAATCATTTACAGACAAAATATAAGCCCTCAGCCAGAGAGGGCAAACCAATATTATATTATAAATCTCTTATTAATTAAACGACTTTAACGGCTTTTGGTTGCGTAAGAGGGATTTGCAAATAGAACTTGCTTCCTTTGCCTATTTCACTCTCTACCCAGACGCGTCCACCATGACTTTCGGCGATTGAGTGGACAATGGCAAGCCCTAGCCCTGTGCCATGCTGTGCTCGCGCTTCACGTTGTTTACCGCGATAGAATTTTTCGAACAGGCGTGGCAGATCGTCTGCCGAGATACCGATGCCAGAGTCTTCTATCTCAAGTACAAGATGATTCGGTTCCGGTCGGGCGCGCAGGGTGACATGTCCACCTGCGGGCGTATATTTGATGGCGTTTTCTACAAGGTTATAGACTGCTTGATGTAAAAGAGCACTATCCGCTTCTACCGCGTGAGGCATATCCTTAGGCAACTCGATATTCAGGCTGATATTTTTTTGTCCAGCTTGCAATTGCACCGCGCCCGTGACACGTTCCAGGATGTCGAGCACCGGTACACTCTCAACCTGAAGCCCGACTCCGATCTCAATGCGACCCAGATCTAGGAGGTTATTCACGAGTCTAGACATGTTTTCAACGCCCGAAATAATTTTCTTTACGTAGCCTTGCTGTTGCTCATTCAGCTCGCCAACCATGTCAAGCATGGTCGCATAACCGCGCATCAATGTAAGTGGCGAACGCAGATCATGACTGACGGTTGCCACAAACTCCGATTTCATATTATCGAGTTCTTTGAAGTGAGTTACATCACGCAGGATGCAAACACGTCCCACCGACTGTCCCTCCACAACAACCGAAGATGCAGTAGCAAGATATGTGCGCTTATCTGAAAGGATAAGCTCCGCAGATTGATTCCCACTTGATGTAGCCTGTAATAACCCTAGCAAAGGTTTTAGCTTGATCACTTTCTCAGTAGGTTCCCCATCGCTTTTTGAATCAGGTATGCGTAATGCGAGCGCGGCAGCCCGATTGGCAAGCAATAAGCGGTTATGATGATCTGTCACTACGACAGGATCAGGTGTGGAGTTGATGATCGCTTCCAATTGGCGGCGTGAGGCTTCCACGTTCAGATAGAGATGCGCATTTGCAACGGCTAAGGCGGCCTGGCCAGCGAGAGTTGTCACAAAGCGTACGTCTGATTCAGAGAACATGCGTGGTTGTTCAAAGCCAGCCCATACCACGCCGTAATATCGATTTTCATGCCGCAAAGCTACAGCGAGCAGAGCCAAGGGCTGTGGCAGTGAAGTATCAAGACTAATTTCGCGCGAGCGGCTCAGGTTTGGCAAGACAATTTGTTCCTGCCTCTGAGCGAGTGCCAAGACCTGGTCATCGAGGTGAGCATAGCTATCACGCGCGCTGCCCAGTGAAAAGCGTGAGGGCAATTCAACGAGTGTCTCTGGCAGAACGTTAGGTGAAAGAACCACGCGTACAGAATTTGCACCAATGGAAAGAATCGCCTCCAGTACCGGCTTGACCGCATCTTGCATCTCTAGGCTGGATGCCACGCCGTGACTCACTCGTAAAAGTCCATTCAACTCTTCAAGGCGAGCTTGCAAGCTAACACGCATCTGCTCGAATGCGCGTCGCAACTGGCCAACTTCATCCACGCCCTCCACTTGAAGTGGATGATCAAGATTGCCCTGAGCGATACGATTAGCTTCACTGGCAAGTGTTTGCAAAGAACCTGTGACCACTCGCAAGCCGATGCGCAACAAGACGAGCGCAATCAAAGAAAGGATGATAATCATGATCGAGAGCGGCATGGCAATGTTTAGCGCCAGTTGTTGTGCTTCTTGCGCGGGGACAGTCAACACAATTGACCATGGACGTCCGACAACGGGCTGATAATAGACCAATTGCCGCGTGCCGTCTGCAGCGGTGGCATCCCGGAACTCTGCCTTTTCACCGCGTGGTCCGCTGAAGTCTGGTTGGTCGGATTCCGAGCGATAGATAGCCTGTCCATTCTCATCGAGCAGAAAGCCTGTGCCTCCCAGCTCTTTCATGTTATCAATGCTATTGATGAGGGGCGAGGTAAGCGGATTTGTTTGGAGAGTAGTGCGCCCGATCAAGATACGCTGCACTTGCCCTGAATTATCCACAATGGCCACCAGGAAAGAGACATGAGCTGTATCTTCCTCTGTAATGGGTTGGATGGAGTAGATTTGTGTGAGCACACCGTTAGAGGCGAGGAAGATACCCGTCTTTTCATCAGGATACAACTTGAAGTTGGCCCGTGCAGATGAGGGATATCCGGCAAGTAGATCTTCTCCGTCAGCAGAGAGTACAAAAAACTGGTCAAAGTATGGAACGGCCTGCAAACGCTGGCCGATGAGGGAAGTCAATTCGGGATCGGTAGATTCCAACAAGCGCGGATCAGACGCCAATTGTACAGCGAGGTTCTGTCCGGTTTCGAGGAAGAAAGGTACGCTTTGCGCGGCTGCTTCGGCTGAGCTAGAAAGGCGGTCCTTTAACATATTGCGCGCGGCGCGCCCAGCCACAACCCAGTCACCTATTAGAAGTGTGAGAAGCAATAATAGAATAAATGCGCCTGTAGCAAATAGGAAGCGTGTCTCAAGACTGCGTTCACTGGGAGATGGTTGTAAGCTCTGGTTTGCATCCCATCGCTTGGGAAAAGCTTTTGTGAGCAACTGGCCTATGACACCGGCAACAAGCATCTCACCGCCAAACGCTAATGTAACAATACCTGCATTGCTCAATGCAAAATCAAGACGTGCAGTGGCTGGAATAGAAATGCCCGAACCCCATTGTGTAAAGAGTGCCGCGACTACATAGAACAAGGTGTGAAATGGGATTAAAAGCATCGAGGTCACCAGCGGCTGGCGCAACATCCCATAGGTGCGAGTACGGAATTTTTGTCGGGTGTTCACCGAATACCAGACGGCGATGAAAGCAAGTTCAAGTACGGAAAACAGAGAATATGTGTCGAATGCGCCGCGTAATACCCCCGCGAACCCACCTAAAAGCACTGCACCAACCGGTCCAAGCAGGTTGCCTCCCAGAGTCCACGGGATGGCGGAAAAAACCATCAACGCTGAACCCGGTGCATCGGCTGGCAAGCCGGGTAGAGGACGGGTGGATACGGATGTAAGTCTTAATCCGAGAAAAAGGCTGGTGACTGGAATCAGAACCAATAGTCCAAAGAAAATCCCCCATTCGCGTCTTCTCCAGATAGATTGATAGTCTCTCCAATGATATAGCCCGTAACCGAGCAAAGCCAGCAAAAACAACCACACAACCCAGCCAACTAGTGTAGGCGGGGCAAGGAAGGCAAATCCGGTGAGTAGCGAAGGTATTAATTGCATACCGGGTACCTCGAATTATAGCCGTATTTACTTTGGATTTTAGGCTGCCTTTTGTTTTACAGCAAGGCAAGTTCCCCCATCATTTCTTCGTGTAGCAATTTGTGGGCCTGTCTTAAAAAACGTTACGGAAGCATGAATCTACGTTTCGCTGTTATTAATTTCCGGTTGTGATGAGCGAAAATCAGAGATATACACTCCACGATATTTTTCTGGCAGGAGGCTTGCTAATCCAAGCATGATCTGATGAGTCCCTTCCCGCATCCTTTGTGGACCCTTTACCTTTTCAGACAGTCTGAACATTTTTCCCACTTTGAGTGTGACTCGTGCCCTCCGCCCCTGACGCAGATGACCGTAGACGTTTGCATTTTCCGTACCTGTGAGTGCGATAGGCAAGATGGGTACATTTGCCTTATATGCCAGAAACGCCGCGCCGTCGGTCCCTTCTTCGAGGGCACCAGTGAGCGAATAGCGTCCCTCTGGGGCAATGACAATAAGGCGACCTTCAGCGAGACCATTCAGTGCCGCGCGTATAGCACGTTTATCCGGCTGGCCGCGATGAAGCCAGATGATGCCATATAGATCAAGTACTTTACCGATGATAGGAAGGTCATAGAGTTCAATCTTGCCAAGTCCAACAGCATCTGTATACGGCAGAGACGATATTAATACAACCGCATCAGCATCTCCCAAATGGTTGGTGACTACCAGCACAGGTCCGCTTCGTGGAAAGTTTTCCATTTCCTGCACTTCCACACGTAACAAAAGCCTCGTGAGGAGCTTGGCAACCCAGCGAATAAAGAGTCGAAAGGCGCGGCGCGCCCACGTAAACTTTGGCAGGCGTACAAGTTCGGGGCGCCAAACATCGGTGATAGGTTTGGGCGGTGGGAGCGTGTGATTGCTGTTCATAATATGTTTACACTCTTATTGAATAAAACGCTAAGAGTGTAATAAACGTTATTATTTCTTATCCATTTTACTAGGGATAAATTGTCCGGCCTGCATAAACCCCGTGATATTCCTCCGGCAGAAGACCTGCGATATGGCGCATCACGAGGTCTGCGTTCTGCTGCCGCGCTTCTTTTCGCTCTGCCCCTTTCACATTCATTTCTGGGAAGTGTATTTGCCTGCCAATGCGCATTTCAAGTTTGGGCTTTTCACCACGTCTGGCACGTTGCCAGAAATCATCTGTGGTGCCGATCAAACCGACAGGCAGGACTGGTACATGAGCACGTTCAATGATGTAACCGATGCCTGGTAATGCATGTTGCATGGCTGGTTCATGCGAACGCCCGCCCTCGGGAGCTATGATCAATGGGCGACCGGATTTTAAAATAGCAAAGATCTTGTCGAATAGAGTCCGGTCGTATTCGCCGCGATGCACAGGAATTACGCCGTACATTTTTAGCAGCGGACCTTGTCCCTTTTTCTTGAACACGTCCGCCGCGCCGATCGCTTCAGCCATCTCTGGCCAAAATGCAACCACAAGTGGAGGATCAAATATTGAGATGTGATTGAAAGCAACCAGGTATGATTTGCCAAACGGGACGTTTTCATGCCCTGATATTTTTATATGACCAAAGATGTGGAATATCAATTGGAATACCGGTTTCATTACCACGCGATTCAATCGAATGTGGAATGGCACGCGATATTCATTCATTTACAAGTTCCAACACACGCGCGAAAACTTCGTCGGCACTCAATCGATTGGAGTCAAGAATTACTGCATCCTCTGCAGGGCGTAATGGTGCGACCGCGCGCGTAGAATCGATACGATCCCGTTCGATGACTTTCGAAAGAATTTCATTGTAATCGGCAGCTTCTCCGCGCTGAATGAGCTCGTTATATCTGCGTTTGGCGCGTTCCTCAGCAGACGCGTCCAGATAGACCTTGAGGTCTGCTTCCGGTAAAACGACAGTCCCAATATCCCGGCCGACCATGACAATCTTTCCGCGTAGACCGATTTTTCTCTGTTGAGCCGAAAGCGAGCGCCGCACACCTGGATATGTAGAAACCAAGGATACATTTGCATCAACTTCAGAATCGCGCGTCTCCCATGTGATATCGCGGCCTTCAATTAAGACATCGCAAGCTCGGCCATCATTTTTTGAAGGTGGGCGAATGTCAATCTGTGCTGCTTCGGCAAGTCGCGTGATCCCAGTTTCATCGCGCAAATTCATGTCGCGGTTGAGCGCGAGCCATGTGATCGCACGGTACATTACACCGGTATCAAAAAACATATATCCGAGTCTGTCAGCAAGGTTTCGTCCAAGGGTGGATTTACCAGATGCAGCCGGGCCGTCTATGGCGATAATGGAAGGGTGAGATGCTTTTGTCATTTGCTATGGTTTGCCCACAGTTCAATCGCGCAACATCCCTGAGGGACTGCAGGCAATCTAAGATGTTTTTTTGTAAAAAGGGACTCTTTGGCAAGCCTTCGATAAGGCATCAACAGCGTTTCGATACGCTTGCGGGCACAGGTAAACTCAACGCGGCGGTTCAACCCAACAACCCGTCCAGTAGCTATGGATAACGGTTAAATAAAAGGAAGTTCGCCTTCCTGGCCGAGAGGTCAAGGTAGTGGCGCAGAATCCAAAAATAAATCATCACGTGCCCACAGAATAATCGTCTCATTATTTTGCGCCATTTCTCGCAGGACGATCCAATGAATCCAGGCTTGAAGCTGCATGGTATCCCATGCAGGTGTCTGCCGCCATATGAAGTCCTGTCCGCGATAGGATGCTGCTAGCGTTGGGTCTATCTGATATGATGTGATAATGAAATCTGGCGATGCGGAGGGGTTAAGCGCCTGCATAGTACTGACCGGATGATTACGCAATGTCCATTCGAGCGCCGGTGAGTTTATTCCTGAAATAATAACAGGTAGCGCATCTCTATCACCGACCGACCATTCTGAAAGATCACTTATGGTCATATCAAGCAATTCCGCTTGTGCCGGGCGCAACAGAGGCGACCATAACTCAGGATAGGCCGCGCCGCGCAAACCAGCTGCACCCAACATGCCGCGGAACCCGAAGATACCAAGCGCAATCGCTACACCCCAGATCGCACCGAAGCGCGCACTTCGCACGGACCAGCCAAACGCAACAAGAAAAACACTAATTACGAGAAGAAGCAAGGATCCGATTAACAGGCCGATTCGTAAATTGCTTTCACGAGAAGGGATTGGCAGCCAGACCAGCGCGGCGAAATCGAGCCAGGAAAAAATGAGGATGAATACTGTAAGTAATACAATCGCAAGTACTTCTCTGCGTTCATCGGGATGGATATTAAGATGTCGTGCGAGTTCAAGAGATGCCAGCGACCAGAGCGGAATGAGTGCCCAGGCGATATCACTGACTTGCCTGGCGGGATAAAATACGGCGAGCAATAATGCAACGAGAAGCCATAAGCTTAGTTGAATGACGCGCGGGCTTCTCTGCCACCAGCCGCGCCCAATTGAAATGAGGGCAAGGATCACAGCTAGGGGCTGATAAATTACAAGGGAGAATAATAGCCGGCCAGATGTTACACCAGAAGAAACTCCCCAACCGCGCAAGTACTCAGGTAAAGAGGCTAACGCGGCGCTCAATCCGTTTGGGATGAGGAAAAAAAGAGTACCAACAAGTAGGAGTGTGGTGATAAAGGAGATCAGCGCCGGACGTAACTCAATACTCGGGTGAGTCTCCTCTACGATTTCTTCTTCATATGTTGTCTCTTCTTCCTTGGTTGCAGATCGTCCTTCCATGCTCTGACGTATCGCCCAGGTAATTCCAAGAGAGAGCAGCCCAGCCCAGATGAAAGGTCCGCTAAGAAGAGCAAGTGCGGCAAATGCTCCGGCAAGGCGCGTGCGGTTGTTAATCCAAAACCCCCATGCAAATATGAGGAATGTGATGGCAAAGATGCCACTGGCGGCCGTACGTGAAAGAGTCACAAGCCCCGGTTCAATAGCAATGAAGAAGGCCAGTATCAGGCTGGGACGCGGTTTGAGGCGTCGTTGAAAGAGAGCTGGAGCAAAGACTAGCGCACTCCCTACAAGGGCGGGCATCAAGCGGCTGAGGAAATTTGTCGCGCCGCCATAAAGAAAGAAAACTGGTGTAGTGAAAAGAATGTAAATCGGATGAGGACTGAGAGCAGGCTTAAGTCCTTGCGTGAGATGAAGGGCTTGGAGGGCGGGTTCTGCCTCCGCATCGGTAAGAGGCAATGCACCCAAGTGAATAATGCGTAGACCAAGAGCGAGAAGAAAGGCCAGCATATACAGCCAGCCTTCATATTTAAATCGTCGGGGAATCATATGACCTATTGTAATCGGTTTCCCTGTGTCTAATGCACTTCGTAGATCACCACGCTACCTTGTTGAAAAACAGGTTTCAAGTGCGAGACAAATTTTTCCTCTCGCACTTGCATACTTGTGCGTTCCAATGAACCAATATAAATATAGTGAACGTTATATTTTTGGATGATTTCGTTTGCCAAATTCCAATCTGAGGTGGTGTAAAGAGTTTTAATATCTTCTTCTCGGGTGCCTTGCGGCGCACGGCTACCGCGCCATTGATCCTCGTGACCGGGCCAACCCAGGACCGTAGGCTGGCCGCTGTAAGTTGAAATGCGCGCATAATTGCTATAACTTCCACCGATGGCTTCAGCAACTACGCCTTCGGGCGCAGTCTTCAACCATGCTATTGCCGCGGCATCGTCTGGGGTTTCGCGTATGACGCGGTTAAAGTCGTCGAGCGTGTAACCGAGATAGGGCTCGAATTTGTTCGTCTTTGTCCAAATGCCGAGAATGGGATAGATCAACGCAAGGATCAATGTGAGTCCGATTACGATCCGAAAAATAACGCTTGCTGCGCCGCGCAGATTTTGAAGCAAAACAGCTGTACCAAATGCAGCCGCGAGACTCCATAAGATCCACGTCTGGTAGTAGAACTTGAAGATGGTGTTGATACGCCAACCGAACTGGTCACGCAAATAAAGAAAATCAGGGGCAAGGACAAGGATGCCACCGAGTGTGATGAGGAGAAAAACGAAGTTACGAGTTAGAAGGGAAGGTTGACGAGTATCAGTAGATGAGAATCTAGGTAGTGTGTCGCATTTCGTAGCTAAGAATGCAACAGAAGGTGTAAGAATAGCAACAAGGGTTATCAAACTACCAATATTGGCAAGCCTGCGCAGGAGTGCAACTTTGAAGAATTCTCCGGCGGTAGATACACCCTGCGTTTCAAGATATTGTGCGGCAAAAACTGGGTTAGTGAAACGGGCGAGGCTGGCAATCAGCCAGGATGTGCCCCAAAGTAGAAAAGTGAATCCAAGAACAAGCCCTATAGCCAATCCCCAGTTCGGTTTTAGCTTATCTCCAAACCAATAAAGATAAGCAAAGATGGGAATGAAGAGAGACGCGAACATTAGCCAAAGATGCGCGCCGCGTGTGGGATTGACAATGTTTGGAAGAATACCCCCCGCTTGTGAAGAGAAACTTAGGTAAAAGGGTAAATAAAGCGCGACTGCGAGAACTGCAAGAGGCAAGCCGAAAATAAGGAAGTCTTCGAAGCGATCCCAGCGCCAGCCATCCTCACGTACGCGAGCAAGAACGTATGCGAAGACCATTAATGCTGCGCCGACGAGGATGTCCCATGTGTTGAGAAAAGCCAATCCACCAAGGACGAGAGCCGCGAAGAAAAATTCAAGGAGAGATAAATGCAGTTTCATACCGAACAGATTTAGGGTATCAGCCTGCGACGGCGCTTCCTCAAGCTGAAGAACTCGATTCAGGGTAGCACGCGAAGCGCCAAGGTAAATGTGAAGGGCGACGGAGATGGCAAGCAATCCAAATGGAATCGCGAGCACGTGAGGGTGCAGGTCCCCAAGCAAAAATGAAAAGAAAGGAAACTCATCAATGATCTCTTGGAAGTTTCCTTTCAGATCGTAATCTTGCACAACGCGCGAAGCGCGCCACCACCACAAATAGCGGTCTGGCATCCATGCATAAGGCTGGGAAGGCGCAGTAGTAAGGTCTTTGATATCCAACCATGTCCAGAATCTACTTGTGGGTGCCTGTGACCAGAATACACCGTGGCGATGAAGAACTTCAAAAAAAGCTTCTATATTTGAGACAATCAGCAGGAAAAGAGGCGCGAGAAGCGGCAAACCAGTTGACGATTTACGATTTTCAATTTGCGATATAGTGCTCGAAGGGTAATTCAGATTGCTGATTCCAAAATGCTGATTATAGAGGTCGAGCAGATTATAAAGAATTCCATATGCACCAATTGCGGCAAGGGCAAACACGAGCGCCAGCACTAGGTTGAAGGCCAGCGTCCCAGATACCGCTGTGACTGTGGCAATCATCGCTGTGAGAATATAACCAAAATAATAATACGAAATGGCATAACCCGATAGCCACGGGTCACGCGGTGGAAACATTGGCGAGCGAAGAATGGAATTGATGAAGGCCAATTCCATCGGTTTTTCGGTACCGACGATTTCCGGATTCGCGGAACGGATAAAGGCGAGGAGTGCAAAGGCAAAGAGAAAAAGAACTTCAGTTGAAACAATGAGGCGCAGATTTTCTTTGAGCCAACTATTAATCAATGTGTAATGATTAACAAGTGACCAGATGCTCAACCCTGTGATCACTGCAAGGGCGAGCAAAATCCCTCCGATGTCATTTTGTGAAATACCTAGTGAGGTGAATATCCAGAAAACGTACCCCCACATCAGCAGGCCTGCCGTCCGGGCAAGTGTGTAGCCGCGATCCGGAAGTGCTGGAAAGAGACGATAAGCCAGCGGAAAGGTCAACCAACCGAGCAAAGTAATGAGGAGGTACCAGGAAATGAAAGGGATCATGCGGCAGGGGGAAGAGTGAATATTCCTTCGGTATCTGGTTCAAGGTTCAGAATGGAAGCGATTGCATCTATGTTGATCGGACCATAGACATGTGGAAATTGATCAGATGGAGAAATCCCTTGCACAGGAGGTCCCGCAGGCGCCTCCCACCTGACCTCTGACTTGAGTCGCGTTTCATCAATCACCAGCACAACTAGGCCATTTTGTCCACGATAAAAGGCATTTGCAACAGGGATAACCTGTGCTTCGGTTGAACAATGGATAAAACCTTCCGTATCCAGGCTTGGCGCACGATATTCGCCGCGGGCTTGTGCAGCAAGCCATTCCTGATTCGAAGTAATATGGAGGATCATGGATTTACCTCATAAATTACCGTGTGTAGGTCATGATATACGGAATGCCAGTATTTGCCGTTGCCCTGTTCGAACTTCGCAAGCCCATCCACATGTTCTCCGGGCGGATAGATGTTGCGTTCCAACTGACCGACGATGATATATTTAACCTGATATTTCTTCAAGAAATGGAGCGCGGATTCGATATCGGGTGTGCTATAGAAGTCACCGATTTCCGCCACACGAGACTCGACCGTGCTGGTCATAAAGACGCGTTGCTGTCGCTGATGCCAGTTCCAGCCTAGCACACCGGGCAGACCTGTATAAATGGTAAAGCGTGTGCACCACCGATATTCGGTGCAATTCGCTTCGACGATGACTGGTGATCCTTTCACATTATCCTGCATCCAACGGATGGCGCGGTAATCTTCACTCAGATCCATCGTATCGCCATCCCAATGCTCGGCATAGTCCATGTAGGTCATACTATCGAGCGTGTGTGGGGCATCGGGAGCCATACGATCAACGATTTTATCGGAAGTAGCGGTAAGTGTGAACAGGAACGTGCCTGTTAGGAGCACCGCTGTTCCCACCTGAAAGGTGTTCCGCCAGTTCGTGTCCCAGCGCGGGATTGCATCGATCAACCAGCCAAACGCGGCAGCTGCACTGACGGCGAATAAGCTCCATGATTGCAGGTAAAGCTTGAAAACCGTATTCATGCGTCCAATATCGCCAACGAGCACAACCGCTTCCACTGCAATCGTCAACGTCAGCGCGGTGCCAATTATCAACAGTACACCGCGTTTAACTCCCGGCATGCCCGGTCGCAGGAGCAGGATCCCGGACCAGACTGCGAGCGGCAAAGCCAGCAGTCCAATGGAGATACCTTCAATGGCGAAATAAACTAGGAGGGTAATAAAGATTGCCAACGCGAATTCAATTAATATCTGGTAGGGACGCAGTTTGTTCAATGCAGAGACTGGCGTAGAGGCCATCCATTCGCGGGTTTCCCAGGTGAGCCATGAAATAATAATAAAAAGAAATAGTCCCCAGTGAGTAAGATAAGACCATATCGGCGTATGCGTGCCCTGCCAAGGTGCTATCGAACCGTATCCTTGACTAAACCAATACGTGAATGGTGCATAGAATAAAGAGCCAAGAATATACAGTAATGCCACGGCGCTGATGCCGGTCAATATGCGACCAAGCCGATCCTGGAGACCAAAGCGATTCTTCCACTCAAAATGACGGAAGATCGTATAAAACATAGCCAGAGCGGTCAGCGGGAAATATGTATATAAATCCCAAGTATTGGTAGGCCGCAAAGCACCGACCATTAATGCGCCTACTATGAACGTCGCAATCCACTCGCCACGCTTCATTTGTGCACGTGATTTGAGGAATGAAACAGTCCACGCCAGGATGAACAATGTAATTGGCAAAACGATCATGTGCGCATGCAGGTCACTGTATAAGAAAGTGAAGAGCGGGAACTCATTAATTGGTTCCACATCACCCGGAGCGGGGATCACGCGGCTGGGGAACCAGTACCAATCTCCGCGGCCGATCGGAATCGTGGCTTGGCCAAATGACATGATCAGTCCCTTGATTGCCCAGATCCATCTCTGCACGAAGTTCGCGTCTGTGATAAGGCCTCCTGGCGCGGCTAAGCGTTGGAAAGCTTGAAACAACAAGCGAACAGTTCCGAGATTGCCGATCAATACGATCATCACTGCGGCGGCTAGGCCAGCGACCAATCGGGGATCGAGTAGCGGGATTTGGGAATCTTCTCGATTCTCAACTCCCGAATCCCGATTCAGATCCATTAAATTCCATCCGATTGTGAATGCCACACTTGCTATCATTGCGAACAATGTCGGCAAGATAAAGTTATAAGCAATCGAAGGCACAATACCAAGCAATTTCACAGGTGTGCCCACGAGCACAAAACCATAATAGTAGTAGTTGATATACCCGCCAGCAAACCACGGATCGTACGGCGGGAAGCTGGTGCTCTTCAACACCGCGTTGAAATACGAAAAGTCCATTGGCCGTTCGCCACCCTTGGCGGGATGCCATAAATCTGAATTTCCAAAGCGGATAAGCAGATCAAACACAAAAAACGAAATGAACAAGACCTCAGCCATGAGGAAGAATCTACGATTGACGCGCCACTCTTCCTTAAGTTGCTCTCTCCGTATCCACCCAAGACTTAGGCCTGCCACCGTTATCAAAACAAACGCGGCCCCGATGGTCAGGCGCGTATACGGAATCCCAAGCGAACCGGCCATCCAGGATAACCAGGCTAGCAAGACAAGCCCCAGCACGCGGCTGACGGGATAGCTATATAAGCCAAGCCCTGGTAATGCCAGTCTAACGATTGGATAGACAATCAATCCAAGCACAAAGATGAACACATACCACACAAACAACCCAATGATTGGATATTTATTTTGAACCCATTGGTAATTGAACAACTCAGTCCATGTTCCACCAGCCCGTTGCTGAACGAGACCTTTAATGGGAAGCATTAGTTCTTTATAATTGCTAGCCTGCTTTGGCAGGAGATGGACCACATTTGTCAGATCGACCGGGCCGAGTATATGAAGAACGTTTACGATATTAAATTCGCTTGTCTTCTTGAAGATCAAAACCTTAGGGTGGTCATAGAATGTAAAAGCTTCTTCCGCGGATTCATCGTTAATCACCAGCGGCCCAACCGTTGGATATGACTCAAATACCTTCACCAATTCGAAGCCAAGATTGCCTTTAAATTGACCGGGCTGGGCCCCACGGTAACATTCAATAATATTACGCTCATCCGGACAACCAAGCAGTTCACGGTAATACAGCGTCGTAAGCGGATAACGTTCCGGCAAACGTGTGATTTGTGCATATTGATGGTTGGTGGGAATGATGATGTAATCGCTCTGGGAAAGGACATCTACAAAGCGGTTCAACTTATCTTGGTTATCATCCCAATAAACTTGCAAAATCAAATCGCCGCGATACATACCCCCGAAAGGATCATAATTTTCAATGCGGAAGGGCAGCCCCCAGTCATAGTCAGTCTCGTTAGCGAGAGTAGAGCCGGTTAATGAGAGCGATTGGCCAAGCGTTTCGATTTTAAGGATGTAAGGCTCTTCTGTGTTTACCGGAACTGGCTGGTCAAAAACAAAAGAAATAGAAGGGCCGCGCGGATCGTTTGAAGTGGTCGAATCAACCACAGCAGAGGCGCGCGCGAGGATCACGTCTGGTTTTGATGAGGAGTACAGAGTCAGAACGACAGTCGCGGGCGAAGCGGATGAGTCCCGCGCGTGCGCTAACAGGACGCCGGTCATTTGTCCGTCTTCATTCGGTGTGAAATTTGCATCGTATGTAGTTCCTGCCGGAATTAAACTGTCGGTTGGAAACGTCAGAGGCTGGTTGTAGCTCACACTGTCATTTGTTTGAATTTGAATGTTAATTGGTCCGGGGATATTTTGATATATCCACCGTGTGGCAGCCATGCGCGGCTCGGCGCGAAGATAAATGCTGTGAAAAGCAAAAGCCCAGATTGCGGTTAATGCAAGGACGATTGCACCTAGCGTATAGCTGCCATATCGTATTACAGAATAGCTCTTATGCGACCGCAGACTTTTCGGAGCCTCGATCACGAACCACGCCGCCATCATCCCGAGAAGCGGATAAACGGGCAATTGATACCGCATAGTGGGGTTGAACTCAAGCGATTGCCAGCCGAAGTAAAAAGCCGTCCAACCCCAGAGCAGGACATGCTTCCATTCTCCCTTTAAAATTCGCCAGCCCATCAACAGGAAGCCTGCCCACGCAAGGATGCCAAGTGGCAGTCCCAATCCCCAAATGGTTAAATTGGTGAATGAATATAAATGTGAGCGACGCGCCCATTGTAAATTCCACGGTAGGTCGGCTTCACCTGTGGCCTGAAGGCGCTGTTCTTTAATATTTGCAATCCACTGCGGATCCAGTAACAATCCGCGGAAGGCATAGGGCTGGAAGATACGAAACGAAATGAGCGTTGCTAACCCACCCGCGATCAGAAATAAACCAATCAGTAACCAGTAATCCGATTTTAACGTGGGGCTTTGTTTAACAGGCTGATCATCAACTGTATAATCGATGGGGTGCTGTTGGCGATCTACAGTGAGATAACGAACCAGGAACGCGCCCGGCAGGAGAATTGCCAGCACGATCGCGTTGATCTTAGAAGCCATAGCCATGCCCAGCGCAAAGCCGAAACCAATGCTGAACAGGAAGAGCGGATGTCGAATCATGTAAAAGGCAGAATTCGCATCAGGATTGGGATTTTCAACATTGGATTTGTAATTGACAATTTCCACCGCAAACCAGATTGCTAGAAACATGAACAGGTTCGTGAACAGGTCTGTAGTGAAGAAGTGTGATTGCTGGATCTGCATCACTGTGAGCGCGGAGAACAAAGAAGCCAAAACGCCCACACGTTGGCCATAAATGCGCGAAACGATAAGATAGAGCAAAAAAATCGTGAACAGATCTGCTAGTGCCGAAAACTGGCGGCTGAGGAACTTTAACTCAGTGAGGTCGGTGACGTGAGTCGCCTCGGCTACATAACGGACAATGAACATTGGCAGTGTGCCATAGACAAAGAAAGATTGTCCACGATTGTATGGATTAAGTGTTGATTTCTCGCTATTGAAATATTCGCCAATGCTTAACCAACGTTGATTTTCTGGAGGGCAGGCATCAATAGGGATAGCTGGGTCAATGCAGGTATGGGCTCGCAAGTTCTCTAGAACACCACTCAAAAATAATTCATCAGGATGCTGGTGATATCCTTCACCCCACTCCACGCCTGTTAAGCGCAAATAACCTGCGAGAAGCAGGACAAGTACAAAAAGAAGATCATAAAGCCAAGCTCTTTTTTCGGTCATAATTCCCATCTGTCATTCTCCCGAAGGACACCGGGACGGCGTGAGCGACCCCTCAGACAACCTTTCGATAAAATCAAGGCGACGGCTCAGGATGACACTATCTAGTTTTTTATCTCTCTACTAAAAATACCATAAAATATTGCCCAGGAACCGTCAAAGTATATCGGCTTAACGCGCCATTCGGGTAGAGTACTTTAAGAGTATTCTCAGTTTCCGTGTCAGCAGAGTTGAAGATGAATAATTTGGGAGTTTTAATCTTGACCGTATCTAGAAATTGATAAGGCCAGAGAGCGAAATCTCGGTTTATGATTCCTATCCACATCCCCGGCAAGCGGGTATCAACCCATTGTGGATAAGGAACGATCCACACCGAATCTATCTGTCCATGCTTTGCGCCAAAGTCATTGATGACCTTTCCCATTTCAGACGTGTTCCAGACTGCCAGAAGATATTTTTCACCGAACTGGCGAAAGACCAGATCATAATTTTGGATTGTGGATGCAAGCAACAAGATCGCAGTCAATCCATATGCAACATAAACTCGTTTCATTACAGGCCCTTCGACTGCGCTACTGCTCCTCTCAGTGCGCATCAAGCCTGTCATCAAACCTTCCAGGGCAAGCGCGCTGACAAGGATCGCGCTCACTGCCGCGCCTCCAGCACGGTTAAGTGCCGGGTTTTCGTCCGGAAAGGCTAGTGAAAGTACAGACGGCATAAGCAGGAGAGGAATCGAGACCAGTAGGAACAAATCCCGCCAATCGTGCCCATTAATATAGCGTGCAATTAATAGGATTATTCCAATTACGAATAGCGCGCCCGTTACTACATCCAAGGCAGGTCGGTGAGTCAAGGAATTGATCCAGATGTTCCCATCATCCCAGTTGAACATCAGCAAGCCTCTCCCCAAATTTATGAAGAAGGTTTGCAATACCTCACTCGATAAGTCCAGATGTGCGTTACCTAAACGCGAGGATGCCCGCGAGGAAAAGATATCGGGATGGTCAAGCGCATAACGCAGGAGAGGCAAAAAGAGATACAACGAAACGACGCTAGTAATCGTGAGCCACCAGACCGCTTGATGGCGCGTCCCTTGGGATTGTGAATGTAAAAGGTAGATCATGAACGCAGCCAGTACGACGAAAGGCACAATCCGAAACGGAGTGTATCCATGCAAGCCAAGCCCGAGAAATAGGCCACAGAGGAGGAAATCGTTACGGGAACGCGTCCGCAGGCCGCGGGTCAGATAAAGAAGCGTGGGCGCTAGAAAAAGAGGGTAGAGAGGAAAGCGCAGTCCCATCCGCGAGATAACGTTCGGCCAGTAGGCGATCCCAAAAAGAAATAGCGCGCAGAGGCCTACACGCGGCGAACCGAATTCTTTGCCGAGTAAATAAATATAGGGAAGGGTCAGGATACCAAGTAAGGCAGTGCTTAATTTAAGACTGAGGAATGAAAAACCAGTACCAAATAGTTTTGCAATGAAGAAAGACCAGTACATTTGAATGGCTTCACGGCCCGTATTGCGTGGGAAGAAAATACTGTACTGGCCTTTCGAGATGTCGTAAATATCAAGAATTTTTTCGGCATGATCGCTGAAGGGCTGCCCTGGCACGTTATCAATCTGGTTGAGACGAAAAAAAACAACAAAGCCAAGCACTGTAATGATTATGGCTGTCCACAGCAAGTTACGTGTTCGTTCCTGTGGATCCGAGATAAAAATGTGGTCTTTGGTTTTCTTTGTCCAGAGTCCAACGAACAAGAGTCCAATAGCGATTATCCAGAGAGCAAGGTTGGTAAGCGTAAATTTTCCAGGCCCGAATTCCCAAAACGCGGCAAGCATAAAAGGGACAGATAGTAAAAGAGGAATCACACGCAAGCTGATTGCATCAGTTGTAGACAAATGTGCGGGAAGTGCAGGGATTTCCCATTCTTTTTTTATCGTTGCCCAAAGTGCAAGCCCTGCTGCAAGAACGTAGATAGGAATAGCGAAACCAAACCTTCGCCATGGCGGTTCAAGCAGCACTTGAGCAGTTATAGCCATACAGATAGCAAGTATAGAGCGCCAGGGTAGTAGCGCAACCCAGGCTTTGAATGAGTCAAGAACGGCTGTATTATCAGTGTGCGATTTAAGCGTTGCTTGCGAATCCTTGCTCATCTCTATGTACGCAGTAATTTATGGCACGGTCGGGATAGGTTCTACTGATGGCACAAAGTAAATATAAAAATCCCAACCTGCACCGCGATCCGCTTTGTAAATATTTATTATGCCCTGTGGGTAAACTGTTCTTAAGATAGCGAGTGTCTGCGTATCATTAGTCTTAAACATGAATAACTTATTCTTCGTTATGGACAATGTATCAGAAATGTTTTCAGGACGAATAGCCATGTCGCCGCGTTGGGGGATGCCAGCCCAGATAGGAGGCAAACGGGTATCCACCCAGAATGGATACGGGATAATCCAGGCGTTATCTGCTGAGCCTTGCGCTAGCATGAACTGTTTCAAGACGGTGCCCATCTCGCCCGTGTTCCAGGAAGCTGCCCGATACTGTTCATAATACTCGCGGAAGACTAGATCATAATTTTGTGCCGACGAAACGAATAGGAGTCCAGCAATGATGAAAAACATAAGGATAGGATGTGCCACACGAGTTTGTGATCTAGCTTCATAGGCATATGTTCTTGACCTTTCGTCTTGTCCAGGGAACGGAGCGGCACTAACCGTAGCAGGGCGACTCCCCAAACCGGTAATCAAGCCATCCAGCGCCAACCCGACAAAAAGAAATGCCGGAATGATTGCCCCACCAGTGCGATTAAGGGAAGGATTCTCATCCGGGAATGCCAGTGACAGGATGGAAGGCATTAATAAAAGCGGGATGGATAGCAACATAAACAAGTCGACCCACTGACGCTGACGAATGTACCGGATCAAGCCTAGCAGGACGCCCAACAAAAAGAGCGCACCCGAAACTACATCGAGTGCCGGACGTGAGGTGACTGAATGAACCCAGATATGGCCATTGTCCCAATTGAACATCGTCAGCGCGTTCCAAAGGTTATAAAAGAAGAGCTGCCAGGCTGGCCCAGGCAGTGGATGTTCAATAGAACTTAAACGCGAGAACGCGCGGAAGCCATAAATTTCAGGATTCTCAAGAGCAAAGCGCGCCTGAGGAATGAAAAGGATAAATGAAGTGAGTGCGAGCAAACCAAGCCAGAGGATGGCCTGGCTCCGCTCCTGACCAGAACGCGCATGGATGATATAAACAATGAATGCTGCGATCACTACAAACGGTACGATTCGAAACGGTGTGTATCCGTTCAGACCAAGGCCGAGCGCAATGCCAGCAAGGATGATGTCATTACGGCTTTGCCGTCGCAGCCCACGGATCAAGTAGTAAGAAGTGATCGCGACAAACAAAGGATAAAAGGAAATACGCAGACCAAACCTCTCGATCACATTTGGCCAGTAAGCTATCCCTGCGAAGAGTACAGCTAGCAAGCCAATTCGCTTGCCACCAAATTCCTTGCCCAATAGATAAAGATAGGGCAACATGACAATGCCACCTAATACCGCAGCGATTTTCAGTGTTTGGAATGAAACGCCGGTAAATAAGTACGCGATCAACGCTGATAGATAGACATAAAGAGGCTCTCGCCCGGTATTACGGGGGAAGTAAATCGAAAATCTTCCATTCAGAATATCGTATACATCTAGAAGTTTTTCAGCATGGTCACTGGTCATATCCGGTGCTACTTGGCTCAAGTGATAGAAGCGAAAGAATAGAGTCAACCCTACGACTGCAATGACCAACAAGGTCCAACGTGTGACGCGAATATCCCAGACTGGTCGGGTGAAAAATCTCCTTGTTCGTAACCAAATCGATTCACGCTGTGGATTGCGTAGCCAGAATGCCCACACATGTGCGGCAAAGGCTAGTAACCATAGAGTGAAATTTATCCAGGTGAATCGATTTCCCTTCATTAAATAGAAGGAGACGGCGCTTAAAATGATCAATGCAATAAAGGCCGGCCAGCGGACGGTTAATGGATCTCTGACAGTCACCGGCTGAGGTAAAGATGGAATTGTCCATTCGCCCCGGCGATAGGCAAATATGAGCATGCCAAAGGCAGCGAGATAGAGTGCTGTTCCCAATATCCAGGTACGAACCTCCCCCGGCACCGGCTCAAATGTCTGTTGCGCAAACAAGGCTAACCCTAGCGCGAGCAGGGAACGCCATGGCCAGGGCGTTCGCAGCCTTGCTTTTTCTTCAAGCTGCTCCTCAGTTGCTTCTTTAGTTTCTACCTCGGCGACAGGCGTGGGGATTTCGACCTGATCTCTTTGCCAGAATTTGACCTTGGACTTGACATAGTCTAGGACACTAGGTTCTGTTGGTTCGTTCATGTTTTATTCTCTGAATTGTTTAATTTTTTTTCTCGCTATATAAAATGTGTATGTACCATTCTCAACCGGTTTTGTGGAAGCATATTTTCTGACGAATCTTTCAGTCAGAGCTAAGTTCCATTTTGAAGGCGATAGAATCCATTTACCTGTGAGAACTTTCGCAATCAGCGAGGGCAGGCCGAAATAATGTCCCCATTCAAGCACGTGCAATGAAGAGGGTGAAAAATAATGCCACCACCGCTCGAGCGTGAATCCCGCTCGTTCCAAACGCGCCTGCCATATCTCTGGATGATCCGCGTGAACAGTGCGAGAAATTTTTCTAAACCACTCTGTGTATCCTTTGCCAAGGACTTTTGAAAGGGCCAACTCACTTAAATATTTTGAATTTGGCACGCAAAAGTAAAATGGCGCATCGGGTTTCAATACGCGCCCGGTCTCCATCAATACCGAATCAATGTGGGGAATATGTTCCAGGACTGAGTTACTGAACCCGCTTGCAAAATAATTGGATGGGAAAGGAGTGCACGCACCATCGGCTTCCACAAGCAATTGATATGCGTCAAATTTTTTTGCTTCATGAATGGGGTCATGCCAAGGATCGAGTCCCACGTCAATTTTGTTTTCAAACGTCAACGATGCAAAGTGACCGTCACCACAACCTACGTCATACACCGGCGAGGGAAGCGGCAGCTCCTGATAAAAGGAAGACTCTACTGCGCGCAGGAGACCACGAAAGTAGGGCAGTGAACTGATTTGCGGGAAGAGGAAGTCTTTCGATTTATGCTTTACCACACCTCTACTTGCGTGCGGCGTAAGTGTTGACGATTTACGATTACTCACTTCTTCCTCATTAATTTTTCAAAAAGTCTCTCATACTCTGCTGCTATGGAATCGGGATTGTAAGACTTCTTGATCGACTCAACATCGCCTTTAAATTTCTGTGGCTCGTTCAGGACCTCGAGGATGGCTTCCGCTAAACTGGCTGGATCGCCAATTTTTGCAACTCGCCCCATTCCATGCATCTTGACGGGCTGACGTACACCCGGCAACGCGGACGCGACGCAAGGCACGCCGTTCATCATCGCTTCGATCTGCACGAGTCCAAAGGCTTCGGTGGAATTTAACGAAGGCACGGTCAACACATCGAGATTAGGATATAACGCAGCAAGCTGAACAGGATCGAGGTTGCCAAGGAATGTCCAGTGACCCGAGATTTCATACTCACGTATCTGTGGGCTCAAGCGATCATAGTAGACCTGTTCTCCCATTACATTTTGATATTGTCCTGCAAACAAAACCTGAGCGTTGGGATATTTTCCGAAAATCGTTGGCAACGCTTCAAGTAGAATCTCTACGCCCTTCTCGGAAGCGAAACGCGTGACCATGCCAATAACCGGCCGTCGTTCCCTAACGTGATGTTCGCGGGCGAAGGCGGTAACAGCCTCAGGCGCGGGAGTAGGCAATTCAACCGGAGGCAGGATTGGGGTCAGCTTTGAGGCGAAGCGCGAGAGATACGGAGAGTGATCCGCATAGTCCTGTGTATAAGTTACGATATGATTTGCGAGCAATCCCGCCGTGTTGTTTTGGAAATTGACCACTGTATTCACAAAGCGATTGAACGAGCCCGGAGGAAGCAGGAGGTCGCAGTGATAGGTGAGCACAGAGGGCTTGCCAAAAAGGCGTCCGCGAAGAGCTACTCCTGGCGCATCAAATTGAGGCAGATGTAATTGAATAACATCGTGTTCCGAAACAAGTTTTGTAGCAACGAGGCCAAAGGTTGGGGCTAAGACACCCTTGCTGACGCGCGCCGCAACCGGCACGCGGATGACCTTAGCTCCATCCATTGTTTCTTCGCGCGGAAGAGATGGGTCATAATGTGTAGTCATCACCGTGACTTGGTGCCCACGCTTTGCAAAGGCACGCGCAAGGCGCTCGGCATAAATGGTGAGACCGGATGTGTGGGGACGATAGTAAGTTAGAACACTAAGGATTTTCATAGAGCCAAGGCATTATAACCCACTGATCATTTCGAGTATGATTGCTAATTTACTCCCATAGAAAACAAATCTTTTTCCATAACCTCTCTTTTAGATGAGCACTATGTTTCTATAGGTATGGTTCATTAACTTCTGCCAATTTAGATTTCACCTCGGCCAGCAGTTCATTGGCAGTAGCTTTTTTAGTAAGTGAAAGATCGTTCAGTTCGTTAGGATCCTGCTTCAGGTCGTAAAGTTGAACGAGTTCGGCTCCGTTCAATTCTTTATAACCAAAAAAATACACTAGTTTGTATTGTCCTTTTACCAGCATAATCGTGGCTTGATTGATAGGCGTATTGGTCTCGACATAACGAGCTTGAACAGCATATACACTTTGTTCAGGTTTTTGAGTCTCTGGTGCAAAAGGTGGCAGGATTACCCCTTCAGTCCAATCCACTGGCGGCTGACCGGTTAATTGCAACAATGTCGGAAGTAGGTCAGTCGAGCTAGTGGCGTCATGGATATCAAGTCTGGTTTTTCGTCCTGGTTCAAAGATGATAAGTGGAATTCGAATGACCGGCTGGTATAGCGTGGCAGTGGAATGACTCCAGATTCCACGTTCGAACATTTCACCGTGATCAGAAGTAAATACGACCCATGTATTGTCCAATATTCCAGATGAATCGAGATGGTCAAATAACCTACTCAATTCCCTATCTACATACAAGATAAACTCATCATATAGAAAACGTCGCGCAGCCAAAAAATCAGATGAGTTATTGTCTGTAAAAGGATCCTGCGACTTATCTACAAATGTCATACCATCATTCTTGAAACTTCCTAAAAAATCAACAGGTGGCTTGTAGGGATAATGTGGCGGCAAAAGATGGAAATAAGTGAAGAAGGGGCTGGGTAGTTTGTCAAGATTCTCCTCCAGCCACTGCGTGGCTTCCTCAATACGGAAATAATTGTCGCCTTTGGTGGATGGCGGGCCAAACGGAAAAATGGATTTATATGACGATATCTTATTTTGCATATAACGTCGGTAGAGTTCAGACAAGAAAAGGGAGTACGCGTATCCGTCTTCCCCTTTTTTCATGAAGCGCAGCCATGCAACGGTGGAGGCGTCATCGTCGTGCTTAAACATCGTCTGGATTAATCCATCGCTCGTCAGCATGAGTCTGGTCATGGGCAAGTAATCATCAATGTCGAGAGTGAACTGGTTGAAGAGCGTATTTACGAGCGGATTATGTGAGTAAGCAAGGCGATGGTAATTCTTGAAAGCATGAAAGATGCTTTTGTCAGTAAAATCTTGAATTACCTTACCGTTGTAGTCAAAGGCACGGTGCTTCCAGGAGTACGTACCAGTGAGCAGGGAAGCGGTTCCTGGCGTCGTGAAATTGCCACCGGAAAAATGATTGTGATACACAATTGCACGTTCAGCCCATTTCTTCAGATTTGGCATCGTTTCACGCGCGTACCCATAAATCGACATGTTCTCCGCAGAAAGTGTATCGAAAAGAACGATCAGAATATTTGGCTTTCCATTCTGGCCCTGTACAAATTTGGATGAATTTAGTATTCGCACGAAGGGCGGAGTGGAAAGGCTGAGGGCCGTTAGCCCGGCCAATTTGAGAAAATCACGCCTGTTCAACGAGTTGGTCATTTGATTCTCATCCTACATTGCGAATAATGATAATAATCAATCCAATGAAATCGAAGAACAAATAAAATATTGTCAATAGTGAAATCCGCTCGATGCTGTCCATTACGAAGTGTAGTGTCTTTTGAGATTTCAGGATAAAAAAGGCCGGTGCCAGAACAGTTAGCCCGATGATTATAGCGGCCAATAAATTAAGGTACCTTACAGGATGACCAGACCGTAAAAGAAAAAGAGTCAATGGGACAGGGAGCGAGATCGAAAGATGGGAAAGAAAATAAAGTTGTCCGATCATAGCCCATAAGGAAGTAACTAAGACCAGTACACTCATTAATGCCAAGCGGCGGTTCTGCTCCCATTTTGTTGAGACAAAAAATCCGAGCAGAACTGCTCCAAGAAAAACGAGTGTACTCTCGACGAGCGCAAATACAAGTCCATAGGAACCCACACCAATTGCATCCCATGCATTCGTCCGTTTAGCAATCCAGGCATAATCATTGAAGAAAAGGATAAGTGCCCAAAGGTGAAGTGGAAAGGCGCACATGAGAAATAAGGACCACAATCCTTGCCTTGAATAATATTTCGGCTTGCTGATCATTACAACGTTAAGCTCCTTGCAATTTCGGATCTTTCGTTCTAAAACATATCCTTGTTTTCCTTTACCCACTCAAATAACCTCTTCACTCCTTCTTCTACTCCAATTTTTGGCTTCCACCCCAGTTCCTTTTCCGCCTTGCTAATATCTGCATAAAACACACGCTGGTCGCCAGGACGCCAGTCGCCACGTGTGACTTCGATCGTTTTGCCAAGTAACTTCTCCAGCATTGGGCAAAACTCCGCCCAAACCGACATCACATTCGCGGGGCCGCCACCGAGGTTGTAGACCTGTCCTTTCGCCTTTGACCATAGATGCACGATTGTCTCATCACCACAGTTGGCAGGTCATAGATACGTGCGTAATCGCGAACATATTGATCACCAGTGCCTTTACTACATCCATATGGAGAATGGAAATCCAATGGCTGTGTTTCAGGGCAGCCGTTGATCAAATCTCTGTAACGCCAGTGTGTCGGCTCTTCCAA
>WNGB01007080.1_pt1 | contig 32611 bp, 30 predicted proteins | sample 5400681 | NCBI WGS metagenome assembly WNGB01 (sample SAMN13153367, study PRJNA577476) | soil metagenome | isolation source: 115 cm soil or saprolite under grassland replicate 2 | place: USA:California | collected 2016-06-15
GCCGCGGCCCTACATCCGCATCGTGCCGCAGCCGCGCTGAACGCTCGTCGAGAGGGGCGGGTTACCCGCCCCTCTCCAACGTCGGGTCGAGCTGGGCCAGGAACCGCTTCGCCAGCTTGCAGACCATCGTGTACGCGGGGTCGAAGACGTTGCCGACGTCGTACTCGACGCACTGGCCCAGCAGGGTGCTCGCCGACATCGCGTCTAGGCCGTAGTCCTGCTGCAGCCAGCGCAGCATCTCGGTCGTCGCGTGCTGCAGAGCCTGATCGAGCGGACGAGCATTCCCGACGGTGAAGATGTAGTCCTCGCTCTCGCCGCGCGGCCACGAGCTGCGCTTGCCAGTGAGGACGGAAACCGTGAACTGCACGTCCATCGAGATCTCGAGCCCGGTCCCGACGATCTCGCCGTCGCCTTGGAGCGCGTGCCCGTCGCCCAGGAAGAAGAGGGCGCCGGGCACGAAGACCGGAAAGAGCGCCGTCACCTGCGGGCCGAAGCCACGGTAGTCCATGTTCCCGCCGTGGCGCCCTGAAGTGGCCGTGCTGATCGCTTCACCATCGGCGGGTGCGACCCCGAAGCAGCCGAGCATCGGCGCGAGCTCGAGGGTCAGCCGGCCGAGCCGCGTCGGGAGCAGCAGGGTCGCGGTCCCCGCTTCACGATCGATCGCCCACTTGGCGACGAGGCGCTCTTCCCGGAAAGCCGGAAGCTCGGGAACGTAGTCGGGGTCGACCGTGTTGGCCGCGACGGAGGTCGAGCTTGCTGCGGAGTCCCGGTTCGGCCAGATCTTGTCCAGGTGGACGACCAGGGTGTCGCCCGGCTCGGCGCCCGTGACGAAGAACGGCCCGGTCTGGGCGTTGCCGAGCTCGACCCGCTGCTCACCCCTCGCGTCACGCCCCGCGGCGTCGACGGTGGTCGTGCGCACCGTGTCGCCGTCCGCGATTCGCAGCACTGGATCGTGCGATCCCAGTGTCCCGTGGAACGTCGTTGGTTCGAAATCGTGCGTCGCCATGGAGGAGTCCACTCTGCTCACCGGGTGCTCGATTCGCAACCCGACGTTCCGGAGATCGAGACGGCTACGCCAACGTGACGTCGATCGCGTAGCGGCGCCGCACTTCGCGCGGGGTCGCAGCGTCGCCGGCGAGCAGGACGATGTCGTAGGGGTAGGCGAACTGCGCGCGCCATCCGTCGACGTTCTCGATCACGCGGCCCCCAGAGCGACACACTTCCAAGAGCCATTGCGCTTGACGCCGCCCTTCGGCCAGACACAAGGACCCCGAAAGTGCCAAGTCCCGCAGACCCGAAGGTCCACAGGACTTGACGAAGCGACTCTCTCACGTCGCGCGGCGACCTGTCAAGTCGGAGGTGAACGCCAGGTCACGCCGCGGCCGATGTTCTAATGAAGCGACCTGAGGAGCCCGAGCATATTCCTGACGGCGACACTGGCCGTCATCACCCTGAGCGGCTGCGGAACATCGTCGTCGGTCGCGTCGGCGCGCAAGCAGACGATCGAGGTGGGCTGGCACGAGGCGCCGGGCACTCCCGGCAACCGACTAATCGTCGATGTTCAGCGTTTGGCCATTCGCCGTGGTGGCTGGACGGTTGCGGCGTCGATCGAGAACGACACACCCGGGACCTTGACCATCGGTCGGCGCCATCGGCGGCATGGGACCGAGTTCGGCGTCCTCGTGCTGCGGAGCGGGCGCGCGGATGCCGTCGCCAAGGCCGGTCCAGGCATCTTTGCCACGCGCTTTAGTCCGACGGTGCCGTCGCGCCTGCGACCGGGACAGAGCTGGAAGGGGACGTTCTCGGGGCCGGGACCGCTTCCGGTGGGAAGTTACGTCCGCATTGAGCTCGGCTTCTTCGGGACGTCGAAGCCCGAGCGAGCGCTCACACGGGAGTTCCGCTACATCACAGACCACGCGCTCCTCTTGCGCCGAGCGCGAAAAACCTGACGCGTGCGTTACCTTCGCCCTAGAGGCGCGAGAGCCCGGCGGTGAGGCCGGGCTCTCGGCTGGTGGAGGGGTGGTGCTGTCTAGGGGCCGGACTTGACGCTGATGACGTCGAACGACTTGTCGACGTAGACGGTGACCCTGGTGCCGTCGCTGCGGACCATGTGGGCCTCGTACGCCGCGTTGCCGTCGGCATCGGTCTCGACCCGTTCGATCGTGCCGCCGCTCACCTTCGCAAGCGCTGCCTTGCGGACTTGCGCCGCGGTGTCGCCGGTGAGCAGCGTCTCGTCGGCACGCTGGGGCGGGAGCCCCGCCGGCTGTTCGAGTCGCTGTTGCCGCCCCCAGAGGCTGCGCCGGCAATTGCCGAGCCTCCGAGGGCGAGCGCCGTGATCGAGGCGACGATCAATACGATGTTCTTGATCCTGTCCGTCATGGCCTTCCTTTCTTTTTGCGGAGTGGGCGGACATCCCCAGGAGACCATCGCGACCTGAGAGGGGCCTAAGCCGCGGCTAAGAAGTTCCTCTGAATACCCCTGCCCGAGGGGCAGCCCTAGCTACCTCGGTTCCGCAGCCTCTCTGACCACCGCGCACGGATAAGCTCGCGCCGTGGGCGACAGCTTCGAGCTCGGTCGGATCGCGGGCATTCGGATCGGCGTCAACTGGAGCTGGCTGGTCGTCTTCGCGCTGATCGTCTGGACGCTCGCGGCGACCATCTTCCCGGATTCCAACCCCGGCCTCAGCGACGGGACCTATCTTGCGATGGCCATCGTCGCGGCGGTGCTCTTCTTCGTATCGCTGTTGCTGCACGAGCTCGGCCACGCCCTCGTCGCACGGCGCGAAGGAGTCGAGATCGAAGGCATCACACTGTGGCTCTTCGGGGGAGTGGCCAAGTTCAAGGGCATGTTTCCGAGCGCCCGTGCGGAGTTCAGAATCGCGGTCGCCGGCCCGCTCGTCTCGCTCGGTATCGGGGTGTTCTTCGTCCTCATTGCCGTGGTCGGCGATCTGCCGGAGGCGGTCGACGGCGTCGTCGGCTACCTCGGCTACATCAACCTCGTCCTCCTCGTCTTCAACCTCATACCCGCGCTGCCGCTCGACGGCGGCCGCGTGCTCCGCTCGATCCTCTGGCAGACGAAGGGCGACTTCCGCCGGGCGACGAACGTCGCCGCCGAGGTGGCCCGGGTCTTCGCCTACCTGTTCATCGGGCTCGGCCTCGCCGAGGTGTTCTTCCTCAACTCGTTCGCGGGCGTCTGGCTCGCCTTCCTCGGCTGGTTCCTGCTCCAGGCCGCCGGCGCTGAGGCCCGCTACCTGGCGACGCGACAGGCGCTCGGTGGTCTCCGGGTTCGCGACCTGATGGTGCGCGACCCGATCACGGTTGCGCCCGATCTCTCGCTGGGACGGTTCATGGACGAGGTCGTCTGGCCCCATCGCCACACGGCGTACCCGGTCGTCGACGACGGCCGTGCGGTCGGGCTCCTCCCCTTCCGGAGCGTCGCCGAAGTCCCGCGCGGGGAGTGGGACGGCCGCTCCGTGCGCGATGCCATGCTGCCGCTCGACGACGTCCCGGCGCTCGCCGAGGACGACGACCTCGTCGATGCGCTCGCGAAGCTCGGGAGCTCCGACGTGCGCCGCGCGCTTGTGCTCGACGACGGCCGCCTAGCGGGCCTGCTCTCGATCACCGATCTCTCCCGCGCGCTCGAGGTCGGCGGCCCGCGCAGGCGTCTGCGGAGGGCCGGCTAGGTTCACAAGGTCGCCGTCCTCTCCGATGTGCACGGCAACGCGCCTGCGCTCGCCGCCGTCCTCGCCGAGCTCGAGCGCGAGCAACCGGACCTGATCGTCTCCGGCGGCGACCTCACGTGGGGGCCGCTTCCGGAGGAGACATTCGCGCTCGCCTCGAGCCTCGACGCGCGCTTCGTCCGCGGCAACGCAGACCGCGCCGTCCTGGAGAACGTGTCGTCGACCGAGCGCGAGCGGTGGATGCAGGCCCACCATGCGCCTGAGATGCGCGAGTTCCTCGCCGCCTTCGAGGAATACGTCGTCGTCGACGTCGACGGCCTCGGGCCGGTGCGCTTCTGTCACGGCTCGCCGCGAAGCGACGAGGAGTGCGTCACTCCCGAGACACCCGAAGCGAGGGTGCGCGAGTTCAGCGCGGGCGTGGCGGAGCGCCTGATCGTGACGGCGCACGTGCACATCCAGTTCGACAGAGAGGTCGCGGCGATCCGCAGCGTCAACGCCGGCAGCGTGGGGCTGCCGTACGAGGGAAGGCCGGGCGCCTACTGGGCGCTCCTCGGTCCCGACATCGAGCTCAGGCGGACCGAGTACGACGTGGAGAAGACGGTTGCCCTCTATCGCGCCAGTGGTCAGCCCAACGTCGAGCAGATCGTCGAGATGATGGTCGAGCCGCCCGAGCCGCGCGAGGTGATCGATCATGCCGAGAAGGTCATCTTCGCCGGGTAGAAAGCACATCGCGTCCGTCCGGGGCGCGGCCGCTTGGGTCGACCGCGTCGGGCTCGCTGTCCTCTATCCGAACGACAACCTCGTGCTGCCCTCGCTCTGGGAGGCGCTCACCGGCCGGGTCGACGTCGACTGGGCCGTGCGCGAGGACGGCGGCCGGTTCGTGGACTTCACGCCCGACTTCGCACGCGTCTGGCGCTGGAAGGACGAGTTGCCCGAGCAGCGGCTCGTCTGCGCGGGCAAGCATCTCGGCGGCCGCGCCTCGCTCGTCTCCCTCCGGCTCCTGCCCGCGCTCTACGCGCTGACGGGCCGCTCCGGGCGGCCGGAAGACTTTTGCGAGGAGGAGCTCTCGCCGGTCGAGCGCGACGTGGCCGAGGCCCTGCTGGCGGGGGACCCGATCAGCAGCGCGGACCTACCCGACCTCGTCGGCCACGACCGAAAGCGAGCCCGGGCCGCTGCCGACCGGCTCCAGCGCCGACTCATCGTGACCTCCGCGGGCCGCGAAGAGCGCGAGCGCGGATGGCCTGCGGTCGTCCTCGATCTGCTCGGCCGCCGGTACCGGGCAAGCCTGCGCCGCCGCCTCCCGAAGGCCGAAGACGCGCTCGCCGAGCTCGCGGCGGCCGTGTTGCGCTCCGCGGGGGAGATCTCGGCCGCCGACCTCGCTGCCGTGCTCGGCTGTACGCGGCGTGACGCCGCGGCCGCGCTCGATCGGCTGGTCGTAGGCGGGCAGGCGAATCATCGCGACGAGGAGGGCTTTCGACTCTGGTCGTCCGGCTAGCCACCGACCTCTCCCTGCGCTAAAACCAGTGCATGAAGCTGTGCGCCTTCGTCATCGCAGCGGCGGCGTTGCTCGTCGTCGGCCCGGCCACGCCCGCGACACGGATCGAGGTCCAAACGCGGGTGCTCATCGCGATGACGGCCGAGGCCTGCAGCGCCAACCCGGTGGCGCTCGAGCCCGGCACCACGGCCTTCGTCGTCAGGAACCGAACGCGCCGGCCTCGCCTCTTCACGATCGCCGGGCGCCGGACGAGATATGTCCCGCCGAGGCGCTCCAGGACGCTGCGCTTGGAGCTGACGAGGACTGGGATCTACCGCTACTTCTGCATCTCCAACGGGCCGCGGCGGGCAGTGCGAACCGGTGCCGTAGGCGTTCGCCTCCCGCCCGCGCCCCTTCCGCCTCCGCCCGAGCATCGGATCGCGGTTCGGCTCGCCGGCGGAGCAGGTGAGTTCTACGACCGGCAGACCGGAGCCAGGTTCGTCCCGCGCGGCAACAACTACCTGAGGCGCGCCAATCAGGTGCTGCCGGACGGCCGGATCGTCTTCCACGGCTCAACCTTCATCGTCGGCCTGTACGACCCCGCCGCAGTGGAGACCGCGCTCGAGACGATGCACGCCGACGGTTACAACGCCGTGCGCGTGATTCTCGACGTCGCCTGCCGGCGGGGGTGTCTCGGCAACTTCGGTACGGGCGGCCTGTCCCCGACGTATCTCGACAACGTGACCGACTTCCTTCGCCGGTCGAAGGCGAACGGGATCTACGTCATGCTCACGAACGAGGGCAACGTTCCCGCAGGGACGATCTGGCAGGCGATCGTCAACCAGCAGTGCTGCACGGCCTTCGCCGGCACGAACCTCTACTACCTGACCACCGGCGGGATCGAGGGCACGCGACAATTCTGGCAAGCCTTCTTGCGCGGCCTGCTCACGCGCCGGGCTCCGCTCGACATCGTCCTTGGCTATTCGCTCGTGAACGAGGGGTACTTCGAGAGCGACAAGCCCCCGCTCGCACAGGCCTCCGGCACCGTGACCACGGCCAACGGGCAGACGTACGACCTCGGGAACCCCGTCGACCGGCAGCGGATGATGGACGAGAACCTCGTCAACTTCGCCGCTCGCGTGCGGGCGGCGATCCGGGAAGTCGACCCGACCGCTCTCGTCGGCATGGGTTTCTTCTGGCCTCAGGCGCCGAACCCGGCCCGCGGAGGAGATCCCCGCCTCATCCGCACGGGGCCGGTGATCCACGACTCCGCGCTCGATTACGTCGACCTCCATCTCTACCCGGGGCTGGAGCTGAGCTTTCAGGAGTACATGGAGAACTTCGAGCTGACGCGGCTGACGGCGAAGCCGATCGTGCTCGGCGAGTACGGGGAGTTCAAGGCCTCGTCCTCGACCGCGGACACGGCCGCCTCGAATCTTGCGGCGTGGCAGCGGCAATCATGTGCCTACGGCTTCGACGGCTGGTTGCTCTGGACGTGGGACACGACCGACGAGGCCCCCGGGGAGCCGGATCTCTGGACCGCGGTCGACGAGGGCGGTGTCATCGAGCACGCGCTGGCGCCGGCCGGCCGTCCCGATCCCTGCGCGTAGCGATCGTCTTGACCAGAGTTGTCCCTCCTTCGGGTATCGAGGGATAGCGGACGTGAGGCGATTTCTAGCTCAACGGAATGAAGTCAGCGATCCCCAGCCCCGCGGCACGCCCGATCATCGGCGAGTCGCGATTCCAGGCCTTCGAGCGTGAGGGTCTCCTCGCGCGGGCGCTGCCCTTCCTCGGAGCGATGTGGCTCGCGATTGTCGTCTATCCGCTCCCCCCTCACGGCGAGGCCTCATCCGCCCTCTTTGGTGCCGCGGTCCTCAACGCGCTGATCGTGCTCAGTGCCGTCGGGGTGCCGTGGCACCGCTTGCCGCATTTCGCCCAGATCGTGCCTCCGTTCGCGTACTTCGTCGTCATCGCCCTCCTCCGTGAGGCGGACGGTGGCGCGGCCTCGTCTTACGGCGTCCTGGCGATGCTCCCCGTCTTCTGGCTCGCTCTCTACGGATCTCGACGTCAGCTGGCCGTCAGCATCGCCGGCGTTGCAGCGGTCTACTTCGTGCCCCTCGTGCTCGTCGGCTCCCCCGACTACCCGTCGGGCGAATGGACGCGAGGACTCCTCTGGATCTGCGTGTCGCCGATCGTCGGCCTTTCCGTCCAATCGCTCGTCCGCCAGCTGCGCGATCGGGCTGCCGAGTCGACCAGGCGCGCCGAGGAGCTTCAGGTGAGTCAGGAGGAGACCCGCAAGCTCGTCGTGAGCATGGCGGCGGTCACCGAGGCCTCCCGCGAGATCGCGCGTACGGCCGATGCAGGGCTCGCCCGGGAGGTGATCTGCTCGGCGGCCTGCACGGTCACCGGGGCCGCATTCGCACAACTCATGGAGCGCAGCCCCGACGGCGACCTCGTCATGAGCGCGAATCACGGTCTCCAGGGAGCCCCGCCGATGAAGGTCTCGCTCGACGAGGAGAGCTCGGCCGCGAGAACGGTGTTTCTCACGAAGAAGCCGCTCTTCGTCCAGGATGCACGCGGCTACGAGCAGATCTCCCCGCGACTCGTCCTGGCGACCGGCGCCGTCTCGATGCAGTTTGAGCCCGTGCTCCGGAACGAGGAGACGGTCGCCGTGCTCGTCGTCGGCTGGAGCCGGCAGGTCGACGGCTCGGGCCGGATTGCGGCCTCGCTGCGGATGCTCGCGGCGGAGACGGCGATGGCGCTCGAGCGCTCCGACCTGCTCGCACGGCTCGAGGCAAGCGCGCGCACCGACGACTTGACCGGGTTGTTCAACCGCCGCGCGTGGGAAGAGGAGATTCCGCGCGAGCTGGCCCGAGCCCGGCGCCAGAGTGCTCCGCTCTGCGTGGCGATGCTCGACCTCGACTTCTTCAAGAATTACAACGACGAGCGCGGCCACCAGGCCGGCGACCGGCTCCTGAAGCAGAGCGCCGCCGCGTGGATCGAGGAGCTACGCGCGAGCGACACGCTGGCCCGCTACGGCGGCGAGGAGTTCACAGTCGCTCTCCCCGGCTGCACGCTTGCGAACGCGAAGGCGATCGTCGGGCGAATGCGGGAGGTGATGCCGGCCGACCAGACCGTGTCCGCCGGAATCGCCTGCTGGAACGGACGCGAGTCGGCGGAGGAGCTCGTCGGCCGGGCGGACGCCGCTCTCTACGAGGCGAAGCGCTCAGGCCGCGACTGCCTCGTCACCGCCGGCGGAACAGCGCCAGGCGACCTCAAGTCAGTCGGCTTCTAACAAGGACAGTCCCTCTGCGGGGACCGTCCCTGCAAGCCACGTCCAGGGCCAGGCCCTGGACAGGGGTCAAATCAACAGGCCTGTGAGGTACATGATGGCGATGCCGGCGAGGTAGCCGCCGAGCACGTAGCCCGAGCTGAGCCCGCCGGGCGCCTGGCGGGCGACGTAGCGCCCGACCTCGACCACGACCTCGAGCGCCGCGCCCGCCGCACCGGCGAAGAAGAGCACGCCGAGCACGTCGCTCGTCACGAACCCGCCCAGCCAGGCGCCGGGGATCGCGGGCGCCCCTGCGATCAGCGCGAGCGCCGCCAGCCGGCCGAGCCCCACCTGCCGCTGCCCCGCAATCGGCGTCGCGATCCCGAGGCCCTCGGTCACGTTGTGCACCATGAAGCCGACGACGAAGAAGCTGCCGAGGGCCAGCTCTCCGAGCGCGAACGATGTGCCGATTGCGAGCCCCTCGCCGAGGTTGTGCAACCCGATCCCGACCGCGACGAGCGTCGCCAGCGCGACACCTCCGACCACACCCTCTCCGCGCGCAAACTGGCGAGAAAGCATCGTCAGCAGCAGATACGTCGAGGCCACGCCGAGCAGTACGAGCCCGACCCCGCCGAGCCCGCTTGGAAGGGTCGTCTGCAAGTCGATCGCCTCCGCCAGCGCCTCGAGCGCGAGAAACGTCAGCAGCCCGGCGGTCAGCGCCATGAACGCGGCGAGCCACTGAGGACTCGCGCGCCGGAGCGACGGCAGCCAGGCGAGCCCGAGCGCAACCGGCAGGATGCCGACGAGGAAGCCGATCAAGCCGTAGCCCAGGAACCCCTTGCCCGAAGCCTGGGGTGTCTCGAATGCAGCCGCGATCTCCTTGGTCGTCTGGACTCCATGCGAGCTCGTCACCCCGACCGTCACGGGCTCGTCGGGCACCCAGTCGTAGGGGACGACGATCGTCGCCGAGCGCAGCCGGCCGAGCGTCGAGTCACCGTCGACGTGGTAGGGGACGACGGCGTCGTCGATCGTGACCGTCGCGATCGTCAGGTCGTCGCGTTGCGGATTCGTGACCTTGAAGCGGATCTCACCCGGGTGGAACTCGACCCGGCGGATGTCGACCTCGTCGCGCGGCGGCGGATTGTGCCCGACGAGATCGAGCAGTGATCCGCCGGTCGTGGCGAAGAGCGAGACGGCGCCGACGAGCGCAAGCACCGGCACGAGCGCCCACAATCGCCAGCGCACGCCGCCAAGCCTGGCCGCGAAAGAGCCCGACTCCATCAGTCGCGGACGTCGAAGAAGCCCATCCAGCCGAGCTCGGCGAACTCGCTCTGGTGAGCGTGGAACATGAAGACGCCGGTGTTGTGGAACTCGATCTCGATGATGCCGCGCTCGCCCTGGCAGAGCATGACCGTGTCCGTGTAGTCGAAATGGTCGGTCGACCCCGTTCGGTAATAGCGGAAGAACTCGCCGTGCAGGTGGAAGGAGTTGATCAGGTCGAACTCGGTCAGGTTGGCGATGTAGATGCGGATCAGCTCGCCCTTCTTCACCCGGATCGGATACTTCGCGTAGTAGAAGGCGCGACCGTTGACGGTGTAGAAGTTGTTCTCCCCGTCGCCGTCCGTGTCATAGCCGTTCATCACCATGACGAGCTCGCGCGCCGGCGGGCGCGGTTTGGCCGGGTCGATGATGAAGGCACCGTAGAGCCCTTTGTGGATGTGCTTCTTGAGCGGGGTCGCATGACAGTGGTAGAGGTGCATCCCGTACGGGCGCGCGGGAAACTCGTATGTGAAAGATCCGCCCGGCAGGACCGTCTGGAAGACGCCGTCCATCTTCCCGGGGTGGATGCCGTGGAAATGGATCGTGTGCGGGTGCGAGCCCGCGTTTCTGAGGTTGACGCGGAGGAGGTCGTCCTCAGTCGCGCGGATGATGGGCCCCGGAACGGAGCCGTTGTAGCTCCACGCGTCGAAATGGACTCCTTGCGCGACCTCGATCGAATGGTCGAGCGCGGCGAGGTCGTACTCGCGGATACGGCCGGGTTGGTGGGGGAGAGCCTTCGGCGGGAAGAGGACGTCATCCTGTGCATGCGGGCCTCCCGGCGCGGGCACCTCGGCGCCGATCATCGCCGCGTGCCCCATCTGCGCGTGCTCGTGGCCCATGTGCATCGCCGAGCGCTCGCCGTGTGCCGTGCTGGGCCACGCGAGCTTGGCCAGCGGGGCCGCTGCCACGAAGGGCAGCGAGCCGGCGAGAACCTGTTTCCGGGTCAAATTTTTAGCCATGTCGAACTTCTGAGTTAGAGTATAGGTGATGATCCGCGACCTGACCGACGCCTCGCAGGACTATCTGAAGGAGATCTACAAGCTCCGGATGGAAGGTCGGCGCGCCACGACCTCGGCGATTGCCGAGCGCCTCGGCGTGCGGCCGCCGTCTGTGACGGCGATGCTCAAGCGCTTGACGACGCTCGGGCTCGCGATGCATGCGCCCTACCACGGAGTCGAGCTGACTCCGGCCGGCGAGCGCGTCGCACTCGAGATGATCAGGCATCACCGGCTGCTCGAGCAGTACCTCGCGCAGGCCCTCGGTCTCAGCCTCGACGAGGTGCACTCGGAGGCCGACCGGCTCGAGCACGCGCTCTCCGAGGAGCTGGAAGCCCGCATCGACCACTCGCTCGGCTATCCGACGCACGACCCACACGGAGACCCAATTCCGAATGCGAAGCTGCGCATGGCGCGGGGGAGTCTGCGGACGCTGGCGAGCCTCGAGCCGGGTGACGAGGCGACCATCCGCCGCGTTCCCGACGGCGACGACGAGCTCCTGCGTTACCTCGCGAAGCTGGCGCTGGTGCCGGGCAAGAAGGTGAAGCTGAGGCGAGCCGAGCCCTTCGGCGGTCCACTGACGGTGCGTGTTGGCAAGAGCGAGCATGCGATCTCGCGTGAGCTCGCCGCCGGCATCGGCGTTGGCTGACTGTCTTTCGTGACCGGTCCTAGCCGGGCGGGCGCAGTACCGCGAACTGGTCGGTCACTTCGAGCTTCGTCGCGCTGAAGCGGAAGAGCGCCGCCGGCCTACCCCCGGCGCGGCCCGGCTCACGACGTTTCCCCGTTGGCTCGAGCAGGCCTCGCCGCACGAGCACCCGCTGAAGATTCGTCGCCGAGAGCTCGTGCCCGAGTGCGGCGGCGTAGATATCGCGCAGCTCGCTGAGACTGAACGTCTCGGGCGCAAGCGCGAAGCCGAGATTCGTGTACGAAAGCTTCGCCCGCAGCCGTTCCCGGCCGGCGAGCGTGATCGCCCGATGATCGAAGGCAAGCTTTGGCAGCCGGTCGACGGAATGCCAGTCGGTGTCCTCGGGCAAAGCGGGGTCGACTCCGCGCGGGACGAGCCCGAGATAGGTGCTTGCCAGCTGCCATTCCTTCGGATGCCGTCCCGGATCGCTGCGTGTCTCGAGCTGCTCCAGGTGGGAAAGCTCGCGGACGTCGACCTTCGCGGCGAGGTGCCTGCGGATCGAGCCCTCGAGCGTCTCGCCGGGCTCGAGATAGCCGCCCGGGAGCGACCAGGAGCCCGCGAACGGCTCCCTTGCACGTTGCCAGAGCAGCACCTGCAGCTTCCCGGCGCGTACCTGGAAGACCACCGCGAGGGTGACGTGAACGGGTCTGGTAGACTCGGGCATAGTTTTCGACTACCAGTCTAAAACCTACCAGGGAGCGAGGATGTCGACAGTCGAGGTTGCCGCACCGCCGATTCGGCGCGACGTGGAGGAGGTGCTCCGTGAGCACGGCTTCACCCGCTTCCACCGCAAGGCCGTACTGGTCACGGGCGCGGCGTGGACGTTCGTCGCGATGGAGATTCTCCTCGTCGGCTTCGTCGCGCCGATCTTTGCCGGCCTCTGGCACCTGAACGGACGGATGCAGGGGCTCGTCAACAGCGCGGCGCTCGCCGGCTCGCTCGTGGGCAGCCTTGCGCTGGGCCGCCTGGCCGACCGGATCGGCCGCCGGGCGATCTTCCAGTACTCGATCCTCTGGTACGCGGCCTTCACCGCCATGACCGCGCTGGCCTGGGGTCCGTGGTCGGTCATGACCTTCCGCTTCCTCGCCGGTATCGGGCTCGGCGGCATGCTCGTCGTCGACCCTTCGATGCTCGCCGAGTACCTGCCGCCGCAACGGCGCGGGCGTTTACTCGTCTTCCTCGACTTCTGGTGGCCGGTCGGCCTGCTGCTCGCGACGGGGCTCTCATACGTCTTCCTCGGCCCGACGTTCGACCGCTTCGGGGATTGGAGCTGGCGCTACCTGTTCCTCGCCGCTGCGTTCCCGGCTTTTCTCGCCTTCCTTGTCCGTCGAACCCTGCCCGAGAGCCCGTACTTCCTCGCCCGCCGCGGCCGCTCGCGTGAGGCCGCCGAGGTGCTGAGTGAGATCGCCGGTGAGCGTGTCGAGGCAGAGACGATCGAGGCTCCGGCCGAGACGCGCTCCTCGGTCCGGGACCTTTTCACAGGCACCCTCCGGGGCCGCGCGATCGCGACGGCACTCGTCTGGATCGCGCTCAACGTCTCCTACTACGGGCTCTTCCTCTGGCTGCCCTTCGTCTTACAGGGGGAGAAGAACTTTCAGATCGACGTCTACGTGCTGCTGACCCTCAGCGCGCTCTCGCAGTTCCCCGGCTACGCGGCTGCGATCTGGCTCGTGGAGCGGATCGGGCGCAAGCCGACGCTGACGACCTTCTTGCTGCTGGGCGGACTGTCGGCCTATGCCTTCGCGGTCGCCGACACGGAGGCCGTCTACATCACGGCCCTCTTCTTCGTCGGCTTCTTCAACCTCGGCGCCTGGGGCGCGGTCTATCCCTACACGGCGGAGCTCTTCCCGACGCGCCTGCGCTCGAGCGCCTTCGGCCTCATGGAGGGAGTGGGGAAGGCCGCCGCGATCGCCGGCCCGTACATCTTCGGGAACCTGAAGGACGCGACGGGGAGCACGACGTGGTCGCTCACCTTTGTGGCGATCGTGATGGCGGTCGGGGGCGTCGTGGCCGGGATCTTCGGCCGCGAGACGCGAGGCCGGAAGCTCGCCTAGCCGCCGGCGATTGCGGCTACGACCCTGACAGTCTCGCCGCCGCGCAACTCCGCTTCGAGGCCGCCGCGCTCCCGCGCGTCCACGCCGTTGACGTAGACGTTGACGAGTTCGCGCAGCTCGTCGCGCTCGTCGAAGAGGAGGTCGCGCAACGGCAGGGCGCGGAGCGCCGCTCCGACCGTGGGCGCCTCGACCTCGAACTCCTTCTGCCCTCGCGCCTGCTCCGCGAGGAGCGAAGGCACCAGGACCGTGACTACTCCCACTCTCCGACTTCGACCGAGAGGATGGGCGGGAGCTGCGATGCAGCCTCGATCCACGCCTCGCCCTCGTCCGGCGAGACGAAGACCGAGCCGCTCTGCGTTCCCAGATAGACGCCGAACGGGTCGAGATGGTCGTACGACATGCACTCTCGCAAGACGGCGACCCACGCTTGTTCGGGCAGCCCGTTCGAGCTCAGCGCCCAGCTCCGGCCGCCGTCGGTCGTCTTGTAGACGCCGAGCCGCCCACCCGCGGTCACGCGATTCTCGGCCCCTTCCTCCGGCACGACGAGGGCCACGTCCGGATCTCGGGGATGGAGCGCGATCGGGAACCCGAACCCGCTCGGCAGCCCGTTCCCCTCCAGGCGTTCCCAGTTCTCGCCGCGATCGTCCGAGCGATAGACACCACAGTGGTTCTGCTGCCAGAGGCGCTCCGGCTGCGCCGGATGTACCAGCAGCTTATGGACGCACTGGCCGACCTCGGGAAACGGGTTGTCCGGGAAGAAGTCGGCGGCCGTCCCTTTGTTCGCCGGCGTCCAGCTCTCGCCGCCGTCCTCGCTACGGAAGACGCCGGCGGCCGAGATGCCTACGTACATGGTCGTCGGATCGCGGGGGTCGATCTGGATCGAGTGCGTGCACATCCCGCCCGCGCCGGGGTTCCAGCGGTCGCGGGTCGGGTGCTCGAGGATACTCTGCACGGCCTCCCAGCTCTCGCCGGAATCCTGCGACCGGAAGAGCGCGCCGGGCGCCGCGCCGAGCCAGAACGTGCCGTCGTGGCCCGGTTCCACGTGCCAGGTCTTTTCCAGCGTCAGGCCGCTGTCCTCCGGGAGACCGAGCCCTTCGCTCCGCTCCCAGGTCTGACCGAAGTCGGTCGAGCGCTGAACGGTCGCGCCGTACACGAAGTTGTTGGCGGCTACATAGACGACGCCGTCGTGTGTGATCGCATGGAAGACGTCCCAGCCCGGCAGAAGCGGCTCTTCGAGCTTCCACGTGCGCCGGTCCTCGTCGCCGCGCAGGACGAAGAGACCTTTCCGCGTGCCGACGAGAATGGCCAAACTCATCGTCGCTAGCCTACGACAGGTCGATGGCGAAGTTGACCGAGAAGCAGGCACAGCTCTTTCTGGACAAGAATTTCGGGTCGCTGGCGACGATCCGCGACGACGGCACCCCGCACGTGACTCCGGTCTGGGTCGACTACGACGGCGAGCGCGTCCTCTTCAACACCGCGACGGGGCGCGCCAAGTGGCGGCACATGCGCCGCGACCCGCGGGTGACGATCGAGGTCACCTCGCTCGAGGATCCCTACGAATACGTGACGGTGACCGGAACGGCGGACCTCGACGAGAGCGACGAGGCCAACCGGCACATCGACAAGCTCTCCGAGAAGTACACCGGTAATCCGAAGTTCCAGAGCCACAGGCCCGGCGAGCGCCGCGTGATCGTCCGGATCACCCCCGAGCGCGTGTCTTGATCACGATCTGCGAGGTGGGCCCTCGCGACGGGCTCCAGAACGAGCAGGAGCTTCTGCCCCCGGCAACACGGGCGGAGCTCGTCAACCGGCTCGCCGCCGCCGGGCTGCCGCGCGTGGAGGCGGCAAGCTTCGTCAGCGCCGAGCGCGTGCCGCAGATGGCGGGTGCAGAGGAGGTCGTCGAAGGAATCGAGCGCCGCGACGGGACGCTCTACGCCGGACTCGCGCTGAACGAGCAGGGGTACGACCGGCTACGGACGGTAGGGCTCGACGAGGTGCGATTCGCGGTCGCCGCGACGGAGAGCTTCAGCGGGCGGAACGCGAACGCCTCGGTCGACGCGGCGGTGGGCGCAGCAGTCCGGGTACTCGCCCGCGCGCGCGAGGACGGTGTGCGGTCGACGGCGACGATCAGCGTCGCGTTCGGCTGTCCGTTCGAGGGGCCGGTCGATCCGGAGACGGTCGTTGCTCTCGCCGATCGGCTCTCCGAAGCCGATGAGATCGTCCTCGCGGACACGATCGGCGTCGCCACGCCGAAACAGGTCCGCGCGCTCGTCGAGCGGATCAGAAGGCCTGTCGGCGCGCATCTCCACAACACGCGAAACACGGGGTTCGCGAACGCCTATGCGGCACTCGAGGGCGGTGCGACCATCTTCGACTCCTCCGTCGGGGGTCTCGGCGGCTGTCCCTTCGCGCCGCGCGCGACCGGGAACATCGCGACCGAAGATCTCGTCTATATGCTCGAAGGAGACGGGGTCGAGACCGGTGCCGACCTCGATGCCCTGATCGCGATCTCGGAGTGGCTCGAAGGTCTGCTCGGCCGTCCCCTCGAGGGCCAGGTCTACCGGGCGGGCGGCTTTCCGAGCGAGTAGAGGCGAACAGGGCCGAGCCGAAGCTCGACATCTCGCTCGTACGACTCGCCGATCTTCTCCGCGACCCGGATCGAAGCAACGTTCTCCGGCGCGATCAGCGAGATGACCCGCTCCCGCCCGAGCTCGCCGAAGGCGTGATCGCGACAGGCGATCGCAGCCTCGGTCGCGTAGCCCTGGTTCCAGAAGGCACGGATGAGGGTCCAGCCGATCTCGAGCTCGAGGTCGCCCTCCAGCTCCTCGCTCATCGCGTGCACCCAGCGCTCCGTGTCCCAGAGCAGATATCCGACGCGCCCGAGGAACCGCTCATCCCCCTTCCGGATCACGCTGAAGAGACCGACTCCGTGGCGATCCCAATGCCGCAACATGCGCTCGATCGCCTGGGGCACCTCGGCTGAGGTAAGCGTCGTCCCACCGAGATGGCGGACGACTTCGGGGTCGCCCCAGATCTCGGCATAGCCCTCCCGATCTCCGGGCTCGGGCTTTCGCAGGACGAGCCGTTCGGTCTCGAGCCGCACGCCTAGATGGCGACGGGTACTCGCGTGGCGATGCTGAAGACCTTGAAGCAGCGCTCGAGCCGCGCCGGCGTTCCGGCAGCGAGCTCGACACATCCCTTCGCGACCGCCGTCCTGGGCTCGAGCTTGCCGGAGGCGAGGCCGAAGAAGGCCTCCATGTCCATGGCGACATCGAGGTCGGCGTCGTCTGCGGCGCCTTGCTCGACGCGTAGATGGCCGTCCTCCACGCGTGCCGAGAAGACGTCGTCGCCGATCCGCAGAACGTACGTCTCGGTGAGGCCGCGGGCAGCCTCGGGATCGAAAAGCGCAGGGAACGCATTCATGCCCCACTCGGGATACAGGTCGTCGTCGGGCCCAGGTGGTCCGAGAGAGCGGGCTCCCCAGCGCGCCAGGGCGTGGACCGCTTCTTCGAGCTCGGCCCCGTACTCGGTCAGCTCGTAGACGCTCGAGGCCGCAGGCGGCGGCAGCTTTCGCTTGCGCACGACTCCGGCCTCCTCGAGATCGCGAAGGCGTGTGGCAAGGATGTTCGTCCCGATTCCGGGCAAGCCGTCGACGAGGTCTGTGTACCGCTTCGGGCCGTGTAGGAGCTCCCGCACGACGAGCAGAGACCAGCGCTCACCGACCAGGCAGAGCGCGTGTGCGACGGGGCAGTACTGGTCGAAGCGCTTTGCCATGACCGCAGTGTAGCTGATGAGCTTGTGATATGGAAGGAAATACTTGCAAAAGGAAAGCGAGTTGTGTAGTTTTGCAAGCTAATGAAGGCCAACGACGAAAGGAACCAGACCGTGCTCGCTTCCGCCCAACGCAAGTGGCTCGCACTCGCTCTTCTCTGCACCGTGCAGTTCATGGTCGTGCTCGACATCGCGATCGTGAACGTTGCTCTTCCTTCGATCCAGACCGACCTCGGGTTCTCGCAGGAGAATCTGCAGTGGGTCATCAGTGCCTACGCGCTGCTCTTCGGCGGCTTCCTCCTGCTGGGTGGCCGCGCAGCCGACTTGCTCGGGCGGCGGCGCATCTTCCTCATCGGGATCGTCGTCTTCACGGCCGCCTCGCTCCTCTCCGGTCTCGCCTGGAGCGAAGGCGCGCTGATCGGCGCCCGAGCTGTGCAGGGCCTCGGCGCGGCGATCATCTCTCCGGCAGCTCTCTCGATCCTCATGACCACGTTCGCGCAGGGGAAGGAACGCAACACGGCGCTGGGCGCCTGGGGTGCCGTCGGCGCGTTTGGAGCGGTGGCCGGCGTTCTCCTCGGAGGCGTTCTCACCGACCTGCTCAGCTGGCAATGGATCTTCTTCGTGAACGTGCCTGTCGGGCTGGCGGCGCTGGCGATCACGCCGTTGTTGATCTCCGAGAGCCGCGACGCGAACGCACGGAGCTTCGATTTCCCTGGTGCCGTGCTGGTCACGAGCGGGCTCGTCGTCCTCGTCTACGCGATCACGCAGGCCAACGACTACGGCTGGGGTTCCGCCGCGACGATCGGTCTCTTCGCGGCCTCCGTGGCGCTGATCGCGGGCTTCCTCGGATGGGAGGCTCGGGCGAAGGATCCGCTGATGCCGTTCTCGATCTTCCGCCTGCGAACGCTCGTCGGCGCGAACGTCGCGGCACTGATCCTGGGCACCGCGATGTTCGGCATGTTCTTGATGCTCACGCTCTACATGCAGCAGGTGCTTGGCTACTCGCCGATGCGCACCGGCGTCGCCTACCTGGCCGTGGCCGGAACGGCGATCGTCTGGTCGGCGCTGGCCGCCCAGCTCGTGACGCGGATCGGCGTCAAGCCCGTGCTCGTGGTCGGCATGACTTCGTTCCGATCTCGATCGCGGCGCTCGCCGGAGTCAAGGACGCCGAGGCCGGCCTCGCCTCGGGGCTGTTCAACACGTCGCAGCAGATTGGCGGCGCGCTCGGTATCGCCGCGCTTTCGTCGATCGCGACGTCGACGACGAGTGACGAGGTTCAGAGCGGGACGGTTCTCAACCTGGCGCTCACCGACGGCTTCCAGGAGGCCTTCATCGCGGGCGCGGGCGTCGCGCTGGTGGGGATCCTCGTTGCTCTCTTCGTCGTGAGTCGCCGCGACCTGGAGCAGGTCCCCGACGCGCTGGAGCCCGCGTTCGAGCAGGCCGCCTAGGCAACGGGCTTCAGTAGGGACACGATCGCCGCCACGAGGAGGACGAGGTTCAGGAGACTGAACAGCGTCCTCCTCGTGTCACCCGGGAATTCGTGAGCCGTTAGGCTCGTTCCCGAAGCCGAGTGAACGCCGTCGCACCAGATCCTCGCCGCTGGAAGGCGCTCATCCTCATTTGCGCCGCAATCTTCGTCGTGGTGCTCGACATCGCGATCGTCAACGTCGCCCTCCCGTCGATCGGCAGCGACCTCGACTTCGCGGAAAAGAATCTCCAGTGGGTGATCACTGCCTACGGCCTCACGTACGGCGGGTTCCTGCTTCTCGGCGGTCGCGCCGCCGATCTGCTCGGGCGCCGGCTCGTCTTCATGGGCGGGTTGGCGCTCTTCACCGGCGCCTCGCTCGTCTGCGGCCTCTCGACCTCTTCGGCGATGCTGATCGCGGCGCGAGGCGTGCAGGGGCTCGGCGCAGCGATCGTCACGCCCGCCGCGCTCTCGATCATCTCGACGACCTTCACCGAGGGAAGCGAGCGCAACAAGGCGCTCGGAGCCTGGGGAGCGGTCGGGGGTGGCGGCGCAGCCGCCGGTGTGGTGATGGGCGGCGTCCTCACGAAGTACCTCGGCTGGGAGTGGATCTTCTGGGTCAACGTCCCGGTCGGCCTGACGGTGCTTCTGCTGACCCCGTTCTACGTGCGCGAGAGCCGCCGGGAGGACGTCGTGCACGACTACGACCCGCTCGGCGCGCTGAGCGTGACGAGCGGCCTCATCGTGCTCGTCTATGCGATCTCCGAGGCGCCCGACGTCGGCTGGGGAACGTTTCGGACGATCGGCCTGCTCGCGCTCTCGGCCGTGCTGCTCGTCTTCTTCCTCGTCTGGGAATGGCGCGAGCAGGCCCCGCTGATGCCGCTCGGCATCTTCCGGATCAGGCTCCTCGCAGCCTCGAACGTCGTCGGCCTGTTGATGGCCGGTGGCATGTACGGGACCTTCCTGCTGCTCACGCTCTACATGCAGCAGGTGCTCCACCTCTCCGTGCTGCAGACGGGTCTCGCGTTCCTGGCGACCGCCGGCACGGCCGTCGTCATGGCCGGCCCGGCGCAGGCGCTCACGACCCGGCTCGGTGCGAAGCCGGTCATGGTCACCGGCCTCTCGCTTCTTGTCGCCGGGTGCCTCTGGTACACGCAGATCGACCCTGACGGCTCGTACCCGGTCGACCTGCTGCCCGGCTTCATTGCTGTTGGCATCGGGATCCCCTTCGCGTTCATCCCGATCACGATCGCTGCGCTCGCGGGTGTGAAGGACGAAGACGCGGGGCTCGCATCCGGGCTGATCAACACCTCACAACAGGTAGGAGGTGCGATCGGGACAGCCGTTCTCTCCACGGTCGCGTTCACGCATGGGACCACGCTGCTCCATCGAGGCGAGCCCCAGGAGGACGCGTTCACCGCGGGCTTTCAGTGGGCGTTCTGGGTCGGCGCCGGGATCTGGGGCGCTGCGCTCCTGGCCGCGATCATGCTGATCCGGCGGGAGGAAGTTGCCCATCCAGAGGTGGTCGAGCTACCCGCGCAGTGACGATCCCGGTCACCGGCCTCAACGAGCTCGTGCTCGAAGTCGCCGACCTCGAAGCGGCGGCGCGGTTCTACTCGGAAGTGCTGGGACTGCCCGTGCAGTCACGTTCGGAGGAACGGGTCTGGGTGCTGGCCGGCGATCGGACGCGGATCGGCCTCTGGACGCCGCAGGTCGGGATTGCCGGCGGCCAGGGCGGCGCCCATGTCCACTACGCGCTGCACATCGCCGAGGAGGACTACGACGGTGCAGTCGACCGTCTACGTGAGCACGGGTTCGACCCACACGAGGAGGATTTCGAAGAGAGCGGGCGCGCCGCGTACGTCACCGACCCGGACGGCAACGTCGTCGAGCTTTGGACGTGGGACGGCGGATATCGTGGCTGAATGGCCAACCGCCTAGCCGCCGAGACAAGCCCGTACCTCCTCCAGCACGCCGACAACCCGGTCGACTGGTACCCCTGGGGCGACGAGGCCTTCACGAAGGCGCGTGCCGAGAACAAGCCGGTGCTCCTCTCCGTCGGCTACGCGGCCTGCCACTGGTGCCACGTGATGGAGCACGAGTCGTTCGAAGACGACGACACGGCGGCGCTCATGAACGAGCGCTACGTCAACATCAAGGTCGACCGCGAGGAGCGGCCCGACGTCGACTCGCTCTACATGGACGCGGTCGTCGCGCTCACCGGTCACGGCGGCTGGCCGATGACCGTCTTCCTCACTCCCGAGGGCGAGCCGTTCCTCGGCGGCACGTACTACCCGCCGGAGCCGCGCCACGGCCTGCCGAGCTTCAAGCAGGTGCTGGTCGCGATCTCCGACGCCTACCGCGAGCGGCGCGGCGACGTCGCCTCACAGGCGCGCGCGCTGGTCGAAGCCGTTCGCCGCTCAGCCGAGCTCGCGCCGTCGAGCGATCCGCTGACGGAGAGCTTGCTCAGAGACGCCTCCCGAGCTCTGCGCGGGCAGTTCGATGCGGAGTGGGGAGGATGGGGCGGCGCGCCCAAGTTCCCGCAGGCCTCGACGCTCGAGTTCATGCTCCGCATGCACCTTCGCGGAGACGAGGACGCGCTGCCGATGATGACGGCGACCCTCGACGCCATGGCCGCAGGCGGCATGTACGACCTGGTCGGGGGCGGCTTCCACCGCTACTCCGTCGACGAAGCCTGGCTCGTCCCGCACTTCGAGAAGATGCTGTACGACAACGCGCTGCTCGTCTCGACGTATCTCCATGCCTGGGTCGTGACCGGCGAGGAGCGCTGCCGGCGCGTCGTCGAGCAGACGATCGACTACATGCTGCGGGAGCTCCGCCTGCCCGAGGGCGGCTTCGCCTCGGCACAGGACGCGGACACCGAAGGAGTCGAAGGGCTGACGTTCACCTGGACTCCGGAAGAGGGCGTGCCTGCGGAGCTCCTGCATCCGTTCGAGCACGGACGCTTCATCATCCGCGGCGAGCTGAGCACCGAGGAGCGCGAGCGCCTCTTCTCGCTCCGCCAGGAGCGTCCGCAGCCTGCCCGCGACGACAAGGCGATCGCGGCCTGGAACGGGCTCGCCCTTGCCGCGCTCGCGGAGGCCGGCCGGCGGCTGGAGCGTTCCGACTACGTCGACGCGGCGCGCGAGCTCGGCGAGTTCCTGCTCGGCGCGCTCTCCACCGAGGGCCGGCTGCACCGGACCTTTCGAGCCGGCCGGGCGAAGGGGACCGGCTATCTCGAGGATTACGCCGACGTCGCGAACGGCCTCCTCGAGCTGCACGTCGCCACCGGCGAACTGCGCTGGCTCGAGGAAGCAAACCGGCTGGCGCGGCTTGCCGTCGAGCTTTTCGCCGACGAGGAGCGTGGCGGCTTCTATCTCTCACCTGTGGACGGGGAGGAGCTCGTCGCGCGCAAGAAGGACCTCGAGGACCAGCCCACGCCGTCGGGTAACTCGATGCTCGCCTTCGTGCTGCTCAAGCTGGCGCGGATCTACGGCGACGACGAGCTCGAGCGCCGAGCGGTCGGTGTCTTTCGCCTCGTTCACCAGGCGCTCTCACGGGTGCCGGCCGCGTTCGGCCATGCGCTGACCGCGCTCGATCTCCACTTCTCGACGCCGAGGGAGATCGCGATCGTCGGCCCGGTCGATTCGCCGGTCGCGCAGGCGGCGCTCGAGCCCTTCGAGCCGAACACGGTCGTCGCGGTCGGCCCGTCCGACGAGATCCCGCTTCTGGCCGGCAAGGGCCTCGTCGACGGCAAGCCCGCGGTCTATGTGTGCGAGCGATTCGCGTGCCAGGCCCCAGTGACGAGCGCTGCAGACGTACTTCAAGCTCGCGTCTGAGCCCCGTCGATCGCTCTCGTACGAAACCTTCACAGGCCCCTTACAAGGCCTTCACCGTTGGCGGGGACACTCCCGTCATGGCAGGGAGGACACGCTGGATCGTCATGGCGGCCCTTGTCGCAGGAACCGCCGCCGCCGCCGGCCTCAACGGGTCCGCCGGCCAGGCGAGGATCTCAGACGTCGCCAATCGCCCGAACGTCGTCGTGCTGATGACCGACGACCAGACCGTCGAGTCGATGCGGGTGATGCCGAACGTGCGCACGCTGCTCGCCGACCAGGGCGTCACCTTCGACCGCAGCTTCGTCTCGTACTCGCTCTGCTGCCCGTCGCGTTCGACATTCCTCACCGGGCAGTACACGCACAACCACGGCGTCTGGGGGAACGCCGCGCCGAACGGCGGCTACTACAAGCTCGACAGCACGAACACGCTCCCCGTCTGGCTCTCCCGCGCCGGCTACCAGACGATCCACCTCGGCAAGTACCTGAACGGATACGGGACCCGCAATCCGATCGAGATCCCGCCGGGCTGGGGCGAGTGGCACGGCTCGGTCGACCCCTCGACCTACCGCTACTACAACTACACGCTGAACGAGAACGGCCGGCTCGTCACGTACGGCACGGGCGCGGCCAATTACCAGACGGACGTGTACGCGCGGAAAGCGGTTGATGTCATCGGCCGGCAGGTCGCAGATCCGCGCCCCTTCTTCCTCTGGGTCGCGTTCCTCGCCCCGCACAGCGGCGGGCCGCGGGAGGCCGGCGACCCCGCCGGGATGTCGACTCCGGTACCGGCGCCGCGCCACCGGAATGCCTTTACGAACGAGGGGCTGCCGGCTCCGCCGTCGTTCAACGAGGCCGACGTTTCCGACAAGCCGGCCGCGATCCGGAACCGCCCGCTGATGGGGACTGCCAGGATCGCCGCGGTGAGAGAGAACTACCAGCAGCGGCTCGAGTCGCTGCTCGCCGTCGACGACGCCGTCGCTCAGATCGTGGGCGCGCTCACGGTCACGGGGCAGCTGGACAACACGTACATCATCTTCACGTCGGACAACGGCTTCTTCCACGGAGAGCACCGCGTGGCCTCGGGGAAGGTCCTGCTCTACGAGCCGTCCATCCGGGTCCCGCTGATCGTCCGCGGCCCGGGCATCCCGCACGGCAAGCATCGCATCCAGTTCGTCGTCAACACCGACCTTGCGCCGACCATCGTGGCGGCAACCGGCGCGCAAGCCAGCCGCGTGTTGGACGGGCGCTCGCTGCTCCCATTCGCCCGTGACCCGTTCTTCTACTCCGGCCGCGATCTCTTGCTCGAGACGCCGACCTACTCTGCGATTCGCACGCCCAACTGGCTCTATGCGGAGCATGCGACCGGCGAGCGCGAGCTGTACAACCTGGCACGGGATCCCTATGAGCTCGCGAGCCTGCACGCGGACCCGCGCTACGACCGCATCAAGGCGAACCTTACGATGCGGCTTGCGCGCTTGCGCGCTTGCAAGGGCGCCGTCTGCCGCCAGGGCGCGGAGCTCGGCCTCGTCGCCCGATCGAAGCGTGGGCGCGGGCCGCGAAGCTGCCGGCACTCGAGACTGCTCGTCCGCTTGACCGGGCCATCCACTCGCCGCATCTCGAGCGCGGGCTTCTATCTGGACGGGCGCCTGCTGAAGCGCGACCGGCGTGGGCCGTTCAGCGTCGTCGTCCCGAAGCGGCTCGTCCGCGCGGGCGGCTCGGTGCTCGACGCCCTTGCCACGCTCACCGACTCCCGACGCCAGACGCTGCAGCGTCGCATCGCCGGCTGCGGCTAACCGGCCCACTCCTCGCTCCGACGTAAGAGAATCGCGCGGTGCGCGTCGCCACCCACCGTGCGCCGTACCTCGTCTTCGCCGAGCACGAGTTCGAGGTCCCGCTCGACCATGCGGCACCGGACGGCGAACGGCTGACCGTCTTCGCGCGCGAGGTCGTCGCCCCCAAGCGGGAAGAGGACGAGCTGCCGTGGCTCGTCTTTCTCCAGGGCGGCCCAGGACACGAAGCGCCGCGCCCGCTGAAGCTCGTCGAGAAGACATGGCTCGAACGGGCGCTGGAGGACTATCGCGTGCTGCTACTCGACCAGCGCGGAACCGGCCGCTCGACGCCGGTCGGCGACCTGCCCGGCTTGACCTCCGAGGCGCAGGCCGAGTACCTGACGCATTTCCGCGCCGACTCGATCGTTCGTGACGCGGAGCTGATTCGGCGCGAGCTCGGCGTTGAGCGCTGGAGCGTGCTCGGACAGAGCTTCGGCGGCTTCTGCGTCGTCACCTATCTCTCCCAGGCGCCGGAGGGGCTCGCGGAGGCCTTCCTCACGGGCGGCCTGCCCCCGCTCGAACGGCATCCGGACGAGGTCTACCGCGCCACGTATGAGCGCGTGCGCGCCAAGAACCGTGGCTATTACGACCGCTATCCGGAGGACCGCGACCGCGTCCTCGCCATTCTCGAACGCATCGAGCGCCAAGACGTCCGCCTGCCTGCGGGCGATCGGCTGACGGTGAGGCGGTTCCGCCAGCTCGGGCAACTGCTCGGCATGAGCGATGGGTTCGAGCGTCTCCATTACCTCTTCGAGCTCCCATTCGGTTCGCCCGCGTTCCTGCACGACGTCGAGGCGGCTTATCCGTTCGCGCGAAACCCGCTCTACGCCGCGATCCACGAGTCGTGCTATGCCCCTGGTGTGGCGACCGGCTGGTCGGCCGAGCGCGTGTACCCGGACGACTTCCGCGACGATCCGACTCTCTTCACCGGCGAGCACGTCTATCCGTGGATGCTCCAGGAGTACGGCGCGCTCCGTCGCTTGGCCGGGGCGGCCGAGATCCTCGCCGAGCACGAATGGCCGCCGCTCTACAACGTCGAGCGGCTGCGGGAGAACGACGTGCCTGCTGCGGCCGCGATCTACACGGAGGACATGTACGTCGAGCGCGCCTTCTCGGAGGAGACCGCCGCGGCCACTCGCGGCCTACGCCCGTGGGTGACGAACGAGCACGAGCACGACGGCCTGCGCGCCGACGGCGCCCGGGTCCTCGGCAGGCTGCTCGACCTCGTCCAAGGGCGTGGCTAGGTGCCGCTCCTCCAGCTGCGGAACGTCACGCGCCGGTTCGGGGGCGTCGTCGCGCTCGACGACGTGTCGCTCGACGTCCGGCAGGGTGAGATCGCCGGGCTGATCGGGCCGAACGGGGCGGGCAAGACGACGGCCTTCAACGTCATCACTCGCCTCTACCGCCCGGACTCGGGCGACGTCGTCTTCGACGGCGAGAGCCTCCTCCGCACTCCTCCGCACAAGATCGTGCGCCGGGGCATCGCGCGTACCTTCCAGAACGTCGAGCTCTTTCTGTCGATGTCCGTGCTCGACAATGTGCTCGTCGGGGCGCACACGCGCACCGGCCCCTTCGGCGAGCGCAGGGCGCGGAAGGCCGCCCACGAGGCCCTCGACTACGTGGGGCTCGAGGAGATCGCCGACAGGCCGGCGGCCGGGCTTCCCTACGGCACGCTGAAGCGGATCGAGCTCGCCCGGGCGCTGGTCGCCGAGCCCCGGCTGCTCCTGCTCGACGAGCCTGCCGGTGGCCTTGGCCACGACGAGGTGGAACGGCTCGGGGCGTTCATCAAGCAGACGCGCGACCGGTTCGAGCTCACCGTGCTGCTCGTCGAGCATCACATGGGCCTCGTCATGCGCGTCTCCGATTCGGTGACCGTGCTCGACTTCGGGCAGAAGATCGCCGCCGGCACGCCGGCCGAGGTGCAGCGCGATCCGGCGGTGATCGAGGCGTATCTCGGGACAACGGAGTAGTGCCTTTGCTCGAGCTCGACGGCGTCGACGCGCGCTACGGGCCGGTGCAGGTGCTCCACGGCGTGTCACTGGAAGTCGGGGAAGGAGAAGTCGTCGCCGTCCTCGGCGGGAACGGAGCCGGGAAGACGACGACGCTGCGGGCGATCTCGGGCCTCGTGGCGCAGTCGGGCGAGATCCGCCTCGGCGGTGAGCGCATCGGCGGCAGCGCGCCGGAGCGCGTCGCCCGGCTCGGCATCGCGCACGTTCCCGAGGGACGCGGGATCTTCGGCGAGCTCTCCGTCCACGACAACCTGCGGCTTGGCGCCTACCTGAGGCGAAACGGCTTCGCCGCCGGCTACGAGCGCGTCCGCGGTTACTTCCCGTGGCTTGAAGACCGGCGTGACCAGCAGGCAGGGACGCTCTCCGGCGGCGAGCAGCAGATGCTGGCGCTCGCCCGGGCGCTCATGGCCCGCCCCCGGCTGCTCCTCCTCGACGAGCCCTCCCTGGGTCTTGCCCCGATGATCGTGCGCGAGCTCTTCCGCATCGTCGGCGAGCTGAACGAGAAGGAGGGCCTCACCGTGCTCGTCGTCGAGCAGAACGCGAAGCTCGCGCTGCGCTCCTCGAGCCGGGCCTACGTGCTTGAGGTCGGCCGCGTCGCGCTCGAGGGGCCGAGCGGCGAGCTCGCGGAGAACGAGTCGGTTCGCAAGGCATACCTGGGGTACTGAGTGGCGACGCTGTGACCAACGACATCCGTGTGCGTCGGGGGAACCTCCCGGTTCCCCCGAACCCCCTCCACTGGTCCGTGGTGCCTTTGGCACCACGGACAGGCCACTTGTGGGGTTTGTCGTGACCGAGCTGGCGCAGCAAGTCGTGGCCGGGCTCGCGTCCGGCTCCATCTACGCCTCCCTCGCGCTCGCAATCGTGATCATCTACCGCTCGACCGGAGTCGTGAACTTCGCTCAGGGCGAACTGGCGACGTTCACGACCTTCATCGCCTGGACGCTCGTCGACCACGGCGTCGGGTACTGGGGCGCCTTTGCACTGACCGTGCTGATCGCGTTCTCGGGCGGCGTTGCGCTCGAGCGGCTCGTCGTCCGGCCCGTCGAGGGCGGCCCCGTCCTCACCATCGTCATGCTCACGATCGGCCTCTTCATCCTGCTCGGAGGCCTCTCGAACTGGATCTGGAAAGCGGAGGTCCGCTCCTTTCCCCCCAACCGGCCGTTCCCGACGAGCACCTGGGACCTCGGCGGTGTCGCGATCTCGAAGCAGGACCTCGGCATCCTGGGCGTCACGCTCGGGCTCGTGGTGCTGCTCTACCTGCTCTTTCAGTACACGAAGCTCGGGCTTGCGCTGCGCGCGGCTGCACTGAATCCGGCCGCCAGCCGGCTCGTCGGCGTACGCGTGGGGTGGATGCTCGCGCTCGGCTGGGGGCTCGCGGCGGCGATCGGGGCCGTGGCCGGGCTCTTCACCGCGGCCGCCTCGCCGCCGCTCGACCCGAACATGATGCGGCCGATCCTCATCTATGCGTTCGCGGCGGCGGTGCTCGGCGGGCTCGAGAGCCCCGTCGGGGCAATCGTCGGCGGGCTCGCGCTGGGTGTGCTGCTCAATCTCGTCGTGACCTACGACACTCACCTGCACCTCGAGCTCGACCGGCTGCGGCTCCCGATCGCGTTCCTCGTCATCCTGACCGTGCTGCTCGTCCGGCCGGCGGGGCTCCTGGGGCGGGCGGTGGTGCGCCGTGTCTAGGCTCGCCACGGCCCGGGGCGTCGCAACCGCGCTCGCGCTGGCCGCCGGGGTCGTCGCCATTTTCCTCGCCCCCCGCTGGGTGAGCGACATCAAGCTCGCGCAGATGGGCGTGTACTTCATCGCGCTCCTCGGGCTGAACATCGTCACCGGCTATACGGGTCAGGTCTCGCTCGGTCACAGCGCGTTCATGGCGATCGGCGGCTACACGACGGCGATTCTCGTCGCCGATCACGGGGTGCGCGACCTCTGGACGATTCCGCTCGCCGGCCTCGTCGCCGGGGTCGCCGGCTTCCTCGTCGGGCTTCCGGCCCTACGGCTTTCGGGGCTCTACCTCGCTCTGGCCACGTTCGGTCTCGCCGTGGCGATGCCGGACCTGCTGCGTTGGGACAAGTTGGAGACCCTCACGAAGGGCGGGCAGGCGATCCAGCTCTTCAACAGCCCCGCGCTCACCGGCAAGGGGTTCGAGAACGTCGATCTCCTCGGTCACAGCGTCACGTTCACGCGCGCCGTGGACTATCTGACCTGGGCAGTCGCGTTCGTCCTCCTCGTCGTCGCCTGGCTGCTATTGCGCGGAGCCCCCGGGCGCGCCTTTCGCGCAGTGCGCGACAGCGAGGTTGCCGCCACCTCCTCGGGCGTCAACATCGCCGCCTACAAGACGCTCGCTTTTGCGATCAGCGCCGCCTACGCGGGAATCGCAGGCTCGCTGCTCGTGATCGCGGTCGCCTTCGCCGATCCGCAGTCATTTCCAGCGAAGCTCTCGCTGACGCTGCTCGTCGGGGTCGTCGTCGCCGGTCTCGGGTCGCTGTGGGGGGTTCTCGCCGGTGCTGCGTTCATCCAGTTCCTGCCGGACGTCGCGGTGCACCTCTCGAAGGCCCAAGGGGTGCCCGATACGGTCTACGGCGCGGCGCTGATCCTGATCGTGCTCGTGTTGCCGACCGGTGTCGCCGGAGGCGTCCACCGGATTCTCATGCCGCTAACAACTCGGTTATACACTCGGCCCTAGCTCTGATGGGCCGCAGCCTTTTCCTCGCTTTAGCAGCGTTTTCTGCCATCGGGATTCCCGTTGCGTTCGCGGGCAGCGCCGCTGACCCGGGCATCACGCCGACCTCGATTCACATCGGTGGGACGACGCCGCTGACCGGCTCGGCGCAGGCGTTCTCGTCGGTCGCCAAGGGCGCGGCGGCGTACTTCAAGTACGTGAACGCGCGTGGTGGCGTGAACAAGCGGAAGATCGACTACGAGTACCTCGACGACCAGTACATCCCCTCGGAGACCGTTCGCCAGACGCGCATCCTCGTCCAGGACAAGAACGTCTTCGCGATCTTCAACACGCTCGGCACCGAGACGAACGAGGCGATCCGGCCGTACCTGAACGAGATCGGCGTCCCGCAGCTCTTCGCCGCGAGCGGTTCGACGTCGTTCGGCCGCGACTACAAGCAGTACCCGTGGACGATCGCGTACCAGCCGACCTACATCGCCGAGGGGGCGATGTACGGGAACTACCTCCGGCGGACGATGCCGAAAGCGAAGATCGCCATCCTCTACCAGGACGACAGCTACGGCAACGACCTGATCAAGGGCCTTCAGCGCGGGCTTGCGTCGAAGGCGGGCAACATCGTCTCGAAGGTCGGGTATGCGGCGACCGACGACAATGTCCAGTCGCAGGTGGCGAGGCTGAAGAGCTCCCGCGCGACCGTCCTGATGCTCTTCTCGACCCCGAAGTTCACGATCCAGGCCTACCAGTTCGTGAATCAGCTCGGCTGGAAGCCGAAGATCTTCGTCAACGCGGTCTCGAGCGCATCGAACATCATGGTCATCTCCTCCAGCCGGGGACAGAACAAGCGGGTCGAAGGCTCGATCTCGATCGTCTTCCTCAAGGATCCGAACGACCCGAAATGGAATCGCGACCTCGGCGTTCTGCTCTACCGCAAGATCATGCGCAAGTACGGGCGCGGCGGGAACATCAAGGACGTCTACAACCTCTACGGGATGTCGGCCGCCTTCACCTTCGTCGACGCGCTCAAGCATGCGGGCAAGAATCCGACCCGCCGCTCGGTCATGAACGCGGCGCTGCACCTGAACGAGCGCAACAACCCGTTCCTCTTGCCGCGCATGTCGATTCGGACGACCACGACTGAGCACTACCCGATCGACCAGGCGCGGCTCCAGCGCTGGCACAACGGGAAGTGGATCTCCTTCGGCGGGCTGCTGAAGGCGCGCAGCTAACGCTCGCGCAATAAGCTCGCGGCGATGGTCGCCGCTGCCTCCGAGCTTCTTGACGCTCTCCCGGAAGAGCTCTGCTTCCACGCCCGGCGGCTGCGGATGGAGGGTCACGGCTCGCTTGTCACCTATTCGCCGAAAGTCTTCATCCCGTTGACGAAGCTCTGCCGGGACGTCTGCCACTACTGCACGTTTGCGCGGCCGCCACGGGCCGGCGAGCGGGCGTACATGTCCGAGGAAGAGGTGCTCGAGGTTGCGCAGGCGGGCGCGGCGGCCGGGTGCCATGAGGCGCTCTTCACGCTCGGCGACAAGCCGGAGCTTCGCTATCGCGTGGCGCGCGAAGAGCTACGCGCGCTGGGCTGTGAGACGACGCTCGAATATCTCGCGCGCTGTGCCGCGCTTGTGGCCGAGGAAACCGGGCTGCTCCCGCACGTCAATCCAGGTGTCTTGAGCCGCGAGGACCTGCGTTGCTTGCGGACGGTCAGCGCGTCGCAAGGAGCCATGTTGGAGACGGCGTCAGCGCGACTTTCGGAGCGGGGCGGACCGCACTTCGGCTCGCCGGACAAGCTTCCAGCGCGACGCCTCGCGACGATCGCCGCGGCGGGTGAGGAGCGCGTGCCGTTCACGACCGGGATCCTGATCGGGATCGGCGAGACGCGGGCCGAGCGGATCGAGGCGCTGCTCGCAATCCGCGACCTCGGGGAGCGCTACGGCCATGTCCAAGAGGTGATCGTCCAGAACTTTCGCGCGAAGCCGGGGACGCGGATGGCCGATGCGCCGGAGCCGGCATTCGAGGAGCTGCTGTGGACGGCAGCGGCGGCACGGATCGTGCTCGGAGCGCGATGGAACATCCAGGCTCCGCCGAACCTGAGCTACGCGGACTTCCCGCGGCTCCTGGACGCCGGGATCAACGACTGGGGCGGGGTCTCGCCGGTCACGATCGACCACGTCAACCCGGAGGCGCCGTGGCCCGAGCTCGAGGCGTTACGCACGGCGACGGAGTCACACGCGCTGACACTGGCGCCTCGGCTGTGCATCTATCCGGAGTACGTGGCCGAACCCGAGCGCTGGCTCGACCCAGCCGTGGCCCAGCAGGTCCGCCTCTGCGCGGATGCGGACGGGCTGGCCCGCGAAGACACCTGGGCAGCCGGCGCAGACGTGCCCCCGCCGGCCACGGTGATTCAGGCCCTCGCCGCTGGTACCCAGGACCTTCTCCCCGATTCGATCGTATCGGCGTCCGGCGCGCGGGTGGGTCACGGAACTGGGCCGAAAGTGTCACAGCCGGTTCGGGTCGCGCTCGCGAAGGTGCGCGACGAGGTCGAGCTCGCCGAGGACGACGTCACCGCCCTGCTGCAGGCGCGTGGGCCCGACTTCACGGCCGTCGTGCGCGGCGCCGACGAGCTGCGTCGCGAGGTCTGCGGCGACTCCGTCACCTACGTCGTCACGCGCAACATCAACTACACGAACGTCTGCTACTTCCGCTGCGGCTTCTGCGCCTTCTCGAAGGGCCGCCTTGCCGCCAACCTGCGCGGCCGCCCGTACCTCGTCCCGCTCGACGAAATCGTCCGTCGCACCGAGGAGGCCTGGGAGCGCGGTGCGGTCGAGGTCTGTCTCCAGGGCGGCATCCACCCGGCCTTCACCGGCCAGACGTATCTCGGGATCTGCCGGGCGATCAAGGAAGCAGTGCCCGAGATCCACGTCCACGCCTTCTCCGCGCTCGAGATCTGGCAGGGCGCCGCGACGCTCGACGAGCCGCTGCCCGACTACCTCGACCGCCTCCGCCAGGGGGGACTCGCCTCGCTGCCCGGAACGGCAGCCGAGGTCCTCGACGACGAGGTCCGCCGCGTCATCTGTCCCGACAAGGTGACGACCGCGCAGTGGCTCGACGTCCACGATGCTGCGCATCGCGCGGGCCTCCGCTCGACGACGACGCTCATGTTCGGCCACGTCGACGCTCCCCGCCACTGGGCGCGCCACCTGCTCCGCCTGCGCGACCAGCAGCGGCGCAGCGGCGGTTTCACGGAGTTCGTACCACTTCCGTTTGTGCACATGGAGGCGCCGATCTTCCTCAAGGGCCTTGCCCGCCCGGGGCCGACCTTCCGCGAGACGATGCTCGTCCACGCTGCCAGCCGCCTGGCTCTCCATCCCCGGATCACGAACATCCAGGCTTCCTGGGTCAAGCTCGGGCTGGAGGGCGCGACGGCGGCGCTCCGAGCGGGCGCGAACGACCTCGGCGGAACGCTGATGAACGAGTCGATCTCCCGTGCGGCCGGCGCCGAGCACGGACAGGAGCTTCCACCTGAGCGGATGG